>JAAUXT010105747.1_pt1 | contig 14186 bp, 8 predicted proteins | sample 7278171 | NCBI WGS metagenome assembly JAAUXT01 (sample SAMN14350112, study PRJNA611818) | marine sediment metagenome | isolation source: surface marine sediment (1.8m) | place: French Polynesia: Moorea | collected 2018-08 | reverse complement strand
CTGACGAGTCGTCAGACATGACAACCACACTTCAGTTAGTCAACTCAAAGAAACGACACTGGACACGCTTGCAATGAAAGTCAAACTGGTTATGAGAGAAATGAGGTCAGTGCGCATCTTTTGTATGGTCATTTGAGTCATATGAGTAGTGATCGCACATGTAGGTCGACACACCGCTCAGGACACAGCGGCCGCCGTTCGTCGACGTGACTTCACTCATGAGTAGCGTGGCGCGACATGCTCGTCGCACGCCTGTCGCGCATGTGGGCACGCAGTTCATACACTCATTCGCTACCGCTCACTCGTGTATGACCTCCATGCCCTTGCGACATGACGATGTGGTGCAATCTCGCAGTCACACCACGCTACAGATGGATGAACCCTGACTTCTCACCCTCAGTATCGGTCCGTGTTCGACCCTCAGAGGCTCAAAATTTGGAGGAAGATACATTTTGAGTTGGCGGGCCCAAATTTCACGCTGAAAAGTTTGACACTGCCAAATCAGAGTGAGAGGGGCATCAAATTTTCCATGGCTCTCCCTGGATCCAAAAGTGTCATGTCGCTGTGCGTATCCTCAAATCCAGACCACGAGGAACGCGCGCGAACGAATGGACTGCTGGACTGCAGTGTTCTCTGCCTGGGCTGCGTGGAGACGCAAATCGAACACACTCAGTAAACTCTGCCCCAGATCTACTCTACATCCCCAACTGCACCGTGGGGTTGCCCTGCAAAACGCATGACCTCATCAGAAATAAGACGTCATCAGACACCTGACGTCAGCAAAGACACTCGTGGCAACAGAAACCAAGTCAGCCAAAATCCCACTGGGTGCGTCACGCGCTGCAACCCTCAGCGCTCCGTGGTTCATCAGCCACTCCCCCTCCCTCAAGGGTGCATCGTGTGACGCACCCAGTGCGACACACAATTCAAGAGAACAATTCAAGTTTCACAGCAAAGCAACTTTCCACGTGGTTTCCCCACACTTCGATCTCCCAAGACACAAAGGTACGAGAAAACTTACAGGAACGAAGAAGCGAAGCGTTTGGTACTGGGACGAACCCGAGACGGATCTGGCACGTAGTCGCGGGTGGGCGAGGTAAGGCGTGGAACCAGTTACTTCAAAGGGTTCCGCAAGCATTGGGGGGGGGGGTTGTGTCCAAAAGCAAATGAGAGGTTGGGGACTATCCCTGGGTCCACGCCCTGCCAGATCTGTCCCGGACCACACCCCAGGTTCCCACCCCAAGATTCGCTTCTGAAGACACAATGGAACATGGAATGGTGATGGGCACAACCAAGCGCATCCAGTGGGGGGGGGGGGGATCCAAATCCTCTGATCCTGGAGCCGCTGGGGGACACGGTACAAACATTCAACAATAAAATCAGGCACTGGCGCAAGAACAAAGCTCGGGAGCAATGAAAATCGAACACTGCGTGCTGAGAGGACGCAGACAGTGAAACGCGTCAGTTTGGAGTGCCCAGGAAAATATTTACCCTTCAAGTTTGTGCCGCAAGCATTTTTCATATTTACATGTGATAAACGCTGGGTTGAAGTTTGCGCCCAGATGGAGGTTGCCCCCCCCCCCCGCCCAAATCCTGGACTCGCCGCTCCTTGCCCGGTGCAAAAATTTACAATGACACATCAATTTCAACGTGTGTTCAAGTATTTTGACCGCACCGCAAAAATAAAACACAGGAGCCCACGGTTCTGTATCGATGAGTCCGGCAGACATCCCCCTTGTCCCGTGGGCCCACCCGGTAGCCCAAAGGGTCCATCTAAAGACACACCCATGGAACAGGAGCGAAAGTCCATAAAATAGAGAGGACCCAGATCACCATTGCCAGCTTGGCTTGTGCGGAAAGGCACAGCGGATGTCCACACCAGTAAGTGTTCTTGTTCTCATCCAGAACGAAGCTCCGTTCTCTACCACACATTTCATGATTTTCCTCCGAAAAAAATAACACAAATTTTACAAAAGAACAATTGCAATCACAAGGCGTCAAGACTTCACACTGGATGCATCAGGCGTTGCATCCCTGTACACGACAATGGGTGTTGCGTCTCTGTACAAAACAATGATGAGTCACACGACGCCGCACCCAATACCGTTGTTGACATGTGTGCAGGGTGTGTAAGGGCAGAACGCGTGACGCATCCAACGTGCACCGAGGCACAGCTCTGGTGACAAGGCTACCGCACACAATAAATACAACTTTGCAAAACAGGAACGCTGTCATGTACAAGACGCGCGGCCTGTGTTCGGGTGTGAGCACAAGGAACACACACTGTAGACAAAATATACATTGGAAATAGTGTCTTGCAGGAGGTTTCAAAAAAATGCACGCGTAAAATACAACAGCAAGTGGTTTGTGGTCAGATTTAAAATACATACTTGTACACACACACACGCACGCACACAGTAATGACCATCACCTTTGAACGACACTGAAAAAGACAACCGTAGGCGATATGATGACAAGGAGAGGCTGTTGCCCTGCACGAAGATCACACCAGACGCGTCTTGCACAGCGCGTCACGTCAATGCAGCGTCCACTGTTCAGAGGACGCCACGCTCGACGCAACAGCAAAAGCACTTGAATACAGCAGTTGATGACGTGGCTACGTCAAGGCTGAGCCGCAGTCCCAATTCTCTTCTCTGATTGGCTGCTCGACGGCGTCTCCATTTTGCTCACACGAAGCTAGCGAATAAGAGGCCAAATTTTCCCACGTGATCCGAGTCAAGAATAAAGGACCCGACAGGAAGACGAATTTTTCCCACGCGATTTGAGTTCGGGCCGGGTCAAGATGTCTGGTTAACGCGACGCCGCTGTCTCTGAAGCGACACCTGTCGGTACAGCTGCTCCAGGCTCTGCGCACGCGCGCCGGGAGATTCGGTGGCGGTCGTGGCGCCATCCCCGGCGCCGTTGCTACTCATTTCCGGTGTCACTTCCGGTTCCGCGTCGTCTCGCTGTTTCTCTCCGACAGGGGGCGGGACGGAGGCGTCAGTTCTCGTCACGTATTCGGCACCTCCGGTAGGCTGTTCGCGTCGCGCGTGCGCCGCTGACTGTTCCACGTGACCATCCTCTTCCGTGACGTCACCTCCGGACCCGTCCGTCTGCTGGTCCGCGCGTCCCTCGTCCCTCTCATTGGCTGAAAACTCGGCATCTCCTTCGCCATTGGCTGAGAGCTCTCCGTCAGACTCGGGCCCCTGCTCGCCGGCTGCGTCCCTCTCGCTGCCGGCGGCTGTGCGCGCAGCCTTCCGCTGCTCTAGCTGCCGGAACATCTCCTCACGGACAGACGCGAACCTGGAAAACAAGAACATCTGTCGGTATCCCCATCTCTAATCTCTTTACACAACCTTCTCCTCTCTCTTCCTTCCCCTGTCTTACTCTGCCCCTTCTCTCCCTCCTCCGTTCTTTCTCCCTTTACCATTTCTCTCCTCCATTCCCTCCCCGTCCATCACTCTGTCACTAGTTTCCTCCTTCCCTCCACTCTCTCACTCCCTTCTTTCCTGCCTGCCCATCTGTCCCCCCCCCCTGTCTTCTCCCACTCACCACGTGGTCAGTGACGTCACTGGAAGCTTCGCCTCGTCCGAGAAGAGCTGCGTCTCTTCCGGTGTCGGCAGCGGGAAGTCGTTCTGAAACACAGAGGGCGGCACCGCTTAGTCAGTGCAACGCAATGCGCTCACCGCTGAACAACTTCTCCTTGTTACTCGGCCCTCTCTCCTTCCTCTCTCACAGCCTGACAGTTTCAACACTTCGGTTCATTCTCTCTCCCTCTCATATAACTTTCAAAATCCCTCTCGTCTCCCCATTTCCTCTTCCTTCGTCTCTCCCACTCCCTCACCATCTGATGTGTGAACCACTCTCCCTCCTTCCCCTTGTCCCTCCCTCCCTCTTCTCTTCTTTCCCTCTGTTTCTCACCGTTTGATGTTTGAACCACTCTGCGATGAGCATGGCCGCTGCCTCAGGGATCTCCTCCTCCTCCTCTTCTTCCTCTTCGTCATCCTCTTCCATCCCGTCTTCCTCCATCTCCTCTTCGTCGTCGTCGTCCTCCTCCATCGCTTCTTCCGTCTCTCCATCCGGTACATCTGCCACTTCTGGCGTCTCTTCCGCTTCTGGCGCCGTCTCCGCCGGCGTCGCATCCGCATCGCTCGTAACGCCGTCCATAGGCGTCGCATCATTCATGACGTCACCCGAAGGCGTCGGCGTCATCAGAACGCCGTCCACAGGCAACGACGTCACGCCATCGGACATGGGCGTCATGACGTAACCCTGCTTTGCTGCCGGCGCATCGTCAGGCGTTTCCAAGCAGTACGAGTAGTCCGTGACGTCACGTCCGACGCCGGTCGCATCTTCGGAGTCAGCGAACTCGCGCGGCACAATGACGATCGGCGCGACCGGAAGGTCCGCAACAGCGCCGGGAGGGGGCGTCCACCTCGCTGCCGTGGGTGGGACGCTGGGTGGAGTGGTGAACGGCATGGTGGGCGGAGCGATTGATGGGATGGTGGGCGGCATGGAGGGCGGAGCGGTGAGCGCCATGGTGGGCGGGGTGGTGTACGAGATTGTCGTTGGGGCTGCAGACGGGAAGACAGGAGCAGCGCTTGACGGGGTGGTAGGTAGAGCGACAGGCACGAAGATAGCTGGGGCACTGGGCGGGACGGCGGGCGGGGCGTTGGGCGACTCTTGGGACGGCGTCGCTATCGCTCCGGTGGGCGGTACGCTGGGAGACGTGGCGGGCGGCGGGTCACGCCCGGCAGAGGGCAGGTCCGGGGACGCCCTCGCCCTCGACGCAGACACGTTACGGAAGACGCGCTGTAGTTTCTGAAACGCCGCCTTGTAGCGAGCAGCGTTCGCGTCCACATTTTCCCGACCTCTCTGCGCATCGTTCACAGTTTCCTGCACTTCCTGCGCTAGTGTGTCAGTGTCAGTTTCTGGTGCCTTTTGTTGAACGTCGGTTTCACTTTCCCGATGTTTGTGGAGTTCTTCCTGTGTTGCTGCTTCTTCTCTTTCCACAGCCACATTCTCTTGGGTCTGTTTATCCTTCTCCAACCTCTCCTCGAAAGTTGTGGCGACAACCGATGGAGCTTCAACGACCGGCGGTGCTTCAGCAACCGGTGGAGCTTCAACAACCGGCAGTGCTTCAGCAACCGCTGGAGCTTCAACAACCGGCGGTGCTTCAGCAACCGCTGGAGCTTCAACAACCGGCGGTGCTTCAGCAACCGCTGGAGCTTCAACAACTGGTGGTGTTTCAGCAACTGGTGGAGCTTCAACAACCGGTGGTGTTTCAGCAACTGGTGGAGTTTCAACAACTGGTGGAGCTTCAACAACAGGCAGCACTTCAGCAACCGGCGGTGCTTCAACAACCGGCAGTGCTTCAACAACCGGCAGTCCTTCAACAACTGGCGGCGCTTCAACAACCGGCATTGCTTCAACAACTTGTGGTGCTTCAGCAACTGGTTGTGTTGCAGCAAACAGAGGTGTTTCAACAACCAGCGGTGCATCAACAACTGGTGGCATCTCAACTGGCGGCGTCACGACTGGTGGCGTTTCAACAACCGGCAGTGCCTTTTCAACTGGCGGCGGTTCAGCCGGTAGTGTCTCAATAACCGGCGGCAACTCAACAACCGGCGTTGTCACAGCTGCCGGTGTCGCCATAGCTTGCACCTCTGGAGCGGTGTGGACGGTCTGCACCCTCGGCGCTGTTTCTCTATCACTCCCCATTTCCGCTTCAGGTCCCACGTCACGTGTTTCCTGCGGCGTCATGCTGCCCCTCCGCTGCGGCGTCTCGCGTGGCGTCGCTTCTACCTCTTCCTCCTCTGGTCCCTCCTCTGGTACCTCCAGATTCTCAGAAACAGCGACTCCCTCCGGTTGCTCCACCTCTTCCTTTTCCTCCTCTTCCAGCTCCTGCTCAGCCTCAGCTTGGTCGCTTGTGGTGGGAATGTCTTCTTGCAACTCAACTTGAACTTCATCTTTCTCTGATTCTGCACCATCTACTTCATCTTTCTCCGACTCTGCACCATCTACTTCATCTTTCTCCATCTCTGCACCATCTACTTCATCTTTCTCCATCTCTGCACCATCTACTTCATCTTTCTCCACCTCTTGAGTCTTTGCTGCATCTTGTTTGATCCCTTCAGCCTCTGCTTCGCCTTTTGGACTCTCTTCATCCCATGCTGCATCATTCTCAATCTCTTTGGCCTCCTCCGTCCCTTCTTTCTCGACATCTTCAGTTTCTGATGCATCTTTCTCCATCATTTTGGCCTCTTCTGCCTCTTCTTCTTCAATGTCTTCAGTTTCCGATGTATCTTTCTCCATCTCTTTGGCCTCTGGCTGTTTCTTTTCAATTTCTTCAGTTTCCATCACATCTGTCCCCACCTCTTTCGTCTCTGCTGCCTCTTTCTCCATCTCCTTGGCCTCCTCTGGCTGTTGCTGGGTCTTCTCAATTTCTTCAGTGTTGGCGGTATCTTCCTTGTCAATTTCGTCAGTGTCTGCGACGTCTTTCACTTTGTCGCCAGCTTCCTCTGTCCCTTCTTTTCCAACTTCTTCAGCCTCCGCCGCATCACTCTTCACGTTTTCACTCTCCGTTGTATCTTTCTCCCCAATTTCTTCAATGTCTGCCGCATCTTTCTCACTCTCTTCACTTTGTGATGCACCTTTCTCGTTTTCGTCTGTTTCGGCTGCCACCTGTTGCTCTTCATCAGCAGTCTCCACTGATTCTGCCTCCGGCTCTTCCTCTTCTTTCCTGTCAAGTTGCTTGCTCATTTTTTCCTGTTGTTCTTCCGGCTCTGCAGTCCCAATGGCGCATTCAGCCACTTTCACTCCCAGTTTCCGAGCGTACGTCTGCAGTTCTGGGAAACCTGGAAGGCGGGTGAGCTTCACATACAAGGTTTTCGGGCCCAACAGGCTTCTCCAGTCGGTGTTTGCTTTGCGAGAGGGCAAAGACGAGCTTCCCTTGCCACGAGAACTTGTCTCCTTTTGAAGACGCAGCGACTCATCAGCTTCCTCCTCGTGCTCCATTCTCGGCTCCTCTTTCTCTTCTTCTTTCTCATCCTCCGGCTTCTTGCTTGGTTCATCCTCTTCCTTCTTCGCAGCCTCCGTCTCCTCTTGGTCTCTCTCCAATTTCTCGTCCGTGTTTTGTTGCTGTTCCTCCTCTTGCTCCGGTTCCTCTTCAAGTTTGTACTGCTCCAACCCAGCCTCGCGCTCTTTCGTCTCTACTCTCCCTTCTTCCTCTTCTGCGCGGAGCTCCACATCCGGTTCCACTTCCGGTTCAACATCGTCGTCCGAGACGCGGAAAGCTCCGAGCGAGGATGCCGAAGAGATGCTCTCGCTGCGTCGGGACTTCCCGCCGTCCTCCGGCGCTGCGGTCCCCGGGGAGAGGCGAGGAGGCGCCGGGGAAGAGTGAGCCCCGACCCCCGGGGAGGCGAGGGACTCCGAGGCCCGGCCCAACGGGATGGCGGGACCCGCGATGGGCAGGCCCGGGCCCGGGAAAGGTGTGAACGGTTGGCCCAGCGGCTCAACCGGGCGGGGTGGGCCGGTCTGCCAGTAGTTCACGTGTATAACAGTAGACGGCGATGCCGCAGTGGCGTGCACTTTCCCTTTGATCGTAGGGGCACGAGGACGGCCACGGAGAGGCACAGAGGGCGCTGCGACAGGCCTGTAGGCGAGGACTATGGGCATGCGCGTGGGGATTGTGTACACTTGGGTTGGGACTGTGGGCAAGTGGACAGGGAATGTAGACGTGCGTGTAGGGAATGTGGGCGTCTGGGAGGTGACTGGGGGCGTGTCAGAGGGGACTAGGGGTGTGTGGGCGGGCATTCGGCGTGCGTGGGAGAGGATCAGGGGAGTGCGGGTGGACATAGGGGGTGAATGGACAGGGAATGTGGGTGAGTAGGTGGGGACTGTGGGTGTGTGGGTGGATACTATGGGTGTGTGGGTGGATACTATGGGTGTGTGGGCGGGGACTATGTGTGTGCGGGAGACCATGGGCGTCTGGGTGGGGACTGTGGCCACGCGGGAAGGAACTGTGGGCGTGGGGGCGGGGACAGGGGAGCTGGGGGCGGGGACAGGGGAGCTGTGGGCGGAGGGTGTGGTCCCACGGGTGTGCTCTGCCTCGGTCTCCCTCGGCTCCGGCTTCACACCAGAGCGCGCAGCGAGCACGGCGCTGATGGTTCTCCTGAGACTCTCCGACGTGACCCTCACATCAGGTGGCACCACCGCCTCAGGCCTCGTGTCCAGTCGCGCCTTCTTCGCAGTCTTGGAGGATCCGTAAGTTTTGGAGGCTCCGTGAGTTTTAGAGGATCCGTAAGTTTTCGTGGGGATCTTCACGACGAGTTTCTCGTGACCCGACGAATCCTCCTGTTTGAAGACGGATTTGAAGACCGATTGGAACACGGACGGAGCCACTTCCGGCGGCCTTATAACCACTTCCGGTGGTTCCAGATCCAATTCCGGTTCCTCCGGGTCACCTTCGGATTTTTCCGGGGACTCTTCGAGTCGCAGGTGGAGCTCTTCCTCCTCGCACGAATCGTCGTTTTCAGGCTCTCGATTATCGTCCAGTACCACCGTCTCTGCTTCCACCACGGGTTCAGTTTTGGGCTCCACGACGTCAGGTGGCGTTGAGTCTCCCTCTGGTGCCGCCATGTCCGACTCCTTCCGGCGTCTCTTCCATTTCCGCTTCCGGCCGCCGTCGCTCTTCGAAGACTGGGCGACACTTCCGGCCAATCGTTTCGCGCGCTTCTCCTTTGGTTTCGTTTTGTCCTCAGACAATGTTCTCTCCTCGGTCTCAGTTGGTTTCGTCTTCTTGCGTTTCTTCGGCACACCAGCAGTGGCGTCGGGAGTTACGGGCACTGAGACGAACCGTCCTCGCACTTCCCGCACCACGCCACTTCTCCGCACATCCTGCAGGGGGCGCGCCGCGCCGCGTCCCTTGCCGCCCCGCATCTTGCCCTTCCCCACGGCCGGGGGCACCGCGCTCTTCCCCCCGCCGTCCCTCTCAGCAGCACCCTTTCTGGGTGCGTCAGGGGTACGCACCACATCCCTTCCTCGGACGTCATCCAGTCTCTCCAGCCTCACCGAGACTGGCCTCACACCAAACTTCCGCAGTTCCTTCTCACTTGCGCGGAAATGGATCGTGTAGGAAGAGCGTCCTTGACCCACAGTGCACGAAGCAGCGTTTTCCGTAGCAACAGGACCTGAAGCCTTGGGGACCAGCTGGTTCTGTTTCTGCTGTTGCTTCTGTGTCTGCTTTTGTTTGTGTTTCTGCTGTTTCTTCTTGTCACCAGGTTTCTCTGGACTTTGTTTTGAAGTTTGGGGTTTTTTCCCTGGGAGGCCCTCCTTCTCTCCCGACTGCAGCGCCCTCGCCTGGTCCCCTGTCGCCCGGTGCCCGGCGGCGCTCTGACTCGGACCGCCTTGAGCGGAACCACGTGGCGACGTCACTTCCGCTTGTCTACCGGGCGATAATGAGGATTGCGGGTTCGTTTCGTCTGACGTGTCCTCCACTTTGATGCGTTTGACAGGAGATGGCGCCGTCTCTGACGGGCTCCTTTTTGGCGAGTTTTGTCTCGCCTCAGCACCAGAGGGCGTTGCCGTCGATGATTTTCTCTGTTGCCTGCCTCGCTTTCGCCGTGGCGTCTCCCCTTTGCCCGGTTCTTTCCCCGCACCCGCGGCGCTGACGGGTTCCCGCGCCGGCGTCGTGTCGCCACCGCTGCGGGTCGTTCTGGAACCCGGAGCCTCGGTCTGAGCGGAGCGGCCCCTCAGCGCGTGCGCAACAGACTCTTCCGCTGCTCCACTGCCGGGTCCACCCGCCTGTCCCCCGCTTCTTTTTCGTAGAGACACTGGGTCCCGCCTTGCAGGCTCCTCATTGGACCTCGTGCCGGACACACGTGTTGTCTCATTGGTCCTGGCTGGTTTCGTGTCGGGGGTCTCCGCTTTGTCATTGGCTGAGGCGCCACCGTCTTGGGCACTTCCGCTTTGCATGCTTAGCACCCTGCTCGCCACAAGCCTCGGGGTGATCACCACCTCCAGTTCCTCCCCATCCTCACGTGACATGCCTGCGCGCGGCGGGGTACGCGGCGATGACGTCATCGCACCACGTGACACGCCCCGCTTCAGGCGTTCTCCTTTCTTGACATTCCCCTTTGTCTTTTTCAGTGGGCCATTTGTGCCAGTGTTTGGTGCCAAACTTCCTGTTTTGCCCAGTCCCTGTGCACTTTCTGTTTTCCCAAGTCTTCCTGTTCTGCCCACTCCACTTCCCGTTCTGCCCAGTCCACTTCCTGTTCTCCCTGACACACTTCCTGTTCTATTCTGTTCACTTTCTGTGCTCTTCAGCCCACTTCCTGGTTTTGGTGCTGCATTTGGATTCGTGTTCGATGCCCCACTTGCAGCAGTGTTCTCTGACCCACTTCCAGTTTTGTGTGCCGTACCTCTGGGGCTGCTGCGTCTCGCCTTCGGGTCCTTATTGGGCCGTGTTCCCGACCCCTGATTGGCTGGAGTCCGCGCCTGCGCAGTGACGCGCTGATTTGCTTGAGTTCGCGCGTGCGCCGCGGAGCGCACAGATCCTGCACCGGACTGCTCCTCCTCAGTGTTCGTGCTCGTCACCTCATTGTCCTGCACCACCGGGTCTGCTGACCCCACGTCATCTGAGTCTGGGTCAGCTGCTGGTTGCGCTGGTGGTTGCACCGCCGGTCGAGCCGCGGGTTGAGCTGCTGGTCGAGCCGCCGGTTGGTCGACCCGCACCGGCACCAGCCTCACCTCGATCTGCAGCGCCTCCATCCCGTCCGGCAGCGCGACGCTCACACCGGAACCGGTAGTGGACGGCTTCACCTGCGCCATCATCCGCCTCCTCGCACCGGGTGGCGCCACCGCCGGATCCTCTGACGACGGCGTCGACTTGACCTTCGCCGGCTGCGACGCCGCCGTTCCCTTCGCTCCCGATTCGGTGGCGCCGCTGGGCGCCGGTGCTTGTGCCCATCCCTGCTGCTGCGCCTGGGCCACAACGTCGCGTGCCGATTGCACGCTGTGAAGTGTCATATGCGTCAGCCCCGACAGGTGGCACTTTCGCGCCGCCAGGCTGTCCGCCAGGCGCGCCACCAGCTGCGGCTCCTGCCGGTAGATGGGAAGCGGAAACGTCGGCAGCGGGTCACTTCCGGTTTGTCGGGGATCGTAGCGGTAGCTGACGCGCGGCCCGCACATGCAGATCCCGACGTTTATCTGGAGCAACTTGGCGAAGTTGGCGTCGTGCGTGCGCAGCGTCTTCGCGATGTGAGACCGGATGTCGGCGTCGCTGTCGTGACGCGTCACGTGTGTCGCGTGGCTGCTCTCCCCGTCGAATAGCCACCAGGGGGTGTGTGGCTCAGGCGGCTGCGCGGCGTCGTTGCGGAGCAGGGCGAAGTGATACCTAAAACACGTGTTGTTCACGTCCAGTGAAACTGACCAACAACAGGTGGTATTTGTGACTGGTCACACACAAAGAACCCAACAGGTGGCACTCACCTCCCTCCGTAGTTGAGGATGCAGCAGCTCGGCAGCTCCGGGTTGGACAGCGCGTCCAGGACCCGGATGTTGCCACGTTCCCACTCTGTGATGGAGAAGCTCGACACCTTCGGGGAGAAGAAGAGCCCAGCGGCTGAGTCGTGCCCGGGGAGGAAGACGGAGACGAGGTTCGGGATGTCCTCGAGCGCCCGCGGCTCCTCCAGGGGGCGCCCCGAGAACCCGTCCCCGATGAAGACCGAGTCGGCGGCGTCACGCGTCGAGCAGCGGAGGCGGTAGAGACGCTGTGTGGTAGCGGCGTCCCACGTGTCTACGGGAACGAGGCTATGCTGCGCCAACGCCACGATGCACGGCGTCAGCGTGTTGCGGGCGGCGGCGCCTGCCGAGGGAGCGAGGTTTTGCCCAGCGGGCTGAGCGGGGACAGGGCGGTGTGCGGAGGATCCCTGAGCTGCGGGGGCGGGACGGTGGGTGGCGGAGCCCTGGGCGGCGGGGGCGGGGGGTTGGGTGGCGGCAGCAGAGCGGAGACGTCCCAAACTCCTCAAGGAGTGCTCCGCCATGACGGCTTCTGGAAAAGAAGAAAACAAGTGAACAAGAACGTCCAACCCTTTGACGTTCATGTGCCTGTGTGAATGAGTGTGCGACTGCTTGGGGAAAGCTCGCATGGACACTGGGACGACTGAGTGTGCGTGTGTCAACCCACAGAAGAACAGATCTACTTCTAATCCAACTTGCAGACCATCACCCAGATGTTCAGTCGCTCGCGTGTGCACAAAAACGTGTGCACGGAGTGCACACCTGTTGATCTGTAGTTAAGGGGACACCCTCTTTGGGGAAGCATGACTCCCAACTTCGAAAACAGAAAACCTGTGAAAATTTTGTGGTCCTGGCTCTCGTATCAGTTCATGTGACACAGACCAAAAGGAGGGAAAATGAACCTGTCCAAACCTTCACCAGTGTCTCCAACAAAACAAAAAGTTTGATGTCCAACGTGTCTTGCTAGATCTAGATCTTGATGTCATCTGGGCTTGGCCCGTTGTTTCATTGCCAGCGGTCCAGACAGGATACGAATCTCAGTACAGAAGCACTGCACGGTCCGCTGATTTTGTCCTCACCTGTAAAATTTTGGTCCTTCACCATGAAAAGAAAGAGAAGCTAAATTTTGAAGAGCTTCTGGAGTGTGACGGCCTCCATGTTGCAGTCCCGGGCTGCGTCGTCGCGTCTCTATTTGCCTCCAGGTGGCGTCATAGGTCGCCCTCCTTCAGCGGATCCAGGGGACCTCCCTGAGCCTGCGGAAGCTTCTTTTGCACTTTTTTCACCTTAATTTTCACTCTGCGTGGCTCCCGAACCCCTTCCCCCAACAAATTAAACCCGCGCCTGACGGAGACCCGAAGTTTTCCCCTGAATCCGATTCTGGTTCCGCTTGAGTACCCAGCCCCTCCCACCTTGTGCTCCAACAGCACAACAAAACAGTTTCCGAACCTCAAATCATGTTGAAAATAATTTTATTCATTTTTCACGTTTCATTTTTCTGTGCAAAGCTGGCGCATCCGTCACAAGAGTTTCATTTCCACCTCTCGCCATTCAAGTCACTCAGTTCTACGACACCAAGGAGGGGACGGAGGGTGGACCCTGAGCCAAATCCCCTCCCCCCCCCCCCCGACATGTACTAATTTTGCGTCGAAGGCAAAACATGATTCCATTTTCTCATTTTTTAGTTCGAAATTGGGCAGAAATGGAGTTTGTTTCCCCCCCCCCCCGGCCTGACAGTGACTGCTTATTTGGTGACAGAGTCTGTCAGAATTTGGTCAACACGAGCCTTAACCACCACCCGGCCCTCTGGGCTCAGGGTAGAGGTGATGTACCTCACGGTACAAAATCAGGTGCTGCAACAATTGTTTTCGGGTTGATGGGAGATCTGTGCACCGCCCCTCGTTCCACCACGTCCACATTGAGGAACAAATTTATTCGTTTCTCGAGGCGCTTCGACCCTCACAGTTGCCGAACCTGAGAGCGTCGTTCCCGTGTCTCTTCAGTCTTCAAGTTCCAACATCTTCGCATGACAAGGTTCGTCTGATTTGCTCACGCACACACACATGTTGCTCAGGACTCTTTGTGCACAAGCGCCAGTGTCCCTCCTTTTCGCTCGCAAAGCACGTGTCTCCATAATCGCTCACGTGCACGTGTCTACATGTCCTCAGTGCTCCACTTGTACCTGGCGTCCTCCATGGCTTTCCGGTTGGCGGTGGTGGAGAACAGCTTCTTCTCGAACCCGTTTGACCTGCACAGAAAGGGGAAAGCATGACGTCAGTGTTCGTCGCCGGGTCAGACGCACCGAATGACAGCTGTTGTCAGACCTTCACTTCTGTACGCGGTAAGAGCCACTGACAGAATTCCCGCTGGTTCCTGCCATTTTCCGTGTTCTACCAATCCATCGCAGTCGGTTGTGAGCTTTCCTTGCGTCCGAAAATACGAACATATAAAGATGAAGTACGCCACAAATGCGTCGGCACTAGCACACTGGCTGTGGCCGAGACGTTCTTGGCCCGCGAACAGAAGGCTTCAGTGGTCCGCCCTGAATGTCGGTTGCAGGGCCCTGAACTTCTGGTGCATGCCCATCGTCCCTTTTGTGTTCTCTGGACGGCCCCAAGGTTTGCGAGCTAGCATGGAATAAAAAGATAACATGCCTCAGGTAAGGAGTT
>JAAUXT010006667.1_pt1 | contig 14186 bp, 21 predicted proteins | sample 7278171 | NCBI WGS metagenome assembly JAAUXT01 (sample SAMN14350112, study PRJNA611818) | marine sediment metagenome | isolation source: surface marine sediment (1.8m) | place: French Polynesia: Moorea | collected 2018-08 | reverse complement strand
CTGTCTGTCTGTCTGTCTGTCTGTCTGTCTGTCTGTCTGTCTGTCTGTCTGTCTGTCTGTCTGTCTGTCTGTCTGTCTGTCTGTCTGTGTTTTGTATTTTGTAGGTCTACCAGGTAGCATATGTGATAGTGAAAGCCGCCAACTCGCCGCGGCCGGGCAATTGGGTGCTCGAGCGGTCTCTGGACGGCGTCGACTACAAACCATGGCAGTATTACGCGATCAGCGACAGCGAGTGTTGGAACGCGTACGGCGTGGAGCCCAGCATCGGCATCCCCAAGTTCGAGCGCGACGACGACGTGCTCTGCGTGTCGCAGTATTCTCGGCTGGATCCACTTCAGGGCGGCGAGGTGCGGGCGTCGCGGATTCCGTTTCGTACCAGTGTGGTGCACGAATTTGACGATCTCTGTGATTATGGTCCCACTGTGAACGAACTAGGTTGGGTGATTTTTGTGGTTCAGGTTGCCAACTTGAGGTTCCTTTTGGTGATGAAACTGCACCCCTTCCCCTTGCTGAAGAAATGTCTGAATTTGAGTCCAAGGACCAAGATTGCACTTTGAAGTGGATTGTGTTGTGTTTTCAAGTCCAAAACGTGATCTTTCTGAATGTACTTTTGCTATTATGTGTGGCATTTGTTTTGATGCCCGAGACGACATGACAGTGACATGTTTTGTAATGGAAACACTGCAGGCTGTGCACTGTCAGATGGAGTGGCGTTTGGGTGCAGGAATAATTGTCTTGTCAACACATCATCCAGAGAATCTCACTTCTTTGCTGTTGCAAGTTTTGAAAAGTTGTGATAAGTTCTGAACATTCGTCGCCCACAAAAAACCTGCAGCAAACTGTCAATTGTGCTCGAAATTATGGTATTTTCCTCAGCCTTTTGTTTTGATGAAGGCCAGACCAGAGATCATTCCACTTGTCTGTATCTCTTGTTGCACTTGCTACTTCAAACTGAGCCCAGAATGACCCCCCAGCTACTGACTGTAAATGAACGTTTCCCTTTGGCTTAAATATATGAACCTCTTCTGCATTCCAACGAAAAGTTGCGGTCTAACATACATGTTGATTCGGAAATGCGAGAAATTTCTGGTTTGAAAGGGACTGAGACTCAATGAAAGAAATAGCTGAAATAAATCTGCACTCACAGGTAGCGGTAAAATTGTTCTTTCAGATTCATACATCTTTAGTCAATGGTCGTCCAGGCGTGGATGGACCGAGTGAATTATTGCAGGTCAGTACACTATCGTGTCGTCTCCTATTTCCTTCACCACATTCACCTCCAGGGAATCACTGTGTCAGAATAGCGGGCGACTTTAACAGTGAGATGGTATCACTTTCTTTGTGATCACGTGCGTTTGAGAACAGGTACTGAAGGGCTTCAAAAACAGACTTTGAGAGAGTATTTCGAATTTTTCTGAAAGTTGTGAGTGGCCTCGAGCATCCATGAGCTCGTATATCACGTGAGTTTGACACAGCGGGAGAGTAATCGATAAAGAGATTGGGACGTCCAAACCGTAGGTTGAGAAGAGAGCGTGCGAATTGTCCAGGACCTCCCGACACTTCAGTCACAAAACTAGAAAGTTTGTGCTCTCTTCAGCCGTGGTTGTTCACTGTGTGAGAGGGCTAAGGTCAGTTGACCTCGGTAGACGGTTTTCAAATTGGAAAGGCGTCAAGCAGCACACGTCCATGACTTGGTAAATGTGGGAGTAACGGTCTCTGGTTGTGCAAAAACGACGTGGGATCAGATTCTGCTTTGTAGAAGGATCATCGTTGCTTTTTCGTTGGATGTGGAAAACTGGCAGGAAACTGCAACGTTCTTGTACGTCACTCAACGAAGAGAAGTCACTTAAAGAGCTCACCGAAGAATTTTGATATCCAAATTTAGCACAGAGTTAGAAAAACTCGTTCTTGTTTGCTTTATGTCTTCACCACAGTCGTGGGTCGTGGATAGATATTGGATGAATTGCACTCAAGTTGGTGAATTTATTTCACTCAAGTACTGAATACGGCCGAAAAGAAAGCAGTTGCTTTTCAGTGTCTTCAATGGAAGTGACAGAGCAGAATCTGGTCACTTCTTTTGATGCCGAAACTTATTTTGGTCTGTTGAATTGCAGCACGAAAGTGCGTTCATTCACAGAACGAGCTCACGTGTAGTGTGTAGATGTGTTCAACGTTTGCGAGTGGATCATACATGCTGAGTGACAATAGTGTTGTCAGTTCGAGAGATCGCTGCTTGGAAAAGAGCATTGCACACACACAGTGAACTTTCTGTTCACTTTATCACGGGAGTAAGAGAGAGTAGATAAACAGTCATGCAGTGAACATGCCTTCCGGGATGATGTTCATTTTCGCAGTTGTGCAAAGAAAGCAGCAATTTGGAAGTTAGTTTTGCTCGGGCGCCCAGTCACATGAAAATTTTGACGGCCTCAACGAGGCAAGTGAACGGGACAGAAACTGCCCTGGCGGTGTCCCTGGGAACGTTCCCTGCAGGACTCGCGGTGACCTCCGAATCCTCATGACAGCTTCACGAAGACCCCACATGGTCTCGATCACACTTGGGACGGCTTTGAAGTTCGGATCAGGTCAGTCCACAGTGGAAACATTTGGAATTGCGTGCGAGCTCATTGGATCGCATTTCTCAACAGACAGGCGCCCAGTGTAAACCAACGTGGAGGAGGAATGACACAAAGTCAAGTGCCCTTGTAACACCTGTAGGTAAATGTGTAGCGCGCAAGATCAAAGCCCTAAGTACCTCTCTTTGTGCGGTTAATTCTCCTTCGCTGTGGTTTCCCTATTGTCAAATCGTGTTCCTGTGGTTTTCGGTTCAGTGAAATGTGAAGAAGTAAATTCACTTTGCTTGTTGCCACTGGCCAATTAGTGATACGAAAAGTCCGTTTCGAGCGCATTGGACTCGCTTATCTTGAGAGCCGAAAACACCCAAAATGCGCAGAGGTTCTCGAAAACACAAGTTTCATCGTTCTCAGATGTGGGAATGCGCTCTTTCATTCGGTGAACCCTGCCTCATTCTCGTCGCAGTTCACTTCTTATGAGCCGATTTCGGGCAACTGGAACTTGCTTCCTCATAAAATATGCGGTGAAACGAACAATAGTCCCGTGTATTTTGTTTCGCAACCCACGTCCTCTTGTTCCAACAGATTTTTCGTCCCCAAAACTTTCTTGAAGCACTTCAGGCATTCGTTTTCTGACGCGTGGTGTCAAAAGACGTGGTCTCAAAGGGCGGGCGTCTGTTGTACGAGTAGTCTCTACAAATGCTGTTCAGAGTGGAGTTGAAAGCGAGGACGGGATGAGTCTCACCTCCGGAACGCAACTCCTTGTGGACACAAGTTTGGCTCGTAAAGCGTTGCGTTACGGATGCACGAGTGGTCTGTTGTACCAAGTGTAGCAAACTGGAACGGGGTTGAGAGGTGTTTTGAACTTTTGTGTCAACCGTTTTCTCCCCCAATTTGTCGTCGAGTGAAAACGACATGACACACTGTCTCCTTTGCGTTTTGCAGGAATTTACCTCAGCACGATACGTGCGACTTCGTCTTCAAAAGATCAGAACCCTCAATGCAGATCTCATGTCTTTCATGCACGCAAAACTGAAAGATATTGACCCGTCAGTCACCAATAGGGTAAGGAGACATCCATTTCCATCTGTTTCAGGTGCCCAGAGTTTCTTTTCGAAGACATTGGCGAACATACGAGTAATAACCGTCAACCAGACGTTGTGCCCAATGGAAACAGCCCGAAGCGAAGCGTTGCAAGCGCATCGATGCTTGAAGCAACTTTTTCGCCACTGTAACATTCACGCAAAATACTCACCACGTGCCAAACAATACATCCCAAAATTTCGGGCTGTTGTCATAAAATAAAACTTTTCAAAACAACAAAATTTCGTGCACCAAAGTTTGGGTTCGAAACCGCTTCCGTATTGCCGAATTGCCAGTCGCATTTGCTTTGCATTTTTGTGTCACAAAAACTCTTGTTCTCGTGTTTTCTTTCCAGTACTTTTACTCGATAAAAGATATTTCAATAGGAGGTCAGTGTATTTGCTACGGTCATGCCAGATATTGTCCTGTTGACCCCAGAACCGGGGTAAGTGACATTTTGGTTCGATATTTTGCTGTTATGCTGTCTCACAAACTCCGTGTTGTGATCGCTGCATTTCTCTCGTTTTCTCTGGCTGAGAGTTGTTTTTGTGTGGTGCATGTGGAGGGTAAGCACGATCACACTGATGACAGACCTCATGGCGAAATTGAAATACCGTTGTCAAAGTTTGGTCCTGCCTGCACTGTGGTTCTGCCAAGATTGTTGTGAACAATGCTGAGCTGTTCCACTTCTTCGGAAATGTTTCTCAACACAGGGGGTCTCTCTCTAAACCATTCTTTCGTTGAAGTCTTTCGTCGTTTGCTGTGTCCCTGCAGGGTCTGATGTGCATGACGACACCGTTTGTTGAATATTATTTGCATGTTTAGTTTTTGCGGTGTTCCAAATGAACTTCAAAATTCTCATGAAGTGACTGCATGGATCTGTGTCAGGGTGAAGGGAGCCGTGCGACACAGCGTGTGAAACGGCCACAGTTCTCATGATTTACGCAGCTAGATTTGTGACGGCTCCACACGAATGCATGTTCCTGATTCCATATTTCAGGATTTGACGTGCCAGTGTGAAAGGGGCACATGTGGCAGAAGTTGTGAGATGTGTTGTCCACTTCATAACCAGTACCCGTGGACGCCAGGCTCTTACTCAAACGGTGGTGGCTGCGAACGTAAGTGCGCGAAATTGTTGAAGCCCCTTCAATGCCGTGCATGCAGACCAGAAAGAATTTTCAAAATTCGGTCACTGGAATTTCAGCTGGGAGCTTCATTGGAGCTCCACATCGATTGTTCTCCACAAACACCACGAACAAAGAGTACATTCGCACACTGCTTGTTCGCACTGCAGAAACAGATCGTGCAGAAAATCTTTTGTATTCTCTGGCTCCAGCTTTGTGAGACCGAACCCACAGTGCCCATCATTGCACGTTTCGAAAATAGAGCTCGAACGGACCTGGCAAGAATTTTGTCCTTTTGCTTGCAGAATGTAATTGTTTCAACCATGCGGACGAGTGTGTGTACAACCAGACTGTGGCGGACAACGCTCTCAGCATCAATATTTATGGAGAAATGAAAGGCGGAGGAGTGTGTGTTGGTTGTAAGGTGAGATCCTGTTTCAAACTCGACTCGAAATCAGTCACCTGCACATTGGAGTCAAAAGCAATTTGTTGTGGTGAGACCAGAGCCTTGACAAACAACAATGCCTCGAGAGTTTGAACTTTTGACGCCAAGACGAAGCAACAAAAAGTAATATGAAACCGGAACATCACGTGATGTTCCGTCAATTGAGAAGTCCAAAATATTTGTCAAATATTCGAATTTATTTCTAAATCAAATCTGCAGAGATAGTCGCACAACAAACAGATTATTGAGTTTGACATGGTTGTCGACAGCACAATACGATGGGGACGAACTGTGAGTTTTGCGAGGACGGCTACTGGCGCTCCCCCGGGACGGACCCTGCTGACCCGCACGGGTGTCGCCCGTGTGACTGCGACCCGGTCGGCTCCACCGGAGTGTGCATCAAGGACGACTCGCTCGGCTGCGAAGGATATGTACGAATTCCACCCAACGTTCATTTGCAGTTGCTCAAGCCTGCGTCTCAAGCAAGATCCTTTGGACAAACAGCTGAGGTGTCAGTGATCTTCGTGTCTGGTTGCAAGCCTTTTGATCTTGTCAGTGTTTGCTCGTGCAAACTTGTCACAACGTCGTTGGATGTAACTTGAACGGGGGTTATTTGCAGGGGGATATGTCTCAAGCCCCGGTACATGTTGTACACCCTTGTTTTCTCAACCAATACCTCTGGGTTTCAGTGCGCTGGAGACTGCATCTGCAATGACGGGTACACGGGGCGGCGCTGCGACGGGTGCGCGCCAGGGTACCGCGGCTACCCTTACTGCGAACCGTGCCCCTGCAACATGGCCGGCAGCACTAATGTTGACACTTGCGTGGGCGACTGTACCTGCAAGGTATGTCAACCGGAAGGACTGCGGAAAATATTCTTGTTTTTTCTTCCGATCGAGTACACGCTCTGTCAGCATCAGACCTGTGTCCACGCTGTTTGGCGTCTGGTTGCTGCTCTCACTTGATTACATGCTTTAAAATTTCCGGTCTGGTAAACGACCAACTTGATTGGAAGAGGGTTGGATGAAATCTACATGTTTGAACCACGATTGTGCAGAATGCAATGAAAGATGCTCATTTCCAGAATATATTACCCGCAACAAAAGCAGGCTCTTTCAATTTACCACAATTAAATCAATTGAATCGGGACAGAGTACACCTCCAACAACACACTTTTCATGCTTGCTGGTGTTGGTCAACTGCTATTTCTGAGTGTTTCATGTCTTCTGTTGAATCTGAAACAGTAATCTCAGGCTACCTTCTCTCTCTCTCTATCTCTGTGTGTGTGTGTGTGTGTGTGTGTGTGTGTGTGTGTGTGTGTGTTTGTAACCTATTCGCAGGCAGCCTTTTTTGTCCGATTCGAAATGTCAAACTTGAGCTCACTGTTGCTCGAAGTTGAGCCTCAAAATCACACTTCATTCAGGTTTTCTTTGCCACCATTTCCACCGCAGAGGAACGTGTACGGCCGGAGCTGCAGCCACTGCACCCCTGGGTTCTACAACCTGCAGGAGCTCAACCCTGACGGCTGCACACCGTGCTTTTGCTTCGGCGTTTCCCAGACCTGCGCGGCGTCCAGTCTCGGCAGGATGCGAGTGAGTGAAAACGTCTTTCTTTGTGTTGTTGCAGAAAGCAAATCTTGTCTCTGATCTCTCAGTGTCGTGTTGACCACACAGACCACACCAGACCGATGCTTCCTGCTGCATCTGTAACTTTTCCACTGAAGGATATACCGTTGGCAAAATCTTCCCATTTGTATGAAACAGTCACAAAGTCAAGCGCGAGCGAGTGGCTTTATCTTCAATGTTTGGATGCGCACAAAAAAGAAGCAAACCAGAGACATCTTTTGTGCTAGAATAAATCTAACAGCCCTGACCAATGATTTTTACCACTTGTAAATCGTTGGACCTGACAGACACACGGGTTGACTCCGGGTCTCTGGCAGTTCGCAGCTCAGCAAATGTTGCAACACCGTATCTGTTACATTGACGGATAACATTTCCAAATTAGGTGAAATTAATCAGATGCGATCCCACTTGTAGCGCGTTGAAAGCATCAAAGATCACGACGTGTGTTCGGGTGTCCTGCTGGGTTGATACGTGCCCCGTCGGCAGTCCCATTGAAATTCGCGGGTGAAGTGCCAAGGCGAGTTGAGTGTGATGCGCCCAAAAGCAAGGCACTCCATCAATTTTGCCTCTCGTATTGACTCACGAGCCAAGGAACCAGCAAAGGTCTGAAGTCCCAGGTGTCTGTAGATACCTTGCTCTGCGGAAAGTCACTTTGCACCGCAGTGTGTGAAGAATCTCGCAAGGAAGGGATCAGTGTCACATGAAACTGAAGTGTGTGTTTTGATTCGACTGTCCAAATACGAGGGCACACAACACAACAGATTTTGTCAGAAATGAATAGAGCGAATGCTGAGACACACACATGTTCGCAGAAGCGTTTTGAAATTTACTGGCAGTGCACATTTCAACCACTTTCTTATCTGGCAACGGAATGCAGTAGCAAAGAGGCCTTTCTGTAAGGTTAAAAAGTGTGAATTTACGGCGTCAGAATGTAATAGCTTTCATTCTTGGTATCGCCATGTAAATCTTTTTATCGTGGTGTGCACGGTTTTGGGTTACTTCTTGTCGTTCGTCTTCAGCCTGAAACTTTGGCAGGTGTAGTTTGTAGAGAGATGAACAAATTTGGGAGAGATTAGGTGACAAAATTTGGTGACTGAGTCTGTTGTTGAGAATTTTCTGTTCGGAATCACTCTTGAAATGCTTTTTCTGTTGGATCTGAGAATATTTGAAAGACTTTCAGGGTGAAAATTTTGGGTCCTTGTGGTGGAGGATTGAGGATGACTGGTGAGTTTTCGTTTGGCCTTTCAGTCTAATTGAGAACTGTACTATGACAAGTTTACCGCTGCCAACACGACAAAAGCAAGTCTGACTGAGTTCACGGTTTGTGAGTCGGGTTTTGTTGCAGACATGTGCAGCACAGTACAAATCTCGGGGCAGAAAATGAGAGAAGTTCATCTGAAATAGATGAGTTGCTTGGATCGTTTTTATTCAGAAAGACAGGTCATGAAACCTCTGTCATCCCATTATGATGATTTCTATTAAACTGCATTATCAGATGATTTACTGGTTGACACTCTGCGTCTCGAATCTCATGCGACTGTAAGCGGTAACAGATAGCATTACAGTAAATTCTGGTCTGTGTTTAGTTTATGATCTCGGTTTGGAGTTTGGTTTATTTTTTTTCCTTTTCATTGTGACACGCTTGGTGTGTCTGGTCCGCAGTATACACAGAAGCTCAGGATGGCTTGGTTTTCGACAATGATCTCGGCACCTAACTGAACGTCAATTTCGCGTGGATACGTATTTTTTGTGTCCCATTTACGGGACTGGTTTGAGAAAACAATGTTGCATTGCGGAACGAGATCTTTGTTTTCGCAAAAGAAGTTGCTTGCTCATCGGGTGCAGGGTGTGAGTCGGTCAGTCAGATGGCACCAGAGAGGATGGCACAGAACTTCTTTTGAATGTCTATGGCTCCCAGGGTCATTGTGGAAAATAAAGATGTCAGCATGAAATGCTGAAAAAAGTTTATTCCCTTTGAAGAAGATTAGCTCCCCTCACGAGCCAATCTTTCATTCACTGCCGCATTCACTTTCACAGCGGTCGTCTTAAATCGTGGAATAGAAGTCCTACTAAACCACAAATCCGTGTGAAGAGTTACCACACCTCATGGTGAGCAAACGAAACGTGTGGAGTGGTTTAGTGAGACACTTTTTTGAACAAATCACGGAGGTCTTTTATGCTGCTCAGCACAAACAATGGGAAAGATTTGCAGAAGGGTGCAAACCTCCCAGATCAGGTCAAATATAGCATTCAATTAGATCCCTTCCAAAGCCTTGAAGAATGTTTGAAGTGTGATGTGAAATATATGAAACAGTTTGCATTGGGGAGATAGATACACGAAGCAAAATGATCGCCACGAAGGACAGCGTGGTGTCTTTTCACATACTTGCAATGAAATGCGAACATTCCTCCTGCTGAGGTGTCATAAAGATAAAGGGCACAAACAATTTGGGATCATGTCGATCACAAACGTGTGGAACCTCCGATTCAATTGTCTGTTTTGGTCGTTCGGGTCAGAAACTTTCGCTTTTCCTTACTGAGTGGTTCTATTTCTGCGAACAAAGACATTTCAGATGGAGCCACCTTCTCGACCAACTACACTCTTTTGTTACAGAGGCTGGGGGAGCATCGGTTCCCCTTGAGGATGTGCTGGGCAAACCAAGACACAGGTCTGATCATTCTCTGTTGTGATATTTCTCAACCCACGCAAGATGTCGACGGTGCACGGGTGGCGGGTGACGGACGTGGGCGGCTCGGCGGAGATCCCGGTGGAGGTGCGCAACGAGACGGAGCTCGTCACCCGCGCCAACCAGACGTCCGGCCTCGTGGGCCCCGCCTACTGGACTGCGCCCGACCCGTACATCGGCAACAAGGTGCGCACCTGCGTTCTACCGTCAACATGTTGTCAATGTGAACGAAGTGTGGTTTACGAGCCGTGTTTCTTTTCAGGTGAATGCGTATGGCGGATTCCTTGAGTACGCGTTCAGATACGATATCAACAGCTCGATGCCCACGCCAGATCTTCACAAATCCTACCTTGCCAACTACGACGTCATCATTGAGGTAAATTTGTCGACACAACGTGGTTCTTATGGCAAGAATGTCAAGTAGCGTGCGTGGTCTTTGTGTCGTGCTCGAGAGACCAACACTCGCCAGAATCGAGGGTTCTGCGCTGCTCTTTTTCAGGGCAGCGGGATCCGGCTGGGTCACCGCGGCGACTACTACCACAACGGCACGGAGAGTCTGGTGCGCCTCGCCGTCACCGAGGCGTCGTGGCGCCACGCGGACGGCAGCACGAGTCCGCCGGGCAGCTTCGTGCCTCGCGACGAGCTGCTCATCGTGCTCGCAGACGTGGACCGCCTCCTCGTGCGCGTCTCCTACCACCTCCACCAGACGCACTCCGTGTACGTGACGACAACCTGAAATGGTTCTGAACGTGTCAAGAATCCGCAGGGAAGAAAAAAGGATCGGGCGTGGGCCTTTCTGTTTTTCACTGCTGTTTTGGCAAAAAGTGTGGATTTTGCTTCCAGGTTGTACCATGTGGATATGGATCTGGCGTCAGAACAGGGCATTGAGCCGAACATGACAACAGTGGAAGTTTGTGAATGTCCACCGGGATACGCTGGCCTCTCCTGTGAGGTATGAACCGCGGAAAATTTAGGTGTCTTGAAAAAAACAAGTGTTCCAGCTTGAAACGTGCACTGTGCATTGTGTGTTCATCTTTGACAGAGCTGTGCACAAGGATTCAGGAGAGTGGACAACATTCTGCTCGGAGGGATGTGCGAGCCCTGTGAGTGCAACGGACGCTCTGAAATATGTGACCCTTACTCTGGAGAGTGTTTGGTGAGTGTTGGAAAGATGGACAAAGGTGAAAAAAAAATTATCGAGCAAAGCGTCATTATCGAGCAAAGCGTCAGCTTACTTTGTAGAAGAAATCCAAAAGTTGACCTGAAGGTCGACTGTGTGGTTTTCAATATGTACAGGACTGTGAGAGGCACACTGGAGGCCCCCACTGTGAGTCGTGCGCCCCGGGATTCCTCGGAGACCCCGACACCGAGTGCCTCCGCTGCGCGTGTCCTCTCGAGGATCCGCAGAACAACTTCGCGAGAGACTGCGAACGGCTCAGCGACTCCGCTGGAAACAGAGATTACGTGTGCACCGAGTGTCTTCCTGGATACGAGGGCGATTACTGTGAGAGGTAAGTGCGAGTCGAAGATTGTTGTGAATTCTGTCTTTGTGTGTCTGTCGATCATTGGTCGTGTCAATCGTGTTTGTTCTGTTTGTCTCAAACTTTTGCGTCCGATTTTCCTTCAGGTGTTCTGAAGGTTTCTACGGGAATCCCTTGGTGGTTGGGGAAACTTGCAAACCCTGCGAGTGTCACGGAAACATCGACCCGTCAGTTGTTGGGTCGTGCGACAAGGAGACTGGGGAATGCTTGAGATGCGCCTTCCACACAGAGGGACGCTTCTGTCAGAGATGCGAGGACGGCTACTTTGGCACCGCTGAAAATGGAAATTGTACAGGTGAATAGTGGCATTCACCACCTTCCCATTTTCGTCACAGCTTCACAGGATTCTCCATGTTGGAATTTGCATTGCATTTTCAGTGTGCGGCTGCAATGAGCACGGGTCCAGTGACACAACTTGTGACCGTAAAACGGGACGGTGTGAGTGCAGGACACATTACATTGGCAGAAACTGTGGACAGTGCGAGGTCAGTGGGGTGTCAGTCATTTGATTTCTTGTGTGTCGGAGATAGTGCTGCAGCATGACCTGCGTGCATAACGCGAGACGCACCCTTCCAGGAGGGTTATGGCAACGTGGAAGCCGGCTGCGAGGCGTGCGGCTGCAACGCCACCGGGTCGGAGTCTGAGCGCTGCGACCCAGTCACGGGACAGTGCCGCTGCAAGAAGGGCGTCACGGGATTGCGCTGCGATTCCTGTCAGGGAGGCTTCTTCAATCCCACCGACATCGGTACACGCAAGTTTGAATGTTACTGCGCCTGTTGTCCTTTCCCCAGTGACGTATTTGTCACTTGTTTCTGTCAATTAAGACTGTGAATGGTTTTCAAGGGTGCATCGAGTGTGGATGCTTTGTCAACGGTACAAACGGAACGGATTGTGATCCCATCACCGGACAGTGCGCATGCCTTCCTCATGTTGTCGGTCGCACTTGTGATACCTGCGAGGTCAGTACTTCTTGGTTTCTTCAAACCACTGGGTGCCTTCAGTTCTTCCACAACACAATTGATTGTCTTCATGAGCCCTTGCTTCTGGCAGGATTCTTTCTACGGATTGACACGTGGAGAGGGCTGCACGGACTGCGCTTGCGACGAGACCGGCGCGCTGTCGCTGCAGTGCAACGAGCAGGGGCAGTGTTCCTGCAAGTTTGGCGTCGGAGGCGACAGGTGCGACCAGTGTGAACCTGGCTACTTTGGCATCAACGAACATGGGTGCAAAGGTACGGTGGTCTCATTTCTTGGGAGTGTTTGCTTGTTTTGTCATTGTGTTTCTGTCAATGTCAACCAAGATCACTTCAGTGAAACAAACTTTCGTAAAACCACGCGGCTCCGTTTTCAGAGTGTCCGGACTGCCCGTTGCCTGGTCAGGTGTGTGACAGTGTCACCGGGGAGTGTCAGTGTCCGCCCAACACGGAGGGCGTCAGCTGCGAGTCGTGCTCGCCCAACACGTGGGGTTACGATCCGCTTAGAGGCTGCAAGGCAAGCACTTGGTTCACTTGTGCAGTTTGTTGGGACACTGTGTGCACGCTATTTGTTGGTCGGTGCTGAATTTTCACATTTCTTTCGACGCCAGGCTTGCGCGTGCAACTTGACCGGGTCGCTGGGGGAGAATTGTGATGTTGACACGGGCGCGTGCGAGTGTTTTGACGAGTTCAACGGTGACAAGTGTGACCGCTGCAAATTCGGTTTCTACGCGTTCCCGACGTGCCGAGCGTGCAACTGCGACGTGGCGGGAACCGTGGCCAACGTGTGCGAGCGCAGCGCGGTGTGTCAGTGCGACGGGACCGGAGCCTGTCCGTGCAAGGTGAGCGCTGGCTTCTGGGAACTGGTGCTTTTGTTCCTTTGGTGTATCCCATTTGCTGTTGGAAATCATCAATCCAATGCCACGCTTTTTGCAGGAGAATGTTGACAGAAGGAAGTGCTCAGAGTGCAAAGACGGAACGTTCAGTTTGCAAGTGGACAACCCTCTTGGATGCACGACATGTTTCTGCTTTGGTCGCAGCACAGATTGTAAACAAGCAGCTTACAGGTGGAACACGGTGCGTTCAAAACACAACATCTCTGTGTTTTCTCCTTTCGGGACAAGCCAAGAAGCGTGAACCTTGTCCTGTCTCGTGCAGACGAAACTGCCGGATCGAGAGGTGCGGCTGCTCGACCCGTCCACCGACTACGACGCGGTGGTGCTGAACGCGCGCGGCGTGGTGGCCGTGCTGCCGCGCGCCGCCGCCGTGTCCGTGCACAGGCTGTACGCGTCCATGCCGCTCTACTGGACGGTGCCCGCGGAACTCCTCGGAGATTTGGTGAGACTTTCTGTGTGCAACGTTTTGCGCCTGCGCACAACGACGTGGAAACAAACCAAAAGTGTGTCCTACTTTTGGATTGCAGGATGTATGTGACCTTGAAACGTTGGTTCTCTGGCATCACTGACTTTGTACTTTGTAGACCACGTCTTACTACGGGAAGCTGAAGTTCACGTCGACGTCTCTGAGTGATATTCCGCCAGAACCTGACTCAGCCCTGGTGCATCTGATTGGAAACTTCAAGCTGCATCTCAAGTACATGGTGCCTCTTGTGCTTGCCAGCGAAAATCAGTACGAAGTGCTTCTGAGAGAGGTGAGGGACACCGCTCGGTCAGAGTTATCCGCCGATCAGTCAGTGCAAAACGTCACTTATTTCTTGATGCTTTCACGAATTGTTTCAGGACTTGTGGGTGACTGAAGATGGAGAAACAGCAGACAGAGAGACGTTCATGGTCGCTCTGCAAAATGCTCAGGCAATTTATCTGTGGGCTGCACCGTACGGAAACGTCAGATACGCTCAGTGAGTCCATTTGGGCACCTCAAAATGTCGTTCTGTCATTTGTCAATCCATTCACGTGGTGCGCGTTCCATCAGGGCGGACGCACACCGGATCGGGCTGGAACATCCCGACGGGCTGGTGAGCCTGATCTGCACCTGATTCACATGATGTTCAGGCTGTATACCGATTGGTCACACATTGCTTCAGGCCAGCTTCAGGCTAGCATCAGGCTGGCTTCAGGCTGGGATGTTCCACATGCTTTTGTTTTTTTGCGAAACATGGGATGTTCCATGTACTTTTG
>JAAUXT010001004.1_pt1 | contig 14187 bp, 9 predicted proteins | sample 7278171 | NCBI WGS metagenome assembly JAAUXT01 (sample SAMN14350112, study PRJNA611818) | marine sediment metagenome | isolation source: surface marine sediment (1.8m) | place: French Polynesia: Moorea | collected 2018-08 | reverse complement strand
TTCGCCTGTCGCATCATTTACTGTACCAATTGACCTGGCAGGGCTTTGGCATGTGCTTGGATCGACCAGATCACTTGCAATCCTCAAGAAATCAAGAAAAGCAGAAGAAACGGCTCCAAACCCCCCCCCTCCGAAAAATTGCGCTGCAGCGGTTTCTTTTGAAGACCCCCTCGTAGTTTTCTGTATCAACTTTGACTTTCACTGCAGCAAACAAGGAACATGAGGATGGTTTACAGTCAAATGTGCTTGAGCAAATCTTTCTTTTTTTCTAGCACAAAGCATTCAGAGACGGCCACACCCAAGTTGCCAACCCCTTCCCAAACTGCCAAGATTCACACTGGGAACAGAACATCCAGACAGTGAACAACCTTTCCAGCAGATGACGCATTTGTCTTTTGTTGCCATGGATGAACAGACTGGAACAAAAGTCTAACATTGAAAGGATTTTAATTGTGGACTTTGGGACTTGTGTGAATGTGCCAAATCATTCTACACTTCCCGACTGGATTGCAGAAGGATGAGAGAAGGGGCATGTGTTTGTTGATGTCATGGCAAGCCAGCAGAGAATATTCTTCAAGAGAGGGGAAAATGGACAAGTCATAGGTGCACCCTTATGATCCAGAACCAAAGGTCCAGCCGGATTGTTGGAAAGAAATGTGCCAGCATCGAACATCAGCCACTGCGAAAGTACTGTTTGTATCTTTGTTCGATCACAAAGAACCTGTGAACAGGGAGTCCCTCAGGAATCAAACTGTCAACCAGCACAAAATCATTGCCATCCTGAAATGCCTCAAAGAAGCTGTCCGTTGACCCCATTTGGCTTGACAGTTTTGGCTGCACAGGACTTGCTCATCGTGCAAGGAGGATCCAACAGCACATTCTCTTAACAGGGACACTGATCATGCCACTCGCCCCCTGCTTACCAGACCTTGAACCAAGTGATTTTTGGTTTTACCCGTTTGGGTGCCTCAAAGTGTGAAGTTGACACAGAGACTGCAAAAATTTGTTCTGGCGAGTACTCTCGTCGCCTTTTGAAAAGCAGGCCCAGCCACTGGGTGCATTGGGTGGCAACAAATACTTTGAAGGAAACTGGTCAGAACTTCAAGAAAAAACTTGTGTTCTCAGTGTCCAGGACAGTTCACTGGGTTACAGTGCCTCGGCGGACGAACATGGTGACCCAAACAAGAATTCACCCTCGTAATTACCGGTACCTTCCACAAAAACAGATTTGTGCATTCGCAAAGTTCCTGGCACTTTCAGTCTCAGTTCCACTGCAGAATATATGTACCCTTCATGATCGTGACGTTGTCATTTGTCTCGAATTCACAAAGAGTCCACTCAACTTGCCCGAAAAGTCCATGCAACGACCTGGAAATCTGCTTCTTTGGCACGTCTCATCAGCGACATCCACAAAGCTGGCCGTGGGTCCCGACACGAACGAACAGTTCAGGACCTGGGCACAGTGAGTTGGTCAGCAGCACACAACCACGCAGCAGCTTGCGAGGAGGCCCCCAAAGTCGCGTGGCGTGACAAGTCAGGCCACATTTCCCAACAGCGGTCAAACAAAATGAACATTTGCCCACTTGCGAAAAGTGTCCCTTTTTCAACGGTACCATTTCGCTGTCACAACAGAAATGCACACAGATCTAATCTCATCAAGACTTCGTCACTGCAGCTTTCGGATTAGTTTTGGTGCCACACTGCAGCAGGAGCACTGAACGGTCTTGTGAGAACATCAATCAGATTTGCCTCTGATCCGAAGCCCCGTGATCTCGACACACGGTCCCCGCAACATTTAATCCGTTCACCGCCAAGCAATCGCGACGAGAAAATTCTCGTTGATGATGTGGGGTGTACAGTAAGCCTGATTTAGTGAGATGTAAACATCAATTATTCAGAATGAAGCAATGCGTGCAGCCTTGCAGAAATCTCACGTGGACAAGTGTACGAGGCAAGCCTGCATGTGTTGTGAGGGCTCCAGGTACAGCGCCTTGTGCCACCGTTCAGTGACGGCAGAAAGTTCTCAATTCTCTCACACTGTCCGTCCACCACTGTTCTGCAAAATCTGCTAAATTATGTGTCGCTCCACAACTTTTCGGCGACGACCATATTCTTCCGACACAGCTGCATGTCGCAAAAGTCTCGCACCGAAATGTTCACGTTTGGACAAAAGAAACAAGCGTAAGTTGGACTTTCTCTTGTGAGTGTTGACCGACAATCAGCAAAAAGTACTGCACACCTACCTTGAAGGCTTGTCCTCTCCTGATACGGGAAGGATGCAAAAGGAGTGAAGAACGTCCTCTCAGTCTCTTTCAATGATTTTGCACTCCCTCACACGCACTGTTCCCAACACCACTGTGTGACGGTGGTTGGAAACCGTACAAAAGACCAGCCAGTTACTGTCACCACACAAAGTGGTGCTCACTTGGCATTCGTATGTGTTCCTTCTGTGCGTTCACCGACACACTTCACAGAGTTTCACGTCCTACGCTGATAGCAGAAGGAAATCACAACGACGAATCACCCCATCCAGTCCCACATGCCTGAAATAACTGGCGTTTTCCCTTTGAAATTCAACAGCCGTAGAACACTTTCTGATGCTTTGGGAAAGACAGTTTTGACACGGCTTGAAACTCCCTCCTTTCTCGAAACAGCTTCTGCAATGGAATCCTGCACAAAGAAATTTGAGCGTGCCAAATGCAGCACAAGAAGTTTCAGTTCAAATTGCTTCCGCTACCTGTCTTGGCACCTCGGCAGTCAATTTCCTCTGAGAGATTCTGTGCGTGCGCACTTTCTCGAGCTGCAAATCCACCAATAATTGCTTTGCAAACAGGTAAAAGCAACACACACCAAACTCACAGCTCTTTCGCTGCAGATAGCATCTGCAGATGGTTTCCACAGTCGCCGCGCCAGTTGCTGACTCGGCGACAAGTGAAGACAAATTCAGCTTCAAACAGCTTCACCTAAACAGCTTTCAACGTTTGTAAAGCGGATGCCCAACACCTTTAGGGACTTGTTCTTGTCAGTCGAAGGCGTGACAACGACTGTTGTTCGGCCAACAGTGACCACTCATCAAAGGAAAACAAGTGAGTGAGCTTCACCGAGACCAAGCGAAGAGCTGGCATCTTTCGAACAACTCGAATCCGGCGCAGCTGCATTCCGAGATCGAGACGTTCGCTTCACTCAACACAGCGAGTGTTGTGTCCTGAGACCCTCAATCTAGCAAAACAGAATGAGGCGATTTCTGAATTGAGAGTTTCGAAGCAGGACAAGGCAGGTCTTCGTGGGTGTCAGCTTCAGATCGGAAATTTGCCGCGCAGATTTACAGCAAAGCTTGAAGAAACTCACGAAAACATGACATTGGAGGATCCAGGTGGTGGTGTTACCCGGCAGCTGGTGAAATAAAATCAGTGATTTTCTTCTCATCACACACTCAATTAAAGGGTGACGACACTGCCGGATGCTTTGTGCATGTTGGCAGGCATGTTAAAATCTCTTCGCGGTGTGTGTGTGTGTGTGTGTGTGTGTGTGTGTGTGTGTGTGTCCCCAAGTGTCAATCACCCGTGACACAAAAGCAAATTTACTTGTTATTCAGAATGAGAAACAGTTTAGTTGAATTGTGATTGAAAAAAAAAATGAAAATGATAAGTGATAAGAAATGCGATCACTCAAAAAAGGAGACACTTTTGGCTCGAGAGTATTTTTCAATGATCGAGGATCAATAAATTTCACAAAACAGGTGTCAACAAACCCATACAGGAAGCAAGATGCAGATGAACGAGTGGCACGAGAGCAATATTCACACCCACCGTGTGCTGCTCTTCAGAGCCTTCCAAAACCTGCCCCTGCAGAGTGAACTCGACTGGCTGTCTTATCCACAAACAAAACACCCAAAACCAAACGAACAACACCAAGAGCAAAACACAACGGACCGCGTCAAAGACAACCTTGCAATTGAGACAATCAGATCACGATACTCGTAACTTGATTGCTGTAATTGACGCCTGAGATGAAAAGCTTTCTGGGGTGCAGTGGGGAATTCATTCTTCTGTGCAGATCTCTACCTGAGGCAACAGCAAAGAAACATCCAGGTGAGAAAGAATCTGACGGTTTCTTTGTGTGTGCCCGTCCCTTGAACATTCGGATGTTCTCGACTTGAGCAGCGCATAGCAGAACACTCACACGAAAACAAGAACACCTGGCAGTTTGGACAGACGCCGTCTTCTGCTCTCCCTTTTTTGTTCTACATGGCAATCCTTTTCTCTTTACTGGGTGAAAGGCATCTCACTTAGTTTTAGAGATACAGTCAACTCTGCTTACGGTGGACACTGTTTACCATGGACAACCGTCAACCGTGGACAGTTGACAATGCACCAGGCATTTTTGGCCAAAAGCTCTGCTTACCATAGACAACTCTGTCAACTGTGAACAGTGGATTCTCTCTTCACTATGGACAGTCTATCAACAAAAATATTTTTTCTTGTTTTTTTTTCAAACTGTTTTTCTACTTATTTTTGCAAAAGTTCTGAATTTTTTTTTTTTTTTTTGTGTGAGATGATCGTTTTTTCTGTCTCTTTACCACTTGCAACTTCTTGAAGAAGTAAATAATTTAGTTTCACTTTTCATATGCAATATCTTCAATATTTCTTTTCCTTTTGATTTTCAGGAAGGAAATACAGCCAAGCTCATAAATATTTGACTCTGCTCAAGGTGGACACTCTGTCAACCATGGACAAAATGCCTGTCAAGTTTAATCCATGAGAACGCGCGGGGGGGGGGTGTCTTGGCAAACCAAAATTTTCGAAGTACTACTTCTTGGAAAGGGAGGAGAGGGGGATCTGTGCATGTCCATTCTACCTTGCATCATTGCATGACACATACACGACTTCGTCGTCGGCGTGTGTAAAAATCCAGCTCACTCTTTCCGCAACTCATAAAATCCTGTCAGGTTCTCCAGTCCACCAATCCAAACTGGTTGACAATTGATGCAGCAGAAAAAAGTCCTGTTCACACACAGCTCAGCATGTCCACAATGTTCAAATCCTCGACATCTGACGTGACGTGCTTTATTGGACCACGTTCTTCTCCTGTCACTCCAGACCGCGGGTGAAAACACAATCACAATTCTGATTTCATCACGCTTTCACTGCACTTATCTTGATGAGGCAGTTCACGTGGGAAAAGTCTGCACGAGTTTCCTTGCCACTCACGACAACACAATGTTGGTGCACAAGAAAGGATTTGGATGTGACAGGACCAAGAACAAGAGCCTGCGCTGACAGCTTTGTCCTTTTGTCAAGTCATAATCTTTCAAACCAAAGGAGAACAATGCCACAATATGGTGCATGACAAGCTGCATAAAATTTCTGTGGTAAATGAATTAGGTGAAGAGCTCAGCAACAATCTCAAGTACTTCGGCTCAACGACAAATTGCAAGAAGAACGGCCAACAATACTTGGGTTGTCAAACATTTCATCTCTGCTGGCACGCAGTGACACAGATCTGTTGAGTGAGTTTTGACCAGCAATCACGCTCAGGTGCCACGAGCCTCACATGACAAGACTTTCATTCCTCCATGTGCGAGCACCTGGGAATCGCAGCTCATCATCGTCTCCGTGAAAGCAGCACAGTCAACTTTTTGCTTTTGACCCTGATTGACTGTCCGTGCCAGCTGTCGTCCACAGCGATGACGACTCGCGATATCCACTGCGGCCGTGCCTGTGGTTTCCACCACCTGGACACTGCGGTGTTGTGTTATCTACTCAAGTCAGTGACTCCCACCCTCCAAAATGTTGCTCAGTGGGTACTGAGGAGTTCGAGGCACCCGAGAAGTATGAAGTACGAAGCACGGACTTGGTATCAAATATGAAGGTCGATAACAGTTTCCGCGGAAGGCTGCATTCCGGCATTCTTGTTAGCACTTGATTTTGTGCGCCTTGAAACAGTTTAAAATTTTGCACGTTTCGGTGTCAGTAAGCAGTTTCTCCAAACGGTACCAGCGCGTAACAAATGCAACTGTGCAACGACAACCAAGAGTTTTACTCTTCAACGATTGCCTGCCTGAATGGACAGAATGCAAACGCCTGTCGAGCCAGTGTCAAGTTCAACCTGGCTGAGTGGACTGGGAAGTTAGTCGTCTGGGTATTTCAGCTCAAAGCACTTCGTCTGAAACAAAAGTTGACCACAGGCGATGACTGCTCTTTTCTCATTCAAGTTCCTCAGACTGTGCTCAAACTTTGCATGCAGAATAGCGAAGGCACGAGTGTGCCCCCACAAATCCACACAACTCCGAACCATGACACCCTTTGTGCAGAAACAACCCAAACTCTTCCCCAAAATGGAAACGTTTTCAGCAGAAAATACACGACGCAAGGTGGTTTCGCAATTAATCACGGTGATCGCACTCTCTCAAAGCATCTCAGGATTGCACAGCTGATCATGCAGCGATAATTGGCTTGGAGAGTCCACATGAAAGGGACAACACCACAGAGGTACAGCCCAGGATCCTTCCGGTCATTTGGCTTGAGTCTTCTTACAAAGGATAACGACTTCGCGAGAACGTCCAGGTTCACAAGTAATTTCCATCAAATTCTCAGATGTATTGTTGACAATGCAATTGCTGACACCAAGTCTTCACCGCATTTGTTCTTTATCAAAACTCCACTTTTCGCGAGAAAACCTGAATTGAACATGTCTGACCACAGAAGAAAAGGAAATTTTGAATGCCTTCTGGTTGGTGCCCACAAAGCAAAGACGTTGACGACACAGGATTCTGCTGCACCAAACCAAACGTCTGCGCGGACAATTTGCGATTCTTGACAGGGGCATTGACGAGCTTCTTTCTGTCAAACAGGCAACATTAGGAGAAGCTTTTGTTGAAGGTCACACGAGGACCTCAAACCTCGCTCTGCTGTGACGCAGACTCTCTCCTTCTGACGGGCAGGAGTCCATTTGGAAATCGAGCGATGGCGGCTTCTTGAAACCACCCACGAAGCACAAGCATTCTGTTTGACACGTACCGCACACAAATCAGAGCAAAGTGCACGTTCGTGGTCTCCAAAAACTGACGCCGTTTTTGCCAGAAAGTCTGTGGAAGACAAGCTGACGGATGCGCCTGTGCACAGGAAGTCGAAGAGGCCCAGCTCAGATGACGAGGGACGACACAGGTTCATTGCTCTTTTCCCCTGCACACCGGTGATCTTCCCAAGTTTGAAATGCCTTGGGTAAGAGTTTACTACTGATTGATCCGAGCTGTGTGGCAGATTTTGAGCCCATAAAGCTTTTCAAACAGATTTTTTCAATCAGACTCCACTTTTGTGCACCCAACCAATCAACTTGCTTTCTTCCACAGTTTAACAAAGGCAATTTTTGAAATGTCCCTGTCCCGTTGATGAGAAATACTCACTGAAACAAATCCATATCCCTGACAGGCTTTGTTGCTGACATGGGCTCCAAGACAGCGGAACAAGATGGGCTTCAAGATTCCAAAAGCAACTCGGGAAATTGTGTATTGATATCTGCCCATGCACACAGTTGAACAGCTAAATACAGCGCAAAAATCAATTGCTCATCTGCCACACTTTTTGTGGCGTCAAATGTTCCTGAAGCCATTTTGCAAGCCAGACCAGTCACAATTTTGCTCTGGAGATTTCTGGCGTGTGGCTGGTAACGAAGGTTCGAGTTGGCGTTCCATGGTACGAGACCGACCCGAACAAAGGATCCCAGGACTTTTGTTTTTCCGGAGAGGGGAAGGTGTCAATGAGTGGGGGAAGTTCGTCGACTTGGAACCCAGTAGCTGAAACGAGAAGCAACCCCCGTCGTCCCGCGTTCCTCAGCAATGTTGCGTTCGCAACACCCACAACCAAACTGACTTTCACTTTCTCAAGACAGAATCACGCAGTGGTGGAATCTTCAAAGGCATCAATCTTTTGCAAGATCATTACGAAGAGAGCCGTCCGTAAATTTACACTTTCCTCTGACATTTCCGAATCTCTCCAGTAATGACTACTCAGACTTTGAAAGGTGACATGGTCTTCCTGACTGTTCTCGGGAGGATCACACACTCGTTTAATTGGGAACCTGGGATGCAGCCCCGGCAGCAGATCTCCGACAAACAGCTCATTTTCCAGCAGCAATGTGAAACCGAACAAAGGCTTCGCCCGCAAGTGACATCTTTCAAGAGCAAATTGCAAAGAGATACGAGTAACACTGAGCTGAACTACTGGTCGGTGCTTTGGCCTGCGAGTGTCTCCTTGGTCACACCTCAGCCTGTTTCTGTGTACACAAGTCGGGGCTCAAAGCTACAAGTTTTTACACTGACGCACACCAGTATAACCCGTCTCCCGGGGAGAAAATCAGCCTTGCGCATTGCAACAGGAACACAAGAACTGAACACGACTGAAGTCACCAAACAAGTGAGACCCCAGAAATATCGATAACCTATCCCCCGATGGCCTTCACCACTTATGTCCCTTGAAAAAAATTGTCTTCACTCAAACTGAAGGAGTGGAAGAAAGGACAAGGGGCCACACTCCCTGGGTCATTGGCAGTTTGCATGTTGCTGAATAATTTGGTCAATTTTTTACTTCAATACTGTACTTTGTCCATTGATATCTTTTGTCAACAAAGCAAAAAGGGAAAGGTAAATCAAGCAACTCTTCACAAAATTTCCTGTTGCTATTGTAGTACTTGAAATGCTCAGTTTGTCACTATGTCATTTTGGAAGGGTGTCTACAAGTCCCATAGATGTCACAAAGTTGATCCAAACACGACTGACTCTCAGAAATAGAGGGTCCAAATCAAGGTGTGTTGAGACAGTGTTGAGATGCCGCGGAATGTTGGAATCACCTCAAAAAACCCAAGGGTCTTTTTCAAGACGAACACAATGAGGAGCAACATGCCATTGTGATCTCTGAATAGTTTTTGAACGCAAGAAAGCCACAGATGGGAAATGACCTTAAGACCCAGTTTTCAGCAGGGATGATGATGCAACTTTGATCCTTCCCAGCTGGAGTCATCGTGTGTTCGCTTCACGATGCAACTCTGAGGCGATTGCCTCGCACACATTCCGAGGACACACAACACCGGCTGACAACAGAACGTCGCACTCAACAATCCGCTGCAAGCAAGGTTCTGATCGTCCCACGCAGCTCAACACTTGCTGTAGCCACAGGAAAGAGTCCAGAAAAGCTCAAGATTGAAGAAAGCCTTCCACCTCCACAGGAACATCTTTGTCACTGACACTTTGCTTGGAACTGTGCGGAAATCGAGAAGTACACAGCCTGTCTCCCAAACAAACTTGCAAGGAACTTGGGGGAGAAGTGTCGCACGCGTACTTTTCACCCACCATTACTTACCACTTGTGAAATTTCGTCTCTTGACATTTTCCACAGTGTACCCTCTACACCTGCATCCCAAAGGGACAAGAACATGGCATTCAAACTGAAGCTCACTTTCTCTCCTGAATTGGTGGGGAAATTTACCACGGCCTTAAAATTTCCAAATGCGCGGTGCCCCAATTGCCAAGAAAACACAATTGTGCACAGAGAGCCAATGACAAGTGACCAAATGGTATATTATGTGTCACCAATCTGGCAATTGGGGCACGTCGGAAAAGGACCGGACGTATTTGCTAAATCTCACCAGTTTTATTTGTGATTGCCCTTCCTCAAAAGACCCTTCACAGAATCCTGCAATTCTAAGGAGTCATTTTCTGGCACAAGTGTCCTTCTTCCTCTCGCAACAGTGGCACATAAAGCACTGACACCACACAAGAAAAAGTCGTCCTGCACACTTTATCCAATAGCAAACACAGGCAAAGGCCTTGTCACACCAGCTGAGGGTTTGGACGAAGGGGTAAGTAACACCATAAGCTCACAAAGGCGGACGAAGTGGGACTCCGCGTGCCCCCGGAAAATGTTGAAAATTGAAATCGGCAACCCAATGGGGTTGCCCTTATCCCCAACCTCAACCAGGTCCTGGATTCGCCCCATTTTTGAGCGAGGGAGGGGGGGGGGGGGTTATGTCTGGCACAGGTACCCATGCTTGACCCCGAGTGGGACCTGGTCAAGTACTGCTACTCTGCAGGGGGAGGGGAGTAAGGGTGTCCCTGTCTGACCATGTGTAAGACCTGACACCCGTGCCCAACCCCGAGTAGCCCCTGGACACCCATGCCTGGCCTTGGGTGGAACCTGAGGGGGGGGGGTCCAGCATCGGTGTCCACGCCTGATCCAGATTGGGACCTGGGCACCTTCGGATGCCTGACCACCCGAGGGGGAGGGGTCTGTCAATAAAAGTTTTTCAGAAGCGTGATAAGAAAACACACGCCGATACACTTCGTGTTGGGCGAGGGAACACCAACATTGCATGAAGTACGAGACAAGAAAGCAGAGCTTTAATGCCCGAAAAAGACCGTTATCTCAACGATTTTAGAAACATTATGAGCCAAGATGTGAGAACAACTGACGACAGCATGGGGAATTTCCCAGACAACTGTTGTGATGATACCACTCTGTCGAATGGACTCTGGATCTGGATGCAGACGATAGCCCCCGAACCTTCAAAGTGCTTTTGTTCTGACGGATCCGTGATCTTGACAATTCAGAAATCATCACCAGTTTGTCCACTTACCTTTCTTCAGCATTCACCTGTACAGATTTGTTTTGACAACAAGTCGACATTTTGGGATCACAGCTTCACGTGAAGCTGGTGAAGGACAACAGGTGGTGCACGTTCTCTCCGACACAACCAGCGGGATTTTCCCGCCACGATGTTTCGTGTAAAACTCACAACGCGTCGCACAATTCGCGTCGATGCTTTTTCTCGCGTTTTGCATTTTACGAAAACGACGCCATTTTCACAAGCTGCAAACTGTTTGGCAGTTGAACTAAAATGTCTGGATTCCGAAACAATGAAGGTCGCATTTACGTTGGAAACCTACCTCCTGATATAAGGACAAAGGATATTGAAGATTTGTTCTACAAATTTGGGAAAATTGTCTTCATTGACTTGAAAAACAGGAGGGGACCTCCGTTTGCCTTTGTTGAGTTCGAAGACCCAAGGTTGGTTTCTTTAGATCAATTTGTGAATCCTTTGTTTGTCAAGCACAGCCCCATTGGGTGCACAGGAATTGTAGACGCTGGTTTGTGTAGGATTGGAAGTGCTGGTTTCACCATCACAAATTTTTGTTCTGAATTTGCCAAGAAGTATGGAACGAAACATCACCAAATTTATTTTTGTTTCACTTTAGCCCAATTTTCAAGAGTTTGGAGAAATTCTGTAGAGTGTCTGGATCTAGAGTCTACACTTTCATTTCACAGAGACGCAGATGACGCGGTGTCAGCGAGGGACGGTTACAACTATGACGGGTACCACCTGCGAGTGGAGTTTCCACGCGGCGGTGGCCCGGGCGGACCCCCTCCCATGCGAGCAGGCCCAGGCATGGGCGTCGCCGGCGGCGGGTGGGGAGGAGCTCCCCGAGGCAGAGGAGGCGGCGGCATGCGGGGAGGCCCACCCTCCAGGCGTTCCGATTACAGAGCTCTCGTGTCGGGTGAGACTGGTTTCATTGTTGAAAACTTCGCGAAAGTGTTGAAAGATGGCTCTCTCCTGCATGACCGCGCGTCCATGTGTCTTTTATTTCACATGCCACGTTGTCTTTCGACTGATTTCAGGTTTACCACCAAGTGGGAGTTGGCAGGACCTGAAAGATCACATGCGGGAAGCAGGGGACGTGTGCTATGCTGACGTGTACAAGGACGGTACCGGGGTTGTCGAGTTTCTGAGATATGAGGACATGAAGTACGCCGCCCGCAAACTGGACGATTCAAAGTTCAGATCGCATGAGGTATGATGATATCGCAAAATACTTGTCGGCAGTGGGTTTCGCGGACTCTATTGACTTGGCTTCGTGGCACCAGAGATCAGGACAAAATCATTTTCTTCTGACAGTGACAATTCTAACGATTTTCAACGTCCCCAGGGCGAGGTTGCGTACATCCGGGTGAAGGAAGACTACCGCGGCCGCTCGCGTTCTCGCAGCCGCAGTCTGACGCCGCGCCACTCGCGGGGCTCGCCCAGCTACTCGCCGATGCGCCGCTCCAGATCTCGCTCGCCCTACTGAAGCCACGACGCACGTATTTATACCGGTTTCCAATCTGAAAATTTGCTGCTGGTCGTTTCTTTGAAAATTATGCTGACGGACGGTGTTTTGGAAAAGTGTCAATCAGACACTAGGACCTTCATCCTTGCTAGGTTTTCGTTGTTTCAAAATGTCCAAATTATTTCATCATTGTATTGGCCGGCAGCAAATTTACTTCCATGACAGAGGACAACGTATGTATCAAGTCAATACGATCGAAGTTTTTCCAGCATCCACGAAAGCTTTGCGAAGTCTTTACTCGTACATCATCTGCTAAAATTGTTGTTCTTATTTGGCCGCGGCAAATCTATCTGAACTGTGTATGACTGCAACGTACGCAAATTGTTTTCGTGAATGTTAGAAAGGCCAAGAATAATTGTATTTCATTGTCACTGCAATTATTGTGGTGACCAAACCACTAGTCACAGTTTGTTTGATGGAGTATTGTGTGTAATGTCAAGTCAAAACAAAAGTATTGTGAAAAATTGGTCGCTTGTGTCTGGCAATTCGTGTTCCGTAACTTGTGTCTGCAATTGTTTGTTGGACACATCTTCAGTGCTGGTTTGTGCTTTTATTGTCTTGTGTATCTTAGCTCAACGGAAAATATTTATCTCATTAGATGTGGGCACAGCCATCATTCACGCTGATGTGATGTAGAGTGGTTCACACTGAAGTCTACACGGGCACAGTCTCTTGTGAAGGAAGGCCGAGTCATGGTATGCATTTTGCCCCTTCGCCTCGTACGGATCTATTTTCTACCGGAGCTCTTCTCAAATTTGTTGGGTGATTTGCTGTGTCAGCAGTGCGCTCGCGTTCTGGCGACACGTCTGCAGTCATCTGTCGTCACTATTTTTCACGAATGTATGCCCATGAAAACTTCCCAAACGATCTCTAACCTCGCACTAATTTCTTCTTTTTATTTTATTTTGGATAAAGGTTTGAATTGTGGATCGTTAGGATCAAGATGAAATGGGAAAAACCAAGGATAGGAGAAGCTATCGGGAAGATTGAAAAAGACCCTTGAGGTTGAGGATCAAGCACTCGTTAGGCAAGGATAGGGCGTCCGTCGCTGGACCTCAGGCTTTGGCTGATCAGGGCTGCATGTCCGGAGAGGAGAGATCCATCCTGGATTTTACGAAGTGGGAACCCTTCGTAGATAGGGAGTCAATACGAGTCAAATTTCTGAATTTCCCGCAGAAAAAAAGTAATTTGGGATTGGAAATTTGCAAAGTGACATCAACCCTTTGCATTTCTTCACGGACAGTTCGCGTGCCAACTCGCGCCTCTTCAGATAGGACGGAATTATGCGAAGTGGGAACCCTTCGAAAACGAAAACTTTGGAATTCCTGCTCGCACAGAAACGTTGGCCTTGACACGAGGTGGCAGCCTTTCGGTTTTGAGGATCCATGAATTGTGTGCCTGTTGGATAGTACACATATCTTTAGACGGAACCTTTGATACCAAGCGCCTTGTTTGGATTGGAATAAAGAAACCAAGTAGGAGCCCCTTACCATCAAGGAGGACGGGACCAAAAGCGAAGTGGAAAGCCTTGAATATCTTCACACGGAATTGGGAAGGTGGGAACCCTTCGTTGGAAAACATTCTGACCACGTGTGGTGCGAAGTGGAAACCCTTCGTGACGTGGGAAGGAAGTGGTCTTTTTCCGAAACGTCAGGCCGATAGCAGAATCCTTTGTCCACATTCACTCTGATGTTCTGATCCCCAAAGGTTGGAGGAAGCCTTTGGTCGCTTTCTGGGACGTTCAAGAGAAGATTCTGAACTTTGTTTGTTGCATGTTGGTTCTTTGGGAACGAACGAACGCATTCTTTCTGGAAAAGGAAGCACACTTCATTTGCAGGTTCACGAACTTTTCCAAAACTGTCGTGTGCAAGCGACGACGACGTCAATAAACAAAAGATGTACACCACATGATACCGAGTTTTATTGATGGTCGCGCGTAGCCGGCCATCTAGGTCCCGCTGTTGGCTTAAAAACCCTTAGCATTCATGTGTGCGTCTGTCCACACTTTGGAATGTAACCTCCCACCCTAC
>JAAUXT010062123.1_pt1 | contig 14193 bp, 12 predicted proteins | sample 7278171 | NCBI WGS metagenome assembly JAAUXT01 (sample SAMN14350112, study PRJNA611818) | marine sediment metagenome | isolation source: surface marine sediment (1.8m) | place: French Polynesia: Moorea | collected 2018-08 | reverse complement strand
TGTTGGTTTTCCACGTTTTTTTTTTTTAAAATGCTTTTGGTGGGTTGGGCTTTGTACGCCGATTTTTTTTTTTGGGTTTTCGGGGGCGTTATTACTGCTTTTTTTTTTTTTTTTTTTTTTTTTTTGGGTTTGGGGGGCGCCGGCGCGCGCGCGCGCGCGCGCGCGCGTGTGTGTGTGTGTGTGTGTGTGTCTGTCTCTGTCTGTCTGTCTGTCTGTCTGTCTGTGTTGCCGTTGTGTTTGTTATTGTTTTTGTCGGCTGCTTCAAATGGGATTTTTCACGCATTCCCTGATAAATTCTCACGAAACCTGTTGGTGTGTTCTCAGTGGGACGGGACGGTTGGAGAGTGGATGTACAGCCGGGTGCCAGAGGACGACGCAGCCGACTGGTCCCCGGAGGACAGCGACGCCGACGCTGACGAGGAGGACATATTCACGTCGCTGCGCCGCCGCAGCGCCCGCCTCCGCGCACGACGCACCCGGCAGCGCCGCCCGCAGCCCTGCGTGTCGCACCGCAGCAGCAGCGGCGGCGACGGCGGCGGCAGCAGCAGCAGCAGCAGGGGAGGCGGCTGTGGGGGCGGCGCCATGGCCTGACTGAGTTGAGTTGTGTTCGGCTGGATCTGAAGCAACCACCCAGGAGTGGTTCAGTCCAGTAAAATTATGAAAGCTGCCTGTTTCAAAGCGGGTGCGGTCTTTCCCTATCTTCCGTTGTTGATATGTTTATGCTTCTTGCCTGCAGACACCGATGAGCCTTGTCGAAAATTTGAGCCTTCGCGAAATGCTTGTCAGGAACTTCCAAAATGTTGACTTGTGTTGGACGCTTTGCAATTCATTTGAGACAGGTTCCTAGGTTCTGTTTTGCATTTCCCTGAAAGAGTGGAATGAGAGTACGGGGAGGAACAACTTGATTTGCATCTGTAGTTTCCACTTCGCTTGCTCGACTCTGATCTTGTTTCGAGACCAGTTCTCAACACTGACACATACAAACAGAGAATTTTGGCAAAATGCACGTTTTCAAACAAAACACTTGTCTGACGTTGGATGACGTCCGCATACATGTCCCCGCAACGGAATGAGTGCGTTTATGTTTCTTCCTGCCAGCCAGGGTGTAACTGTGATACTTGTTGCTTCAGCAAACTGGTTTGTCACAGAGCTCAACAAACTACAGTGGCACTTTTTGACTTTGATTGTGCTTTATTGTACATTGTACTCCGATGAATCACTGAACACAGGACAAGGCGATTTTGTCTGGGCTGACTTCAAGGCCAGCCCAGTGTTCCACATTTTACGCACCTGGAATCGAGTAATATTCAGATTTCTGATGTACAGCACCCTGCACAGTAGGGCATTGCGCATTGTTGGGTTTGTTCGAATTGACCTGCGATGCACCGGTGAGAATGCTCAAAAATTTTCTTCCTGTTCGTCGTGGGCTACTTGGTTGTTGATATCATTGCAAAATGCACAAGCAATAAATTATTCTCGAGGAAAAACAACTTTTCGTGTTTGTGGGGAATTTTTGTCGGACTTCAGCATTCGTTTGTTGGAAAAGATTGTCCGCAGTGGCGAGTCAGTGTCGTCTCCAAGGACACGATCCGATTCCGCACTGAACACTGACGAGCGCGCGCGCGCACACACACACGCGCACACACACGCACACACACACACACACACACACACACACACACCACACCACGTTGAACAAATTTCAACAAATTCACGCCGATTTTGTTTCTTTATTGTCTTTAATTCTGTATCAAGTACAGTGGAAGTCAAGGGAATGTCGTTTTTCAAAAAACAAAATCAATGCAAATCACAATGCTGATCTGTGAACTTGTAAAATGTACACCCTGTGTCTTTGGCATCGGGCAATTCACTAACAACGTTACAATCGTTCACGGTTTCCAAACCGATGCTGACGGAAACCAGCCAGCCATGTCAACGTCTTTTTACACAAAACACGAAAAAACACTGCACATGTTCAAGTGGCAGATCAACTTCTCATCATTCGTCATTCGTTGGTCAGAACAGAACAAAACTTTACAATTCATCAAACGGTAAGATCTAATTGACTAGCTGCTCGTTCTGGAGAAAACATGTATGCTTGTATCTACAGGCAGACAATCACAGTCGGTCGACGACCTGCATGAACGAGTTTATCACTCGAAACACGACAAGAGGGGAAATCGAGTTCTCTTTTGCACAACTCGTCCAAATGCAGCGGGACAACAAAGGCTCAACAGGCAGGATTTGACAGACTCTCGATTCTGACGGAAGAACAAAGCAAAGTAGCACCAAATCACCAGGACACAACTGGAGGTCCAAAGGGAAAAGACCAGTTTTCTCACTTCGCAACAGAAGCAGACTCTCCACCTTTATATAAGTATGTACACTGCTATATTGGCATCTTTACAAGTTCTATACAGACAAGGTTCTCACTTCTTCTGAGCATTGTTTGCTTCACCAGTTGTTGTGTGCTTGGAGTTGGCCAGTTGGCAAGAATTGAAATCACAACACATTCTCACAATTCAAGTGATTTGACTATTTGGTTCCTGTTGTGTTGTTGTGCAAGGTTGTGCATCAAGAACAAAGCTCTTATGTCTAAATCACACAGGATCATTGATAACAAACGTACACAATGCGAGCAACCATAAATGTTTTGACAAACTGTACATACGCGTACAAAATATAACAAATCTCTACACATGTGCATGTGCAACTTTTTCGTTGGACAATTTGAAGTTCCTGTGCAGGGGTACCAATGAAAAGGCAACTGAAGCTCTATCGACACTCATTGTCACTGGAGGTTTGATTTCAGAGACAGATATCCACGAACTACTGTTCCATCCCTGCGTTCCTTACAATACCTCTTGTTTCAGCTGAACTTCAGAAATGGGTAGAAGTTGGAACTGGTCCGCAAGAGTCTGGGAGGATGTGGTGGAAGCGGGGTACCCTGTTGGTGTCGGGGAGTGGGCGGGGGTGTGTTGAGGGGTGCCGCGGGGTGTGCCATCCACCCTGCCGTTCATAACCGGAGAGCGCAGTTCCCTCCCGCCCCCTCGACTTAAATCTAGCGACGTGTTGTGCAGGTGCGCGGAGACCATGCTTAGACTCTGCCTGTGCTGCATGTGCTCTTGAATGGGGTTGCTGGCCGGGTCGGCTTGCATAGGCACGGGTGTCTGGGCGGGGGAAGTGTAGGGCGTTCCCGATTGGCTCAGGTGCCCAGGGGTGATGGGCGTGCTGGGTTGTGACAAACGAGCTACCTCAGCGTGCAATGCATGTTGCTGTTGTTGCTGTTGGGACGGTTGTTTCACCATTGGCAGTGGGCTCGCGTTTTCGGGGACTCCCTTAGCGTCGGCGCCGTAGGGCACGAGGTGTTCTTGGACGCGTCCGTTCAGGAGGAAATGCTGCGGCGGCAGGAGCCCGGCCGCCCCCGGAGGCTGAAGGACAGGAGCCGCGGGTGGAGCCAAGCCCCCGTTGGGAACCATCACGGGTTGGTGCAGTCCTACCATAGGCTCTACACCTACACCACAAAGCAAGAAAAGATAAAATCAGTACTGTTCCCCTTGCAACAGCGAAATGTCCGTAACTGTAAGGGAGGGCTCAGTTACCTCTCTAAATGCCAACGAATTTGGATCTGATGCAAGATGTTCAACCAGTTCGTCTTAACACTGAGAGCCTTATGACGGACCAAGTATTCACACGCATTTCTTGCATTGAGGTGTTGCCTGACAAAACGGTACGAATGGTTCTCGTTGTCCTTCATCACAGAACATGTCAGTAGAATCTCATTTGCTCGATCACTGAGTGGCACAGAACTCGCTCGTCTCATTGGACGCATCGTCCGCCGTGAGATCTACGGCCTGGAGCGGACCCTGCTGCCCCAGACACAATTCTTCCTGCGCCGGGAACGAACCAGGCTCCGACTTAGGAATCAGAGTCTCGGGGATGTCCCCGATGGTCAGGGGAAAACCGGCCACCGTGTGCTGCACCATATTGTTATTGTGGTTGTTAATACTCGTACCAAATGACTGTACTCCGATGTCTTGTTGAGCTCTGGTGAGTGGCGGTTGCGGCGGGCTGAGGGGCATCGGCGGCGACTTGTGATTGTTCTCACCTAGCAGCATTTCGAGCAGCAGGTTGTCCATGTTGGCCATGCCGTACTCCTGCGCCAGCTTGATTTGCTCGATCATCTGGCAGGAGATGGAGTGGAGTTTGGGCAGGAGGAGCAGGATCTCGCCGAAGCGGCCGCGCGCGTCGTACTGCCGCCGGTCGCTGATGTAGTCCTCCAGGTTCACCTGCACCCGGTGTCGCGCACCCTTGATACGATCAGGTTCCCGGAGACCCTTGGAATCTGGAACGGAACCAGAAGTTTTCTTGGAAATTGCTGGGATGAATTCTGGGCGCTTCGTTGGAATTGCACGGTTTGGGACTGGTCCTTCTTTGGGTTTGTGGCGTTTGTCCCTGCTGACGAAAGACCAGCACGACTTGCACTTCGCAAATTTAAAGCTGATAAAAAGTGATTCAAACAGTTTTTCAAATCTATAGACGACCCTATCTGCTGTGGATGGTCAGGCCAATATTTATCGCGCTCAAGTGTTTACTGTGAACGAGGCTCCACAGCTGTTCGGCATGGCAACCCAAACCTGATTCGCTCCTTCAACTGATGGAGGATCGTTCAAATATGTCACTGCGACTCTCATCCCGATAAAGCAAAAAAGAATCGCAGATAAATCTCACTCCGACTAGATTTTAGCTTTTAATATAAATATTCTCTGGCTGTAGGAACTGCCTGGATACAGTAGTCTGTTGATAAGATCTGTATCACGCGCAGATCAGTCCTCGTTCGGCTGACAAATTTCCAACGTCACACACTGTCAAGAGTGTGAGCTATCTGTTTTTGTGCCCCATGAATATTGCTCTTATCAGCTGCATGTTGTTGGGTCGAAAAAAGATCTTTATCATTTGAAAGTAAAATCTGACGGTCACTTTTCAGCCATTCTATTTCAATGTTTCATTTTGGATACAAAGATCCTGTTGACAACATGGACCATACTGCTCGCGTCATCCGAACACAATGCTGACACCAAAGGCAGAAGCCAAATCCGCTTCAACCCAGCAGAGTAATGTTTCCAACCCAGAAAACAAGTGAGAAAGAACTGCATTTCAAGACCACATGTGTGTGACAACCCAGCATTTGCGCCCACCACACCCAACCCACCCATCGCCCTCACGCACGCCCCACTCACCCACTCCGAGCAAATACGTTTCGCAACAAAATGATGTGACCCTCAGTTCTCACTCACCTGGGTCGAAGAAGACGATGGCCTTGAGACAAGCGAACTCCGAATCGTCGATGAGGACGTCCTTGAACGGCTTCACGAGTTCGTCCAGGATGCGTCCGACGACCTTGGCGATCTGAAGATCCGGGATGTTGCGGTGGATGACAAAATTGTTGCCAAGCAACAGGAGGTCGTTCTCTGCCATCATGGACCTGCGCGTCAGGCCGAGCAGCAGGTTCTCACCGGCGTGCGCGCGCAGCAGCGCCACCTGAGAAAACGAAACAAGTTTCTGGTTTGTAACCTTGGCAACCTTGCTCGAAGACCCAAAATGACAACAAATCTCCGGCCTGTGCCGAATTGGGTAGTGTTGTCCACCACTTGGAGACATACCTGGGGGAGAAAACTCCCAACATTTGTTCAACTTTGAACAAAATTTTTAACTTATCAATGGTAAAGATTTTGGCACATTTAGAGGCTCCAAACAATTGGCAATGCCTTTGGATCTGCAAACACAAACACGTCTTATCTTGCAGGGAAAACGCATCTCAACAGAAAGAATGCGAAGATGAGTGGCACCTGGTCCTCGAGGTCGAGGTTTTTGAACATCGGGAGGTACTTGGCCCACTCGACGAAGATCATGAGCTGCTGCTTCATGGACTCGCAGATGTCGTCGAGCGATGCCACCTTCTCAGGCTTGTCTCCCGGGCCGCCCATCGCCGCATCCTGCGTGGAATAAGGTTCAATTGCAGGTGAACTCAAACCTGCTGTCGGCACACCTCCCTACTTTGTCTCAAGTGGAGTTTTAGTCCCTTTTGACACGCGGAGAAGAGGTCACCTATTCTGGCCTGATGCTCCATGCACAATCTGTCACCGCCAGAGAATGCAAGTGTTTCCAGAACGAAACGACGCAATCATCTGCACACGCAGATCTCATCAGAGGTACGCACCCTGGCGGATTGCACGTCGGCCTGCACGAGGCTGCCGACGGACAGCTCGTCCGTGTTCGCCATCTCGTCCAGACTCGTGCGCCGGAAGCTTATCCGGTCGCGCTCGTTCTGCACAGCTGCGGCGAGAACGGGAAGAGAGGATGAGACTGCTGCGTGCGTGTGTGTGTGAGAGAGAGCCAGAGAGAGAGAAAGAGAGAGAGAGAGAAAATGTGTGTGAGTGTGTGCGTGTGTGTGTGCTTGGCTGCAGAGGGAAAGGAAGCAGGGATATGGTACGAGTACAGAACCGTCCTCGTTGGATGTGGCCACACCAGACTCATGCAGTCAAACATCGTTTTCAACGACTTGCTGGTTCACGAACCCCCAACATCTCCAATAAACTCGCCCGTTGTCAACGCTACCAAAGGCAGAACTGCCAAAGCAAGCAAAGGCAACTTTTGCTCACAAGTCCGAACTGAGAAAAAATTTCATCTGAACGCTACCTGCTTTCTTCATGCCGGCTCTGAAGCATTTCTTGAGTCTGCACCAGCGGCACTGGTTCCGCTTCTCTTTGTCCACGGTGCAGTTCTTGCTGTGGCGGCAGGTGTACTCGTGGTTCTTGCGCACGGAGCGGCGAAAGAAACCTTTGCATCCATCGCAGCTGGACGCGCCATAGTGCTTTCCTGTGTGAAACGATCAAACATTAGATCTCGGCAAACCGCGAATGTGAGGCGTGCGTTTGGGGAAATGTTTCGGCTTAGCAAGCATGAAATGACACCGACTTCCTTCACGCGAGACAAATGTCCATCCACTGACTGCACTTACCTGTCGCTTTGTCGCCGCAGATTGCGCACTCCTGCGCCTGCGATCCGGACCCGAATCCGGTCGGAGACAGGCCCGGAGAGAGGATGGTCGGCGAGATGGCGGCCGTCGGCGTCACGTGCGCCGAGGAGTGGAGCGCCGGCGGCGGGTGCGGGTGCGGCGGGCCGTGGTGCGTGTGCGCCGCCGCCGCCGCGCTCAAGTTCACGTCGTTCCCAGTTTCTTCAAGCAAACACAGACACCGGATCATCGTTGGAACTTTCGTGGCGTCAAAGTCGTTTGCACACAACGACCTGCAGGTCTGTCCTGCCACAGGAGGGGAAGTTTCATAGTTCATTGTGTGGTTCTGGTCTCTTCAGCAGAGACGCGGCAAGTGCGTCCGTTGCACCGTGCCTGTCCTTCTTCAACTTCTCAACCCTGCAACAGCTGCAGGGAACTCACAGAACAAAAACTTTGTCCACCTTCCTGGGACAAGAGTATTCTTGCGTAATTGTGTGCAAACTTTCCAAACAGGCACATACACACTGCCTGCTGAAAATTTCCTTGCAGACAATGTGTCAGTGTCCCTTGAGACGTGGCAGGTCTTTATGCAGACTGTCATAAAATGCCCAAAAAAGTCACGCTTACCATCAAAAAAGCTGTCAGCGTACATATCCGCAAAATTTGGAATTCTCATATCTGCGTGCACATGCAAGAACAATTCACTGAAAAACACGCAGAGAGAAAAACTTCTCGCATCAGGGCTGCAGAACAAAAACTGGAGCGCATCAGCTGATCGCCGTCGTTTTTCCCGGAACCACTTTTTCTTCGGCTTGTGACTGTGGCACAAAGAAGCCAATCAGATCAGCGAGAAGATAATCCAACAGTTTTTCTGTATGACTCACGTGTCATGTGACAAAAATTGTTGATGGATGAATCTGTACCCACAGCATGTTCACCAAGCTTACTTCATCTGCGTGGTCAAATGAACCTACCGTGAGTGCTCTGAAAACCGAACTCAACCTTCATCAACGAAGTGCTTCCGAAACCCGAACTCAACCTTTTACCAGCTGCTTCCATTCATGCAACTTTCAAAAACTTTTCTGAAAACCCCCAAGCACGAGGGACTGCACCTTTGGTCAAACAAAAAACTTTTCCCTTTCGCTCAACCCCCCAGAAGGACCACACTGCCACGCGTTGCAGGCCACCTCGAGCGAGCACATGCACACAAACACGGATGTCTCGTTCACTCGATGCACATGTGACACGGCGAGAACCAACGCCTGACAAAAGTATATTTGCCCCCACCCACCCCACGCAAGAAGCATTGTCACTTCCTCACATTGTGACAGCTCGGGAGGAAAATCCTCGTTTGGGATCAGCCCGGCCCAAAACCAAATTCAACACATTTTATTCTCCAGATACTTGGCCCCAGCGATCCGCAGGCTGCTGCTGGTTGGGGTTGAGGGCTCGTCCCTTGAAAAACCTTTGAGTTCTGTCAGTTTCACCGAGCAAACCTTGCAAGCTCTGAGAACTCAGACTAGAGAGCATCACTTATAAGTTGATCAGACCTGTGGAGCCTTGAAATTTACTTGCTTGCACAACACCCCAAAATCTGTCAAATGTTCAGCCTGAGCATGCACTTCTGCACGGTTCTGTTATATTTGGTTCACAATCGCACCAGTGTTCTTTGCCTTCAGCATTGCAATCTGCTCCGGTTTTGTTTTCAGTCACCTCACCCCATCCACGCGGACGAGGCATGGATAAATCACACATGCTGACCGTGCGGCCGGGCCGAGCTGAAAGTTCCAGTTTGTCGCAGATTTATAGTGCACTTGTCCTTCGTTTCCTTTGTTCCCTGCCATGGCTTGTTTTTCACTACTGTTCTCGTAATGTAGAGCAAAAAGACGCAATTTTGTGCTGCAGTCTTTCACTCACTTTTCCTTCAGCGACCGATGTGGCCTTGAACCACAGGATGTGTCAACACGGTGAGACCAGCGAATGAGTTTCCGTTCAGAATCTTTTTGACACTTTTGTGACCAGGGTCCCGACCTGTGGTGGACCGCACTTTGCAAGCAACACCGTCGAAACGATCAATGAAAACTTGCTTTGAACAACGAACCCCCCTGCCAGTTATTTTGTCGATGACAGCATTGATTAGATCTCTTCGTTCTGTTGCATCAAACGTCAGACTCAAAGACCAATCAAAGTTGCTGCAGGGTTGCGTTTTGGCCAGATCCATGGAAAGTTTTTACTATTTCCTTCGCAGCAACTGTAAGTCCCATTTTCACCTCGAGAACGCTATCAGTTGTCACATGTCAGTTGTTATCAGATAAGCGACGATTTATCTCGTGTGGACCACAGTGCTTTTAGTGCCGAGCAAATATGGCCATATCAGAAATTTTCCAGATTTACAGGCGCCTATCTAATGTGGCTCCCACAAAATCCCCTCCACAATTGTGCTCATGTTTGAACCGAAATAAAATCTGCCACGTTCAAATGATATCAACCGAAAAGATTCTGATCAATCTTGCAAGAATGCGCAAAAAAATAGATTTATCGAAACAACAGTAGGAACGACCTTGCAAAGAAAAAAACTTTTTTTTTGCAAAGATAACGCGTCCAATTCCAGTCTGTTCACTGGGGACGTCAATCTATGACTTGTGTAATTTGTCCTCCACGCATTGAGGTCCTTTCCTTTGAATCCTTCTCTTTTTCAACACATTTAGAAACGACCCAAATCCACTCGACTGCAAAAACACAAACAGCTGATGCTGGACTTTTTCCAGCACTTGAAGACTCCACAAATTCCGTGAAACAAAAATCTTCGAAATGGTCAACGCGTGAACATTCCACGCAACTTACCTCAAACGCATATTCACGGCCAAGTTCCCTTTTTTGCACATATTCCAACCAACAAATTAAATTTTTGTATTGACATTTCAAGCTTCCTTGTTTTGGTCACAGTCAGCGGAACTGATCTGACATCCTTTCCTTGCTTGCGACACGAAGCAAATGACCATGCCAGAGACCGCAGTCGGTGATCTGTGATCTGGAGGGCAGGGTCCGGTTCGCTGTGCTCGTGGCCACGCGACAGGTGTCGAGCGAAAGCGCGCCTCGCAAAAGGCAAACTACACTCTGGACCCAAAGGTAAAAGGCCCACTACAGTCAATATCGTAAACGAGCAACGAGAGCGTTCTGCCAAAGACCAACAAAACCTTTACCCTGTCTCAAAGTACACCCTATCGCTGGCACTCAATCGCCGTCCAATGTTCAGGCATTGACGGCGGCGCGGCAACCACAAGACGCTGCAGGAGTCAATTAGGAAACAGTTAATTCAACGACTTACCCATCATGGCCACTAAGTACCCTGAATAAACACTGAGGTGTCAAACTGATGATCAAACAGCGCCGATGCTTTCACCCCGTGCGCGGTGTCTCCGCAGATGCTTTACGCATTGCGAATTTCGCCGCACACACCTCGATCGAGGGAGCGAGCGAGCGGCCTCTTATCAGTCCCACGTACAGTGTAATCAGCGCGCCTATCAATAAAATTCAAAAGCTCCACATACACGTATGGTAGCGAGCAATTTCTTGAGGAGATACGAGAGAAGATACCTGGGGATGATAAAACGCTTTATGAAACTGTCGCAGTCTGTTTTCTTGCAATTTGTGTGCAGGTGTGTGCTGACGCCGAAACAAGGATCACAATCTGGGTGTGTCTTGATATATTCCGAAAAAGCCAAAAAAAGTTGTGCTTTTCGGAGAAATACAGTTCAGGCATTTTTGCTTGAAACCTGACTAAATCGCCCGTTTGCATAAACTACGAAACGAAACCTGTTTGACGCATTGACGTATCAGCCGGTCATGTTTCAATTAAAAACAGAAACCTGATTGACCTTACCGACAGACCAGTAAAAATCCTCATCCATAGTAAATTGCAGTCTGATTAATCGGCAGAAAATTACATGCAACAGCACACATCACTTCTCAGGTGGCAACTTTCCCCAAATTACAAGCATCTCATTTGTAGCCTTCTGTATTTCATTGCGCCGCAAAGCGCAAACTGTGTCAAACGGATCTCGAAATTTAAGGCTTCCTTCGGTTGATAATGTCTCTGATAGACAATTTAGTGACGCTTAAATGTGGAGCAAGATCACTATTAATCAAAAGTATTTTTGTCACAAGCACTCACAAACTACTACGAGCCCGATGACCAAGGTCATCAACGAGTGGGAGACAAAAACTGCAGGATCACATGTTTTGAACTTGTGTTTCAATCATTCTCAATTTCACTCAAATTCCACGTGCGCTCTCGCAGGAAAATGAGAACACTGCCCCAGCTGGTCAGCCACCAAACGCGCTTTTTAGAAAATATGGCTCTGTCTTCCTGCGCGACTGCAGTGTACGTGTGAGATTTCTGCGTTCGCAATTCCTCGTGCACACACATGAAAGACAACATCACTCTTCATGCTACAAAGGCTCTCCTGCTGCCATGGACAACAAACACAGCTGCAGAGACCACACCAAGCGACGCCGCCGACTGACCTGCGCTGCGGTGCGAGTAGAAAGGACGCCTGCTTCGGGAGAAGGCGCATGACGGGAACTGCTGCTGGTGCGGCGGCGCCGAGGGCGGCGGCGGCGGCGCTCCCTCCCTGTACTGCTGCTGCTGCCACGCCCCGTAACACGCCGCGGGCGGCGTCATGTCAAACATCCTCATGACCCTCACAACTCACTCCACACCAGACCAATTTTCGATTCCTTTCAAGTTCGCAACTCAATTGCTTAAAATTGCGAGTTGCCACAGGTACTGCAGAACTTGACTCTGAACAGGTCTTCCTGTGTTCGTGCTCTTGCAAACACTGAAGCACAATGCTGTGCTCATGCACCACACCAAACTATTTTGGGTGTGGATAAAATTCCTTCCGTTCTGCTTCAGGGAATCCGGGACCTGACACCCGAGTGGCAGCAAACTAATGAATGCGCGTTCGAATGGGCTGAAAATCAGACTGAAATGGATACATGGGTGGGGATCCGGGATCCAGAATCGTCAAATGAGGTTAAATAAAGCCGGAAGTCGCAGCAAGCAGCAACTCTTCGTGTGTGCATAAAGAGCTCAATGACTCGAGAAGGGCTCAACCTCCCATTTGTAAAACTATTTTTCTTGGTTCGGGTGATGATGCAATGGTGCCTCGAGCGACGTCAGCATCAAATTCACAGCTTTTGTTACCAGGAGCCTTGGGTAACTTTGACACTCTCGTTTGCAAATGCATTCCTGATTTGGTTTGCAGACAGAATCTGGCGTTGTGTTAAGCCTGCAGTCGTTATCAACAGATCTGTGGGTGATCCAAAGTCTTTCAAAGGTTTTGGAGTCCGTCAAGAACAACACCACGTTTTTCATGGTGCGGTCTCTAACAGATTCTTTTGGTCGGACGGCCCTCAATAATTAATTTTTGACCCCAAAAAAATCTGTCACCGCGTGCGGGAACAATTAGTCACCACCTGAAACTTCTGCGATTTCAGACGGTGTCGTTATCAGTTGCGGTTTTTGCTTTGCAGGGAAGGACACCACTGCTTCGAGCTTTTGACCCAATCTTGAATTTGAATTCACCTCTTGCATGTATTTCACGAGAAGGCTGCCACCCGGCCAAATGAGAGTGATGTCCCGCGAGCTGCACAGTCCTCTTCAACCAAAACAAACATTTGAACACGACAATGGTATCATCTCCATTTCAACCACAAAAGCTTTCCCATCACACACACACGGTGTGCAAATTTGCGAGGAAAAACAAGAACACTTGCCAGTGTGGACACACCATCCGCACCCGAAGTTCAACTTGTGCTCCAGAGTCAGTTTCATTTGGGGGCGGGCAAGCACCCAAAATTTCCTCCAGAGCGTAAGTAGTAAGTTTTGTTTCTGGGGAGAGGGGACCCCCACACCACTGAAAATATATTTAAATCAAACTTTTGCTCTGGAGCCTTGGTCTTATTTGTTCCCTGTTAGACGACGCATGGAACCTGACAAACGGTACACTCAACCGAAAATGTACAAGTACTTGCTCTGCGCGCTGTGTCAACTCGACAACAAGTTGGCCTGAGGCGCAATTCTGTTTGTTAAAAGTGGGGCGGGATCAAGGAATTTTCGAGGATCAAGAGGCTCAAGGCCACACTCACTTGATCCTGGAATTGGTTGGTACGCGCAATTGTGCGACTGTCAAACATGGATTTGCAATCCGTGCAAACGGCTCTGTTCTGGAGGTTGGGTTGCCCGACGACGAGGGTGACCCCAGCCCATGGCTGCAGAGGAACGCCCTGCTGCTGATTTTGACGTTTGAAGTGGATTTTGCTTGTTGGTGTCGTGGTGCCAAGGTCTGCAGAAAGGACCCTCAAACCAACTTTGACACAGATGAAGCACAAACCCTGCAATGTGCTCACATCTCAAGCTGTGCACATGGTTGTCACCAACTTCCTTGTGAAACGTTTGGCCTTGAGCCACGCTCTGATCATGCTCTGCTGATCTTTGTTTGTCTTCTCTCTGCACTGAGCAAAAGATGATAGCAAGACTCACTGGGAAGGAATGAAGTCAACTGACTTCCTTGATTCTCATCCAGGAACATGCAGCTGGAGACACCACTCCCACTCCAGAAACCGACCTCAAGGCTGCATTTTCACAATTTTATCTGTGACTAGTAGTACCTTGCGAAGTGAGGTGTGCAACTGTCTGTTTTTTTCGGCGAGTTAACGCCTCTCAATTTTGTCCGCTGATGTCCAGCATTTGATCAAAGACAATTACCAGGCAACAAACATGCGTGCGGAAAAATTCCCGCACGTACGTGTACATTTTTGATGGTCGCGTAGCCGGCCATCTAGGTGCCGCTAATGGCTTAAAAAAATAGCTCCATGGAGCTCGCGGTGATTTGAGGAAATTTCACTTGCTCTGATTTGGCTTGCTCTGATTTGGCTTGCCCTGATTTGGCTTGCTCTGATTTGGCTTGCTCTGATTTGCCTTGCTCTGATTTGGCTCACTCTGATTTAGCTCACTCTGATTTGGCTCGCTTTTTTTGGTCAAAATTCTTACTTTTTTTCACTTAATATTCACAACTTGGGAACTCATTTAGCATACATCAAAATGGAACAAATTTCACCAAATGGAACTTTTATACATTGTTTCATAATAATATCTACATATTAACCAAAAG
>JAAUXT010094439.1_pt1 | contig 14194 bp, 22 predicted proteins | sample 7278171 | NCBI WGS metagenome assembly JAAUXT01 (sample SAMN14350112, study PRJNA611818) | marine sediment metagenome | isolation source: surface marine sediment (1.8m) | place: French Polynesia: Moorea | collected 2018-08 | reverse complement strand
TCCAGATCTCAGAAGAAAACCCTCCTGATCCTCTTTTATGACTCACAAGGTTTGGTCAGCCACTACTTCACTGAGGAAACTGTGGATTCAGACATTTACATTGACTCTTTGCGCCGCATGAGGGAAGCTGTCAGGCGCAAAAGACCTCACCTGTGGGAGAACAATTCCTTCATTTTACTCCAAGATAATGCCTCCCCCCACACCTCCCTGGATGCCTGTGAGTACTTCCACAACACAAACATGAACCTGTGGTCACACCCACAATATTCACCCAATCTGTCACCATGTGACTTCTGGGCGTTTCCACTCCTGAAGTCCAAACTTTGGGGCCACAGGTTCCAGTCTATTGATGACCTCAAAACTGCCATCATCCGGACATTGAAAGCCATCCCCCTCTGTGAGTACCAAGACTGCTTTGACAAATTGGCCACACGGTACAGGCGTTGCGTGGAAGCTGGAGGTGGATATTTTGAGGGTCAAAGGTGAGGAAGATCCCAGGAGGACCAGTGACACACCCTGATCATGCCACTGTTTGCAAAAGTTGATTCTATGTGGCGGACTTTTGATTGACAGTTGCGTCACCAAGGGGTCATCCAACCCCACTTTGTTACTCTTTTTTACGCATGATTGCATGTTATTGCCATGCCTTTGCATGTATTTTTAGTTGAAGAAATGTTTCAGCATTCCTTCTGTGTTGTTCCATCTTTTCCGTGGTCGAAATCCTCGCCTCCATCGCAAAAAGAAGGAATATTCTGCGACAAACCTCGTACATCACCAACAGACGCTTCCAACAGTTGAAGCCTTTCAGGCGTCGGCGCCGGCGGCGACGTTGGAGAAGAGCGCGAACTTGGGAATGCAGGCGTCTCGGTGTGCGGCGAGCTGCTGCTCCATGCGCCGCAGTTCCTTGAGCGCGCGCTTGGCGGCGGCGCTCTTGGCGATGCGGTAGTTGCGCCCGACGCCCTTGAAGCGCCCCTTCCCGACGACGTTCACCGTGACGCGGATCTTGCCGGCGACCGTCCGCTCAGGCTTCCTGCGAGGAAGAGGCGTACGTCATCAGTGACGTCACCGCACAGCAAAGCAGCAAGGCGTCGAGCACAACGACTGTTGGCCCAGAAATTTTGCTCTTCCTCAAGAACATCACGTCCAGGACAAACACAATACGAATCGACTCACTCGAACTTGGCTGTTTCCGGCTCCAGCTCGAGCAGCTCGCGCACCGGCGACTTGGGAATCTTCTCTGTGTACGCCTCTGAAACAGGTGCAAGCAACATCCAGCAGTCAGCGCGTGCGAAAAAGCAGGGTTGCGTTCTCCAGCGGAGTGCGTGTGGGCCTGACCCCAATACCCACGATCTCCACGAACTTTCTACAGGTTGATTGCGAAGTTCGGGGTTGGGCCCCACTGGTTGGACCCCCCACAACACCTCGCCCTCTTTGACCTGAATTTACTCGAGCACAAGCTCCACCCTGAATGCCGTGTCTTTCACGTCTTTGCCATTTTGAACCCACGACCTTCGGATCACGAGTCGCGCGTTCTACCACAGCGCCACGGCGCCTTCACTCACCGATCTGCGGCTTCATGAGGCGGTAGTATACGCGCCACACCGTGTCCAGCGACATGCCGCTGTCCAGGTAGATGGCGCCTGCCACCGACTCGAAGATGTCTCCGAGCGCCTTCGGGATTTCCACGTCCTCGCCTGTCTCGTCTTCGTCCTCGTCCACGTTCACCTGTGGCGGGAGTCAGGAAGCCGTCAGGGCGGGGCGGGGCGGGGGGGGGGGGGGCGGAGCGCTTCGTGTGGTGTGGACCTCACGAAAACGAAGCCGCGACCCGTGAGAGGCAACAAAACTTGCGTCACTTGGGCAAGAAACTCAAAACATCAACGTCCATACATAATCACTACAATTTGAGGACGAAATGCTTTGCGAAATAATGAAAAGTAAAAGATTGCCTCTTTGACAGGTTTTTCGTTATTGTCGTTGTTTTGTTTCAACAACTGCTTCAATAACTACTCATATTTTGTGCTTCTGCTTCAAAACGAAAATCGATCCTTTCCAACAAATGAAATTCCGCTGAGAAACTGCAGCATAAAACTGGTCAAATGAACTCAACGGAAAGGAGAGCCTCACGCGATGTGTCTGTTGCAAAGCAGAACAAACAAGTGTCAACGTTTTCATGGGTGGCAAAATTGTTGCAAAAGCCTTCAGGCTGTCATGTGCTGTACCACTGGTGAGAGCTTTCTCTCCAAGGTTGTACGACAGCACAAAACAACGGCCGACATGACTCGCACCACAAAGCTCACAAACTTTTGGCACCGAAAAAAAGAACACTCTGTGCCACCCTCACCTCCTCCTCGACGTCCACCTGGTCCCCGCGCTCGCGCTGGAACTCGAGGAACTTCTCGATCACGTGGAACAGCTGCGGAGACAGCGCCTTGAAGTACTTGTGGAAATCCCACTTGACGGCGAGCGCAGCGAAGATGTTGTTGTTGACGAGCGCGGAGCGAAGGTCCGTCAGGATCCCGGGCGAGTGTTTGCGCGGGTCCTCGAACAGGTGGCGCGTTATGACGTAATCCAAAATGGCGTCGCCCAGAAACTCCAACCTGTTTTTTTGAAAACAGCGAAGCGTAACCATGAACATCCAACACGTCACCACGCGACGCAACTGTGTTTGCCCTTCACCACCCACCCCACAAATTGGTTCCTTGTACCCGTCACAAACGTGGTCGTGCGCGATCAGATTCCCCACGACTTCGTGGGTCGGAGGGGAAATTATTAGTCGTGCTTGAAAGTCCCTTCTGGTCACACACACACACACACACACACACACACACACACACACACACACACACACACACACACACCCAGCTCCACCTCACCTCTGATAGCAGTCGGTGACCCTGTTGTAGTGGTAGGACGCATGCGTGAAGGCCTGCAGCAGGTAGGAGCGGTCGCGGAACGAATACCCAATCGTCTTCTCGAACGCCTCGTATCCGGACAGGAAGTGCTCCAGCGCTGCGTGCGCATCCGGAACCACGTGCATCAGCAGCGGTGATGGCGGCGGCGTCAACTTCCTGTACAACATGTCTGCGCCGGAAGTGTCGTGACCTTCAGGCTCCGGAAACGCCTGTGCAACACATGTCAAGTTGATACAGACGACAGCGGTTAACACAGCAAGTCGAACGGTCCTGGGAGTAGCGCCCTCGTGCTGAACGTTTTGATCCCAACGTCTCAGTTCCACACCAAGCACCAGGTGTCCGCAGTGTGCACGTGCTTAGATCCTTGGAAGGAGTTGAGTGCAATTGTGTGTGTGTGTGTGTGTGTGTGTGTGTGTGTGTGTGTGTTGGTGTCCACATACCTTTAGGCCGAGCCACGTCATGAAGAGCAGCGCCGCCCTCTGGCCGCACGTCGTCAGGTAGCAGCCAATCAGCGCCTCCACACAGTCGGCGATGCTCTTGTCCGGAATACTGTGCTGCGTCTGAAGGAAAAACGCACAGAACTCGGTTCAGTCCAACTCCTTTGATACAGGGAATTTCCCGAGAATCCCACTTTTTTCCTTGACTCTGTTTTTGCGCATAACATCAGTAGTTTTCTTGACCGAGATGCAGGCCTCATTCACACAGAGTACGCGTTGCGCACGCAGGAGTCCGAGCAACGCAACGGAACACCCCTCACCCTACTGACCCAGACATGAGTGCACCCCGCACCCTCGCCGGTCTGTGGAACACCCTTTCCGTGCGTCCCTCCCTCCCTCCCTCCCACCGACCTGCAGGTTGTACGGGATGAGGGTCTTCTCGTCGTCGCCGCCGCCCGGCATCTCGCTGCGCATCATCGCCTCGGTGCGCGTCGCCTCCAGCAGCTCCCGCTCGAACTTGAGCATCTGGTCGGCGCCGTCTCCTCCGAGCAGATCCGCCTCCGCGCCTTCCCCTGCTTCGCCCCGCGCGCCGACCGCCGCATCGCCACCACATGCTGCGTCCGCAATGCGCTCGAGGCCGGCTTCTTTTGCCCTCGCACCGGTTTCCAGCGCGGAGCTTCCTGCGCTGTGATCGTCGCCCGACCTCTGAGCAACGCCCTCCTCCAGGAGGTTCTGGTCGCCGCTGGCCTGATTGTCGCTGCACGTAGCACCGGACCCGCCACCTTCCGACACGGACTCTGAAACGCCCAAAGTCTTTCCGGCGGCGTTGGCGTTGCCGCTGCCCGCGGCGTCTGAAAGACCAATTCATCATCATCGCACCCCTCACAATTCTTCTGCCACCAACTGGTGTCAACAATGCATTGGATCAATTGATACCCTGTGGCGTAGACCTCACTGGATCACCCTGCGGCGCTCCCTGTGCCCCACACTGTGAAAACCAACACGGGTCAGTGGTAGCACCAGCCCCTCCCACGTTACCCACTGGGGCATTCATGTTGGATGACCCCCCTGCGACCGCCCCCCCCCCCCCTTCCGTATTGCCCCACACCAGACAACAAGGCAAGTGACCCTGTCACCACCGTGCGACGCTCCTCGTGTCCCTCACTGCGCACCTTTCTGTGCGCCGCTTCTGCTGCGCTTGTTGGACGCGATGACGACGTTCAGTCCCTGGTAGGCGTTGCTCTTCTTGATGACGTATCCCGGGGGCAGCCAGTTCTCCTGCGGCTCGAACTTGGCGGCGACCATGCGGTCCGGAAAGCCCTTCTTCTTCCCCAACCTGCGCGTCAACAAACCCTGCCGTATTCGCACGTGTGCCTGCCTACATTCTGTTCCAAAACAGGACACCAATCCACTTTGTCCAATCGGACGTCTCCATACACCAATCAGGGCTCTTGCTTTGGCTTCAACCTTTCAGAGCGGTACCCACCTGTAGAGGTTGTAGTTGGAGACCTGCTTGCTGCGCAGGTAGCTCAGCTTGCCTTCATGTATCCCTGGGTAGGTGCAGTACAGGTAGACGGTGATGGAGAGCTTGAGGAACGAATCCCCGATCGTCTCCAGCCGCTCCAGGTTGAAGAAGTCGTTGGCGTTGGACATGGTGATGGTCTGCAGGATCGTGCACGGACTCGGCCCCATGAACGTGTCGATGTCCAGATCCTTGTCAAAGCTGCGGTGAGAAACACGTGACTCGGCCACGTGGCTGAACTACTCGGCGCACCCGATGCTCGACCTTCGAGCGGGCGGCGGACTACGAGGCTGGCAACGGCCATTTGGGCACAAAATTGGAAAATTTCCCAGGAAAATTTTTCTCCGGAAATTGTATCACTTGTTCAAGTTTTGTTGATGTTTTGTCTGGCCTTTGCTTGAGGGCATAATTCAGAATATATTTCTCCCTTGCACCTTTCTGAACTTTTCAAATCAAATTTTGTCACGGAAAATTTTCTGGGATACCGTTTTTTGCAATGACCTCTGCCCCACCTCAAGCCCCTTTAGAACTTTGCTCTCAAGTCTCGAAAGAATTTTTGATGCGATAATATTTCTGCAAAGAATTCCGGGGGAGGAGTGGTTGGGTGGGATCCTGCTAGTACCAAACACCAAGTGCGAGTCCTTGGCACGCGCTTATTGCAAAAACAGTCAGTCCGCTCGCGAAGGTGGCTGCCTTCCACACACAGAGAAGTCAACTGGTAATTCAGTCGCAGTTCAGTTTGATGTCAGCCATACAAGACGAACGCAAGAAAGCAACCAGACTTTCAAGTAAGGAATCAGCCGCGGGCAGCATACATCGGCAGGACAGCACTCGCCCCCCACCCTCAATCCTCCAGACACGAAATGACCCAGCTGAAAATTTACGGCACAACGAGGGGGGGGGGTTATCTCACACAATGTCTAAGTTACCCTCACTCAGATAATGTCCAAGTCAGATATTATCCAGGTTACCCCCCCCCCAGTAAAAAAATTTCAACTTTGATATTGTCCACCTCACACAATGTCCAACTTGGAGTCAGGGTAATGCACACAATTGCCTGAGGGTATCTCGGACAACTTGGATAATGTCTGAGTTGTCCAAGTTACCCTGACTTGTACAATGTCCAAGTTGGACAATGTCCAAATTGTCTGAGTTACTCCAACATGGACAATGTCCAAATAGGACAATGTCCTGAGTTGTCTGAGTTACTCTAACTCAGATAATGTCCAAGTCTGACAATGTCTAAGTTATCTGAGTCACCCAAACTCAGACAATGTCCAAGTTGGACAATGTCTGAGTTGTCCAGGTTACTCTGACTTGAACAATGTCTGAGTCAGACAATGTCTGAGTTGTCTGAGTTACCCTCACTGGAACAATGTCCAAGTTGGACAATGTCCGAGTCAGACAATGTCTGAGTTATCTGAGCGAGTTACCCTAACTCAGATAATGTCCAAGTCAGACAATGTCTGAGTCACCCAAACTCGGACAACCTGTCTGGGCTGTCCAAATTGAACAGTGGCCCAAGTCAGACAATGTCCAAGTTGCAAATTGTTTGCATTACCCCAACATGGACAACCTGTCTGGGCTGTCCAAAAAATTGTCTGCATTACCCAAACTCAGACAACCTGTCTTGGCCAGACAATGTCTATGTTGGACTCAGACAACCTGTCCTGCCTGGACAATGCCCATGTTGAAGATTTTTTTGCTGGCAGGGGGGGGGGGGGTGACCCAGACAATGTCTGACTTGGACATAGTCTGAGTTACCTTCCCTGCTGGCAAAAAAATTTTCAACTTCAACTTTGTCCAGGAGCCTAGACAGGTTGTCCAAGTTGCTGTAACATGGACAATTTGCAACTCGGACATTGTGAAACTCAGACATTCTCCAATTTGGACAGCCCAGACAGGTTCTCTGAGTCCAACTTGGACACTGTCTGGTCTGGACAGGTTGTTCGAGATGAAGTCAGGTGGACAATTTGCAACCCAGACATTGTCTGACTTGACATTGTCCAACTTGGACAGCCAGGACAGGTTGTCTGAGTCCAACTTGGACATTGTGTGGCTTGGACACGTTGTCTGAGTTGGAGTAACTCAGACAATTTGCAACCCAGACATTTTCCAAGTTGACATTGTCCAACTTGGACATCCCAAATAGGTTGTCCGAGTTGAAGTTACATGGACAATTTGCAACTCTAACATTGTCTGACTTTACATTGTCCAACTTGGACAGCCCAGACAGGTTGTCCAAGGCCAACTTGGACATTGTCCGGCCTGGACAGGTTGTCCAAGTTGGAGTAATGGGCAATTTGCACCTTGGACATTGTCCAACTTGGACATTCTCCAATTTGCACAGCCTGGACAAATTGTCAGAGCCCAACTTGGATATTGTGTGGCTTGGACATGTTGTCTGAGTTGGAGTAACTCAGACAATTTGCAACCCAGACATTTTCCAAGTTGACATTGTCCAACTTGGATATCCCAAATAGGTTGTCCGAGTTGAAGTTACATGGACAATTTGCAACTCTGACATTGTCTGACTTTACATTGTCCAACTTGGACAGCCCAGACAGGTTGTCCAAGGCCAACTTGGACATTGTCCGGCCTGGACAGGTTGTCCAAGTTGGAGTAATATGGGCAATTTGCACCTTGGACATTGTCCAACTTGGACATTCTCCAATTTGTACAGCCTTGACAGGTTGTCCAAGTTGGAGTAATGTGGACAATTTGCAACTCAGACATTGTCTGACTTGGACATTGTCTGAGTCAGGGTAATTCAGACAACTCAGATATTGTCTGAGATACCTTCAGACAATTATCTACATTACCCTGGACATTGTGTGAGGCAGACAATGTCCAAGTTCAAATTTTTTTCACTAGGGGGGGGGGTAACTTGGACAATATCCAAGTTACCCTAACTCAGACAATGTCCAAGTTGAAAATTTTTTGCTGGCAGGGGGGGGGGAACTGAGACAATGTCTAAGTTACCCTAACTCCCCAAACTCAGACAATGTCTGACTTGGACAATGTCCAAGTTACCCTAACTCAGACAATCTGAGTTTGGACAATGTCAGAGTTTGGACAATGTCTGAGTTGAAAATTTTTTTGCTGCCAGGGGGGGGGCAACTCAGACAATGTTCACATTGCCCAGGACAGGACATTCGGAGACAGATACAGGGGCAAACCAATCTCAGCTCGCTACCGCGGCTGATAATGATACTGCTTACGCAAATGAAAAAAAAGAACCTGATGTTGGGGTCGGGCAGCGCGGCGGCGGCGCTGTTGTCGGAGGCTTGATGGGTCGTCCTGTCGACGCGCGGGCCCCTGATCGTCCCCTCCGTGTTGTCGTCCGACGAGTCCTGGCGCTGCTGCCCGGTCTCTGCGCCCAGCCCCGCAGGCTGCGATTCTTCAGTCGACACCAACTCCAGAGTTTTCTTTTCTGAGCGGGTGGTCGTTAGTTCTGCGTGAGAGGCCACTTTCGACGTGTCCCTCGCGCAAGAAGCACCAACTTTGAACTTTGGCTGCACGTTTCTGTTTGAGGTATCTTCGGTTGTGGAATCGAAAATATTCAATGAAAACTCTGCATTTTGATCAGTGGTTGAAACAGCATCCGTTTCCTTCGCAATGCGTCGCTCCCTGGCCTCTATCTTCTCACAGTGTTTGCTTTCCGTGCTTCCGTGAGCTTTCGTCTTGAGCTCTTCTTCCTCCTCTTCCCTGACTAGACGCTCTGATTTGGCGAATAACCAGCCCTTGTCCTTGCTCGGTTTGTGTGACAGTTTCAGCCTTTTGCCCGGGTGGCTGTCCGGGCTGGCCAAGCTGTCTTGCACTGAGCAGGAGGAGGGGCTGGACGGCGGAGTCGCTATCGCCTCCATGTCTTCTGCCTCCACGTCCACCGTCGCGATCGCGGGATCAGCAGGCTCGCACACGTCCTTCCCTGGCTCTTCATCTTCGCCAGCTTCTGCTGTGGAGACTCCGCCACACGCGCCTCCTGACACCGATAGACTTTCCCGGGTCCCCGCCACCTTCGTCGCAGGAGCAATGGAATGTGTGGGTTCTTTACTCTCGGACCCTTCCCTCTGACTAGATTCCTTCGCATGGATTCCGCTGCCCTTCGCCACCTCTCCCTGGTCCCCTTCCCTTTTCACAGCTGCTCCTTCGCACGCTGGCAATTTGGTCGCAGACCCTGAAGCGGTGGACCCGCTGTCCGACTTGCCGATCGCGCTGTCCGACGTCGCTGCTGTCGACTCCGACCTGCTCGAGCCATTTCCACTGGATCCATTTCCATTTCCACTGGATCCATTTCCACTGGATCCATTTCCATTTCCACTGGATCCATTTCCATCAGATCCAGATCCATTTCCACCAGATCCAGATCCACTTCTGCCAGCATTTCCACTGGACCCATTCCCATCAGATCCAGACCTGTTTCCACTGGACCCATGTCCACTGGACCCATGTCCACTGGACCCATGTCCACTGGACCTGTTCCCATTATCCCCACTTGAGATGGATGCACCAATTGCACCATCTGATGTTGTTGCCACCAACTCCGACCTGCTCGACTGATTTCCACTGGATCCGTTTCCACTGGATCCATTTCCAGTTCCACTGGACCCATTTCCGTTTCCACTGGACCCATTTCCAGTTCCACTGGATTCATTTCCACTGGACGTGTGTCCGCCGGATCCGTTTCCGTTGTCCCCACTGGGCACGGACAAAGCGCCATCGCTCGACCCGCCTATCTTCGCTTTCTCGGGCGGCGGCTCCGTTACCTCGCGGGCGCCGCGCCGCTCCTCGGCGGCGCTCGAGCCCTCGCGCGCAGCCGCACTCAGCTGCGTGCTGAAGCCGAACTCCAAAGCCGCAAACCTGACAACAGAAGAGCGAACTGTAACTGACACACTTGTTTGTGGTTGTAAGTTTTCCACACTGTGCAGAGCAGGGGAAGACAAGACAATGCTCATGAGATGAAAACCACACCGGAGTGTACTTCGGGCACTGAGGAGGTTATGTTCAAACACGCGGCATGGCACATGTGGAACGTGCGATCTGGCATTACAAGCTGGAAATCAGTTTTGCCCTTTTTTGAAATTTTGGAAATCATGTTCAAATTTTCAGAAAAGAGGAGACAGGGATTTGCACAGATTTTCCAGGGCACAGGGGTGTCACACATTTTGCAACCTAAGGTCCCCACTACGTAAATTCGCGATTGGTGTTGTCGACCATTTCTGACGCAGGATGCAACGCCCGAATCAGGTGTGGTTTGAGAGTCACATTTCCGACTCACGTGAAGTGGTCCGGGAGGAGCTCGATGCCGATGCGAGCCTCCCGCGCGATCCACACGCGGATCTCCTCCGAGATGAGCAGACAGTTGGTGCGGTAGAGCACGGCCGGCAGGCACACCGCCTTGCGCCACAGCGACGCCGGGAACGGGTGCACGTCGCACAGCTCCGGAACCAGGATCTGCTTCTGCTGCAGGTTCTCTCTGCAACAAAAGCCTTTGTTGACACGCGTCTCGCGAATTCATCAGCTCGTATTGTTTTCCCTCTGCATTTTGCAATGACAGGAAGAAAGTATGGAGTGGAAAGGTGGAGAGCATCTCTGCCCTGGCATTGTGTCGGGAGCTGAGTTGCATTTTTTCCATGACATTGTGAGGGGGGAGTCACACAGGTTTCTTTCCAGGTGGCGGTGAAAAATTTCCCAAGTCCAAAACTCCAACATTCAGTTTCCATGACACAGTGAGGGGGGATTCACACAGGTTCTTTTCAAGGTGGCGGCAAAAAAAAAAAATCAGTCCAAAACTCCAACATTTAGTTTCCACGACACAGTGAGGGCGGGGGGTCACACAGGTTTCTCAGGAACCCCCCCTCACCTTGTCATGGAAACTGAGGTGTGTACAGACAGACAGACAGACAGACGACACAGACAGACGACACAGACAGACAGGCGGATACAGATTACTTGAGTCGCGCTCGCGCGACTAAAAATGGCAGGTGTTCGTGTCTGGCAATGCTGGAGGAAACGAGCGTGGGTACGAACAACTTGACCTTGAGAACCGCAGTTTGATGTTGACAATGCCACCCCCTGATGATCCTCTGAGCTTGCGCTGTCCCGCCCACCTTGCTGTATGTACACCAGCTCAACGCACCGTCACCGTCTGACCTGCTCTGCTCACCCCTGACCAACCCCACTCCTCTGTCCAACCCCGCGCCACTGTCCCTCCTCACACGAGCAGCGTCTCTGCATTCCTCGCCATCAGCGAAACATCCCACCCTGTCACGCCCTTCTGCAGACCGCTTCGCCCCACCCGGCCCTGCTCCACCCCGACCTGCCACACCTTCTCGCACGTCGCGTCTCGGCGCTGCTCGTCGGCAGCGCCACGCCCTTCTGGTTCATGTATCGCGGCGTGAGGAGGTTGAGGCGCGCCGACGTGTGGTCCACGTCAAGCAGCGGCTGGTCCGGGTTCGACACGCGCAGGCGGTACTTGGACTCGTAGTAGTGTTGGAATGTGTCGTACAGCTCCGGCGATGGGAAGGCGCTGCGGGGGCTCAAGTCCTCCCGGATCTCAGCCACGTAGAAATACTGCAACGAGCACACGGGCAACTCTCACTGACGAATGTTGAGTGTTTGTCCAGACAGACAGACAGACAGACAGACAGACAGACAGACAGCGAGGGCACACCTGAGGCTGGTCGATGTTTCTGTAGGACGGCATCACAACGGCGTCTTCGAACGTTTCCCTGTTGAAGATAAACGGCGGCTTTTCCGACTCTCTCGACTCCGCAGCGGCTGTGGCGCCCCCTTCCGATGTCGACGGACACTGCTCAGCATCTGGTGACAAACGATAAAGTTTTGATACAAACAAGACAGGCGTCACCATTCATACACAGTACCTCGTACTTGCAGTTTGCGTTGAGTGCAGCAATGTTGCACCAACTGCCAGCCACCCCCCTTCCAATGCACACACAGACACTGTGACACAGACTGTGATTGCACTAAGTGCGCTGAATGTGAAAACCGCGGGCTTAGAAACGCACAGCTCATCGGCACTTGGATTGTCTGCCTCCCTCCTCCACCCCCGCCAAACACACACACACACACACACACACACACACACACACACACACACACACACACACACCAGTGAGACAAGTAACCCTGCACCTGGGTGTTGTGCCCCCTTGTTCGGGTCGTTCGATCCGGCCGCCTCGGAAGGGGGCTTGGGGCGTGGAGCCGTCTGCGGAGACGCCTCGACGGTCGCGATGAAAGCCCAGTCGATCACCAGGGAACCCGTGCTTTCTGCAGAGGCAACAAGACACCAACAGATCAGCCACCGTCTCCATGTCGAACTGGTTTTTCACCAATCCAAAGGCGCAAGACAAGATGGCAGACAATGAACGGCAGAAGTTGCGACACTTGGTCTAACACCCATTGCGTCCTCAGCATCATTTCCGCTGTGAAACAAGAACACTGTCGGTGTGGACACGCGTGTCGCCCTGTCATGGTCAAAGTGACTGGGTCCGCGGAAGTGGCAAGTTGATTGTAGCATCATAGGTCTTGTTTTTTCCCCTTTATTGGTATGAACACACCAGAAAGGAGACGCGGGACGAGGGGGCTGTGCACAGAATCCAGGCGGACTGTGCTCAAAAGTCTCTCCCTGACAGGAGCCAGCGGGCGCGTGTTCTGACGTCCTTGACCACTCACCTTCTTTGTTGAGAGGCACGATCACGAAGCTGGACTCGGCCTGGTCCGGCTGGAAGGCCATCGGGTCCTTCTCTAGCCTGAGAACTCGCGAGAATACGGTCTGGTGAAAGCCATGTAGTCGGGCAAGCTCGGGCTCCGAGACGACAGCGTCGGAACGCACGAGCACGAGCGACACGAGCACCTCGCCCGACCGCGTGAATACCGGGAACTCCGGCACCTAGAAACGAGAGCGGACGGTAGAGTGGGTGGGAACACACGCACGCACAAACCCAGGCGAGTGAAGCAGTGTCCCGATTAAACTGGCGCCTGATTGTGCTCGTGAAGCGTCGAGCACGACGTGAACGAGACAGCGAACACGTGATTCCTGTGACAGTGCACACACACACACACACACACACACACACACACACACACACACACACACACCGCGGCCTCACCTTGGGCAACGCCTGCGGGTTGAGCACGCCGAAGCAGCGCGGCGAGTCCTCGGGGCGGTGGATGCGGCGGCCGCGAGTGTTCTGCTCCTCCGTGATGGCGCAGCGCAGCGTCATGTGCAGCTGGTACAGGTGGCACGGCGCGCCCGGTGCCACGCCGCCCACCAGTGCGTCCGCCGTCTGCAAAACATGAACACAACGTGTTGACGGCGTGCGCAACTCCCATCGCCACTGCATCACCTTGGTGGGTCAGCGGGACCAGTCTTCCCCAAGATAACCAACGCAAGCTTCCAAACCATACGCGCGATGCCAAAGAGGACGCAGTGCGTCCCAAAACAGAAGGCGTTTTGAACGCCGTCACACAGGCCGCACCCCACTCTTACCCAATCTCCAAATTTCCAGACGCTGTTCTGGGAACGAGCACTTACGTTTGCTCAACTGCACACTCGGGACGTCAGACTGACGACAAAGGAGAAACTCTCACAATCGTACCGATAGTTGCTTTGATGGTCAGTGGAGTGGCTACTGACTCGTACAGATTCACACAAGACCAACCCTGGTGTGCGTGCTCTGCCACACACTCACACACAACATCAACTGACCTTCTTGTAGTAGTATTGCTTGCGCTTGGTGGTGCCCGGGCGCGCGAGCCCCGACGCTTCCTGCTCCTCCCACTCGCCCTCCTCGTCCTCGTACTTGACGATCTCCTTGCCGACCGGAAGCAGGTGCTCGTCCAGCTCGCCTGCCGCAGAACCAACCAACGTATTCGCATTGCGCGCAGGCCACAGAGAACCCAACAGATCAGCACTGCACAGCTGTCCCGCCCTGACTCACTGCCGGACTGGTGTGTTGGACAGACATCCCGAACTGAGAGACACGGCGGTCTGACCGATTCAGTTAAAACTAGACTTGCAAGCGGAGAACCAGTCGCGCGCCGGAAAAAATGGAAATTTCCAGATCCGGCAATTTCCGACTGACTTCCAACTTTGTATGCAGGGGGGGGGGGGAGATGCAGAAATTTCCGGGTCTGAAAATTTCCCCCAGGTAACCGTGCTGAGTGGTAGACAGACAGACAGACAGACACTGATTGCACTAAGCTCGCGGTTACGGATACCTTCAGTGACAGCAGGCTTAACAAGAATGCTACGCATAACAAGAATGCTACGCATAAAAAGCGTGTGGTCTATACAAACG
>JAAUXT010014079.1_pt1 | contig 14194 bp, 17 predicted proteins | sample 7278171 | NCBI WGS metagenome assembly JAAUXT01 (sample SAMN14350112, study PRJNA611818) | marine sediment metagenome | isolation source: surface marine sediment (1.8m) | place: French Polynesia: Moorea | collected 2018-08 | reverse complement strand
CCCCCCCCCCCCCCCCAGGTTACATTCCAAAGTGTGGACAGATGCACACATGAATGCTAAGGGTTTTTAAGCCAACAGCGGGACCTAGATGGCCGCTACCGCGACCATCAAAAAGTTTCGGCAGGCGTCTGTTCGCTGAAGAGGCTGAGTAAAAAAGGCTGGTTTCAGAGGGCTGCTGCACCGTGGCGAAAGCAAGTTTCTTTCCAGTCGACAGGTTACACGATGAAAACATAATGGCCTGAGCAGTTAATCCTGTTCTCACATTTGCGAAAACTATGCCAAAGTTGTGTATGTTCTTTTCGAAAGTTGGTTTTCCGTTTGCACAATTCTTTCAAGTTGCTATCAGCCATGAGAAAACAGTTTGTCCAGCGATGACGAAACGCGAGTGCACATGACCTCGCCAATTCGTTGCGTACTTTTGAAAGGTTGCGACACGCCAAACTTCGCTCATGTCTTCGAACTTTTCTCTCTTTGCAGCGCAAGACGACTACGGTTTTCTCAACCCGAACGAGGGAGGGCCGGTGACGAAGCTTCAGGGAGAAGATGTACAATTTCGGTGCGAGACGTTTGGAGTCGGTAAGGGGACACAGAACTCGACCACACGCACACCACACACACGCACACACATTGTGTCTTGGAATTTGGTGGAAACCTTTGTCTGAACTTGACGTCTACGGTTTTCAAAGCGGTAGGGCGCGGGTTTTGTGCAGTGACCCCTGTATGTGTGTCTGTGCAGATTGAAACAAAGTTGGTTTGTGTGTGTGTGTGTGTGTGTGGGGGGGGGTTCCCCCACACCAAGTTGGTTTGCCCCTGACTAGAAATACCTGGAGCAAACCAACTTGGTTTCGAAACAAGTTGCTTCAACCCCACACCCTGTCACACCAATTCAAGTTGCTTTCGGGGTCAACCCATGAAAATATTTTTCAAACATTTTCCAACCTCGCGTTTCGTTTGAAATCTCGCTGCTTGCCTGTTTTTGGCCACGGGCTTGTTCATCTTTGATCTCTTGTTTCTGGGGATGGCAACCCAAATCTACCGCAAAACAAAGGTGGTCGACACTGTTTCATATTCACTACAGTTCGTTCTAAACTTTCAGGACGGGGCCAGCATGTGCTTTGGCAAAAGGGAATCGAACCACTTTACGTCGCGCAGCTCCAGATGCATTACGATGACCGCATCACAAGAGAGAGTGAGAGACAAGTTCACAAACTTTCGAGATCCTTACGTTGGTCGTCGGAAGACACATTCCGAAGAGCTTCAGTGGTCTGGTGTTCGACAGCAAGAACTTTGGGGAAATGAGTTCAATGTTCACAATTGATCTTTGCTGTGTTACAGTCAGTGGGCCGGACGATTCCGTTCAAATCTTGTTCGTCAAGAACCTGACAGTGGAAGACGAGTCGACATTCCGATGTCAAGTGACGGGACCAGATGGACCCAAGAACCTTGAATTCGAGCTCACCGTCAATGGTGCGTGAAAAGGGGAAGCGAATGAAAAAGGAACACTCTCGGTTCCAGGCCGGCAAACAAACGTTTTCGTGCTGATGTCGCAAACGTCGTACAGATATGTCTTGAGCTTCGGGGTTTTTGACGGCTGATTGCGTGTTGTCCTCCCCCACGAAGTGATGTCAAGATTCGTGCAGCAGTTTTCCCGCATGGTTGACAATCCATCCAGTTGCACAGGCACCGCGGTCATGATTTTCGCTTTGGCCTGGAACAGCCCGAAAGGTCGACAAGGATTCATATTCTTTGTTGAACTCGGACTGCATCCCAGGAGAGCCGGGAAGTTGAAGGGCACAACCATGAGGTCCTCGGGAACTGAAAAGTGCTCGACTTTTGCAGTTCCACCGACGGTGGAGGTGGTGCCGGACGAGCGGCGCATCGAGCTCATGATCGGGGAGGCGCTCGAGGTGGCGTGTCTCAGCGACGGCAAGCCGAAGCCGACCGTCACGTGGCGTAGAGAGGTAAGCTCCGCGTCGCTTGGCAATCTCAGTCATTGCAAAATGCGCGCTGCAGAAATGGGTGATGTCTGCCTCCTGCTGTGATATGGAGAACAGCGAAGAACATTTTGTGCGTGTTAGCCTGCAAGTAAGAAAATATCAGAAAACAACATTGGCGCTGCGGTCCAATGACCATGTTTGGTGCGACTCTTGCAGGACAATGCAGCCGTTTTTGAAGACCGGGCGGATTCCTTCGTCGGGGAGAAGTTGTCGTTCACGTCAGTCAGCAAGCAGCACACAGGTGAGAACAGTCTCCTGCTTTGCGTGACAACACCCACGACAGCTGCAACTGCAAGCCACAACAACAGGAAAGCGCGTAAGCGCCAGGACCGAAATTTCGGGTTTCCTGTTGTCGTGATGCACTCTACGATTGTTGCTATCGCAGGGCAAAAGCTTTCGAATGTGAAATCGCAATCATTATTCTGTGATTTTTCGAAGGTTCACTGCTTGTGTTTTCGCAGGGATGTACATGTGCACGGCAGAAAATGGGGCCGGCTCGCCGAAAACTGAGCAGATCAGAGTGGACGTTCTCTGTGAGTTTGCTGATTCTCCAAGCATTGTCGCGATCGTGCAAGTGGGTGAACACGGGATATCTTCTGTGGTCATTCGTCCGTAGTAGTAATGTAACGTTTGGTTGTCACCTTTCCAATTGCAATCAGCACGGCAGCAGGCGAGAGAAAACACCCGAAGCGTTGAATTGAATGCATTGTGTTGCATGCAGACGCGCCGAACGTGACAGTGGAATCCAACATGGTGTACGCGAACCCAGAAAGCAGCGAACGGACTGAAATCATCTGTCGATTTGACGCCAATCCAGAAGTAAGTCGTACATGCTTTCAACATCTTTCCTCGTTGTGGTGTCGACAGACAGGCTTCAACTGTGTGCACAAGCAAGCAGAGAAACTGAAATTTTGCCAGGTTGTTCCCACAAAACAATTTTTTCCAGGTGAATGTGTCTTGGAAACACAACGGAGAGGACATCAACGTCAACTCACGCACGCACATCCAACCAAGACAGAAGAAGAACCGCGCAACTCTGATATTTGATGTTGTTAAGGTGAACAACAATGTCTCGTTTCCCTTTCAAATGTTTTGAGACGCAGTCTTACTCACTCTGGGTGACGTTGCACCGACACGAATACGTGATGTGATTTGCTGGGAGTTGGCACCAACCTCTCGCTGTCTCTCACCTGCAATTTGCTCACTGTCTGTGTCCTACTTGTTCACCATGTATAGATAGAGGACCTGGGAATTTACACGTGCATAGGGGGCAACGGCAAAGGAGACAATGCAGAGGCTGTGATCAAACTCTCAGGTGAGTGGTGCTCCCTGCTGCAAGTCACTGCCCCCCGGCCCCGCCCCCGATGGATGGGGCAAAAATGAACGGACGAATTATGCAAAACGTTCGGCACTTCGGACATTTCAGTTGATCTTTCACGGCGTCTCCCGCTTGGTTGTTCTTTTCAGCGCACCCGTACGGCCTGAAGATTCTGAGCTCCGACACGTCGCGGTTCAGCGACAGCTACTTCCTGGAGTGGCAGGTCGGCTCCGAGGCGCCGCTCCTCGAGTGCAACCTCAAAGTGGAGCAGGTTAGTCTCACTACAAAACTTTCTCATCGCACGAAAGGGTGCTTTGATAAACTCGTATGCAGGAACAGACCATTTCATGAAACTGCCAGTGTTTCGTCAAAAACAAAACGCTTCATGAATGTTGCCTGCCGCTCTGCGTGGCCCAGGTGGGAGGAAGTCTGTTCCAGTGCCGCGGAGACACGACGCACTGCAGAGAAGCTGAGCGACTCTCTTCTGTTTGTGCTCATGGGGGTGGTTGTGGCTGAACCTGTTTCGTCACTTTCAGGTTCATTGCAATTCTTCCATTCGTTTGGTTTTCAGGTGAACATCTCAGGAGATGTCCTCATCACAAACGTAACCATTCCAACTCCAGCAAAATCGATGTCGCTCGAGCACCAAGTCAGAGGTTCGCGCCAACAACAACGCACTCGTTTGTGTGAAATTTAGGACTTTGGAATGTTCCACGTGAACCTATTCACCCACCCCTCATAAACAAAAAAAAACATTGTGCATGTGTCTCGCTCAGGTTTGGAAGCGAACGGGACGTATCGTCTCTTCCTAAACTGCAGCAACGCGTACGGCACGACGCCGATGGAAGAGCTGCAGTTCTACACGTCAACACGTAAGCGAACGCAAGAGCTTCCCACTTTACGTTATTCTTCACACCAGTCTCTAGCGCAGATTCAGAAAAGGAAACGTGGCTTGCAATGTGTCTTTCTTTTGGTGAGAAAATTCTTGGTTTGTACTCAAAAAAAGACCGAATTGAGGTCACCCTGCTGTTTGCTGGAGCAAACTTCCACTTCTTTGCTCAAGTCCAGCACTTTGTAGTTTCCAGAGTGTTTGTTGCCTTCAACGTTGTTGAACACACACGCGCATCGATTCTCTTTTGCAAACGTTTGGAAGTGGTGTCTCCAGTCCTTTCTGGCCAAACAAACCGTGCCGTGAAAAACTCTGAAAAAAAAGTCGTCCTTTCCTGCCATGTCGGTCATTTTTGAATCTGTTTCCTCTTGCTCATAGTTGAAGATTCAAGAGTGATTTTATGGTTCTATCTTTCTCTTTTTCTGGCGATGTGAAACTGAATCGTTTCAATGTAAATGTTGTCAATTTCTCCAGAGAACTAAACCCTACACAACCTGAAACTAGCTGGCACTATTAATGTTAAGCACACGTGTAGTCATGCCACTCAAACTTTTCTGATTATTTTGTTCCCCATTTGCTCATTTACATCCATTTTGGCAGGAACTTCCTGCAATTTTTCTCCCCATCTGCACTTCGTCGCACTGCTTCCGATTTGGCGAAGCGTGTTCTGTTAAAATTTGCCAAGTTAAATTTGTAGTTTGGGGTTTAGTCCTTTTGCGTTTGTTCTTTGGGACATGTTTGCTGAAGAAATAAGACTTTCTTCGTGAGTTTATTGTGTAAAGTGAATGGTACATTTAGATCTGGAATTTTGATTGGCTGAATTGAATGGAGGATAAATTTGTTGCATCTGCTGTGTGTCTCCATTGAATGTTGTTTGTACATTTTGAATTTCACAAAACAAATTTACCTTTTCAAAAACATTTCAGCATACTTTTCTGCTATTCTGGCCAAACCTGGAAGACCTTCGAAATTCGCACTGTCTTATTAACAGTTGAAGACCAAACCAAAATTCCGGAAGCAACAGCTGAGCTGTTTTCAGGCACCAGTGACAGAGTCAAGTTCGGCTGTTGTTCGGGGACAAGTTCCCTTTTCAATGCCAAATTCGAGGTGTTGGGCTGGTGGTGGGAGAATTTGAAGTCAGTCCTGTGCTGAGTAGACAGGTGCTTTGCTGCATTTTCGATGTGTTGATGGGCACACAACAGGATTTCCCACAAGACTTGACAGCTGCAAGTCTTGTGCCGTTGGCTTGATCCAAGACAGGTGAAAAACAAGCTTGAAATGATCTTCGAGAATGGGACTCCAACGAGGAGCGCCTTGTTGGCTGCAAAGCTGCTTCAAGTGTCTGGGAGATCACTGATACGAGGTCCGCAATGCACGCAAAGAGAGTGAGATTTTTGGCAACACGTAAGAATTGAAGGGTGTGCACTGGACCTCAAGATCACTGACTCCTCCCACAGGACCCTCTGATCAGAAGCACCAAGTGGAGTCCCGTCTCTGTGAAGATCCGTGTTTGACGTGTTTTGTGTTCGTCTGTAGAGGATCGACCGGCCCCGCCCCCCACGACTCCAAGCAATGTCAAAATCGAGGACAAAACCGACGGTTTGAAAGAAATGAACAACCTGGATGAGAGCACTGAAGGTGGGTCAAACAATGTGCTAAAAGTCGTCGAAAAGGGGGCTGGACAAAAGTGCAAATAACAGGTATTTACTTGGTGGACATTTTCGTAAGTTGGGACAAAATGACATGTGCAGGGAGAAACTTGTCATGCGGTGGCATGCCACAGGTTCACGATCACGGTCTCACTGGTGGACGTGCGTGAGGCCACTGAATACGAACGTTGTCCACCTGCAGGGATGAATCCTTTCCCACGAGCTGTTGTAGTGTAGTTTTGTTTCTTATCTCCAGAAGTGAAGCTTTTGTCATGAAATGCTGACTGACAACAGGACTGGAATTTCATGCCACTGAAGTTCGATGTTCCCTAAAGTTGGATGTGCTTGGTCACGCAACATGGACTTGTCAATGTCCAACCCTCCAGGATGCAAAGTGCAGTACAAAGAGAGAGAAAGAGAACCAGGGGAGGGGTTGCATCGACTCTGGAGATAACAAACAAACGACGTAGTCTTCGGACTCTACTCGTATTCAGGGGAGCAATGACATCACTTCGTCTCCGAAATTGCAGATTGCTGCTTGCTTCCTTTCTGTCAGAAAAATGCCAAATTTATTTTGCACAAAATCACAATGCCCCTTCACTCTTGTTTTGAGAAATACTACTTGCTCGTACTTGTCCTTTTGATTCACTGAAAAATTATATTTCTGTTTGTGTGCGATTGCCTGTGCCTTGTAGTTGTGCACTGGGATTTTCAGTCTGACTAACTTTGGTGTAGTTCTTGTGTGACATTGTTAAAATTTCTCTTGTTTTCGTTTCATATTGCATTTTGTTCTTGGTGTTGGTTTGTTTGCAAAACTTCGCTCTTTCTTGCCTTGTGTTTTGTTTTCCAGTCTGTTTGGTTCTCGGTAGGTACGAGTCTTTTATGTCCACTCGTGTTTGTTCTCCACATTCCCCTTGCTGCACGCACAACTCAAGCGCAGCACCTGGAACTGGGGTCTCGGGAACCGCGGCGCGTGCGACCACCGAACGTCTCTGTTCGGATGTGAAATCGGGGTCCAAGAACCGGAAACGTTCAGACGTCGTGCGGAAGGCAGCGCAATGCCGTCTCCTCCCTGGTCTGCGGTGTGATGTATCGACTGCTAAACATATATTTGTGTTTTAGACGCCACGACCGTTGAAACCGTCACATACGCCGGTGTACCGGCAACGAGTGTGACTCCAAAAGGTTTGGCAAAGGCCAAGCGCCACTGTTGAATTCCAATTGGTGATGGTGGTGCAAGAAAGCTCACCTGGCTCGGCCCCACCGTTGAACTAAGTTATGTTGTGCTACAATAAGAAACTTTGCGCATATAATTCTGTTGTGGCGCTAACTTATCACCAGCTTTTTGGGGAACTGACAAGCAGCTTTTGGGGAACTGACTTTTTGTTCACATTCCGCGACAAAAATCCCTCTTTCCACGCTTGGCACGTGAAGTTGGGGTGTCCACCTCTTGTCACATTTTTCTGACGGCACGTGACGGTTCTCGACAGTCACGAATCCGCCCTCAGTGATTCAGCTGGGATGGTTTGTTTTGTGGATTTCGAACAGGGAAAAAATTAGAAGCAACCTGCAGGCAGACTGGATTCTTTTTCCTGCTGTCAGCATGACTCCTTGGGGTACAGAACAGAAAACACTCGCACCTGCAAACACAACGCAACGTAAAATGCGTAATTCACGAAATGTGTTTCTTCCTATCAGAAACTTTTTTTGTCTGTCCCTTTTTCTGTGCGTTAGTTGTGGTTTAGTGACTGTGCTTGTGTCTCCAAAAATCTGTTCTGCGATACGTTATATATACACGCGCGATGAAACTACAGAACAGGACACCATATTGGTTCGTGCGAGACCAGATTAAGTTGCAGTACTTCCGTGGCGATCAAAAATACTAATTGCTTTGCTTCGAAACAACACACGATTTTTGAAGGGCACTCAATCGTATTCAAAACCAAAAAGACTTTCACTTTGAACCAAATCTTTTCAAAAGTTAACCGAAAAATTCTCCTGCTTCCTTTCTGCCTCGAGTATTCTGAGACGACTACTAAGCGCGTCAATTTCTGTTTCCAGACGACCGGAACTCTGCTGTGCAACATGTGGTCGGCAGCCTACTCGTTGTCTTGGCAACCGCCCTGGCGCTAACATGGTAACAACACCGATGCCGCCTTGCCACGTTTCGTCCAGTCATTCTCATCAGAAGGGGATGGAGCTCATCACAACTCATTCACATGATTTTGTTTGGTGGAATTTCCATGACTCAAATTGCGTAACAGTTCTGTTGGGTTGGGACCTTGGGTACTGCAGCACTTGTCTTAGGTGCAGAGACAAGCCGCCTTTTTCTACATATGACTAGGAATCCTGTGTGTCTGCAACGAATTATGTTTGTAAAGTTTCGTCTGTCGGCCCTTTTCTCGTGTGGTCACTTCAAAAGACTCCTTTGTTCAGGAAACTTTAATTCTCTTTTCTTCCCCTTTGCTGTTCGAAAGACATTTCAAAAAATTTATATCGAACAACGTACGACGTATCCAAGTGGTTTGGTGTGCTTGTGAGTCACAGCTCGTGTCCGGGCCAGTGTCGTGGCAGGCGTTCATTTGGGAACGTTTAGGGACAATGTCATGAGTCACACTCGCGCTGTTTGCCATGGAGGGAGTGATGCTTTCTCGCGGAACCTCATCAGGAGGGAAAGTGGGCCGGTCCCTGGACCCCTGGGATTGAAATTTGAGGTGTACCTGTGGAGCGGTGTGTTGCAAGCAGCCTTGCTGTACATATTGTTTCGAGTTGTCTTGTCACTGCAGATGCGAAACGATGTTTGCCTTGAAACTGAAACATAGTGCAGGGCGCCAAAGTCATATTTTGTGCTTCGTTTTCGTGCCGGTGCATTTCTTTATGCGCAGACCATTCAACAGACAAACTGCAGTAGTTTTGTTGTGTAGAGAAATGCATACGCGTAAAGACTGCAGTGTGCAATGTGGTGCACAGCTGGACAAACTATTCCTCGCCCTGTGACCTGTAGCCAAAGGCGTCGTTTTACTGAAAGGTTGTGTACCTCTGGGAAGATAAGGATTGTCAGCCGCAAAGGTGAAATTTTGTGACTGGCCAACTGAACCGTGGTCAGAGCTCGTAGGAGACCGTGCGCTTTTTCGGCGATAGCCTTCGTGTCAAGCGCGCGGTCCCGCTCTGCTGACAGGACGCGTGCTTATTGTAGTCACCAACAGTCTGTGTGTGGTCACTTTTGGTTCAGTTAGGGGGAGGGGTAACTGAACAGTTAAAAATTCACCAGGATGATTTTTAAGCCATTTCAAGAAACTTTCATTTTTGGGCACAGTTCAGTTGCCCCCCCCTGCAAATGGCCAACTCAACCATGGTCAGATCGACTGGCCCGTAGGAGACCGCGCGCTTTTTAGGCGATGGCCTTCTTGTCTTTGTTTTTAGATTGGACTGTCTTTATTTCCGTTGTGTTCCCTCTTCATAATGAGGTGAATGACGAAAAGAAGTATACCGGCACTGTTTTATCCTCCTTTGAAATTCTTCGTTCAATGTGAAACAATGAAGTTCAGCTGGCGATTGAGACGTTTGAAAGTGTCATTTGAGATTGGGAAACGTGACTTGTTCAGTTGTCCGTGAATTTTGCATACGCTCGTTATTTGTTCAGGCAGATGCGCAGAAGAGGTTGTGGCCATCAGCCCAAACTCTTGAAGCCACAAGATGGGTCCTTTGAGATCAGTTTGTCGTGTAGGATTGTGTAAAAGTTAGCGCAGTTCGGAACTTGGCGGGGCCACAGAGTCCAGGTCGACTCATATTCAGCTTACTTCAGTGTGAACACGCAGGTTACTCAAGCAGAAACGAATTTTCAAAATTTGTTCACCCAAGAACGTTTTCGTCAAAAGGTTCAACTTGAAAGAGCCTCCGTTTACAACGTACACTGCCAGAACTTATCCGTTGAAAAAATTGCACCTGCAGGCTCTGCGAAACTTGACGCGCTTCTGCTTCGAGTCAGCAGAAGCCCCTCTTTCCGCGGTGGCCTTGCACACAACTTCCCGGTTGTAAAAATTTCTGAAACTTCCTGTGCCTTCTCTCAAGAGTCATACTTTTAGATGTATGTGGTGGAGTTCAGTGATTTGTGACATTTCTTCAGTCGAACCCAGACAGGGTTCTCACCCTACAAAAATGGTTCTCTGAAATTACACAATGCTTTTCGAGATCTTTGGTTGAGAAACGAGTTGTGTGATTGAACAGGAACCCTTTTTGTAAGGTGAGAACCTATTTCTACCACAATGAGAGCACGTGCGGCAGCTTCTGTGATCGCAGAGCTGTAGAATTTTATCTCATTCTCCCGTTAAAATGTAATTGGATATTTGTGGGAATTGTGCCATCAGCTGTACATAGGGATGTGCATGTCAGGAAGTTTTGTTTTGTTTTTTTGTATATTTTGTGCACAAACGCTGCTTCGGATGTGTAATTTATATTTCTTTGCATGTGCATGCTGACGGAACATTGCGAGTTAGTGGGTGTTTGGGTGCGGGCGTCTTTCGCTTGTTTTTGTGCAACGCTGCTTTCGTGTTGTGCCTTTGTGCATTTCAAGAAGTGGGGAGAACACGGTTGTGTTTTGTTGGTTTTTTTGGCAGTTTTTATCCCCAATTGTGATGTCACTTCTAGCCTTGAAGGAGGGTAGTTTTTGTGTGCGCGCGCTGGTGTGTGTGCGTGTTATTTCCACTTTCCAGTGCATTGCCTCATTTTCAAGACTTGATTATTTTGCCATAAGACAAGGACACTGTGTACATGACCACTGAGGTAGAGAATGTAAGGATGTACGAGATCTTGGAAACAAAAACCGGAAATACACAAATAAAAAAGTGAAATACAACTCTGCCTTTTCTTTTGAGCTTCGTCTTGCCATCAGGTTCATTTTCACACAGGGTATAAAAAGGAATTCCACACTCGGCACCGCAGACGTAAACGGCATTCAACAAAAACTTGTGCTGCGTAACAGGTTTGTTCATGAGAGAAAGGGCATGCATTCTGGTCGTTGGCACATCTTATGTTGATGTACCATGAAAATTTGAACTGGAGGAACACGGAAATGGAAGCGTCATTTGCACGCTTCCCTCTGGAAACAAGGTGAAGTTTGCAGCTGTTCACGCGAAGTTCAGAGAACGGAAGACGCACGAACCACGCTGCCAGAACTCAAAACTCTCAACATCGGTCATCCAGACCCGACGCAACCGCCTGTGTGCGATGTGTCCAACAACGATAGAGCTCAGCAAATCACGACTCGCAGCACTTCACACGCTTTGCACGGCACTTGCGCAAAAAACACGAAACGCACAACACAAGGTTCACTCTCACAATCTACAAGTTGCACAAATGGGCGCAAAAAAGGCCTTCCGATTTGCTTGGAAACCAAAAGTTGGTTCCTTTGTTTCTGACACTGTGCTATTCTCATTTCTCAGTCATTGACTGACGGTGAAACAGGAAACAAACAAGACACGACCACTGATTCCAGCACAAATTTCAACACACATGATTTGAGCAAAATTCACTGATTGTTTCACCAGCAGCAGCACCAGATCTAAACATTGTGAAGTTTCCTCCCAGAAAGAACAGAGTAATTTCTATTGCCTTTCTCAAAACTTGGGAAGTCAGCGAAAAAGACGTCATCCAAGACGCGAACCTCCACAAAGTTTTCGGGCACGAATGATTCTGATATGCCCCGCAAAAATCCACGATCACTACTGACGGGGATAAACTTTCAGAAGAGCCAGATTTGCTCAGCTGTACTTATGTTGCGCTGACCGTCTCAATGACAGGAACGAAAGGAAGTTGGTCTCCTTTCACTGAGTTGACTCCCAGTATTTCGCGCACACTTTCCGACACCAGCGCTTTGGTCGACCAATCCGCTGCAACATTTTTCACACGCAAACTGTTACACAATGCGACATACACGGTTCTGAACCGAGGCACAACGCGAGAATGGTTCTTTACACTCAATTCAATCATAAATAAACCTATCAACGAGTGACTAGAATCACACTGATAATGGAACCGCCAATTGACATGAAAAACGAATCGAAGTTGATACAGGTGGGATCTCAGTTTGCAATGCTGATGCCCTCCTGCTTTCAGCTGATTCCACAATGCACATTGTAATTCCCATTCCACCAGCAAACAGGAAATCACTTTCGTTTTTCCCAAAGGTTGAGAGTGGAAATCACAAGAAATGGTCAGGAAAGTTTTCAAGGTGATGACGATTCGACACAGCACAAAGTCTTGGAAGATTCTTCAAGCCACCACTGCAACAGCAACGTTGTCCGACAACAATGGGTTTGAAATTCTGCACCAGCAGTCAACCACTTCACAAACGTTCCACGGTCGGCACCAGCTCGTACTTCACAAGATACTCATGTCCCTCAAGACACAACTGCTTCCTCACATAAGTCACTGAAAGTCCTCCAAGTTTCCAGTTTCACGTGAAACAATCACGTCCTTCCTTTGGGATGCACTGGTCACCGAGTGACAATCGCGCTGCTCCAGAAATATTGCAATTGCAATCCAGTTCTTCTCTTGTCACTCGTTTCAGTTTTGAACATCCCATAATCTTGGTTCTTTGCTTGAAAATCCCAATTTCTAGCCTGTCTTCCGCACCATTCACCTGTGGCCAGCTCGATCGGCGGCTTTTACAATTCTTGTCACTCCCGACAGCAGCAAGTACGGCGCAGAATAAGCACTGAGACCAGCAGAGCGGAAGCTGTTCGAGTCAATCAACCAGCAGATGAACAGGGAAAGCGAACGTCCCAAACACGAAGAGAAAGTCATTGTCATACCTGCAAAAAAATGCAGGTTGATCAATTTTCGGTTGAAAACCACTGGTCGCAGAAACTGTGCGGTGCAGTTCGTCAAAACCATTCCGATATGTTTGTTCTCTTGAATAGAGTCGGGAAAACATCCACATTACCGGTGTTGTGTCGTTGAGTTCTTCAATTTCTCCAGCAGACGTGTTGTTGTCATGGTGACTTGCCCCCGCCGGGGAGTACATGCGCACCGAGTAATGAGTGACGTCATCAGTTTGCGTCATGACGTCGCGTGCGTCCTCGTCGTCAGACATGGCGTCCTCAGACATGGCGTGGTGGCTGCCACCCTGACGTCTTCGAGTCAGCTGCAGACACGTGTCGTTCAAACTTTGACTTGCACCAAAATCAAGAAACACGAAAGCGATTCCAGCAAACAAGCCCGCTTCTGAATGACATGAAGGAATTTGATAGCACTCACGCATGTGCACGAGATTTTGCGCATCGTCCAGCGAATCTCGCGCCAGTACATGACAATGAAGATGATGACGATGATCTCGATAGCAGCAGCGATGGTGCATGTGACGATGATCTTAGGCTTCCAGTGGTCCGCGTCTGTACTTTGCACCACAGACACCTCTGAGTCGGAACCTGCCACAGGGAACAAGGCGAGTCGTTTCATTTCAAAGTGTAAGCTAGAACAGTAGTGTCCTTGAACACTGCAAGTGCCAACTGTCACTGCAAGGCACAAATGGAGATAAATCTGTTCCCACGGGCAAATTGTTTTTCGTTTTTCACCTGTGATTGAACAACTCGAAAAACTTCGGACCCAAAAAAATGTTATGGGCGTATTTTTGTCACTTAGGTTCTATTGTACACATCTTGTTGCAGCCTATGCGTACCCTTCTATTGACATGGTCAGCTTGACAACAAAAAACTCGCACTGATGTTTCCACGAACAGAAATTGAAGGTCGACAGGAAAAGCTGACCTGTATCTTGGGTGCAGTTTGGTAGCAGTTTTGTGGTTTCACTCATTCCATACTTCTCCACTCCGTTCGAAACCGGACCAGCCGGCTTCGAAGATTTTGCTCCTGCGTAAGTAATTCTGGTGGTCATTTCTTCGAACAATTGAGAAGGCAAACGTTCGGCTCTGCGCGCTCCTGCTGAAAATCTGTACACGAGGCGGACCCACCTTGAGCTGGGAGCGTGTTGATGGCCTCCAGCTGCAGCTGTTTCTTGACGGCTGCGCGGGAGCAGTCGATAACTTCCGGCGGTGACGGCGACGGTTTCGGCGGAGTGCCCGTCTCCGCCGGCAGTACCGCCGCGCTACATACCACCGCTGTCACACACACTGTAAACGAACAGAATAGAAAAGCTTGACTGGTGCCGCTTTTGACGCTTGGATCCGTTGTGGCATCATTTCAACAAAAACACGTTTCTGCGCGCGTTTCAACGGTTTGAATACTGCTGATGAATTAAGGCACAACAAGAAGGCTATCGCCTAAAAAACGCGCGGTCTCGTACGAGCTCTGACCACGGTTCAGTTGGCCGGTTCAGTTGGGGT
>JAAUXT010125540.1_pt1 | contig 14195 bp, 10 predicted proteins | sample 7278171 | NCBI WGS metagenome assembly JAAUXT01 (sample SAMN14350112, study PRJNA611818) | marine sediment metagenome | isolation source: surface marine sediment (1.8m) | place: French Polynesia: Moorea | collected 2018-08 | reverse complement strand
TTTCACCTCGTTTAACTTTTGTTTTTTTGCTGGGGTGGGGGTATATTAACTTTTTCGTAAAACAAGTTGGTTAGTTTGAAAATAAATATTTATGTACTCTGATAAAAGAAATTTGGTTGCCCGCCCCCCCCCCCCTTCCCATCCCAACAGACCAACTCAAGTTGCCATGGTTGCAGACCAATTTTTTTCGCAAATGGTCAACTTCTCATTTCATTTCAAATCTCAACCGTGTGTATGTGGCCACGGGCTCGTTGATCTTTGACCTCTTGTTTTTGAATGGGGTCGGGGGTTTGACAACACCTTGTTTTGGAGCGAACAAAATTGGTTGGGGAGGACATATCCCAAGAGCATACCGTGACAACCTCACTCCTCAAATGTTCGGGTGGTAGCCACGTTGGATTTCCAGCTGTTTGTGACAACGAGTGGCTACACTTGTCGGTGTTTGTCAGCCGCGCTGATATTGGTTTCCCCCTGTATCTGTATCCAAGTCCTGAAACCAACACATTGTCCACGTTGCCCACCCACCCACTCACCCCCACCCACAGACATTTTCAACTTGGACATTGTCCAAGTAGGATATTGTCCTGGTGTGACATTCTCCTGGTGTGACATTGTCCTGGTAGGATATTGTCTTGGTGGGACATTGTGCCAGTAGGACAATATCTGAGAAGAACATTGTCTGGTTTACCCCCCCCCCCCCTGCCCATAGAAATGTTCAACTTGGACATTGTCCCAGCAAGACATTGATTGTCTGGGTTACTCCCTCCCCCCATATGTACAGAAATTTTCAACTTGGACATTGTCCTGGAAGGATATTGTCATTGTGGGACATTGTCCCATTGGGACATTGTCCTAGTAGGTTTCTCCCAGCAGGACATTGTCTGCCCCCCCCCCCTGTGCACAGAAAATTTCAACATGCATTGTCCAACTTGGACATCACCTCTGAGAGGAATTGCTGTACTGCCGACGCGGCGCGCGCACTTGACAGTTTCGTTTGGATGATGTGTTGGCGTGTACTTTCCCTTCTGTGGAAGCTGCTTACCAGGCAGGTCAGAACCCACACCCCAGCACGAACTTCCTGCAAACCCAGATCATGATGCACCTCTGGGCCTGCTCAGTCGAACTATTTTGGAAAGGAAAGTAAGATGGCACACAAGACACGGAAAAAATTCTTCTCAGCGCGAGATTGTGATTTGAAGCAAACCATCGATGTCTGATATTCTCGTCGCTCGATGAAAACTAAATATAGCTTCTCAAGGACGTCAGTATCTGTAGCATCTCGTTTGCCCGGTGACATGTGCGCAAAAACTGCGTACAGGCGCAGTTCGCTTCGACTGAGGGCACGAAATTCTTACAGAAGTTCAGGAGTTGTCCTTGCGTTCTGGTGGGTGGGTGCGTGCGTGCGTGCGTGCGTGCGTGCGTGCGTGCGTGCGTGCGTGCGTGCGTGCGTGCGTGCGTGCGTGCGTGCGTGCGTGCGTGCGTGCGTGCGTGCGTGTGTCTTTCAGCCTGTGTGACCGTCAGTAACGTGAACCAAACCAAACTTGATGCATCCATGGGGAAGTGGACAACGTTTCCTGTTGCCAGTTTGGTCCGTCTGAGATTTGTTCGACTCGACAGTTTGTCAGATCGTCTCGCATCCGATTCAGCTGCCTTGATTTGAAAGGCGCCAACGACAGCAACAAAACCCTTTGAACACTAAGTTTGGAGGAGTGGAAATGACAGACATCTGTCAACTTCGACAAGACCATGTGGACTCTTTCTCAGCAACAAGCAAATCATTTCTTCTTGAAGCGCGTCTTGAAAGAATCTGCGGTGCGCAGTTATTGCGCAGGAAACAAACACTTGTTTTGTGCAGAACTTTTTACAGGAAAATGTATCAGCCAACATTGTTCTTGTTCTTTGCTTGTTTTTGTCTCTCAAGTTTGATCATTTGAAACTTTTGCTGTGTACATCGTATGACAGACCCTGTAGTTTACTGCAAGCCGTACAATCACGTCGTACCGCCTTGACAGGGAAAACACGCACAAGTCCCAAACCCCACTTGTTGCGACCTCTGGTGTTGCAGACGTGGCGCACGTGGAGCTGGCTCCGGCGCGGCGCATGTTGGTCTTGGTGAACCCGTGCAGCGGACCCGGCCGCGCGCTCTCCATCTTCCAGGAGCGCGTCGTTCCTGTGTTCGCCGAGAGCGGCATCCACTTCAACCTTCTCGTCACAGGTAAATGGACGCTCTGCATGTCCAGGAAGTGTTCTTCGAGCAACCAAAATGCGGACTTGCGTTGGGATGGCGACCGCAATTTTGGTGCTGTTTTTAACAACTTGACTTTTCGCCGTAGTCTGTTGACTGTGAGTCACATCACGGGCACACGGTCACCTGAGCAAAGTCCACGTTGTCAACGGTTCTCGTGTATTTCAGAGTACGCGGGTCATGCGCGGAAGGTGGTGAAGAACATCACACGGAGCCAGTGGTACGGCATCGTCATCGTCTCGGGAGACGGACTCGTGTACGAGGTACTGCTGCACTTGCGGCCGTCATGTTGTCTCTCTTTGGATTGGAGAAAGATCAAGTGCCCCAAAAAAGTCCGTGCAAGCCATTCCCTGTCTGTCATTAGGTTGGTTTGGCGTCACGAGTCCTGAGTGGTGATCGATCTGCTTGCGTGTTTGTGAGCTGCCAAGAAAACTCAAGATTTGAGCTGAACCACAGAAGCGTAGTTGCACCAGTGTCAGCCATCACTTTCTTGGTGAACCTTGTGACGGAAATCAGCGAGATTTGTCCAAATTTGCCCTGACGGCAGCGCGAATGTCACTGATTTCCCGGAACAACACCTTCCGGTTTTCAAGTTCAGTACTTCAGCAAGATCACAGTGACAACCGAGTTTGTCAATTTGGGGAGTTCACTGGGTTCACCAGCACTTCGGATGACAAACTGATATTTGCAGACTGCAGATCAATAGTGAGATTGATAAAACACAAGTGCTTTGATGTGGCGATCAATCCATTGTGGTGTCTATGCTGCTGATGATTGGAGTCGAAGGCTGAACGATGGATTCGGTCAATGCGAGTGTGTGGAAAGTTTGCGCAGTCGCCTGTCCCGTGTTAGCGGCGTGTGGCTTCTTGCACAACGTGCGCGAGTCCGCCCGTCACACCGCACTCTGTCCCCGCAGGTGATCAACGGGCTGCTGGAGCGCGACGACTGGGAGGACGCGGTTCGCATCCCGATCGCTGCGCTGCCCGGCGGCTCCGGAAACGCGCTCGCGTGCGCGCTCAACTACTACGCGGGGTGAGCGCCTCAGTCTCAACCGAACCAAACGTCTCAACCTGACCGCCCATCTACGGTTCGATAAGAGGCCTCAAACACTCATCTTTGAGTAGCATGTCCGTCGTGCTGCCTGAAAGAGCCTGTGCATTTGGAATGACCCTTGTCTTGGCACATTCAGCCCCCACCAACCAATTGAACAACTTAAAAGCACTAACGGGACCATCTTGAAAAGTCTATCTTTTGCTCGAAAGTCTCTTGTTTTCAGCACAGTGCTACTTCATCGTATTTGTTTGTGTGCAGTGAACCTTTGGTAGACAACGCGGTGCTACATTCCACATACCTGGTTACCAAGCACTCTGTGATGCCCATGGACCTCGTTGCCGTGGATACGATCGGTGGACGTCTCTACTCTTTTCTGTCCGTTACGTGGGCGATAATTGCGGACGTTGACATTGAGAGTGAGAAATTCCGGAGCCTGGGAGGCGCGAGGTTCACAGTGATGGCAATCAACCGAATCATCAGTACGTTCAGTCGAGCTGCGGCTCAAACGCAACTAACTTCATTTGACGTTTGTCAGTTCCAATTCTTGTGATCACAAAATTCAAGGACAAACTGTCTTCCTGCGCACAGTCCAGGAATGTGGTGCATTTCATCAAAAAAGTTTTCTTTGCAGGTATGCGGGTTTACCCTGGACGTCTTTCATTCCTGCCTGTTGAGCCGTATGTGCCTCCGTCAAACCTCAACAGCACCTTCAAACGGCCGGCGCTGACGCACTCCCAGAGTGAATACAACCACCGCACAGCAGCCGGAGCCGGCGCGGGAGCCATGGAGTCTTTCGCGGAGCCGCGGCCTCCGCCCCGTTCTCAGTCTGTGTACGAAGTGGAGCAGGTTCTTCGGGAGAAGCTGCGGGAGGAGGAGGAGGCCCGGCGGGCGCGAGGGGGCAGCAGCCCCGGGTCGGACGAGCGCTTCAGCCCCGGCAGCATGGGCGACCACCGCCCGGAGTGGAGCGGCTCCAGCAACGGCTTCGAAGATTTGGAGCGAGTGACGACAATCGACATGAACGGGCACAGAGAGAATGGGAGGATTGACCCACCGCTGAACGGAAACGCATTTGCAGCCGGAGACAGAGACAGGGTGGGAGACGCGTCCCCCAAACGGGAGATCCCGACCCCGCTGCTCCCGCCCCTCAACGAGCCTGTCCCTGCAGACTGGGTCACGATCGAGGACGATTTTGTTCTGCTCGGTGCTTCGTATCAGAGTCATCTGGGCCACGACTATTGCGCCCACCCCGACTCCACCATCAACGATGAACTCATCTACCTGGCGTTTGTGAGGAACGCCCCGAGTGGTGTCCGCAAAAGTCTGCTGTCCATGTTCACAAAAACTCAGGACGGATCGCAGGTGAACGTGCCTGGCTACGAGGTGGTGAAAGTGAAGGCGTTTCGCTTGGAGCCGCTGACTGACCAGGGCATTCTGTGCGTGGACGGGGAGCAGGTGGACTACGGTCCGATCCAGGCGCAGGTGCTCCCCGGCATTGCTCGCGTGATGGCGCGGCCGAAATACTGACTGTCGCAGGGAAAACTGTCGCAGTGAAGCTGGCGGTACTGGAACTCTCGCAAGTGTGGACATTCGCTCTTGACATCGGTTATACTCAGAAGATTCACCAATTATCCTCACATGCACGATGTTCCGTACTTTCCCGTGCAGTATGTCTGAGAGATGCAGTTTGACGGGAAATATGATGTGTCGACCTATTTTTACTCGGTGCATCTTTACAGTGCTACGCAACAGGTGTTCCTCAGCTTTGTGGCCAAATGTGGTTTTGGTGTCAAATTTCTGTCTTTACCGAGAACAAAAACAAAAGCGTGTAGCCAACGACCAACACTCGCCTGCGAGAGAGTCAAAAATTTGTTCCCGACGTTTATTGTGTTTCAGTTGAACCGTGTCATGTGATGTGCCCTTTTTGTGAAAGTTCAGTGCTGTCCACCAGCCGTGTTTCTGTTTTTTCCTGCATTTTTGGTTATTTTATCCAAACAGATTTTATGGCAGTTGAGAGGCAGTGATGTTGCCGGTCACTTGACAGTACTCTAACCTTTTGTGTTTTCAGACCAGCGATCTGCACAACTGATCGCAGTCACACACACACACACACACACACATACACACATACACACACACACCATCACCAAAGATGAAGATTTGTCAGAGGGCTGTTCTGAATTTTAAAAGTGCACGAAGGCAAAAAGAAACAGGAACAAAACAAACAGAACACCTCCAAGTTTCAATGTTGGTGGTGGTTGCGCTTGAGTTTGTGCGCAAACTGGTGATCGGGTTGAACTGGCGAATTGGAAAGGCAATAAAAGCATCCAACTCGTGAAAATTTGTGCTGAACTGAAAAAAAAGTGAAAACCCACTTGACTGAGCACAGACAACATACTCCTGAAATAAGGAATTCCCTCTTGCAGAAGTGATCTTCTCACGTGCCTGAAACAGTTCTTGTCCACAGATGCATTGAGTCGTGGTTGTTCGATGAGAGTTTCTCATTTGGAGTGGCTGCTGGTTTCGCTGAAGTTCGCGCATTTAGTCAAAGCAGACTCACGCAATGGTTGTGAAATATCCTTTTGCTCTCAATTTGTGTGACAGGATGCACGACAGTTTCAAGTCTACGCGTCTGGACCGTGCCAAAAGCTGACTGAAGAAAGGTTTAGAATCATTTGTAGTTACAGACTTTGATACTGGGATGTGAATGGGCATGCGTGGGAAATGTTTGTCCGCGAACTCTTGCCTGCGAAGATGTCTTCATCGGTCTCTTGGGCATTTGCGTTTCAGATACCAAACTGTGTACTCGTAGAGTCCGTTGCTAAACGCGTCGATTTGTGAACGTGACATTGTACATCGATTTGATTTGGGGCGAGAACTGTTGCCACAGCCCGATTCTACGTTGGAAAAGTTGAGCCAGAAAATACACAGGATTCTTTGGTTTGATTGCTGGAAAATAAGGTTCAAGGAAGGCATTGCCGGAGCAAGCGAGAGGAAAAGAAGAGCAGGAAGGAATATGTTGAGTGAAATTGTAGCTTTTGGTGCGCACGATTCGTCGGATTTTCACAACATGCACCCGCAGCAAGGACATCCCTTCAACTCACATTCCACGTCGGAGAGAACTTGTGTGATTCATCTTTTGCTGAAATGTAGCTTTGTGATTGACGATTTTTTCACACGAATAAACAATCTTACAAGTCAAACATTCCGTTTCGCCCAGGCTCAATGGCAAGACGGATGAGAAACGTCAGGAAAAGGCCCCTGGCCAACAGGTCTCGCTATCTCCTGTGTTCAAACGACCGACCGGACGGTCAACAATTTTCAGTGATCGTCGGCACTTGTAGCCAGTGAGGCACGTCATCCTACAAGTGGTGGAGAATTTCTGGACACGTGATACGTGGAACCGAGAGCGACCTGTGTTGGTTCGAGATTAACTGTAAACTGGAAAAGTCACGAGGAACCAACCTGTCAACGATGTTACGAAGACAATAACGGGGAGAACAACCGAACTCCGCAACATCCCCATGCAGGTCTGAAAATTTCCTGGTTTGTGCGGGGACATTGGGTGTGCGGGTGCACTGGATGACGAATCCCAGGGTGGGGGTTGGAGGGCCAGCTATCCCCCGAGAAACGTTTTTCCTCAGTTGTGTTTTGCACTTTTGTCGTTGTGTTTACTTTGCATTCATTGAAATGGATTGTTGTTCTCATAGGGGGTAGATCTACATCCAGAGTTCACTGGAGTCCCTTGGGCTTCGTGCTTCATGTGGTTGATTTTCTATTTTGACGCTTGATGTAAATTGAGGACTGTGAAACAAAACCAGCAAATTGTTCGGTTGTTGATGGATACGAAGAAACAATCATAACTATTCAGCCAGTTTAGTGTGTTTTGTGAAAGAACCTTGCATGGTTGCTCCCCTCCAAGTGAACTCGCCCGGTGCAAGTCTATCACCCCTGCCAGCTCAAAGAGCATACCCACAGTATGAGCTGAGGTACATCACAACAGTACCCAGGCTTGCGCGTTGCAGTTTGGACCGTTTCATTCAGAGACCACTTTACTGCGTGAGAATGTAGCAGGACTACGTGTTATGCAGAACGAAACAAATGACATGGATCAAAGAACTTTGAAAAGACCTCGCCTGAGAGAGGAAGGAGGATAATTCTGCGTCAAGCTTGGATTCACAAAAGAAACACTCAAAGCACAAATCTGGACATTTCAAACCGACGTGCAAGGGATTGGGAATCACCCAGCCTTCTGTGAGGAGGCTTGAGGGAGAAATATGAATGGTGAGGAGAAGCCGCCCGCGGGCTCGTGGCCCGTCAACATGAACGGCTCCGGCAGCAAGGGCTCCTCCGGGGGCCGCGGCCCCTCCCGGACCGGGGTCCTCTCCACGTGGACCCGGACCATCTTCGTCGTGGTCCTGTCTCTGGTGTTGGTGGCCCTTGCCGCGTGGACTGTTGTCCTCTACAGTATCAGACTGGTGGCGCTGCAGGACCGAGTATCCAGTCTCGAGACGCAATGCCAGCTCAATGAACTCAACATTCAAAAGTACATTGATGACAAGTTGGATAAACTGTTAGCAGAGGTAAGAGCTCGAACAAATCTCACGCCAAATATTCACTTCGGAAGCGGCAAGATGTCAATTGTTTTGGTCCGTATACCCCTTTCCGTTCGAGCACGCAGTGTCTTCACCTGATTCAGTCAATTTCGATGAACTTTCTGGTACGATTTTATTTTTGTCCAACACGCCCAATCATGCACTTGCCACAAATCGCCAGCTGCCAATGTAAAAATTGCAGCGCTGAATTCATGATCATGATTTTCGTCTTGTCCATTCTTGCCTGCCCTGCAAATCATTCTCTCAACAAGATACGTTTCTGGATGTGTTTCCGCACAGTCAGCCGTGGTACACGATTTGGCAAACCGATCATCACACAATTAATCGGGAGTTTCAGAGCTCGACGTCTCTGCAGTCAGAGGTCAACAAGCCAAACGTTCACGCTTCCACTCGGCATGTAATTGTCAACTTTAATTGCAAACACATGCTCCGAGTTCAGATTTCAGGAGCCTCAATAACACGTGTTGCTAATTTGGTTCCAATTCAACGTTTTCTCGTGCTGTGGTGGAGCAGCTCTGTTTCTGCACGATCGAGCTGTTCAAGCATTCCTTTCTGCTACGTCCGAGTCAAATGTGTATTTCTCGTGCATTTCAGAGGTTAGAATCTTCAGTGCCAACCAAGGTGCGGCAGAAGAGAGACACAGACAAGTGCGTTTGCCCACCAGGTAGGTCCACTCTGGAGTATCTTGCATCGCGTGCTCCAAATTGCGATCAACTAAACCCGACTCCAAAACTTCCATTGCGCGAGTGTGCTACACAATTTTCAGCACTCTTCAGTTTCCTGAACTGTGGCCGAGACCGAGTTGGCCAGCACAGAAAGTGCTGTAGAAACCCTTCAAAAGAAATCGGCAGAAGTTTGTTTTCATCTCTGAGAGACCTTCACTCCAACCTCGGGTGTAAAGTTCATGCAGGTGAAAGCCCCACGAAGAACGAATGTTGAACCGCACTGGCGCCACAGATGTGGATTTTCAACAGACCCTCGGGTGATCTCGGGAAACAGCAGTGCGAAAATGGACGCAACGGAAATGATTGCGGCCACAAAATTCCCAGAGAAGAAGGTCGTCTGGAACACGAATCATCCGAGTAAAGTGGAGATCGTCCATAAATTCCGATGTGGGTTTACCAAGCGCAGCAACCGACTGCATCTGTGTCCGACTCGTACTTTTCAAAGTTTGATTTTGCATTTCGTCCATCGGTCTCTCATTTCTGGCACTACAACTGAGGAAGCGTCTGTGCAACACAAAACAACAACTCCAGCCATTGTTTTCAGCTATTCCAGACTTTGCCGGCTCATTATCAAATCGCCATCATGTTTTGTCGTGGAGCATCAGGTGCAGCAGCCCATTAACCCCGCGCTGCGCCCCGCGCGCCGCAGTCCCACCGCCGCCCCGCCGCGGGTCTCCACTTTCACGCTTGGACCGCCGCCCGCAAACTTGTTACACCCACTTGCTTGTTGTTGTTTTATGGTTGCCTGCATGCCTACACTTTGGCTTCCGTATTTTATGATTGAGAGAAAAAGTCTGTCCGGTTTCTTCTTTTTATCGATTGTACGAGTACACGTGTGTCAGGAAAGAATGCTGATTGCAGGCACAACACGAAAAAAATGTGACATTTTTGAGTCGAGAACGACCCTCAATCACCACAGGTGTGTTTCTCTTTTGAATCGTGGAACTCTACGCTACTCTACTCTACTCAAATCTACGCTGGAATTCTCCTGTTTTTTTCCCAGATTTTCAGAACAGCAGACTTGATGAACTGAGCATTTTTATTTTCTCGTGAGTTGAAAATGTCAGAAAATGTCAGCAAAGGGGGCAAATTTCCAAGCCACGGATGCGGCAGGTGAAGATGAGTTTTTTTGTTCAGGTGTCTCTGAAACTGCCCTTGCGAAGCTGCAAAGTCTTCGAGTACTTGATAGTGTAAGCTTGCGAAGCACCGAGGAAACACAAATACTCTCATCATGTTCAGAGTCAGAAATGAAGAGCGAGTTCTTCGCCGATGCTTGAGTGGGTATTTGTGCACCAGCTCGGGCAAATGGGAAGTCGAGTTTGGCTACACCCACTCTGGCAATATTTTCAAGTCAGTTGAGTAGCGAATACTCAAGGTGCATAGGTGTAAAATTCTTGGTCTCGAATCCTGCATAGGCAAAAGTTCTGTTTTGCCTTGGAACTCTGACTGTTGAGATCACTTTGCCTGCAGACGGTGTACACCAAGAAGGAACCAAATTTGAAATCTGTTTCAACAGTTTGAAGCCCTCCAAGAAACCATACCCAAAACCTCGAGCACTTTCACGCACAGAAAACAAAACAGTAGAGTCCACATTATCTGGTCGGTCACACTTGAGCCTGACCCTCACTGGAGTGTTTGAAGTTTATGAAACTGCTCGAGGGTTTCCTCGTACAGGTGAGAAGTGCAGAGGGGGATGTTGAAACAGAGCTTCTGTTTGTTTTCAGTGGCGAGTGATGCTTCTTCTCATCACGAGAGTTTTGCACATTGCTCCGCAGTGGAACTGCTGGCAGGTGACGATGATAGTCGTCTGGACGCTTGTCTTTGCACGTCCGTTTTTTTTTCGAAAATTCTTGAAAATTTCCCGCATCTAGATTTGAGCTTATGGCACCTTTGGAGTAAAGAGCAAACTCAAATTTGATGCCATTGTCGCCAAACAATTATCGAGGCCAGTTTCGTGTCCAATTTGTTGTTCTTAACTTGTGCAAAGCAACAAGTTGTCAGGAAAAGTGATGTTGGACTCAGACACAAGAAAAGTGTCAGTCAGAGAGAAACTCGTGAGATCTGTTTATCAGCGACACTGGCCCATCATTATCCAAGTGCAATACACAAGTTGTTAGCTTTAACTGTGGATAATTTTTCTATTGTTTTGCTAGGTTGACATATGTTTATTCCAAGTCAGCTGGGTGTGCTGTTCATTTCTCCTGCAGCAGACACTCACTGACACTGCACAGCCTCCACGAGTGAGTGAGTGCGCTCCGCAAATGTTTGGGTTTCCGTTGAAAACCAGAAAAGATGGTGGCAGAGCAGGTAGATCTGCTGGTGCCCCGGCTACAAGGTCGTTGACTGTTTGTGACAAAGTGAAACGAAAGTGCAAAAATTTAATCGTCCTGACCTGTTATGAGTGAACACCCTGAAACGTTCCAAATGGAATTTTTACGAAAAGAAAAGTTTGAAATGTGACAAAATTGGCAAATGGAAGCAAAGGAAACATTTGTGAGAAAGATCTTGTCAGCTACGTTGACTTTTTGACAAGGTGTGCGTGCGTGTTTGTATGTGCGTGCTTCAGTTTGTCTGCTGATGATGCCATTCGAAAACTGGAAACAACTGCCTCCTTCTGCATTACAAAGCACCTGTGCGGGGGTGGGGGACAAAGAATTTTTTTGTGAAGACATCCGACATCATTGTGGGTCTGATCTCTGAATTTTTTCGTTGGCGGTGGGGGCAACGCAACAGTGCGGATTGATAAGTGGGAGCCGCAGCAAAGCGATCCCGCTGCCCGCGGTGCTACAATGCTGGTTCACAGGCCTCAACCTTTGAAAAGTAAATGTCAGATGGAAGCAGATGCTCTGCCCCTGCAACGCCAGAAACGCAGACTTGTTGTTTTTCTTCTCCAAAGCCCCTGCATGACAGGAAATGAAGATTTACACGTGTTTGAATGCATAGGAGCATTCCCGCACTCGACGAAATCGACCAGCTCCTGCACTTTGTGTCAGAGAAACGTCTGGTTGTCCAGCTCAATGGTGTTTTCTTGAATGCGCACGTGAAACACAATCTATTCCTTCGTTTTGATACATTCTGGTGATGCGGTGTTGCCTGTCGAAGGCCGGAATCAAAGTTCTGAAGTTGAGGACACGAGTGCAGGCAAACCGTCCACTCCACGTTTCAGTGGAATGTGAACGTGTGCAAACGCAATGATACGTGGAGCTCATCATTTCGCCAGTCACATCACCTGTCGTATTTCTTTGTGTATTTCCAATCACTTTGAAGCGCTCCAGGGCGTCCTGCTGTGCACTTGCTAATAATTCATATCAATTATGACACAGCCACCCCTCGTTTTGTACTCGACTTAGTGGATCCACTCAGTGGTTTCCGTGCTCATTTTCCCGCTGGATTGGACCGCAGCCCACCACTTGTAACAGTTTGTTGGTTACATACTATTGTGTTTGCTTGAAAGGTGTATAATTGCCAAGTGAATGAGATTTGCCACCAGCTGTAGGGTCTCCTCGGACAGAGAGCGGACCGACTCCGTGTCCTCACGCCTGTGTGTCCGAATATCATTTCTGCTCAACCACGTCCAACCAGGAACAATCCTGGGCTCTCAGAAAAAGGATCAAATAAAAGCAAGTTGAAAATTTGTAACTTCACAGGGAAAATCTTTGCTCGGTGTCCACCCTGTAGGCTCCAGGCAGTGGCACACTGCTGATGGAAAAGTGTGTGCCATTGAAATCTGGCGGGTGAAAGCGAAGGAACTGGGGTGGTTCATGCGGTTCAGCCTGCAGAATCTGCAGCAGCAAATTTATCCATGGAGCGTCTGCGCGAGTGCAGCACCGCAATCTCTGTGAGGTAAATGCCACATAGATATGTCAGTCTCCCTGCGTTGAAAATCCGTATTAATTCCCCCGATGGAGGAAAAGAGAAAAACACCCGCTGCACCCTCTTCTCTCTCTAATTGCAAAAATCAGTAGAATCCAAGGTTGACCCAGAAACCAGTTTGTGTTGTATTCTTTGGGAAAGAAACTTTGGGAACGAGTCTTGCGAAGTTTTGTGCTCTGTGGATCGCTGGTTCCGCAGCTGAGATTTCGGTCAGTATTTCTGAGAGAAACCCTCACCCCGATGTTGTGTGCCTCGACATTACCTTCATTACAGCCGCAAAAATAACCGCCTTTCTTCTTCGCCAGTGTTATTGCTTTGAGATGCCACTTTCCTATTGTTTGATATATCATTCCATAACAAATGGCATACCTTTCAGGTTAAAAGATGTTGTTTTGCTTTCGACCGCAGCCTCGGCTTTTCTTGAGCCGGGCTATTAATTGGGAGCTCTGAAGCGGAGGCCTCGCCGCCTCTTGCTCGAGTAAATCATACAAACATCATTTGAAGCGATTGTGTGCTTACTTTCCTTCCGTCTGACTGACAAGAAGTCGGTCTGTTCCCCACATCCACTCGCTGTCTGCCTTAAACTTTCAACTTCTGCAGCGCTCAGGCCTGAGCAAGCAGCCCTGGAGAAGTTTGCTGCGTCCAAATTCCGGTTGAACATGTAAAACAAGATGCCAGTGTGGAAACCGCGAGTAATTGCGATTCGTTCCGATCACAGGAGAAGATGTGGGGGCTCGGGTTGGTGTGTTCGTTGCGTTAGTTTTGATTGAAACGTCTGCTAACTGTAGAACAGCCCCAATCGTGATTAGTCGCTGTTTCCGACAAGAACTGTGCAAACCGGTTCTGGCGTGTGATCTCATGAGAATTAGTTTCTCTTGAAAACAAGTTCTCTCCACAGCAAAGGAGGAATTTGTGCAGCGCACAAGCTCCTCCTGAGGGAAGTCTGAAATCGCTCACATTGACTCCAAAGGTGGTTGCAATGCACAAACTGACCGTTGTGTACTGGTCTTCTGGACACACAAGTTATCAAGCTGTGTCCAGAGGAGGACTTTCTTGGTCACCATGCAGTGCGATCGCACTTCGTCAAGCTCGCGATGTTTTGTTTTCTGCAGCTTTCGTTTGGACTATCCTCGTGCCGACACACAGGTATCCACCTTGTTGTCTTATCTGCCACTAAGTGCGACAGATAGCAACGATATTTCACGCTGTAGCCTCCCCAGTGTGCAGGAGCCTGAAAATCATATGGCAAACCCCCTGCCATCTCCCGCCTTCTGATTCTGATCAATCATGTCAAACAGCAGGATAAATTAGAGTGTTTTTGCAGTCGCACAGGGGCCTTTCACCCGGTTTCATCTGTTGGAGACAAGGTGTTCGTGCTGATCCATCGCGTGTTTGTTTTCGAGGATACAACCTTGTCAGGCGTGTTGTGCACTTTTGCAGGAAGTCAACACATACACCTGAGCTTTGATGACTTTTGCATCTTGTGCAGACAAATTTACGACAGGAGATCTCAAGCAGCAATTTTTGCGTGCTCTTTGCTGCTGTCAAACGATGTCAAATTCAAGAAATGACATCCCATTAGCGAGGTTTAGCAAGCACTTCATTTTCAAACGCGCGGTGCCCCAATTGCCAGATCGGTGGTCCAGAAAACTCAATTGTACACTGAGAGCCAATGACCAGTGACCA
>JAAUXT010068335.1_pt1 | contig 14195 bp, 16 predicted proteins | sample 7278171 | NCBI WGS metagenome assembly JAAUXT01 (sample SAMN14350112, study PRJNA611818) | marine sediment metagenome | isolation source: surface marine sediment (1.8m) | place: French Polynesia: Moorea | collected 2018-08 | reverse complement strand
TCAAACAATCCCAACATAACACACAATCACGGAGTCAGCGTGACTTATGTGACGGTTTGCATGACGATTCACACAGATGAATCCAATGATAACGTCTAAAGTAACTGTAATATTTCAGCTGCTTTTTGCACCTTTTACACACGAGCGACAGCGCTAAGATTTGAATTTTACACAGGGTACAAACAAATCTTTGCGATGACCAAGTAAGACACCTCGGCACCGTAGAAATAACAAATTCCTTGCCGTGATGTATATCTCACACGCGTGACCCGGGTATCTGTGGACTTGCTTAGCTCCCTTTCTCCCTTCCCCTCGCATTTGTCTCCCCTGGTTTCTCCACACCTTATCACCCCATCCAGCTTCCCCTTTGTCCCCTGTGGTTGCTCACCTTGCTCTCCCTCTGGCTTGTTCTCCTCCTCCTTCTTGTCCTCTGGTTTGTTGGTGCTCTGCGCGCCGCCGTCCTTGCTGCCCGAACAACCCATCGTCCGTCTGGAGTCAAACCAACTTGGGCTGTCACTTGGACACAAAGGGCAAGGGGCGCGTTGGGTACAGGGCCAAGGGGCGCGGCGGAGGCCTGAATTTTTGCCCGAGTGACCTTCAATTCATCAGCAGCCAACGTTCGACACCAGACCACAAGGATGGCTCTCTCAATTCGAATCGCCAGGGTCCATACTGGGATCCGACCCTTGGGGGAGAGGGGCGGGTTCAACGATCGCCAGAGTGACACGAATGAATTTTCCTTTCCGTCAATTTCAAATCATTTTTCTCGTGTTCAACTCTTGTCCAGCTGGACAGATTTTTTGTTTTGGAAACTGAAAACCAAACTGACCTGTTGATAAAAGGCAGTTTTACTCTCCGAAATTCTCCTCCGGTCAGCGTTCCGTATCCTAAGATCAAATCTATCCGCGGTGGTGCGTGTGTTCAGCCTTACGTGATCACAACAAGTGAATGTCTCCCGAGCCTAGCGACCGTCTCACAACACAATAGATCCAGAAAAGGACAATTCGCCAAGAACTGCGCAGGCACGAAGCGGTTAACAGCGAAAACGTCTTTTGATCCGAGAGACTCAACATGTGAGGCAGACACAGGTGATTCTGAGTCAAAATGACGTCAAAAGAGACGTGAAGGAAACACACGTGTTTGACAGTGGATCATAAACAGGAAAGGATTGGATCCAACGGGCATTGTTTGGGATGTTTTGGGAGTTTCCCCTAACGACCAATAATTAGCTACACATTGGAACCACACACAGGGGAATGACCGCATGTTTCGAGTTATGTCAATTCATCGATTATCGGTCGATTCTTTGGACCTGGACCGATTCTTGACTGGACTCGTCTTCAGACTCGATGATCGACTTTTCTTTCTCTGATTAATCCATGAATCGCTAATTCGGTAGAAAATCGCTGTCCGAGACGAGCACTGAAAACTTTTTGCATCGATTATCGAACTATTGATTTCATCAACTGATTTGTCCTCTTGAATTATTCACGCAATAAACGTTGATCGCAACTTCTCGCAGATTCGACATTCACGCACAAAATCTCGCGATCCACATTTTTATCTGTAAAATAATTGTTTTTTATTTGTACAAATTTTTGTCCATTTGAAATTCTATTTTCGTTTCATTTACATGTCAAACTGTACACAACGTCTCCGTTCTGTCCAGGGAGGTACTTTCTATGTTTCGCGTTGTTCCTTCTGACGAACCGAAACAAACGCCTGCTTCACACTGGACGCGTTGTGCGTTGCGTTTCTGCACAGGTCCTGCACAGCGCATCCCAACCAGAGCGGAGATGCAGCGCACGATGCAACCAGCGTACAACAGGCCTCAGTTAACAACAAAGAGCATCGCTTGTGACGTCATGAGTCACCTTGGATACGCACATAACGCGTCGTATGCAGGACAACAGTGACCAATTGTATCAATGCAAACCTTGGGGAAGAAAAAGATGTTTAAATCGAAGGAAACCAAGCAAAAAGCGTCTCGTACTCATCAAAATTGCAAACAAAACGCCAGTTTTAGCTTCACACGCACAACCATCGCACAGACAGCCAAGTCTTGACGTAACTTCAGAGACATGTTCGCGTGCAAATTGTGGACTAGACAGTTCGTTTTCACGTTGGTCAATCTCACGATACAGGAGAGTTCGGAACCAGACACTGTCCTGGATCTCACCGGATGCGTCTCGCGTTGGGTTCCAACGCGTCAATTTGCGCAGCGTCGATTCCGTGACGCAACGCTCCTTGGTGTGCACAGGAACGCAACGAGTGACGCATCCCGTGTGAAACAGACCAGAAAGCTCTTGTGTCCCAACATTTCTGCAACAACAAGCGAAGGGTCGAAATGGCGTGCCAGAGTTCCCAAGCCCGGTGCACAGATTTTACACAAGCGACAAGCAACCGTCCAAGAGCCAAACTGTTACACGAGGAAGAATTGTTTTGGCAAGACGATCCCCCATGAGACAACACGTCAGAGAAACATTTGGCGCGGTGCAACACAAGAAAAGCTTCGTGAGGAGGGGTGGTGTGAAGGGCGGTGGAAGTTTTCTGTGAGTGGGGCGGGGTGAAGTGCGGTGGCGAAGTTTTCTGCACGAGTTATTTTTTAACTTGACAAACAAAATGATGGATCAAATAAGGACACAAAACAACAAACCAATGCGTAAAATGACAACGTGATGATAATCGTGTAACCATGGTGTGACGCGACGCCCCGTTGCTACGCGACGCGCACGTTTGACCTTCGCACTGACGTCCTACTTATCCACGCGCGTCTTGTTCAAGGCTTCCGCACAACATTAACAAGTCTATTTTACACTGGGAACAACTTGCAAGTAAAAACAAGAACACCACATGTGTGAGACGCGCAATACCTGGATCAGTCATGCGCGGTGTCTCTCTCTTGTTTGGCAGCGAACTCGCAATGCCCATTGACTTGTGCAGGCACACAACGCACTGAGCACCCAGTGTGACGCAGGCCGAGAAGTGACCCGAAGCAGGTTTGTCGTAAGGGGGCAATTTTGACAGAAATATTTGAACATTGAAGAAAATGTTTCGAGTTCATAAGTTTCAAACGTTGATGAGAAAGAAATGCTCGCTTTGAACTTTGTGGGTCTGAAGAGGAGGACGCCATTGAATGGCACGCGAACTGGTGGTCACACTGAACGTTGCGTCCGCCGAAACCAACGATTTCTAAGAGACAACGTCGCGGATGCAATGCCAATTCTCTCGCTGTTCAAGTTGACTTCAAGCAGAATGATAGAAGTGATAGGCACCTGTAAAGCTTCCCACAACACCTCAAACTCAACACGTCTCCAAACGTCGCAACTTCCGCTGGGCAAGGGTCTTTCGCCCGCCTGATATTTTTTTTCCCAAACGATTTTGGAAACGGGCTGAGTTCAGTCACGCATCCGATCTCATAGACATCCACTTTCCTTCCCCACCAAAAACGCAACACGCACACCAAGCAATCTACCAGGCCGGTTTCACACTGGGTGCATCATGCGTACAAGACTCACTCGACGCACACAGTGTGAAACAGGCTCCACTATCTACGCATCACACACATCGGCTCTGTTCAGTGTGCCGTGTCACGTTCACTTTCGTCAGTTTCACACAACAAAAGCCAACCACATTTCGAGCTGCTTGCGAGGTGGCGATGACATCACATGTGGATGAAGATGAACAGTTTTACGTCACTTGTAAGTTGTTTTCAATCTTTGAAACGCGGGTATACTTTCTGAAAATGCCCCAAAAGAAGTGGCTTTCATTTTGTGAAACATTTTCGCCAAACTGAATCGGAAGGGAAGAACATCCACGTTTTGGCCAAACTTTGTCGACATCTGAATCGAGGCAGCGGATCCACAACTTTTCATTTCCCCGCTCAAACCATTTGAAACAACCGGACAACCGAGTTTTCAGTTTCTCTCACAAAGCAACGGAGACGCAACGAAGGGAAACGAAACACTGGTGTCAGGCGATATTGCAGTACATCCATCTTTATCACTGTCGAGAAGGTCCCGTCCGTCGGGCCTTGTTTCTGCGCGTCACTTTTTCTGCGCGTGTTGGCTTCCATTTCGTGCGCGTCAGTTTTTTTTTTTTTTTTTTTGGCGGGGTGGGTCGAGTGTGTTTTGCGCACGCGCTGTGCCTTGCGACGCGCACATGTGCGCACGCGCATTCCAACGGATATCAGACGCGATCTTCCATGCACATTTCCACTGCCTTTCTCCATCCCAATAGTCAGAGCGTGCGATGAAAATGGCAGCCAAGTTTCAAAGGCCCGTTCCAAGTGCACAAACTGGGCAAGTGCAAAATCCGTATCCTTTGGAGTGGTGGAAGCGCACCGACCCTCACGACGCATGCGCCGCGGCGTTTGTTGCGCACCATCCGACGCGCAGCGTCCTGCGTGCGCGCGCACCACAGTCGTTTAGCTGACTCGAATAACAACAGGAGGAGACGACGCCGGTGGGGTGGCGCCACTGAAGCGGACGGCGCCGCAGTGACGCCACCTGACGGCGGCCGGGCCGGCGCCGTCGTCAGGGCCGGTGAAACCTGCGAGAGAAACAAAAGATTTCATTATCCTTGGGATCGTTTAGGAAAATGCGCTTTGAGTGACAATCAAGGTGTGGCGGTGTTTGGCGAGTGAGGTGCGGACCTTTGTCATGTTCAAGCACATCCGTGCGTGCGTGTTTGTGCGTGTGTGTGAGCGTGTGTTGTCCGAGATGCGTGCGTACCTGGTGAGGTGTCGACTTTCGTCGTGCACTGGCATCTCCACACTCTTGAAGTCGTTCAACTCTTTCCGAATCGACGCCTAGGATGAGAAAGTACAGTTCTGAATGACTGTTCTCCTGAGCAAACCACAGATTCACTCGTCGGAAAGCGAGACTGAGGCGGAAACATGGTGCAGCATCGCGGCGTCCTCAGCCACGCGACGGAAACTTTTCTTCGAATGAGTACAAGCGAACAATGTCGGAGTGCACACGGTGATCTGCAAAATCTGTGGGTTCAACCCGAAGCTGTTTCACTCAAGACGAGACGCGCCATTCCCGTCCATTTCTGTGTGCAGTACACATGACACATCCAGCATGAACCTCTGAGTGTGTGTGTGCGTGTGTGTCCATCCCGCCCGGCCGCGCCTCACCTTGTCTTTGGGCGTGAGTCGGGTCCACGGCTTGTCCGCGCGCCGGTCGTACTCGTTAGCATCCGTCACCTCGACGTAGTCCGAGAACTTGATGATCTTCTTGTCCTTCAGCTCGTCCACCGTCGGCCGGAAACTCAGCTGCAACGCGAGCGCGCATGCGCAGTGTTAGAGCAGAGCATGTACAGTACCACACGTGACGCCGCCGTGATCGCCTGGACTGGAATTCCTCGGACAGGAGTTCAGTGGGGCTTGGGGGGTCTGGTCTTACTTTTGCGCATGCTTTTCCACGTACGTACATCAAACAACGCTTGTTTCCAATTCCTGGTGACTAAAGTTTGGCATCTGCTGGAACTCGACACATTTTGCAAGACAGGAAACCAAATCGTGGCTCAGAAAGGGACCGAGTTGCAGTGCGTCTCCACTTTGAAAATCGCCCCCCCCCCCCTCAACGAAAACTGGTTTGAACCACCGAAGCAAAAACCCGACTTTAAATCGGTCTGTTGACACTCTCGCAGACAGCGAACTCGACAAGCGCACGTGTTGTTGAACCCGAACAGCAGAGAAACGCACCTTCCGAATCAAGGTTCGCTTGGTCGCCTCCTTCATGGCGATGCGGTCCGCCTCCGATTGTTCTGCAAAACAACGCAATGTCATCCACGTCTGTCAAATGAGTGTTGTCTGAAATCACCATTTGCCACTTTATTTTCTCTGGAAAATTTGCATTTTCTCAAGCAGTCTCAATGTGTGACCTTTGCCAATGCGAACCCACGAGAAGAATTCAAGTTTTGCTGAAGCGAAAACTGGTGTTTGTACTCACTGTGCAGAATGTTCTTCTCCAACAACTCGTCGGCCGTAGGACGCAAACTCAGCCGCCTGCAATCACAAGCTCGGTACATGAAGTCCGCCCACACACAATTCTCCACGTGTAACACGCATAAATGTGTCGCGACAGAAAAGGTTCTCTAAGTAACTGCTCGTTCGAGCAGCTTGGGTTCCTTGTATTGCCGCTCCACGTCCCAAGTGTGTGCGTGTGTGTGTGTGTGTGTGTGTGCCCTGCCCCGCCCCCTCCTCACCGGTTGAGCTTCGTCCCTATGTACTGCCGCTCCTCGTCGCGCTCCTGCTCCGTCGAGTTGAAGATGATGTTGCGGTCGATGAGCTCCTTCCGGTGCGGCCGCTGAGACAGGAACCGCGCCAGGCTGTCCTGCCGCCGCACCTTCGCCGCCAGTCCGGCTGTGTGGAGAGAGCCTGGTCAGTCTCATGCGCCTGTACGCAAGTCTACTCGTACGCAGCGCGTTCAATTCTGCTGTTGTAGCAGACATGGCCTTGTCCTTTTCGCACTTGATATTGACTCGTATTGACTGATCTCTATCGACTGAATGGGTTCGTGTGGGCGGGGCCAGATGTTCACTTGCTCCACGGAAACCAGAAGAAGTCTCCCCCAACCCAGTTCACATGTCCTTGTCCACAGTACAACTCAAAGAGCAATTTCACACAGATACAAAGAGGCTGCAGACACAGACACGAGCACCAAAGCAGAGGGGACTGGCAGCAACAGTTCGACGTTGCAGTGTTCATCCCAGGTGAAATGCCAACATGTCGCCAAACGAGCAAATCTTTACGCCTGCAATTGAACTAAGCAAGACGCGCACTGATTTCAACGATGCGATCGCTTCGTTTGAAGCAGGACATAACGTCACAACGTGACCGCGACGTGACGTCATAATCTCGGCGACGCTACGCACCTTCGTCATCATCGTCGTCGCGGTAGTGCACCATGTCGTCGTCCGAGTCGGTCAGGTTGTCGTAGTCCGGCTCGCCGCCCTCGCCGTGCCCCGCCGCGCGCCGGCCCAGCCGCGGCGAGTAGCCGTGCGGGGGCGGCACCAGCGGCTGCTGGTTCTCCTTGTTGCTCTGGTCCACCACGTGGAACCTGGGCGATAATGCAGAGCAATGTGAACAAAGGCTCTGCTGAAAGAAACGAAGCAGATTTCTGCGAGCCTTTCTTGCTCCTTTCTCTGGGAAAACGATTTCAACACCTTCCTCTCCTCTGAGATATCGCATCCATCTTCGTCGAAGCTGTGTGTAGCCAGAGACTGAACCGATTGACCTGCTCAGTGAATACCCCGTTACGTCCAGCCCCCAAGGTAACCGAGGTGACACCAAACCTCTGCAGTTGTTGGTTTTGCTGCCTAATGACGCGTGTTTGATGGATATATTCCACTGCAGAACTCAGGCTTGAATGGGACAAAAGTCTCAAGCTTGTGCGCAGTGAGTCCCAGATGAATACAGCGGCGCCACTGCGCGTGCCCAGTGTGAAGTGGCGACCCAAAGGAAAATCTCGACACGGGGACGCTGAATTCTCAGGAAGTTGCGGACGCAGTGTGAAAATGGCAACCCGAATACAACTCGCGCACGGGTCAGACAGCCACGGACACTGAACCCTGTGACCCGACGACAACTCACCTCTGGCCGATTCTGACGGTACGCGGTTTGGGCGCGACTTTGGGCGGCGCTTTGTGGCCTCCTTCCCCATTGGCTCCTCCGCCTGATGACGACAGACGCATGCGCTCTCGCTCCAGCTGCTTCTGCTGCAGCTGCAGCTGTAACTGTCTCTGCAGCTCCGCCTGTTTCTTAGCACCTTTGAGCGCGCTGCGCAGCGGCTTTTTGTCCAGGTTCGGCTCGTGCGCCGGCACCTCCTCGTAACCTGACCCGCAGTTGGTGGCGCTGGGCGACGCCACCGCGATGGGCGTGGTTGCCATGGGCGTTGATGCCATGGTGATAGAGTAGCCCTGGGAGGAGCCGGGGTGGCGAGGGGTCAGGGTGGAGTAGGTGAGGGTGCCCTGCCCCCGCCCGGCGCCGTAGCCGCCGGCGCCGACGCCCGGGGGGTAGACGGGCGTGCCGTGCGCCGCCGTGGCGACGCCATGCGGCGCCGAGCCGCCGTGGTGGTACGAGGTGGGCGTCGACTGGAAGGAATCGTTCACGTGTTGGTGTTGGTGCTGCGGCATGCCTCGCCACGAAGGAGACTCTTCTGCAAAGCGAAACAAAGTTCAGTGGTGAAGGGCAAGCTATGCGAGCTGTTCAACGCTTTTCTGTTTGACGTTTTTTCTTCTTCACACGAGTATTGTTGGATTTCATGGACTCAGTACTGCAAATGAACGTTTCTGGACGTGTTCCCAACAGGTTCTGACTGAATGTCTTGAAGCACTGGAATGTCTACTTGCTTGTCTCTCGTGTGTGGACGTGCTTGCATTGTCCTGACCCAAGACCCTCTCTCACCATGGGCGATGGTCAATCTGTCACACGCGCTCTCGCGGTGTGTGTGTGTGTGTGTGTGTGTGTGTGTGTGTGTGTGTGTGTGTGTCTAGACGACTCCCTCACCTGCAGGTTGGTGGTTGCCGTGCGCGGGGTAGTGCGTCACGGGGATGTTGATTCCGCTCGACACGCGGTTCACGACGGGGATGGCGCGGTCCTGCTCCTGCACGGGCAGCATGCGCCACCGCGGCGAGTCGGAGCGCGCCAGCGGGTGCGCCACCGCGACGCCCGGCGGCACCGGCGCCGCCGCCGCCCCGGGCCCCGAGGAGGGCGGCGCCCCGGGCCCGCCCGGCGCCGGGTCCGTGTCCATGAAGGACATGTGCACCTGACTCGTGCTCACTGCAACGAGATGAAGATAAAACTCAGTGCGAGAAAAACAACCGTTGCAACGCAGCAAAAATTTGCTTGGGGTCGATTCCGAGTTTCGCACCGAAAAATTCTACCAGTTTCACTGACGGTGATTTGATATGTTGCACTCTGTTCCGAACTTGGGTTTGGGCAGAAACTACCAGGCCCACCAAGAAGCATCACCTGTAAGCTACGACTGATGTGAATCAGTGTTGATTGGCACCACTGAACACACCATCCAGTCATGCAAATGGAGAACGGTTCGTTCTGCACTCCGCAGTGCACCACGTTCAGTGACGCCGGCGTTCGACCAAACCTACAACAGCGCCACCACTCACCGACGGGCGTGTTGTTGGCGTTGGTGGAGTCTGCAGACGTGGCGGGGCTCGTCACGTGACCCTGTTGCGCATGCGCCGCGGGGTGCTTGTTAAACGTGCTCATGGCGGGAAGCTGCGGGTCCGCGCCGCCCCCGCCCCCACCGCCCGGCAGGTGGTGCAGGTGGTCCACGGAGAGGGGCGGGGTTCCGTTCGCCTGCTGCTGGGTGGGGGACGGGAGCGGGAGCGGGGTGCCCCGCGGGCCCAGGTCCCCCTCCCCGCCGGGGCCGCCGCCCCCGGGCTCCCCGGACCCGCCGTCCTTCTCCTTCACAGCCTCTGTAACGACAAGAGAAAACCACACGTCAAAATTCTGCGCAGAATGTATCGGAATTCTGTTGATCACAAAGTACATTAAGTTCAAAGCCATTTGTGGAGCAACAGACACAAATGACAGAGGGGGGGGGAGAACCAAATGCAGGCAAAAACTCAAAGGCGCCTGCACGCACACACACGCACACCACAAAAACCCGTCTACCTCAAAACTCCTTCAGAAAATTCCTATGAACCACCATCCTTTGGCAATAAAGCAGCTCATTGACACTCAAAGGCCCCCGCTGGCAGAGCGTGTGGTGCACAAAACAGCAGATCACGCAGACACTATTGACTCCCCGCAGCCACATCAGACGCGGGCGCCGCGTGACGGCACGCCCACAGACACCCGTGTCACATGATGCGACGCGATCTCTGGTCTCCTCCCCACACGTCGACACTTGTTTGACGCGATGAGACACGCACCGCCGAGACGCCTGTCTCGTCCCCAGACACGCACCCCTCACAGACCCACTTCGACCGATCAGCCTCTTGCAGTGGGCGTCACGTCACACGGCGAGACCAGTTTCTCAAAGACTTGAATCAAGAGACACCGAGAGCAAAGCTTCAGCTATCAACGCTGCCGTCCCAGCAGCGCACGACAGGTCGCACGAACCCTTTCCTCGAGGTTCTCAACACCACGTCAAGCATCTTGCACAGAAGATCTGTGCCCATTTCTTCATAACAGGCCGAAGCTGTTGGGTGTCCCGGTCGTAGAGCTGTAAACACACCACACCCACCACGCACGCATGGTCAGTACTGCAGACCTGTCTTTTCACACTCAGACGTGTTTGTCCTCGCCCACGTTCTGCACCACCGACGCTTGATTGAAACGCCGTGTCTGAGCCGCCCGGCCCTCGGTGGGAGCACGGTCAGCTGACACAGCTATTTATTCAGGATTCAGCTGCCGCCGCAGCGACCGATGACCTTCTCTCTCCCAGGGACGCTGTTCATTTTCAGCGCAGATTTTCCAAAACGGGAGAGCGCTACGTCAGTCCTTGTGACGCCAGGCGGGAAAGGAACGACTCTAGTCCAGGGGCAGTTTTCTCAGAAGACGCGCTCATCAAGAATAATTGCTCGTTAGCGATTAGATCTCTTCCAGACAACGGAGTGATTATGCGTGGCCGTCTTCGATGCTCGCAGAAATCGACTGTCTCCGTTCCCTTCGCGAAGAATGTGGTCCAAGACACAACACTGAACCTAGCTGGTGCCCCAGGAAACTCCGCTGCCATGTTAGAGCGCCCGGTCCAAGCAACGGTGAATCTCACGTGACAAATGTTCTGCGGCGGGAGATGAATTCGAGCTGCGCCTGCGCAGTCTCTCCCTCCGCGCAGCGCGGCGCGCAGGTCGGCGCCCACGTGATAAATCACGTGATTTATCGCGCAGTTCCCGCGCCGCGTCCCTCCCTCCACGTGCGTCTCTACAAAGCGCCGTCTGTGCTCACAGTGATCCAAAAGTCGCTGTTTGTGGCTGTGACTGCCAAGTTGTTCACTTGAGCTGCACTCGGGAGTCAAAGAAAATTGGCTGTTGTTTCCTCTTGTGCTCTTTTGGTGCACGGAAGGTCAGGACGGTTTGAGGTCCCCACTACACGAGCAACAAGGCTCAGGGCACGTTTGAAAAAGGTTTTCGCACTGAAAAGTCCCTTCTTTGCATAACTTCCAACAGAAAGCGAGGCCACTTGGAACTTGCACCCCATTGGACCGACAGGGTGGTCACAGTCAGTCTTCTGACAGGTGAATACAGCCTCCAGCTCTGCACGTACGAGGTAACATCCAAAATAAACCTTTCGGTCATGATTTTTGGTCCAAAATTTTATACTTTTTTTCTAAAATTGATGTCTACACTTTCTGTTACAACCATGGTTGAATGTGTGTGCACAAAGTTTAAGATTGACCAGTAAATATCCATTTTCTAGTTAGTCTGAATATGTTGCTCAATTGGCCGTGACTCTCACTTTGACCCTGTGAGTAGCTCATTTCCACAGAAGTTTTCAAGATGTTCTTCTGAACATTTCTGTTTGTTGGATTGGTGAATCTTGCTGTATACAAGGAACAACATGCCAACATCAAATTCTGTCAAAAGAATTGTATGTTTGCCAAACAGACTTGGGTCAAACTTTACAGACTGAGAGTCAAACAGTGTTCCAAAAGAAACTTTCCTGGACTGGAAAATAACTACAGATTGAATCATGAGCTAAAGTTACTATATAATATTGAAGAATAAACCCAAAAGTATTCCATTTGTAAAAGAATGCCAAGGAATGTTATTTTTTCAGAGGTGAAATCGCGATCGAAAGGTTTCTTTTGGAGGGGACCACGTATGTACGTCAGTCATAGCGTCACCACGTTGGTTGGTTATGACGTCATTGGCACAAGATGACTTGGCCTCTGGTCAAGTTCTGAGCAAGTCAGGGCGAACCAAACGAGTCTGCTGACAGCACTGAAGCTGTCGGGCTCTCGAGCAAAGCGTCACTGCGAGCAACAGTTCCGTCTCGAGAAGTCCTCTCGACCGCAAAACGGTCAATTTCCTCGGTCAACACGAGGTCGCATCGCTGTCGCCGCAGCAAATCGACCCCGAAATCTCGGGGAGAATAAAACGTGTCTGAGCGACACATAATGCCGCATCTCCGCCGCTGCCCAGGGAGGATCAGTCAGGCCTCGTTCACACGACAATCGTCACGCGTCAAGTCACTGGCACTGCGTCAAGGGGTTCCCGTTGGGTCCATTGCTTCGTGCAAGGGCTGTCAAGTTTCCACACAAAGCTATCAAGGTCTGACCGCCAATCGGCGGGATCCCAACAGGACTGCAAAGCGACGAGGCAGGGAGACTGGTGACCTGTTTCCCGCTGTGTGCGTCAAGTTTGTCTCCTTGTCCAAGGTTGTGGTTACAGGGTGGAGTCGGTGCCGAGTGACGCAGCGCGTGACGCTGCCGCTGTGAACCCTGCGCCGTCGTCCTCTCGCATCGATTTCCCGTTCAAAGTCTCGTCGTCTCGAGAACCGGGCAAATTGGGCTTTTCAAGCGAAGCGTCGACATCGTGCGGGCGGCGCCGGAACGCGACATGGTCGGCGGGGTGGGGGTGGGGGACTAGACTGAAATCTGTTCAGTGACACAGTTTCCACAACACGAAGGAAAGCGAATCCTGATACTTTCTCCAGCGGACTTGGAAAACGCCCCTCACCCCCGAACGACTTGTGCCCCTGGGTTACACCCTGGTCAAAAACGGGCGTCCCTCTGGTGTCTTAATCCTGGATCCGCTGGAGGCGCCACGCTGCGGTGAGCTGGACGACAGGAGTAGATTCTCCTCAATCAGCCGAGCTTCATCCTCAATCCTCACTCTGACCACATGTCATGTCCAGAGCCTCGAGACCAGAACTGCCCGTGAAACTTAATTTTTGTGGCTGCAGTCCGAAGCCACACCGAAGTCGCAGCTAGTGTGATAAACTCGGTGGTTCTCAGCGTCAATCAACCAACCTGTTCGTTCAGCACTATCCTATCCCACCGCAACTTCACTTGGGCAAAGACAAAGTGCAGGTCCCCACACATCGTGTGTGTTTTTGCGCTCGCATTGAGTGTTTCCGTTGACACAACGAAAGCAAACATTATGCAGACGTGTTTTCATAAACCTCATCGGAAACGCGCCGCAAAAACACGGAAACATCCCTCCGAGGAAATTGTGTTTTGCAAACACCGGCGCATGCGCCAATGTGTGAAAAGAAAATGGCGGTGAAAAGAAGCGCCGTTGACAGGACAATTACAGGCAGGTGCAAGAACACGTTAACTCAGCGCTCGCGGAGGAAAGACGGATTCCTTCACAAGGAATCTGCGGTTCCGGAGATAATTACAAAGCGAGAATGGGACAGCACGCGTGCAAACAAGATCAGCAGTGGGTGAAGGCACCTGCAACCTCACAACCCCCACAACCGTCACACGTCTCTGGTTGCATCAACTCCACTGCACCCTGTCCACCCGCCCCAGGACGGCGGTGCAGCAGCCCACTGCAGCGATCACGGATCCTGATCACTGTGATGGCGTTGCGTGCTGCGAGGACGGCGCTGTCCCCGCGACGCCCACAAGCGTCGGTCGAGCCGCCCCGTTCCTGGTGCTGGGTGACCGTGACACGGCACGTCGCGTCTGCACCGTTCTGTCTGCACCGTCAGCTGAATGTACGAGTCGTGCGGTATGTAATAAGTGCGAGCAAATAGCACGGTCCGGGAGACAATGGCATGCCCGGCCACCGCAGAGTTTACACTGCTAACTGCTTCCCACCGCACACAACTCCCACCAGAAAAGACGTTCATAACCCACGGAAATGCCTTGACAACTGCCTCCCCCGCCAAACATGGCTTGGGTGGCACAACCCCACCAGGAACGAGTCATTTTAACTCACATCCTACAGAACTGCCTCACATGCAGGACAAAGGCCATTCACGTTGACGGAATTGCCTCTGATAATCAGCCACCTGACCAACTGCGCAGAAGCCACGCTGAAGAAAGGGAAGCGCCAAGAAACCTGCTCCAATAGCTCTGTTTCTGAAACCTTCGTTGTCAACCCGTTCCACATCCTGTTGCCCTTCTGAAGGCGGCTTCATATAGAATGCTTGCGTTTTGCGGCAAAAGTCATGGGCGGCATCAAACTTTAACATGACGCCCAATGTGACGCAGGTAGCTTGCCGCAGATAATCGATTCTTGACGCAAGAAATGTGCGGACATTGCAC
>JAAUXT010006361.1_pt1 | contig 14195 bp, 15 predicted proteins | sample 7278171 | NCBI WGS metagenome assembly JAAUXT01 (sample SAMN14350112, study PRJNA611818) | marine sediment metagenome | isolation source: surface marine sediment (1.8m) | place: French Polynesia: Moorea | collected 2018-08 | reverse complement strand
TGTGACACCATAGAGGAAGGTAGCCTAAACCACTGAGCTCCAACTCATACTCTACAATAAACTATACTACAACATCACTACTGGGGCTTCACTCATATATACAACAGAAGCACTGTAAACGGCACAATTCAAGCACCTCAAAACTGACAGGGAACGGACGGTTGGCTGGGTTTGTCACGAGGCGGCAGCGTGCGGCGTTTCCCGCAGTCGTTCTGCGCGTCATGGAAAACAAATTAACAATATTCCGCTCTTCGGAAATGGAACAATAGACTATGATTAGCTCGCGCGTCAGACACATGCAGATGTCATGAGCGGATCATATTGGAAATGACATCGGCCGCAGCGTCTTCCCACTCAGAAGAAAATTGGGGTCAAAGGGACAAGTGGCGTTCCAAGCTGCGCGAGCCTGTTGCGACTCTGTTTCTGGGAGCGTGAAGGCAAGAGACGGTCAGGTGAAATTGCACTGAGCAGGGTCCGAACCAGCCACGCCCCGAAGCTCCAACAGATGTGGAAGGAAGTCTTCCACTCGCTGCGCAATTCGCATCTGTGACTGAGACAGCGCTGGCAAACTTCAACACAGTTCCGACTCTCGAAACATTCAAACTGCTATCAGAACCCGGAGTGGGCAGTGTGGTGAGACACTTGCGCTCAAACTGGCGACTTATGTTCCTCGCATGCAGCCAGTCATAACGCCGTGTGTCATGTTTGTTGAAAACGGCTCCTATTTTCTAGACTCAGCGTGCCGAGATTGGAGTTCCTCAATCAGCACGTGCATGTGTGTTCGTGTGTGCGTGTGTGCGTGTTGACTAAGACTCAGAAACTCAGTTTAGGATTTTATTGTGCACCATGACAATTGTACAAATCGATATTGCCAGAACACAGAGCAAACTGACACAAGGCAATGCCACGCAGATAGACGACGCAGCTCTCAGAGTCTGACGGAGGCTCTGCGCGGGTGCTGCGCGAGCAGCGACGCGGCGCTGCTGCAGAAGGCGTCGCGGTCGCCGAGGCTGAGACCGCGGCGGGGCGCGGGGCTCGCCTGCACGGGGCCGCCGCCGCCGCTGCTGCGCTCCGGAACCTGCAGCAGGTGAGCGCCGACTCCTGCAGACGGACGGGTTGACAAAACATACCGGACCAGAACAGGGCAGGGATCCAGGGACAGGTTGACAGTCAGTACGAGAAGGACACATGGATCATTACAACCATGCAAAGAAACTTGTCCCTGGTTCCCGAGGAGGTGGGGTGTGAGTCAGCTGCACTCTGACCTGGTGCGCTGTCGATCGGGTCGTCGCCCTCGGGAGGCTCCTCCTGGTCGCGCTTCTCCCGCAGCAGCGGCAGGATCGCCGGGAGCCTCAGGTCGACGAGGCTGCTGTCCGGCTTCACCTGACACGAGCCAAACGACATTCCTGCACTGAACTCGATTCCTGATATTCTCCGAATCGTTTGGCAAGTGTGACGCCATTCTCTGTGGCACAGTTCAAGTCAAACTCAATGTACACACCCGGTTGTTCATGATGTAGAGTTTGTTGACCACATCTCGGGCCACCAAGTGACCCACGACGGTCGCGAGGTACGGCTCCTTGATGAACATGAAGTCGAGCGTCTGTCTCTGCCAGCACAGACAGCTGCAGCTCGTCACCGCCATGATGGTGACCTGAAAACCAGACCTCATTTCGATGACCCTCCTGAAATGCTGACGACTGCCCTGAACACGTTGACCACAAAAAACTCAGTGCACACTCCAGATTAAGCCGAAAGGTTCGTGGTACACAGATGACTTAAGCCTGGTCTTCGGATCTTGCCCTTGGCGACTGACCTTGAACTTCTCGTCGAGGCGGGACGTGGACTCGTACTCGGGCGAATCGAGGAACTGCAGCGGCTCGATGTGGTGCAGCAGCTGCCCCGAGCACAGCACGTTCGCCCTGCGGGAAGCTCAGACGTTCAGAAACGGACAAATCTACCAATTTATATTCGTCAGCTGATTTTGGAGTGTAAATTTACGTATCTGGAGTGATTCGTTGAAAGTCAGGAGGTTTTGCCCTGTCTGCGTGTTGCGGGATGGAGGGAGGGAGGGAGGGACGTACGTTCCGGCGACGAGGAGCGCGAGGCTGTCGGTGCGCGTCGTGTTCTGCACGGCGTACGTGTCGCCCGGCTGCAGCGCCACGACGCCGCAGTGCTCCGGCGCCGCCAGCTTCGCGAACATCTTCCTGCAACACCACCGAGCGAGCGAGCGAGTGCTCTCCTGCGAGTCGTGCACGGCGACGCTCTAGCAGCCTCAGGGGCCCTGGTGTTCACAGTGCCCCCTTAGTCCGCTCCCCCAACCCCGCCCGTGTTTGGATTTGTGCGGAAGGTGGCAGTTGAAACAACCTGATGAAAGTTTGTGCATTGATCAACGCACCAACAACGCTGTTCACATCGGAATCCACTTCACCGCGCGCATTGACACTGGCACCTGGTCTCACCTCGAGACGTTGATCGGGAGAAAGACGTTGAGGTACACGTTCTCCAGGTCAGGGCTGAACTTGACGCGCTTCAGGCGGTAGATGATGAACATCACCTGAAATTAACTCAAGAGTGAACAAGGGAAGGTTGCGACCGAGTCTATGCCCGCACGTGCCTTCTTCTCAGTGACTTTCATCGCTCAAACTGTTGATGCAGTGTTTGTCTTCGCTTCGTGGAGCGTGGTGCCGGTGTTCTGTACATGACGAACGGGATTGCGACGGCACAAACTCAGGCTGAGGTCAAATTTTCACACCAGTTGAAGTAAAACACCAATACTTTGGCGCGTTGTGTCCTCAGTAAGACAGCGCTCGACGCAGGATGCCTCGACATGAACCGTGACTGACCTGGATGCAGTTGATGACCATGAAGCTGAAGTTCCAGGAGAAGACGTCGGGCGCGCAGAGCACGGCCCACGCCCACGCCGACAGCAGCAGGAAGCCTGCCGAAATGCGACGCGACAACGCGTCAGCTTCAGATCGACCAGGGCACCAGTAACAAGACCAGACACATCTCAATTTGTGCAGGGGCTGACCAACACGTTAAATTTTTATTTCGGACCAACACGCGTCAGGGACTTTGCTCCTATCGCAACTCCACGGCTGTCCAGGTTTGGTGTGACGCGGAAAAACGAGACTGACCGACGCACATGGCTCCGTGCAGCACGAGCGCCCCCTGCTGCGAGTTGGGCGCGAGGTAGCCGAGCAGCACGGCTGCGTGCGCAGCCTGGTAGAGCACGTGGTTGTTGGGGCTCCACTCCCCGCCGCACCCACCAGGGGGAGTCAACATCGCTCAACAGGTCTGTGCGAAACTGGGAGGCGCTGCGACCCTTATCAGGTGACAACAGAAGCACCTGCAGACAAACAACCACGTGGCAAAATGCATATTCAGAGAGAAAACGACAATCATCGCACGTTCAGGAGAGAGAAAGATAAAGACTCACCTGCAAGGTTTGTGTTGCTGTTTGTGCGATTTCCACCGTGGCGGCCGCAATGCTGCTTCAAATGAAGCCGTTCACGAAAGGGCAGCCGCCTCAGTGACATCTACAGTGTGCGAGCTGGGGCACAACGCACACACACAGGGAGGTGCAAAACTTTGAGTTTCGATGCGACAATCTATTCTTCTGCTGTAAAAACTGTACAGTGTCCGATAAAACAATCTCAAGATGTGACACGTCTGCGTGTACGAACCGTGCATTTTATTCGACCACCATGTCTCCAAAAGGAATGTGTTCATTTTGCATGCAAACGTGCTCAAAACATCTTGTTTCCTGTACAAAAACTGCGAATGTTTCGCCGAGTGATGATGAATCAATAGATAAGAGGCGAGACTAGGTGAGGCGGGCGCGGCCCGTCAGAGGAACTCGGTCTTGAGGACGCTGATCTGGGAGTGCCCCGACACCTGCCACTGCTCGTCGTGACACGCGACGATGAGCGCGCCGTGCGCCCCGCTCCACGCGATCGCGTCCAGCCGCCACGTGACCGTCTCCACCCGCACCAGCGTCCGCACCCGCAGACCCTTGTTCGACAGCTGGTCCACCGACAGCTTGTCGTTGTTTAGAGTGTAGAGGTTCCCGTTGTGGTCTGCCGTGGCCGACAACACGCTGTGCGGGATGAAGAAAGACGTTCCCGGTATCAACGTCATCTCACTGGACAGGCCGACGGATTGCGCACAGCGCTGTCCGGACAGCCGCACAGTCGGAGGGTTCGTGGTGCAGTCGAGGAGGCCGAACTCTTTGCTTCCGTCCAAGAACAGCAGTTGCGTTGGTGAGTAACTGGCGAGGGAGTGGAGTCGCGAGTCGAGCGCGCGGCTCCACACGATGTTGGCTGGGTCGCTGAGGTCGTGCAAGTCGATTCTTCTGTCGCCGATGGCACTGCAGTGAAGCATATCAAACATGCGGAATTATTTCACGACAAAGAGAATGTTTCACTCAACCAATGAAGGACGACCTCGTAAAGACTGACAGTGGAAAGAAAGAACTCGCTGATTCAATTTGGCAGAGGAAGTAACGCTGACGTTTTTGTGAAATCTTCTTTGATGGCAAAATGTTGCGGTGTGGCCAGCGGGACCAAGGAAGATTTGTTCTTTCCTCTTGACAAGCACTCACAAAGCTCCGCCTCCGTACAAAAGGGCGAGACACTGCCGTCCGACGAAGCACACTTCGGCGACGTGTGACGGTCTCGCTGCCAGTTCCCGCGTCACCAACACAGCGTTGTCCGAGGTTCGGAACAACGTCAGGAAGCACTGTTGCCGCCGCAATAACAAGCTGGACGTAGACGTGTCCTCCCCAGTGACGACCACGGCGACCGTGCCGTCCGTCAGCGGCAGCAGGTGATCCACTGGGCTGCAGGCCAGGAAGATGCATTTGATTCCTGAGCAGAAGACCAGTGTTTGATTGTTTTCCCTTGTTTTCAATGGCTTTCGGCAAACTGAAAAAAGATTTGGTCCTTTGCGAACGAACAAAAACACAAACCTTGAGTTCCTTCCGGAGTCGATTGCGGACTGGACTGTTTGACACATGACAGCAGAAACCGCTCCCTGTTGAATGGAATCAGATGTGTTTCGCACACTACTGAACTGAGGCTTTGTTGGACAGTTTGTGTTGTTTTGGCCTGCACTTCTCTCATGTCGTGACAAGCTTCTGCGACCCCGTCACGTTCTGCCCGGTGCGCGATGGTCCGCAGCCTCGTGCCAGCTTCCTGCAAAGCCCTCTCGCTGGTTTCTATTGGTTTCAAGGCTTCTTGCTGTTCGGCTGAGAGTTTTTCAGAGAGGACGTTGAGGGCCTCAGTCACTTGTTGCTTCCATTCCTTGACGCCTTTCAAGCTCGCTTGGTATCTTGATCTGATTTCTTCCTTTCTTGCTTCGATTTTAGTTGTTTGTGTTTCCAGTTGATTTTTTGCTGCTGTCAAGGCTTTCAGCACCTCTCGGTCGGCGACAGTTTCATGGACACGATGATTCGTCTCCTCAACAGTTTGAGTTGATCGTAACTTCTCAAGAACAGCTTCGTTCGGTGGAAAAGTTTTGCTGAAGTTCGCTCCTGCCCAGTGACCCTGTCTGTCAAGTGGACAAACTATCGTGTGGTCCTGGACCAGGTTTCCAACGCAGGTGTGACACAGTGTGTGGTTGCACGGCAGCCACCTGGGCAGCCGCGGTCCGGATCGAGCGAACGGTGAGGAGCAAACTGCACATCGCACAGACAAGCTGTCAGCCATGGTGCGTCCACCGATCTGAACGTTTCTTCCATTCAGTTCTTATCTTTTGATTGCCATCCTACGAAGTTGAATGAAAGTAGGACAAAGTTATGTTGTGTAAACTTGGGACAAAGTTTTGTTGTGCAAACTTGTCACTCGATCTTTGTTGACACAAGAAAGAAGGTTCACTCCAAATGTATCGGGCCCCACGAAACATTGATCAGCAATATTCAATTTTCACTATCTTCACCTGATTGTCACTGGTTTGACATTCTTCATCGTGACAGGCAACAATCAGCGCAGCCTGAGGCTTGCTCCACGCCACTTTGTCCAGTCTCCACGTTGAGTTGTTCATTTTCACCAAGTTTCTCAGAAACAAACCCTTCTCAGACAGCAGGTCAAGGGACAGCTGGTCAGGAGAGACGGCGTACAGTCTCCTCAAGTTGTCGATGGTGACGGAGCGGACGTCGTAGGGAAGCAACATGGCGGAGCCCGGGACCGCCTTGCCCTCAAACACTGGAGCCAGGCTTTCTGCAACACGCATGCCAGACGGACACACAGCGACAGGGTCGGTGGAACAGTCCACGATTCCGAGTTCTTCATTGCCGTCCAGGTACATGAGCCGGGCGGGGGCGACACTGCAGAGGGAGTGAATAGGCGTCTCCAGCTGCCGGCTCCAAACCACGTTGTTGAGGTTCATCACGTCGTGGAAGACGATTCGTTTCTCATCAATCACACTGCAAAATATAAGCAACAAACAAAAACAATTCACACTTCGGCATCGTCGAGCCATCGGTCATCCTAAATGTGGATCAAGCCCCAAGCTGTTGTGAACGCGCAACTCACAATCGTCCACCGCCGTACAGAACAGCCACACACTGTTGACCCCCGAATGTGACTTCAGCGATGCTTGTTGGTTTCGCCTGTAACCACAGCGAATTTGCCACAGTTTGATCCACGAGCCTGAACTTGACGAGCAGGTGTTGCTGAAACCCAGGCACCACGTGGGGAGCGACGTGCCTGGACGTGACCAGGACGACGGATCCGTCCATCCGAGCGATCATGTGCTCTGTCGAGCTGTAGGAGAGGAAGAAGCACTTGGTCCCTGTGAGGAACGACAAACACGAGAATCAAAATGTTTCTTCGGCGACTGTGCGGCTGGAGCACGTCACTTGTTGGCCCACACCACACACCTCATGCATGGGCTTGATTGCGAAAATAGGTGGCTTGTCCACAACCGTGATGTACGCAATTTATCACTGCCAGACGAGAACAAAAAATGATCTGAGGATCTCAGTTGATCTAAGTGAGGGTCTGTCTTATTTTGGGTTGACTAACTCCCCGAGCGCATCAAAGGAACCTTGTTCGCTCACCTTGAGGGGTTCCAGGCTTGGACTCCTTCACACAGGAACTGAGGAACTCCTCCCTGTTAAACGGAACCAATCTGCGCTTTTTGTCCTTCACGTTTGGAGCGTCCTGCTCAACCTCTTCCAACGCTTTCTTCTTGATGGCTGTCATTTCTTCGTGTGCATCCTGGCCTGGGTCTTGAACATGGGTAGCGACATCCTTGAGTCTGGTAGAAGCTTCGGTCAGGATGGCTTGCTGCTTCTCAATAGCCTTCATGTGGATGTTGCGTTCAGTGGCAACCTTGTCAACCAGCTCATTGAGTGCGTCCATAATCTGTTGCTTTCTGGCTTTGATTTCCTTCACGAAAGTGTTGTACTTGGAGAGATTGTTTTCCTTGGACCATTCCAGCTCCGTTTTCTTCAGCTCAAAATCCCGCAGGCAAGAAGCACGGTGTCGCTCCAAGTCTTCTCGGACGAGCTTTTCCTGGTGCAAAACGTCACTGACTTGATGAAACATGTGTGACTGGATCAAACACAGTTGGCATATGGCTTGATTGCACGATGCGCTGCTGCAGAAGAGACTCTTGTCTCGGCCGTGTGCCGCACACGTCTCAAACGGCTCACTTTTTGCAACCTCCACATTCTGACTTCTGCCGCGTGAAGCCACTTTCTGCAGGGTCTTCTCATCCAATGGAAATCCCTTGGGAAAATTGACGGCCCAATGGCCTTGTCTGTCCAGTGGACAGAGTACAGTTTGGTTCTGAAGCATTTTTCCCACGCAAGTGTGGCACAGGGTGTGTCCACAGGGGAGCAGCCTGGGGGTGCACTCCCCAGACGCAGTGTAGCCTCTGAAGCAAACAGGACACACCAAGTCCAAATTGTCATCAATTGTAGCCATGGTTTGCTTCCAAAATTGACAACTCATGCAATACGCTCTGGTGCGGCGAAGTCTTCCGACTGTTGCTCACATAGTCGTGAACAACTAGTGAGTTGATGTCTCCTATTCAAGGATCCGCAGGGGATGCAACTGGTGCGGTCGCCAACATTGGAAACAAATATCGTATTCATGTATACGAAAAACCAGAGGGCAACAATTGGTTTGTGCAATTGCGATCGCACCTTCGTTCTCACCAAACCATTTGAAGCGGAACTTTCTGGGGCAATGCCATGGGAAAGAGGCCCAACTCCCTGTGATCAGGTTGTGTTGTCTTGGCTGCCTCAGTGTCCTGGGGTTGTCACTGCCTGATTCGCGAAAACACGTCACAGGTTGAAGCAGCAAAGGCGTGGTCACGTTGAAAAAAGAACAGTACAGAAGACATTTGTTGAGCTGCATCGGTGCAGCGCTTCTGAACAACAAATCACCGTCCGACCTTTTGGAACAGAACTGTCGTTCTCCTCAGATTTGCACGATGTGATGCGACCCCCCCCCCCCGAACAATATCCAGGCCCAGTGCATACAGTCCGCTGAATAAATTTGATATTACGTGCGCACTCTGCCTCCTAGACGCGCAGATAGTCGCCCTGATGGCGTTTTCCCACGATGATACGTGGATGTACACTCGCATGGCATTGACGTATCAACGTGGTTTCAAAAGGATTTCAGACGCAGGACAAGACGATGCTGCGAGTTCTACTTCTCGGGCTGGTGACGCTGTTCGGCGTTTGTCGCGGTGGGGTGGACACGGGTGACTGTCACACGGAGTGAGTTGGCGTTTTGTTTTGGAAATGCATATATTGTACCTGTATTTCCACGACGGAAAGGTTGGTCCCCCCTTCTTTCGGGAATCCCTTCTTCCCCAACGTTGCGCAGCATTTACTGGCAGCACCGCGTTCTTGACTGCAAAAAGCTACACTCCTGATGTCTGCTCCTAGACACAAGCCGTACGGTCAGACAGCGGAATGCGAGCCGGGCTACGTCGCTCACTCACTCTGCACCTCGGGACACAGGGCCGACTGCCCTGGCAACTCGCACACCAACCTTGAGTGCTGCAGGGAAACGGAGGTTCCCGGTTGGTATCAAGAACAGGTCGTGTCCCAATATGTCCTGTCGTTCGAATACTCTGTCCTTCAGTACATACTTCTGTCCTTCAACTGCTCATGCGTCCCGTCAGTTACGTTTTGCTCTGCCCGGCCCTGTTGTATTGTTTGCTCGCTTGTCTGGATGAGCATCAAACTGAAGCCCGCACTGATGGCAGAGCGCACGGCGTGTGAGACGCTGGAGGGCGGGTACGGGTCCGAGTTGGAATGCAGAACCGGTCAGTACGTCAAGGCCGTCTGCTCCTCGGGGTGGTACGATGACTGCGGCAGCAACGTCTGGAACCGAATCAGCTGCTGCGGTAACACACGCACACACGACACACACGCACCCATGCACAAAAAATCTCCGAGTGGTAGCCTTCATTGACAGCAGCAGACGTTCGCTTGGAGACTTGGTTGTATGCAAGCTTGCATGAGAGCCAAACACGGAAACGTATGTTGGTGCTTCGAATTCCGATCAGTTCACGGAGAGAAACTCGTTTTCTTGACAAGCAGAGAGCACGCAGACTCCCAATGGAGATTGCGATTGGAGATTCCTGACGTATGGCGAGCTTCTGGTGTGCGGCAGCAGTGAGGTCAGCTTTGAACCCACCTGTGAACAATTCGTTCAAAAGGGACATGAAATGCACTGAGCGAAAAAACATGCACCGAAGAGCCAAATCTCTTGACCCTAAAGGCAACAAACTTGTGCGCAGGGACATTTTTTGCGGACTCTCAACGAAATGGTGTTGCAGGTGATCGGGGGAGTGTGCTCGTCCGGGAAGAACGCCGACTGCCGTGGCAAGCACACCGGCGTCTTGTGCTGCCCCGTGAAGAACTGAACCCCGAAGATCGTGCTTCACAAAGTTGAGCCAATAAAAACGAATTGTGCAACCTGAATGTTTTGTTTTTGTCAAGTTCGAGAAATGTTTTCTGGTTAGATTGTGCAATGCAATCAAAACTCCGGACCTCTCCTGGCTGTGGACTGCAGCAGCCTGTTGTTTGTTGCGGGCACGTCAGAGCTGCCATGCAGGAATTGCGATCATTCCTGCGCCAGCTGCGAGACGAAATTGTCTCCCTCCTTCTTGCTGGCACGAAAAAGCCATGCAACTGATACGTGTTATTTTCTGTTTTGTAGGAATCCCAGCAGGAAAGCATTTTACCCCCATTTTCTGTCCTGAGGCTAAGTGAAACCGTTACCTTTGCTACACAGTCCATTGATGTGGCCTATTATTGAACAACATCTGAACCAAACATCAGGCGTAACCTTAGAGTTTGAGTCTTTCACGCGGCAAATTCAATTCACGCACCTGTCGTTTCCCAGAGTGAACTTGTTGAACATTTTGTGGAGTGTTGCCAGCACCATTTTGAGTACGAGTATTGTTGTGAGCATTCTTGAAGAAAGTTGAAAATGAAGTCAACGGTTGCAGTGCTGTTGCTCCTGGGCTTGGTCGGTGTTTGCTTCGCTGGGATAGACCGAGGCGACTGCATTCAGAAGTGAGTGGACCACGTCTGCTAAACTTTGGGGACCTCCCAAACGGGTGTAGTGAAGTTCAAACCTCGAAACAACAAAAAATACTTTTAATACAGAAACATTTCCCAGTACAGTGTACGACGTATTACGTATCATCCTGAAACAATCTCTTTTGGCATCACCTCACCAGTTTGTCGGTTTTTAGTCATGAAAAGTGCGACTTATATTGTCAGTACATGTCTGTCCGTGACGTGTGACCCAGAGCAACCCCCTCCCCATCAGGATTTTGCTGGGAGGTCCAGATCTGACCTCAAAAAAATTTCAATTTTGTTGGTGTTTTTGGACTTAGAAAATTTTCAGCTGATGGGAACCCCCCCCCCCCCCATGAGCATTTATGCCAGGTTCAGGGCCAGCATAAGTATCATTTGTGTGCTGGCAATATCTCATTTGGGCTCTTGAGAGTAGCCATGTTGGTTTTCTTATGTGGGGGCTGCCATTATACAGGTCTGGGGGCTGCAATTTTGTTTTGCAGCTCTACAGCTCAACTATGGATACCAAATTATAGGGATATAGGGCTGCCATTTTGTTTTACGGCTCTGCTACAGATTTCTTCATCTATGGCTTGAGCGACAAGTGACCTGAAAGTCATCTCGTTTTTGCAATGTGTGGATTTTCTAAAAGCGCAAGAAAACACATTCGATCCTTTTGGTCGTTGTTCTCTGGACCCACTTGTCTCTGCAGGAGAGGTGATTACGGAGTGACGGTGGAATGTGACCCCGGCTACGCGGCGGTGGTTCTGTGCACGTCGGGGAGAGACGCCGACTGCGGCGGCTACTACACGGAGCTCACGTGCTGCAGGGAAACCGGCACAAACCGAGGTAGCATCTCCCACGCAGTGCAGCAAATCCATCGGACGCAGAACATTCACGGAACAAAGTCAAATCGACTGTGGTCATTTCAGCGGCGAGGGCGTGCACCACTCGGGAAGGTGATCATGGGGTGCCGGTGAATTGCGACAATGGTTACCTGGTCAGAGCGGTGTGTTCGTCCGGTCGCGACGCCGACTGTGGAGTACAAAATGTCTACACGAGAATTATGTGTTGCAACGGTAAAAACCACCAGTAACCTGCAGGCAGAATGGATGTGGAGGCTTCTAGTCCAGCATGAACCCCAAAGATACTGATCAATGTATGATGGTTTGGTTCGCTTTGTTTTTGAATGTAGACCACCTTCAGGAGATCGACAACTCTCTGTGCCTGTGGAGGTTCGGTGACTACGGGGAAAAAGTGGAATGCGGACTGACGGAAGTGAGTCCAGGTGGTGACGGGTTTTGATTCAGGATGGTCCGACTTAGGCGCACTGATGTGTCTTCATTCAGTCTGTGAGCCGAGGCAGGTTGTATTCCGTGACTGGTTTGCTTGGCGCAGGTGATGACGGCGGTCTGCTCCTCGGGGCGAGATGCCGACTGCAGCGGGGAATACACCGGCATCCAGTGCTGCGTCGTCAAGACCTGAGCCGCTGTGCCGCTCCCTTCTCAATATGGAGAGACATGAATAAAACCGGATTGAAGCAACAAAGAAGCCTAAATTTTCATGCAGTCGGGTTCACGGTCTTGCCGTCACGAGATTCCCCTGGATCAGGGACAGATCCAGCGGGAATCTCACCACAGAGGTCCTGCGCGAACGAATAGTCGACGTTCCAACACAGCTCGTTCCCATAGAACATCCAAACTCTGCTATTTGAGAAAGGGGCTCGGAACACCCCAAACAGTGTTTGGCTCAAAACAAAGAGAAAGTGACTGTGAACTCACGACCACCGAGCTCAATCACGTCCCCAAAACCTGATCTGAGACCTTGGAGTTTGATCCATCTCAGACGAGTTGTACGCGTGGCAAATTACTGCACCTGACATTTCCCAAAGAAACAACATTCCGTTTTGCATAAGGACGAGCAACATTGGCAGAAGACCACACAGAGACAAAGTTGAAATGAAGTCAACGGTTGCAGTCTTGTTGCTCCTGGGTGTAGTCGGGGTTTGCTTCGCTGGGATAGACACCGGAGACTGTACCCAGAAGTGAGTACTGCACGACATGTGTTTTGAGACGTCGAGAAAGAGACAAAATATGACTTTTGAAGAAGAAGGAATCCAGTCAAATCACATAAGGCCAGTCTCAAATGAAAATAACTTGTGTAGTTTCGTGTAACCTCAGCATGCAGGTTTTTGCAAGCCTTTACGTATTGCGTTGGCTCTTAATTTACGTCTCTGATGATGGAAGGAAAGGCAATTACGGAATCCTGGTGGAATGTGACGCCGGGTACGCCGCAGTGGCTCTGTGCACGTCGGGGAGGAACGCGGACTGCGACGGGCACTACACCGACCTCAAGTGCTGCAGGGAAACCGAGGAGGGTCCAGGTGAGATCTCCGGTGCCACACAAGCGCAGCTAAAAGTGATGTCTCTGGCGACCAGGCTGAGTGTTGTCTTTTCTTCACATCGTCTCAATGCTGCCGCGATCGTTGCAGCTGCACGAACGTGCAACACTCTCGCGGGCAATCACGGGGTGACGTTGAACTGCAACGACGGTTTCTTGGTCATGGGAGTGTGTTCGTCTGGCACCAACGGGGACTGTGGGGGAGGAGCCTTCACTCAAATCATGTGCTGCGACGGTGAGAAGTGACCATCGAAAAGCGACCTGTCGTCCCTTCCTGAACAATTGAATTTGTGGAGTGTTCGCACAAAAGCATGAATTGGTTTCTCCTGGGTGGCTCAACGTTTTCCTTTGCTACTTTTGCAGACCACCAACAAAACATCGACTCTCAGTGTCAATGGTTTTACGGCGACTACGGAAGAACAGTAACATGTGGTGTGAATGAGGTGAGCGCATTCAAAGAAAGCACAGCTTCAATTGTGAGTCGTTTGCTACAGACAGACCTTCGTCAGTTTGGAAACGACCCAGGGACGATGTTGGTTTTGGTTCCGATGATTATTTCTCGCAGGTGATCACGTCCGTCTGTTCGTCGGGGCGCAATGCGGACTGCGCCGAGAGCTCGTACACCGGAATCAAGTGCTGCGAGGTTTAATCGTGCATGTGGAACGAGAAGAAAACAATACATGCATTGAAAAACGCATCGCAACACTGTGTCTCGTTTTTATTGGGGTTGACCGTCAAAGATCTTCAGAATGCACTGTCGCAGACTAGGACTCACATTCCGATGCAGCTTCTCCTCACCAAAACCAGTCACCTCGACGGCATCAGCTCTTGCCTTGCGAAATGATGTTCTCTACGCAGTTCGTAGTGTGGGTTCTGATCAGAACACTGTCTTGTGACTGCAGCAAAGAGAGCCCACCCTTGTGACAGGTTTCAAGCAAACTGTTCTTTCACACTGACAAATGATGTGTTCCAAAAGAGAGAAACACAACACAAAAGGACCCTGCAGAATGTTTAGGTTTTGACGAAGTAGGTTCCCATTTCTGTGCATGTTTCTTGTCCAGACCCAGCTCACTGGAGTTGGGACAGGCGCAATTTCCTTGCCATTTGCAAGAAACCAGTTGAATCCGTCGTGTTTATGATTCTGGATTGAGTGAGTTTTGAATATCTATCAATCCAAATATCCAAGTTCTGATGGCAGGTATTTCTCAAGTCATGTAGTTGGAGTTGGTCACAAATGGTA
>JAAUXT010148118.1_pt1 | contig 14199 bp, 14 predicted proteins | sample 7278171 | NCBI WGS metagenome assembly JAAUXT01 (sample SAMN14350112, study PRJNA611818) | marine sediment metagenome | isolation source: surface marine sediment (1.8m) | place: French Polynesia: Moorea | collected 2018-08 | reverse complement strand
TCTCTCTGCAGGTGTTCCTCACATGACTCTTCTCTCTGCAGGTGTTCCTCACGTGACTCTTCTCTCTGCAGGTGTTCCTCACGTGACTCTTCTCTCTGCAGGTGTTCCTCATGTGACTCTTCTCTCTGCAGGTGTTCCTCACGTGACTCTTCTCTCTGCAGGTGTTCCTCACGTGACTCTTCTCTCTGCAGGTGTTCCTCACGTGACTCTTCTCTCTGCAGTTGTTCCTCACGTGACTCTTCTCTCTGCAGGTGTTCCTCATGTGACTCTTCTCTCTGCAGGTGTTCCTCACGTGACTCTTCTCTCTGCAGGTTTTCCTCACGTGACTCTTCTCTCTACAGGTGTTCCTCACGTGGTACCAGAAGGAACCGCTCCTCACGGTGCAGCGCTTCATCACTAAAGTCAACGAGTGGCGCCAGAGGGCGTATCTCGACCACGAGGTGTGGGCCGACGTGCAGCAGCTCGTCGACTTCCGGGTGCCGCCCCCCGCCGCCCCCGCCCACAGACCCGCCGCCCCGCAGAGACAGAAGTTTAGTGAGTCACTCAGTCCATCCATGAGTCAATGAGCGTGTTTTTTATGCGGGCGGTTTTCACATTGGTGACGCGCGGTTATTTTTCTTGACGTCGGCGTCAAAATTTAAAATTGAACCCAATGCTTCACGTTCACATTAGTGACGCACGGTCATTTTTCTTGACGTCGACGTCAAAATTTAACACTGAACCCAATGGTGGAATTGTCGGCCCAAAAAATGACCGCGCGTCTCCCAATGTGAAAACCCCAATTTACGCGTGCGGCTGGCCGGTGGGAAAGTGGCGCCACTTCGCCCCTGGGTTGGAAATGGGGTGAAGTGTTCGTTTCACCAGCCGAACGAACCGCGAACCGTGCGCGTCCCGCAGTGACGGCACGATGCGATCCACGCGTGAAACGAGGCGATGCCACGCCGAGCTGTTTTACGTACGAACGTGAACGTGAAAACAAAGGCGGAAACAACATGGACGCATCACGTGACGTATCACGTGACGTATCGAACGTGACGTATCGAACGTGAACGCGGCCACATTCACGTCAAATGCGACGTCCCGCACGTTGTACGTCGCCCTTGTGATGTTTAGCGTGGCCTGCCTCACGTTGACGTTCCTTCACATTTGACGTCACCTGCGTTTGACCTTAACTGACGTTTTGCGTGATCCTTCAAATGTTTGGCGTCACTTTCCCACGTTTAATGCCGCGTTCGACTGTACGTTTGACCTCACATTTCACCCAACGTCACCTTTGACACGACGTTCCTCACGTTTGACGTCGCCTCACGTTTGTCGTGGTTTTTCTTACCTCACGTTTGACGTGACCTCACGGTTCACGTGACCTCACGTTTGACGTGGCCTTCCTTACCTCAGATTTGACGTGACCTCACGTTTGACGTCGCCTCACGTTTGACGTGGGTTTCCTTACCTCACGTTTCACGTGACCTCACGTTTGACGTCGTCTCGTTGCAGCGGGGGAGATGACTGACCTGCACCTGCTGAGGCTTGCACAGCGCATCACGAACGACGCCGACCTCATGCGACTCGGGATCGAGGTGCTGGGGCTCGAGGTGGGTGTGCGTGTGTATGTGCGTGCGTGTGTGTGTCCCCTCGTCCGCAGCCTCCCTCCCAGCCCGCCGGGCCTGCAACACAGAGCAGTGTGTGTGTGTGCGTGCGTGTGTGCGTGCGTGTGTGCTTGCCTGCGTGTGCTGGCGTGTGTTTGTGTGCGTGCGTGTGTGCACGTGAGTATGTCTGTGTGGTGTGAGTGTGTGTGTGTGTGTTTGTGTGTGCGTATTTTCGTGAACCTGTGCGGGCGCGTGTGTGTAGATCTATGGTGATTGAGTGCACGTGTTTGTGTGTGTGCGCGTGCGATTATGGTGGGTAAAAACATAGTGCGTGCGAGGTGAGCAAACTAAGTTTGTGTCAGATGGGTGTATGTGAGTATGACTGCGAGGTATGTGTGTGCGTGTGTGAGTATGAGAGCATCTCTCGTGTCTGCAGACATTGTGTGAAGTGTGCGCGGAATGTGTGCATGGCGGCTCTGGCTTTGTGTGTGTTTGTGTGTGTGTGTGTGTGTGTGTGTGTGTGTGTGTGTGTGTGTGTGTGTGCGGAACTTTTGCGTGTCTGAGGTTGTTTTGTGTGTGTCTATGTATGTGAGAATTTTGTGAGTGTGTGTATGTGTGTTGTGAGTATGTGTGTGTGTTTTTGTGAGTGTGTGTATGTGTTTTTGTGTTTGTGTGTGTGTGTTTTTATATGTGTGTGTTTGTGTGTGTGTGTGTCTGTGTTTGTGAGTGGGTGTGTGTGTTTTTGTATGTGTGTGTTTGTGTGTGTGTGTGTGTATGTGTTTTTGTGTGTGTTTGTGTGTGTGTGTGTGTTTTTGTTTGTGTGTGTTTTTTTTTGTGTGTGTTTTGTTTCTCTCTGTGTGTGTGTTTGTGAGTGTGTGTGTGTAAGTGTGTGTGTGCGTGAGTGTGTGTTAGTATGTGTGCGTGTGTGTGTGTTTGTGAGTGTGTTGTACGTGACAGGTGCGTGCGTCAACACTGTGCCTCAGATGCGAAAAACGGAGTTACTTAACGCCGAGTACAGCCCACAGTGAATCTGCGTTACATACTGCCGGACTGTACATCACGTGTAGCGGAGTTACGTAACGCCCCGTGCTCTTGTCGTTACAGACGTACACGGTGGAGGCGGCGCGCTACGACAACCGCAGCGACATCTGCAGCGCGGCGCACGAGGTCAGTATCCAGGCGTCGTCATGGAAACCAACATGTGTTGTCGTGGCAACAAGAAGTGTTGCATAATTTCCTGAAACAAAGCGCAACGCTAGATTCTACTGGCTGTTGTTCAAAAAAATATTGACAAACAACTGCAAAAATGCAATATGTACCGTTTGCAATGTGCACGCATACTTGAGTCACACACACGCACTCTTACCTCTTGGTGAATCAGCAATGGACGAAGAGCAGACGAAGCGTGAAACAGGCACACACACTCACACACATACTTTACGCACACGCACGCACACACACACACGCACACACACACACACTTACCCGCAGGTGATCCAGCGCTGGAAGCGGCGAAGAGTTGATGGCGGTTTGGCTTGATGTTCTCAACAGCTCAATTCGTCCGTTGCACGCGCGCACACACACACGCACGCGCATGCGCTTTGTCCTTACGCGCTCACGTTCAGGTGACTCGGCGACGAGAAGTACTGGAAGCGACGAGAGCGCATCGGGCGTGTCGCTAACTGGGTCCTGAAAGCAGAACTGGACAGTCCAGTACTGCACGCAAACCTTGTTCACACACACACGCACTTCTTACCTGCAGGTCATTCAGCACTGGAAGCGGCGGCAGGGCGACCGTAACGCCGCCTAACGGAACTTGTACGCGTCTCTGAACCTTTGATGCACGCATACCTGACTCTCACACACGCACATTTTCTACTGCAGGTCATTCAGCACTGGAAGCGGCGGCAGGGCAACCGTAGCGCCGCCTACCGGAACCTGTACGCATCTCTGAAACTGATGCACGCATACCTGACTCACACACACACACTTCTTACCTGCAGGTCATTCAGCACTGGAAGCGGCGGCAGGGCGACCGTAACGCCGCCTACCGGAACCTGTGCTGCACGCATACCTCACTCCCACACACGCATACTTCTTACCTGCAGGTCATCCAACACTGGAAGTGGCGACAGGGTGACAGAAGCGCCGCCTACCGGAACTTGTACGCGTCTCTGAACCAGTGACGCACGCATACCTGACTCACACACGCACTTCTTACCTGCAGGTCATTCAACACTGGAAGCGGCGGCAGGGTGACAGAAGCGCCGCCTACCGGAACTTGTACGCGTCTCTGAACGAGTGTGAGATGGCGATGCTGGCTGCCGAGCTCAAGAGCTGGGTCGAGGGTGGAGCAGACTGATCATCTCCAGCCTCACGGACTCATCTACTGTGTGCAGGCCTTCTCCACAGTAATCTACTGTTTCCAGGGTCTTTGGTACGAGGAACTGCTATGTGTTCTGCGCTGTATGAAGACCTCGTGGCGCCAGAATATGATGCTGTTTCTGCGAGCTTCTCAGGCCACCACTTCGCGATGAACTGCTGTGCCATATTTGTACTATTTGTGTTGTGTGTGTGTGTGTGTGTGTGTGTGTGTGTGTGTGTGTGTGTGTGTGTTCTGTACTGAGTGCGGAGCGGGCAGAGGTCGAGAGGGAAGGAATCTACTGTGTATCCACGGAGACGGGGTGGGGCCCGGATGTTGTGCTGAAAACAAACCTGGGAGTGCGGAAACACACACACACGCACACACACTCACCACAAACCACACGCGGGAGCGCGCGCACACACACATGCGCGCACGCACATTCTCAAACCACGTGCGGCCACACAGTCACATTCACACACACAACCGCTCGCACACACACACACATCCCGCACACGCACCTTGCTGTCCCAAAATTGAGCCTTGAAACAAGAGGTACATCTCAGACAGGCACCAATTTTTATACAAGACTTGACGCCAGAAAAAGAGGCAAATGTTGGGAGGCAACAAAACACGGAACTGTACGGCACCTGCGCTGACACACACACACACACACACACAAACACACACACACAGAGCCTTTTGACGTTTGGAAACGTGCCCATATTAATTCGCACCACTTCAGAAATCGCATCCCAACCCCGAGGTTATCCCGAATCGGCTCCTGCTCTCTCTCAGCTCCGAGATACACAACACTGAACGCGTTCGATTTTTCACTATTTATTCCCGCGATAGCGGTTTGTTGTATCGTGTCGTAGCCTTCGTGTGGACCTGTAAACGCGTTGTATTTTGCTGTCGAATACTGATGTAGATCTATCGCACGAGGGTGGTTCTGTACTTGAAGCCAGTGTGAAAGAATTGTGTTCTTTATGCGCCACTTCCGCCTTCAGTTGGAGTTCTCCTCTTCACTCGCTCTTGGTGTTTGAATTGTTTCCGTCTGTCAGACAGCGCGTCCGTTTTGCGTCGGCGTCCTTTTCGCGCTACGTCCTTGTGCGCGTCACACGTAAATGGGAGCTGTACCTCAGTGCAGCTGCATCCCTGCACGTGTCAATGGGTGATGCCTCCCTCAAGACGTCAATAGGTGCTGTATCCATGTACGGTTGAATGAGCGCTGCGTCCCAAGTGACGAGGCGGCGCCCACTGACGTGTACAGAGACGCAGTGTGTGGGTGTCTTGCGTCAGACACCCACCCCAGCGCAAGAACGCTTGAAGGTGGAAGTCGAACGCATTGCGTCAGTGAACAAATTAACGTGCGGCACGTGAAACAAACAGCGCTGCTCTGATTGACGCGTCTTGAGACGAAACGCGTGACGCCTCCAGTGTGAACACTGCGTTTGTCGTTCTGTGCCTCTTCACGCGCCGTACCGTGCGACGCGTTGCGAATCGGAGGACCGTCCCTCACTGCGACACAGTTTCCTGAAACGAAAATGCCACGCGCACTGTAGTCCTGGATGACGACTGCTCAGAGCAGACGCGTGTCATCACCTATTCGTGTTCTTGTTGTCATTGGCGAGTTTTAGCAAACAGCTCGCAACCTGGAGACGCAAACGTAACTTTTGGTTTGTGACAGTCAGAAGGTTTCCAGGTTGCGGCTGTTTGCTAAAACTCATCACCGTCTCAGCGGCGTACGCTTCGATTGTGCGAATCGAGATGATGTGCACTGTTCGTTCTGTCGCAACCAGTGTGTGCGTTCCCTGGCAACCAATGCTGGGAGAACTTTGTTTCCAAAACAGACGTGCGCTTCGCTGCTGTGGTGGCGGCTCCGTTTGCGCGTGTGAAACGATTTTCACACGGCGTGTGTCTTTTCGCACCAAAAACTAAAATTTGCACCAAATGGTGCAACCACTGTTTTGAGCAGACTTAAATTTTCTTTTGGACACTTACCTGAATGGCTCCTCCACGTTTGCGGTAGATTTCTACTGTCGTGCGGACGAACACACCATCTGAAATAAGAAAAACAACCGTCAAACCACAATTGAACGGCTCTGTGCGTCCTTCTGAACGGTTCTTACCTCCGGTCACTGCGCGTGTTCTGAAGTTGTGCTGAGACACATGTGTGTGTGTGTGTGTGTGTGTGTGTGCGTGTATGTGCTCCCGTGTGTATGCACGTGTGTGCGTGCCTGTGTGTGTGGGTGTGTGTGTGAGCGCCCGTGTGTGCGTGCGTGTGTGTGTGCATGTGTGTGTGCATGTGTGTGTGCGTGTGTGTATGTGTGTGTGATCCGGGGCGGTCCTTACCTGTACTACTGCTGCTGCTCCCCAGTCGGCGCCGCGCTGTCGTGTTGTGTCGAAACGCTGCAGGAATGTGGATCCAGGGCTCCTCCTCCCGACCCCTGAAAAATTAAAATAAAAACAGAACTCACCTTGCGCCGCAAGTGAAGCGCAGACAGATCTGTTGCAATGTTGCAGTTTGTTCTATTTTGGAACTTTGCACCGTAGTTGTTCAGTTTGGAATTTCTTGGAGCATCCCTCAAGTTGAAAGACGGAAGGGTAGTCAAGGCCCGCCAGTCCTAGATGCGCCAGAAATGTACGCGAACCCCAATGTGCTTGGGCAGGGTGGGTCCATTTCTACGTTCCGAATCTCAGTCACGACACGATTTCTTTTGGCGGGTGTCGTGACCAAAATGTCGGAACTCAGAGGTGGATCAGCTCTCCTGTTTGGTTCGCTTTACACTGGGCTGCGTCACGTGGTGCGTTCCTTTGCATGTCACGTGGTGCGGAACACGTGACGCAGTCCAGTGTGAAACCGGCCTTACGAAGGTGTTGAGAGCGCACGGTGTTTCTTCTTTGCTTTCTACGCACAAATGTCACGTGACGATGTAACGCGTGAACGAAGCTGCCTTAACCACGTGACGTTGCACAGTCGCGTCACGTGACGTCGAATTGTGTCACGTGATGCCGCAAGTCGCGTCAATTTTGTTGTCTTGTGTTGACGTCGATGTCTGAATCGATGACTGCTGCCTTGAAATGAAACGTGTTCGATTTGTAGAAACTTGTTCGATTGAAACTTGTTCGATTGTAACGTGTTCGATTGACCCAAACTTGTTCAAACTTGACCCGCGATGAACTGTCAATCGAAGACGAGATCTACGCTCGGGTTCACACCGTCTGCGTCACGCGTTGCGTCTCTGAAGACGTCACTGTGCAGGGTTCCCAGCGGCAACACTTGACGTTGACGCACACAGCGACGCAACGTGTGACGCATGCGCTGTGAATCGGGGCTCATGTGTCCAATGGCGATTGACGTGGTTTTCTTCGGCTGGATTCACACTGGATGCGTCGCGTGTTGCCTCCCTGACGTGCTGTTTACATGGGTGCTCTCTTGCGGACGCTCACCGCATTTCAACACATTTTGGGAAACGCTGGAGTCACTCCTGGTCGTGGTCCCCAAATAGAGAACTGCTGTGAGCATTCCTAAACGAGTCTCCGGTTCCCAGTGAGTCTGATGCGCAATGTGTCCCGCGCTCTGACTCCGGCTCCTGTGTTCCTCGTTGTCCTGTGTGGCCAGAAGAATTCGGCACAATCACTTCAAACACAAATGTTGTGCTTGAAAATTTTGGGTTCTGTGCACGTCATTGGTCGCCCGTTGACCTGTACGGGGACGCAACAACGCTCCAATCCGCCCTGGTACCGTGGGTGCGTCATGACCAACCAGCGTCAACCCAACCCCACGGATCTGGTTGGCTCAACCCATGTAGAGGTCAGTGGGTGCTGCGTCGCGGGCGCAACCATTGAGACCGCCACATGGGTGCGACCACGCACGCACGTACGAATGCAGACGCCGACGTCCGACGGTTTCACACTGGATGCGTCACACATTCCTGTGCGTCCTTGTACGGGTCAAAACCAGTACCTCACAACGCATCCAGTGTGAATCCGGCCTCGCCAACCAGTTTCTTTGCGACGAAATTTGTTGTCCGCCCCGCCGTTTCTTCGCGTTGCCGAAACGTGCCACGGACTACGAGTCCACGTCAAGACCTGCTCCAGTTTGCTACGTATTCTATTTATTTGCAAAACAAACACAGAAGATAACGTGTACATTTGTAAACAGACGGTGTAGCTTTATTTGGTGAACAATAAAACTTGTACAGCATGGAACAATTGTTGGAACAAACGAACCGAGCGGAAAAAGCGCATGACAGCAAACCCGACTCGCGTCGTCCACGTCAAGGTCGAATTTGACCCTCCACATCGCAATCGTCACGTCACGTCACGTGCGCCGGTCACAACAGAGACTTTTAGCAAACTGCTCACAACCTGGAAACGCAAAGGTCACTTTTGACTCTCACAACATGCCAAAAGTTACGTCAGCGTTTCCAGGGTTGTAGGCTGTTTGCTGAAACTTCCCAATGTGATACGCGTCAACTGTCCGTTGTCCTTTCCTCGCGTCGCCACGCCAACACATCCAAACGTCCCCGTGTCTTCAGCTTGGCTCAGTTGTCCACCATTGTAAAAGCGACGTGCACGTACAACCATCACGAGCCCAACGTGCGTGTGGTTCATTTGACCCGCCTGTTCGTCGTCACGTAACTACCGACTCCAGTGATGTCCTTGTCGTGCCTCCGTGCACAATCCGGGAGGGAAACCGAAACGCTTCGCGTTTTCTTTTTGGCAGCGCCAGTTTTGGGACCGCAAAAAATTAAATGCCAAACGTTTTGGTTTCCGACACACACGACACGGCATCCACGTTTCCGGAAGTTGCGTTGTCGTCGCAGGGACGCGACGTCGTCCAGCGTCACTGCGCGCTCCTAGCGGAGGAAACGTTTGGCGTTCCTTTTACGCGGTGTGGAACCGCTCTCAATCAAGGCCCGTTCCACAGCACAAAAAGAACGCCAAACGTTTCGCTTCCGACGCGCACGAAGAACGACGCCGCCTTTTCAGGATAGCGTCCGTGTTTTTGGCGCCGAGCTGCTTCGTCCTCGCCTCAGTTCATAGGCGGAAACGAAAATGCTTGACGTTCGTCAGTGAGGTGTGAAACGTGCCTTAGACTCACCCGAAACGTTTCACGCCTCAAGAAGAACGCCAAGCGTTTTGTTTCCAACTCACGCGATGAACAACGCTTCCTCCTGTGTCGCGTTGTGCATCCGTCGCACCGGCCCTCGTGACGTCAGTCCACGTCATGACGTATGCGTCGCCTCAGCGTCGTGACATCTGTCCACGTCGTGACGTCACCCAGGCGTCGTCGGTCAGCGCTGCTCCAGCGTCGTGACGTCAGTCCACGTCGTGACGTCTGCGTCGCCCCAGCGTTGTGACGTCACCATGGCGTCGTCGGTCAGCACCCGTCACTCCTGCATCGGACCTGAAAAGAGAAAACAAAACGGTAAAACACATGTGCACAGTGTAGTGACATCACAAACACACAGGTTGGTGGTATCCATCACGTCCAATGGTCATTCTATTGGAGCCAATAACGGATAAGTAGGACAAACCTGGGGAGCATGCATTATTTGGATATCATCAGGAGATGGAAATAATCTGCTTTTGAATGGATATTGATCAGATCAACACAGAAGATCAACAAAAATATATTTCAATGTCCATTAAAAGCTCCCATTTAGTTTTTGTTGGCAAAAAAGCCAGAAATCAATGGGGGTTTGACAGTTTCAGGGAGCAGTCATTATCAATATATGGAATCTGTTTTTGAATGTCTTAAAAATGTGTTGAATTGTCATCTTGCATCCATGAATCTCCCTGAAGAAGGGGCCTCTGGTGTCTCCAATGTAAGTATTTGATTATTTCTATGAAAAAATTCAGATCCTCATGGTTATCCCTGCAGAATCCCTGCAGGATCCATCAAAATATCTACTGTACCTCTATTTTAGATTCAGTTTTTGTGCAAAAAAGTAATCAAAACTCAGTTTTTGTGCAAAAAAGTAATCAAAACTCAATCACACAGATTCCACCAGCAAGACCATGACCAGAACTGGGTGAATCCTCAACTGTGCACCTTCTGAGAGATCACAGCTACATTGGGCAGCTTCAACATGCAAGTATGAAATCACTACACCATTTAGTGTGCAATCACTACACCTGATATGCATGCAATCACTACACCTGATATGCAATCTCCACCTCTTGTGTCACTACATTGTCACTATACCACCTCTTATATCACTACATTGTCACTATACATGTGCAATCACTACACCATTAAGTGTGCAATCGCTACACTTGGTATGCAATCACTACACCATTTAGTGTGCAATCGCTACACCTGTAGTTCAATCTCTACATTAGTACAGATGAATTGATTCCTGTGTGTTTCAGATTCATTGAAAGTGGCAGCTACATGGGGATGATGCACAGTGTAGGAGTCCAACTTCTGCAGGAGGTCCTCAACATTCCTGCGGAGAAGGTGTACCCACTCAGAGTCTTCACCCAACTCGATATGTCATCATTTGCCAAGAAAATGGACTCCAAGACAGGTAAATTCTATTTCAGTGACTGAAAATTAGCCGTTTGAGGCAGGTTGAGGGATGACATTGCAAAGGAGATGGGCTTTGTCAAATCACACTTGTGCAACTACACAGGAAATCAATGGAGAGAGTTTTATCGGATGTTGCCCTCAACTGCAGAAAGTCTTCTCAGGGTAATCACACCATTCTTGGTTGATGCAGAAAACTGTGAGAATCTGGACAATATTTGCCAAAGCTGAATTCATTCATGTTGAAGTTTTGCTTCAGGTTCATTTGGAGATAGTTTCGGAAAGTGGCTTTGCACACTTTGAAATATTTGCGAGAGCTGGTCATCAAGTGTTTAAATATCTCTTTCAGAGTGGAAGGGAAGGTGTGCCTTTGCACAAACAGCTGCTGATGACGCTGCACTTTAATGCTCACGAGTCTAAATATTTGCTCACGAGTCTAAATATTTTCAAGGTGCAGACAAAATATTTAAGGTGCAGACAAATTTGGGGTGTCTTGATCCACCATGTTCGAGTGTGTGCACATGTACTGTATGTGTTGGCTGATGAGCTTTTGACAAAGTATATGCAGTGGCCTTCAGATGCAAAGCAAAGGGAGACAGCTGAGTTTTATGATGACAAGTACTCTTTTCCTGGGGTTGTTGGTGCCATAGATGGGACCCACATTCAGATCGCAACGCCTCCAGATAGATTTTTTCCACAAGATTTCTTCTCCATCAGAACCAAGAAATTCACCATGAATTGTCAGATTACAGCTGTTCAGGACCTCAGATTTTCATCTGTAGATGTCAGGCACCCAGGCAAGGATCATGATGCTCATGAGTTTAGAGCCTCAGATCTGTGGTTTGAGAGTGGTGAAAGGGTTGAGTCTGTGTTTGCATCAGCAGATTTCCACATTGTTGGAGATGCTGCGTACCCAATCAAAAGTTACTTGCTGAAGCTGTACAGGGACATAGGGTGCTCAACACCAGGCCAGTGGGCCTTCAACCACAGGTTATCTTGTGTACAAGTTGTGTCTGAAAGGGCCATTGGTTGGTGGAAAGGGAAGCTGATGACAACACATTGATTTCTGAGGTTGCTGTTTCTGAATGTGTGTCATGTTCTTCTTTGCAACCAACCAGAATCTTCAAAGGTGTCAAAAAACTGGTTGTGAAGCTTGAAAAATGTGCAAAGTCATCATTGTACCCATGTGCATATTCAAAAGCTCCAGATCTTGTCTTTTGCATCTGGAGAAGTGCCCCAAGTCTCTTGTGTTTCCTGACAGGGTGTTGTTCAAACATGTCAAGAAACCCAAGAAAGTGAAAAAGTACAAGTGTGTGATGTGCAACAAGGGGTTGGACACCAGAGGAGAGGTGAAAAATCACTGCAAAGTGCATCACGGTCAATTTTCATGTTGTGAAACGAACATTGTCCATCTATGTTCAAGTCCAAGAGTGCCAGAAGTCAGCATGAGCTCATTCATGATCGAAAGAGTCGGACATGTGTCACTTGTGGTTGTGTGTTCAAGCATAGATTTGCTCTCAGGTGTCATGTGGTGCAACATTCTTCAAGCTGACCACATCATTGCAAGAATTGTAGTGCGCAGTAGAAGTGCAAACAAGATGTGAAGGAGCATGTTCGCACAAAACACAAGTCTCACATGTTTCACTGCTCAAAATGCTCTTTCTCTTGTACAAGTGCGCACCAGGTGAAGCAACATGATTTTTCACACACTCCCAAGTCACTGGTATGTGACAAGTGTGGAGGCTGGTTCACCTTCCCATCTCAACTGTGCAAACATAACAAGTCCTGCATGTAATTTCAGATGCCGTGCATGAAATATTCAACAAAATATCTGCTGAATTCTGTGTCCCGACAGGGAAGGCCTTGTGTCTGCATGTCATGAATTGCTGTGTGGGCATGTACAAAATGTTCATTTGGATCTTTAAATTTTGCTGAAAGGTGTCAACATGTTCAGAAACACTCAGATGGCAGCACCAGTCAACTGAAGTACATGTGTAATGTATGTGGAAAACATGACATTATCTTTGTGACCCATGAGTGCTCAAAGATGAAGCAGCACATTGCTGACACACATGGGATGAAACCATGTTCAGATCCAAAATGTTTGCAAGTTTTCTTGACTTGCTGGCAGAGACAGTCATGAAATTTTGTACCACAATGATATTGTGATAGGGTGACTTCACTGCAGGAATAACACAATTTACACTTGTACATGCATGCTTTTTCTACACATCTATATCTGAACTTTTGTTTCTTCACAGGACACAGACAAAAGAATGTTGTGTTTCATTGAACACTTTCATGTTTGTTGAGCATATATTGTGTTAGTTATCTGGGAGATGGAATTAAATTTTGACCTCAACAGTTTGCCTAACATGCAGCCATAGTTTCCCCAGTTTTGCATTGATGACATTTCACAACAAATTAGAAATGGTTCAAGCAGCTTATTTTCAAGCACATAGTCTCATGTACAACTTCACTCGTGAAGGTCAGAGGGTCTCATGTACAACTTCACTCGTGAAGGTCAGAGGCCTTCAGAGTCACTATTTCAGTTCAGTGAATGCATCTGGAAAGCTCATGAGTCCATGGCAATACACAGATGCATGGGTTTGCAGAGATGTTCAGTATTTTGGCATGATAGTGCTCGCAAAAATGTGCTCTACTCAAGAGACACTGGAACTGATGTGCGCATACTACTCAGAGGTACTCACAGCAGAGAAGCCTCACAAAAGATATGACAAGTTCAATGTGGACATGTTCACTGATGCACAATGTCATGTTTTATTCCGATTTGACCAAGACCACTCTGTCAGTGGTAACTGTCTATTTCAGATGACACTGATAATTTTTGCTTTTTGCCATGAGCAAAAAATGTCAGTGTTTTTCCAATGCAATTTCACTGACAATTTTTGCTGATGGCTGTCAGTGTTATGCTATCGGTGATATGTATGACCCAATTGCAGGAACCAATGAGAAAGCAGAATTTGGGTCACAAGACAGGTTTAGCTGGAAAAAATGGCATCGGTGGTTGCTGAAGAACAAATTAAGGAAAATGTCATCAAAATAACTTATGATCCATCACAACATGATAATGGCATGAACATAGATGATGGCATGACAGACGAGGTCAGTCTGAGCCAGTCCTTGATAGGACCAAGTCCAGAAAAAAAGAAGCAAAGGAAAAAAGCTGATGTGGATCCCAACAAGAGAAGGACTGCAAATTTTAGTAATGAGGAAGTTCACGTGATAGTTGAAGAAGCAATTGCACATTAGGATGTTATTTATGCCAACGTTTCCGAAACCGAGCAAGTCACTAACAGAATGAAGATCCATTGCTCGCAAGAGATCATGCAGAAGGTCAATGCGCGAGTACAAAACTCTGCAAGTCAACTTTTTTTAGGTGATTGGAGGAGCTTGGTCTGATTTGTGAGCTTTTGGAAAAAGCAAGCAAAATCAAAGTTAGCAAAATCAAATCACCTACAGGCAGTGTCTTCCAAAAGTATGTCTACATCAGTTTCATGGTCAAGATGAGGATTGATTCAGGACATTTTGGGCTCTTTTGGTTCATTTTGGGTTGGGGATAATGCGTGAGGAAGGAATTTGTGAAATTTGAATTTTATGTTTCTGAGGTCAAAAAGGTCAAATTTGGAAGTGTAGGAAAAATGGGGTGTGGATGTAGAAATGTCTCCATATCTCAGAAGGCACAAATA
>JAAUXT010138060.1_pt1 | contig 14200 bp, 12 predicted proteins | sample 7278171 | NCBI WGS metagenome assembly JAAUXT01 (sample SAMN14350112, study PRJNA611818) | marine sediment metagenome | isolation source: surface marine sediment (1.8m) | place: French Polynesia: Moorea | collected 2018-08 | reverse complement strand
GGGATAACCTTGATCTCTTGTTATCTCTTTGGCATCTCCTCTACCAAACTCCTTCGTCAACTCCTCTTCGAATTCCATCTCAAGTTTTTCTGGGTCAAGCTCCTGCTCATCGAAAGGTCTTCTTCTGTGTCTTCCTCTGGCAGACTCCCTTGTCAGTTTTTCGTTGAACTCTCTCCAGTCGTTTCTTCTTGCTGTTTCAAACTCTCTTTGGCTCCCCTCGTCACTAAACTCACGAAAACCTTTTCCTGTGGTTGGTCGAGAGTCAAGCCCCCCACCAGCGTCTTCAAAACGTCTTTTGTCGCTCCTCCTGTCTTTCACAAACTCCTCCTCCACTTCTGCTTCTGCCTCCTCCATCTCACTCGGGCTCCGAGCAGATCGCTCTCTGTCTCTTGTGTCTCGTGCTGGTTCCTCTCTCGTGGTCAGCTCATCAGTTGGAAAATGTTCGTCTCTCGCTTTGGCGAGCCTAGTTCTCGCCTCTTTCCTCATTTCTGCTTCGACCCAGGCAGCCATTTTAGGGCTCACGATCTTTCTGAGCTGCTTCTGCTCCTTGTTGTCCTCACGGTTCCACGTCCCCAGAGGGCGCCTCGTGGCTGTCTCCTCTGGTCGGGAACTTGTCACGTGTCTTTCAAGCGTCTCTGATTGGTCGTTCGCCGTCTTCCGGAGCCATTCTTCGAGCACGCCTCTTCGTCTCTCTGCGTTCCTTTCGCGTCTCGCTTTCTGAGGTCCTTCTTCATTGGCTGCTTTCTCCGGAAGTTGGGAATCCCGGATGTCCCCGTTCTCACTGGCTCCCGGTTCATCCTCCCTCACGTCGCGCCCTCTGTGAGTGGCTTCCACCAGTTCCTCCTTCTCATTGGCTGCCTGCCCCGGGAGTTTGAGTTCCTCTTTCTCTGGTTCTTCTTTCTCATTGGCTCGCTGACTCTGCAGACTCGATTCCCCGGCGTTGCTTTGTGTTCTGCAGCAATAAATTTGAGATGTTCATGAACGAAATCACGTGTTTTTAGCGCGGGCTGCAGGAGTAAGGAGTGGATCCGGAGGCGGGTGAGAGAGGGCGCCACGGGACCCGCTCCACCGACGCTCCAACCAAGAGAAGTGACGCGCCAAATTTTGTGCAAGTTTTACACGCGAGGGCGAGGATGTGCGCGTGGGTGAAACCCAGCGTGGTGCCCTGTGACGTTGGTGTGTGTGACGCGCTGGCGCACGTGGTGTGAATGAAGGATTACATAAACAGAGGCGCGACCTTAGAAGCAAACCTATGCTGTGCACCAGAAACAGGTTGAGGCAGTGGCAAAATCATTTTCAAGACTCTCCACGTGCAAATTCAAGAAGACTCAGGAAAAAAAAACCCCTTCCCTCTCAGTTGCTGAGACTGAGTGATAATCGACCCATGGCGGTGTTCGAAGCTCGACTTTCTTCTTGCGGGGTGCATCGTTTCGTGACCCCAGCCCCCGCCCCCCCCCCCCCGACATGAGGCCTGATTGCCACAAAAGCGTCGCTGAGGCTGTCCCCCCCAGGGACGCTGCGTCCAATTTTGACGTTACAGGCACCCCAAATTTCTGCTACAATCACAACCGAATCGTCTCTGTCCCCCTACCCCACCCCACCCCACCCTTGGACGCCATTCCTGTGGACGTACCCGAGACCCGGGGAGGTGGACAGGAGTCGGGCGGGGAATGCGCCGTGTAGCCGGTCGAGCCGCAGCGCTGATTGGCTCCTGAGCCGCGTCACGTGGTACACCACGTGCAGCACCCGTCCACCAATCATTCCAACTGGTGATGGCCTCCTGAAGAATAAAGGACGGTTCACGAACAATGTGCGCGTTTTCTGTGCACGTTCGGTGGTCACAGAGTGTGTGCGTGGCTCGAATTATGGGTCGATCAATTTTGTTTTGATGGTGTGTGTGTGTGTGCGGCTGGGTGTGTGTGCGCGATATCCCAGTTGTGTTCAGCCAGAGTCAGAGCTTGTCGTGGCCGCGAGCATCATGAGGGGGAGAGGGGTGGCTGAGGAAGGGGGGGGGGCTGAAGAGGGGGGGGCAACTGAAGACAGGGGAGGGGCATAAAATTGTGGACAGACTGCTGGTTACGAGCCATTTGCTTCCCCTCGATTCCCCGCTAGATCTACCGTGATCAACAACAAAACATTTGATTGCTTTCAGATCTGGACAATTTTGTAGCACGCCAACTTTGAATGTCGCGCAAACCGGTTCTTGAAAGTCAGACAGGACGCAGATTTCGACGCTGGCGCATTTCAGTTTGAGACAAATCGCCAAGTTCTCCCAATTTTTTGAGTCCCTTCACCTTCTTCAGGACTGATGTGGCTGGAATGAGTGCAGGACGACTGCAGAGCACGCATGTGTCACCTTCAACCCTGTGGTAATATCGCTTACTCAGGCCGCGGGGATTTTGACGCACTCGGAAATTTACGGATATTGCGGAGTTTAACGAATGGGACCCCAGTGCAACCAAGGCAGAGCATGCCATTAAAACCTTCATTTGCCTTCAAACATTTGCGAAAACTGATGTGTGTGATCACGCATACCTCAATCCTAGCACCACACACCCACACTGGTGCCTGGTTCGCTGCAGACACTGCAGACGCCATATTCGTGTACGCTTCTCAGGAATCCCTGGGCCCCCCAAGGAACACCCCCTCCCCTCCCGGAAAGTCAAACATTTGTACCCCAAAGTTTGCGTCACAGGTGCTTTTATTACGTGTTCTCCTTTTTCACAGGTGAAGGTTGTTTCTTTGTTTTTGCTGTCACGATTGGGACTGCGTGGAGGTGCCAGCTTTTGACAACTTAGGTCCTCATGTCAGAAAATGTTTGAAACTTCGAGTTGCTGAACAACGCACAGACGCCACGTCGCCATCTTGTCTTACCCGGGACTGTCCCAACGATCCGACTTCCAACAGATTCCGTTTTATTGTGTCATTTTCAGTTTCAGTTTCGTTGGCACTGACGGCGTTCCCGACGCCTCCGTTGTTGCCGTGGCAACGGCTGGCGTTGTGCTTCACGATGCCGGCATCGTGTGCCGCGTCGCTTGCGTCCGGCGTTCTTCGTCAGGTTGGCGTCGTCAGGTGGCGTAGTGCGTCACACTGCTGGCGTCCTGCATGACGTCACTGCCGCCATCACCCGAGGCGCCGCCCTGTTGACGATGTCGCTGTTGCCCTGGTAACGAGTGGCGTTTTGCGTCGCTGACGTCGTGCGTCACATCGCTGGCGTCCTGCGTGACGTCACTGCCATCATCGGCGTCTTGCGTCGCTGCGCCGCCATGGTGACCTTGTCGCACGGACGGATTTCTCGTCGACAGGAGATGGTGGAGCATGATCGCTGCAAAAAGAGGAAGACGAACTGTGAAGAGAACGCCCCGAGGAATCCGATCGTAACTATTACACAGAATCTGAATCGCCCCCAGAAACTTTGTGGTCCCTCTTTCTGCCGAAAACCACGCCGCCACTCTGTGACTGCACACAACACACTCAGACACACACAGGGTGCAAAACACACACACACACACTCTCTCTTCTCTTTCTCTCTCTCTCACTCACTCTACTCCCTCTCTCTCTCTCACACACACTCTCTCTCTCTCTCTCTCACTCTCTCTCTCTCTCACACACACACACTCTCTCTCTTACACACACACACACACTCTCTCTCACAAACACACACACACACTCTCTCTCTCTCTCACTCTCTTCTCTTTATCTCTCTCTCTCACTCACTCTCCTCCTCCTCTCTCTCTCACACACACACTCTCTCTCTCTCTCACACAGACTCTCTCTCTCTCACACACACACACACACACACACTCGCTCTCTCTCTCACACACACACACACACACACACACACAGAGCTGGATCACAGAAGCAAACGTACACACGCGTACAACACACACACGCACACACTCGTACACAAACACATACACGTACACGTACACAAACACACACACGCACACGTACACAAACACACACACACACAAACACGTGGTCACGACGTCATCACGGCGCAACGCTCTCACCTGTGGCGTTCCCAACGTTGAGGGACGCGACGCCAGCGACGGACGCAGCACTCGTGGCGCCCCCACTAGGAATCGTGAGCAGCACGTCGCACAGACTGAGCACTTCCGGCGACAGCCCCGCCCCCTCGTTACCTGCCGAGAGAAACGTGAGATACACGTCAGTCAGTGCTGTCAATCATCATCACCAGCCAATTAGAGAAGTCGGAGGCCTGACAATCAAGCATGAACGCGGGTGAAGACGCATCACCCTCTGACGGGCAGAGATATATGTGCCAAAACCACGTGGCCATGAACGTCATTTACACGTGACTTGCACGTGACGTGAGACCAGTTTGCACGTGGTGTGAGCGTGGACCACCGCCAGGCTTGTACGTGAACTGAACTGAAGGTGACTTGGAAAATTTTGTGATGAAGCTTGAACGTCACCAGTGCGTGACCCGGGTGTACTTTTCTCACGACGCCTTTGGTGCATGACCTGAAGATACTTCTGGTACTGTCTCCTGATCTGCGTCACACCGGGCACGTACATCATGCACTGCGTCCCCGAACTAACCAATCAGAGCAGTGCGTTGTGGCTCAGTACTCAGTGACGTGCACAGAGACGCCATGCGTGACATGTCGCAAACGCCTCCAAACCGGACTTCGGACAGACACGTGACCTACCGACGAGCAGCAGCGAATCAGCGCGCAGCACAGACTCGTGGATCGGGAGCACTTCCGCCACGTGACCCGAAGCGTCCGCTCCCTCATTATCGCTCACGCTGCCCAGGATCTGCGTTCCTCGGGCTTTCGCTGCCTGAAACACAAACCGGAAGTGCCCCACGAAACCGGAAATGAAACGGGAAGTGATCCATGGTCACGCAAGTTCCTTTCCATATTTTTTGCGGGTACGTCGGCGCACATTAGAGGGCACCACGGCCAGTGCAGTCAACGTCAACAGCGACTTGTTGGCGCTGAAGCGTGGACTGGAACGCCACCTGACGCCAGGCGCCCGAACGAGGCCCTAGTCTGCGTGTGTACGCTCACATATGTGGTCCAGGTGTATGTGTGAGAGAGAGAGAGAGAGAGAGAGAGAGAGAGAGAGAGAGACAGACAGACAGACAGACAGACAGACAGACAGACAGATAGACAGAGCACCTTCTGTGATCCAAGTATGTGTGTGTGTGTGTGTGTGTGCGTGCACTTCACCTGCACCGTGCTCAGGAGATCATGGGACTCGTAGACATCCACCACCTCAGTGGCACCCGAACTCGCCTTGCTGACCACCGGAGAGAGGGGGGCACTGCAACACAGAGAGTAGACACTGAGAGAGGGGGCACTGTAACACAGAGAGTAGACACTGAGAGAGGGGCACTGTAACACAGAGAGTGGACACTGAGAGAGGGGGTAGAGAGAGAGAGAGAGAGAGAGAGAGACGGAGAGAGACAGAGACAGAGAGAGAGAATGTGAACATTGAAACAGGAAGTTTGCAATCAGAGAAAAAATGGCAAAGCCTGGATGTGTTGGATTGATTTCAGACAGACAGACAGACAGACAGACAGACAGACAGACAAACAGAAGAGAGAGACAGGCAGACAGAGACAGACAGACAGGCAGAGAGAGAAAGAGAAAGAGACAGACAGACAGACAGACAGACAGACAGACAGACAACTACACCGTGCGCATGTATGTGCACACAGATCTTGGTCTGAATTCAATATGTCCGCAGTGAGTGTCCGCTGAAATGCTCCAGGGACTTCTGCGTGATTTCTGTTGCTTCTTGTCTCTGCTTTTGCACATGTTGGGCTGCTCTCACTCAGCACAAAAACAGGAACAGGTTCACAACAGCAATGCCACTCCTTTGTCCTTGTCCCATTGGTCACTTCTGTTATGTATGGGTGTTCAGGCCAGCATCTTTCCGGAGTCTTTCAACTGGCTGAACCATTGCGCGTCGTTCGCCAGGAGAGGGGAGCCAATCTCTCCCATCTCCTTTAGCTGGGTCGCAGATATCAGTCACACACCTGTGGGTTTAGCAGGTATTTATTATCACTTCCCTGAGCTTCAGAGAAGTGAAGCCCAGAGTGAGGAAAGTTATGCATTTATATATTATACAGCTGAAGCTGTGCTGAAGGTGCAGCTTCAGAGGAGAGCAGGAAAGAATCATGTGTGATCGAACTGGCAATCGAGGGTTCGATTGATGGTGGTTCGATTGCACAACACTTCGTGTTGATGAAGCACAAGTACAACCAACCCACAAGCCAAACCTTTATTTGCTCATTCATAAAGCTGTAAATTTGTTTGCTTGAAACCAGACAAAGGACAAGGTTTAATCCAAGCAAGGCTCTTTCTTTCTTAGCCTCTCAGGAGCACCAGCAAAGATAAACATAATTCTGCACAGCTGTTCAATTTGCACAAATGTTGACTTGAATCTGGAAGCCTTTTGTTCTCAACTCCATGTGCACACATCAAACTGTGTCTTTGCCTTTGAAAAAGAGTTTTTGCTTTGCTTTCAGTAAATTCTTCTGGTTCTTGACCCTGCAAAGCACTGTGAGATCTTTGAGGCATCATTAAGTCTGTTCACAAAAATGGCTGGTGAAATCTTAGAAATGGAAGCAAAGACAAGTCTATCACAAGACCAAACATGTTTGGCAAGGATATTTGTTGTGTTAGTGATTCAGAAGAGAATACGCTTGACCCACTTGCTGTTTACTTGTTCTCTTTCCTGCTTTTGTTGTTTGAAACTTTTTGGAAAGTTTTGAAGTTCTTCTTGTGTGCAGTGACTGGAAAGTACTGATTAAGAAGAAAACAGGATTTGCAATAGAATTAATAGGAGCTATGGCAACAATATTCCACACTGACAGCTGGAGAAAATCTTCATTTTTCAGAATGGATGACAGAAATAAAACATTTGAGGAAATCCAACACAGACCCTGGACTCCAGTCAAAACCAAAATTTGAATGTATGTTTTTGCCTTTGATTTCCTATTTGCACAACTTTTCTGCATTTTCTGTTCTGATTGGAAAATGTGCTGGATCAACAAGGAATTGGCAACTATGATCAATGCCAAAGCAGAAAACTGAGTGAAGGCCACAATTCCTGTCAGTACTGTAACCATAGTTACCTTGTTTGAAGAATCCACAAAAGGAGAACAGAGGGAAAATGTGGGAACAATGATCCAAAATACCTTCCAGAACACAACCAGTGACACAAGAACAAAGGAAAACAAATAACAATTCAGATATCCAGATACATGCAGTGTCATGCTCTTTAAGCTTGTTTGTGAAGGAGCTATCATTGTTAGTGTTCTCATAATTGAGAAAAAGACAAGGAGGTTTGGTGAAAGAACACTATGCCAAAGGGCAAGAGCAAAAACTACTGTGCACATGATGCCCTGCCTCCAAACAGATTCTGAAAGAACAAAGCTCTCTCCAAAATGAATACCTGCCGCAGAGAGTATTCCAAGATGAACCCCATGCAAAATATCACCAATGGTTATAAAACAGGCAGAAATTTCAAAAACACCAAACTTTTGTTTGTCACTGACACGAATTATGAAGACACAAAGAAGAAGAAGAATGTTCATGGAGAGAACAACAGTTGCAGAGACGTGATTGGTTGTTGCAGAAGCATGAGTTGGCACCAAGTTGTGACAAGATGCAAACCATGATTTGTTTGCAATGCAAACCTCAGCCTGTGCTGCCACACAGCAAATTTCATGCTTCATCAACAACAAAATTTTGACGTTGACATTGTCAAAAGAACAAGTCTCAATGTCAGACAATGAATTCCCAATCAAATTTAACAACAAAATTTGGGCAGTCTTGGAAAATATAATGGATGTAAAACTCTTCAGTTTGTTGTGCGATAAATCAAGGTATCTTAGTACTTTTGAATGACTGAATCCTCCCTTTGAAACAAAGGTTATGTTGTTGTTCCTGACATTTATACTCTCCATTTTAACTTGATGTTGAAAGCATTCTTCAGAGATTGCTGTGATGTTATTGATGCTCAGGTCAATGTCAACAATATTTCCTGCACACACAAGCAACAGACAAACATTCTCAATGTTGTTCTCACTCAAAACTAACCTGTGAACATTTTCTAAAGTTTCAGCTAGATGCCATACAACAGGGACATGTACCCTTCTTTCAGTGAGAATCTGAAAGAAGTGACAAGACTTCAATTGAACAACGAAGAAAGGGAACAAGTTAGGTATTTCTGAAAGGAAAAAAATTACACATTTTGCAGCATAGGTAAGACAATCACAAGTTATTGGGCAAGTAACAGATTTTAGAGAACAAAGAAATTCATCATCTCCCAAAGGACAATTCTTTGTTCCATCACAAATATCATTCATATGAGAACATTGTCCTGATTTGGCACACTTGAACATTTCTTTGCACCCAATGAACTTAGGAAAATGACAATCTTTGACAGAATTTTCATCATCACCACCCAAGCAGTCCCACTTCCCATCACAAATGTATGAGAAGGGAATGCAGAAGGAGTTTTGACATTTAAATTTAGAATTACATTGAAATTGCCCACAACTTTCGAGATGTTCTCCAGTTCTACATGGGCTTAAATTGCCATTGTGGTCCAGTTGATATGAACATATTTCTGAGATGTTGAAACACTTTGTATGACCCTCTCTGCAAGCAATTTGATTCAGCTGTGAACAGGAAAACTGAAAGGCAGTGGTCAACATGTAGGTCAGATGATATTCATCCTCTGCTTGTGGACCACAATCTGGAACCAGGTCATTGACCAGCGAATTGTAGATTGAGAACCCTCCCTGGCACTGAAACAAGATATTGTTTGAGTTATTATGTTCCTTTGAAACTATTTTAATTGCCATTCCAAACATGACACAAGTGCCATGTATTGCCTGATAAAAGAAGGAACAGTTTTGTCTGCCTTGGGAGAAAACTTCAGGTTTGTCATTGGTGTCTTCTTTCCTCATGGAATTGCACCCAACCTCATCACCATCATCTTCTGTTTGACAATCTTTGTGACCATCACAAATTGTAGCAACAGATATGTAAGTCTTTGAGTCACATTTGAACATGTTTAGTCCTATTCTAACAAGAAACACAGGCTCTGAACTGATAAGAAAAGCTGACGTCGTGTTGTTCACTGCATGCTTCTCATAACAAAGTATTGTAATGCACCTCTTGAAAGTGACTGTCTGTGATGAATCAGACATGTGAATGGGAAAAGGAGTTCTCACAGATGCAAACAAGTACAGAAATTTCTGGATGTTATCAAAGGTTGACATGCTAATGTTGTTTGTCATCTTCTTACTGCTGTGTGCCTGTGTCCATTTGAAGCTGAAGCACTTTCCTTTGAGCAAGTGCTCCTTGTAGCACTGAACATTTGACACATTATTAAAACTGACTTGACTTTGATTTGGTTTGTGACAAAACAGTTCAGAAGCAAGGGTTTCCTTGCAAGACACAGTTGTAAACTCAGGCTCTGCAAGGTTGCTCATGAGCATTCCTACACAGTGCAGGTTTTGTGTTGGGTTCAGTTGGTGTTTCAATGCTGCTTTGAGATGTTGACCATCACCCAGATACACTTGTCAAGGCTGTAAGCTCAGTCCACTTTTGAACCCTGTGAATGCCTTGATAAACATTTCCCAAACCTTTGCATGATGGACCTCCTTTCTGCCTTGCCAGAATTGCCTTTGGTAAACTGTCAGCTGTGTTTTGCCAAAGTTTTGGTTTTGCCACATTTGAAATGAAACTCTCTGTCCTGTTACCCAAGCAAAGCAGCTCTGGAAGGACAAAGCATCAAGATTTGAAACTTGAAAGTGTTTTACACACAAGGAGACTTAGGGGATTTGGATTGATCAGTACCTGGTTTGGAAACACTTTCCTCAGTCCAATGAATATAAAATCAGTGGGCACCAACAGTCTGTCTGACTTCAAAAGTTCCATGAAGTGATTGAGGTATTCTCTTGTATGGAACACTGGCAAATGAGCTCTGTATGTTTTGCATGTGTGTGATGCTTGAAACCATGAATTCCTTGTTCTTGCCTCATTGGAGTGTTCCGCACCAGAGGTCAAGTACAAATAGTTGATACCATGTGAGGAGAACCCTGACGTCATGTTGAAACAGAAAGCAAATCCAAATGAAGGTCTACATGATTTCATGTGACCCCAGTAGCCTACAGTTTCAAAATATTTAAAGTACTCAGATTGTGTTCGATTTTGTATTGTCAACCAAAAGACTGTTGAAAAGGCCAGTTCTCTTTTCTTGCAGGCCCTATCATGTGAAACTGTGACAGCTGCTAAAGCACCAGGCAAAGATACAAGAAACTGTCCTCTGCCATAAGAATAGAGTTGCGCAATGACTGAAAAACCTCCATGATATTGGTGTATATGAACTGGGCTTGTTTCACTTGTTACTTTCACATTCCTTGCTTTTGTTGTTTTTGACATTTTGATCAGCATAACCTCTATTTCCTTTCCCACATACCTCAATCTGTAAACATCAGAACTGCTCAAGTTGAGTACAACAGGTTCTGATATAACTTTGTGATCACCCAGAATTCTCAAATGTTCTTCACCTTGCTTTCTGTCCACATACTTGGAAAATACCACCTGCATCCAAACATCATTTTCTGTTGTAAATTCCATCAGAAGCAAAGGTTTGTTCAGTTCGTCCTGGTATGGGGTTTCCACTCTTGTTATCATGTGAACAAAAATTTCTGTGCCCCCAAAAAATTGCACACAACGTAGGTTGTCCACAGTTGCGCATTTTGAACTCACAGCACTTTTTCCTGATGTTGTATTCTTGTACCAAATGTCATAGGAGTGTCTCCAACAGAATTCGTGGTTTGTGTAGCCTGGCCAAAACAATTTTTTGTAAGGTTTTGTGAACAAAACATCATTGTGGTGAGAGACAACAAAAGCAACACAAGTAGAAATACACAAGAGCAATCTACACACAAACATCATCCCTACATTTTAAACCTCAACTTTTACAGTGTGTCTTGGCCCCTTGAATCACAACCCAGTTCAATGGAACCCACATGGAAGTGGTCTTGGGACAGATCTGAGAGAACACCAAGGCTTTTTCTGACATCAACAAGAAGGCTACACCTAAAAAGCATGTGGTCCATAGAAATGTTCACAGTTGATGAAATTTTGCCAGAATCATTTTCAGCCCATTTTAAGAAAAAAAATTTTTTTGGTGATGACCCATGTTTAGTTTGGGGGGTGCCCCCCCCAAACTCAACATACTCAAAAAACCAAAAAGGCTTAAAATGGCCTAAAAATTACCCTGGTTGATTCTCACCATGTTGAGTTTGCCCCCCCCCCCAAAAAAAAAACTCAACACCCAAAAAAACAAAAATGCTTAAAATGGCCTCAGATGACCCTGATTGATTTTCACCATGTTGGGTTGTTGGGTTTGGGGGGGGGTCAGGGCCCCCCCCCAAACTCAACATGTCTACATACACACATACAGACTGATGGTGATTAAGTGTGTGGTAACACCCTTCGGGACCACATGCTCAAAAAGGAAAGATGAAATCAAGCATTTTCAAAACATGTTCCCATACCCTTCAGTTTTTCCTGTTTAATTTTGGACCAAACAGATGCACACAATGCAAGGCTACATTTGCCAGTAAAAAAACAATAGTTTACCTGCTATATAAACAGAGGTGCTGTATGTCAACTGAGTTGTGTTTGTCTCATCTGTGAATGATGAAAAGCCAAGGTACATTTCTGCCTCTTGTCCATTTGTTTGTAAACAAACTCAAACACTGCACACTCTGAATCAACCAGTCTGAAAACCCAACTGCGGTTGAAGTGCATATGTTTCAAATATTCTTTGGTTACCACTATTTCCATATATTTGGTCCTGATTAGGGTCTCTTCCAGTTTGCATGGTTCTACTGTAGCTATTGCACAGGCAGTTCTGGAAACCACCACATGAAATGACATATTTCTGTATTCTGGATAGTTGTAGATCACCAGAAGCAAAGACTGGGTTGAATACAGTGGTTTCGTTTTGTAAACTTTTGTGTGTGTTTTGCAAAATGTTCCAGCTTCTTCCAATCTTCTAATAGACAATGAAAAAATATGGAATGCTGAGATTCCTCCAAAATCACAAAGATGAGGAAATCTCCCATTGATTAGAAATTTTGGGAAGGTTATGTTTAAATTTGTTTGTCCATATTTTGGAATATTGACTAAAACTGGTGCCTTGTTGTTTGATGATGAATAGGAGTACTCTGTTTGCTGAGAGTTCAACACAAGTGAAACACTCAAGTTTATCTGCCTGTAACTTATTTCATCTTGGGTGCAGTTGGTGGAAATTCTTTGTTGAATAACACACTGAAATGACAATGTTGTGAAGAAAGATTTGAAATTCACATTTACTGCTTGGGAATCAACACCAGGTCCATCATAGAGTGCGAGGCATGAACTGGTAGTTCTGTTGCCTGCCCTGATCTCAATAGACTGGAACTTCTTAACTTGGATTTTCAGACCCAAAATGTGTGCTTGTGTTGTTTTCAGAAGCCACTCCAGATGAGAAATTCTATTTAGAGGTTGGATACTTTCTAACACTTGTTGGTCCATCACAGAAAATAAGAGAGTGAACTGATACCTAAAATAATGGTAATCCCATTTGTGTTTGGCTGTATTCATCACTATTTCTACTTGAGGAAACTTTGGAAACACATGGAACTGTGAGAGTTTCTCACAGGAAGTAAACACATCAACAACTTGGGTTGTGTGACTGGCAACTGTTAGGTTTTGGAAAGCACATATTTTATTTCTACTGGAAGAAAATTGTGTGAATCCAAATGTTAAATTTACCCTCAGGGCTTTATCCAATGAGAATCCTAAGACTTGGAATTGATCATGATTGTTCACAATATCTTTGTTGCGTTTAACAAAAGCAACAAAGACATCTATGAAACCTATGACACCTGTTATGTTCTTTCTCTTGTACTCCAACTGGGTATTCATCCTGGCAAACAGTTTGCATTTGGCCAACAACAGCAAAGATGGAATCAGGTCACTGAAAATGTTTGTGATGTGTTGGGCTCTCTTTGCTAGAAACTGCTTCAAATAGAGGTGCCACTTCTTGGCCATGCTTATTTCATTGAGTTTCAACTTGTCTTTTTGAACTACATTGTGGGCATTGTTCTTGTGAAAAATGCACAGCAATAAAAAATACAGCACAGTGATATTCATCAGGATTTGTCAAAAGTATTGTTGGGAAGAAATGCAGCTGTTTTGAAAGAGACACAGTTGGGTCAAGGCACAAGTTCTTTCTCAAGCATGTGTGTGCAACATGAACCAGGAAAATACCATCGCTTGAATGAAACCCAGTGAACAAACACAGAAAACGCTTTTCACATGTTTCTCATTTCAGAAAAAATTCTTCTTTGTTGCAGTTACAACTTTCTTTGATCATTTCTGTCCATGTTTCCGTATTTCTTTCATCCACATTGAATTATCCTCAGCCACCAAATGGAGCTGACAGGACCAAGAGGAAGAAAATGTGCAGAACATGAGGAGCCACTGACAGGTCAAAGTTCTGCTTCAGGGATAATGAGATAATGAGAAGTGTTGAGTCTTCTATTGTATCTCTGATCCCACTTCCTCCCTCCATCAGACTTCTGATGAGATCACAAGGTCAAGGACAAATGTGAGACGGGGGATGGTTCATACCTTGTTCACTTTTTCTTTTCCTGTGGATTTTTTGCTGTTTGAATTTGTGTCACACAAAGACCGCCAATCAAAACAATCAGAAATTGTGCCCATTGTTTTTTCAGGCCAGTTCTGGCCTTTTTGTGTGAGACCCCAAGCGAGTCCTTTCAAGCAAGAAAATTACACTGTCAGGAAACATGTACAACCACAGAAAAGGGATTGTGCACATCTTTTGAGGAAAGGAGGCCAAGCATCAATTTTTGTCTCCTTTCACCTGAGATCTCTGTCAGGTGCAAAGAAGCAGCAAAGTGCAAGTCATTGATCCAAGCAAACAGATCATGGTCATGAGATTCACTTGGAGGCCCCAGTGATGGTGCTTGTAGTTCAACTCTGAGACTTCAGCAGAACTTGTGATGCTTTGTGTGCTTGGTAGTCCCACTCATTAGTTTGTACAGACTGCACACACACATACACACACACTCGCACACACACACTCGCACACACACACTCGCACACACACACTCGCACACACACTC
>JAAUXT010083475.1_pt1 | contig 14200 bp, 16 predicted proteins | sample 7278171 | NCBI WGS metagenome assembly JAAUXT01 (sample SAMN14350112, study PRJNA611818) | marine sediment metagenome | isolation source: surface marine sediment (1.8m) | place: French Polynesia: Moorea | collected 2018-08 | reverse complement strand
CTCCGTCAAGGAGTACGCCCCGATCTTCTCGCCCGTGACGAGCTTCGGCAGGTACCGTTTCTTCTGCTCCTCGGTACCGAACCAGACCAGCGGCAGGCAGCCGATCCCCGTTTGAACCCCGTGGGTAGCGGCGAAGGAAGGGCACTGTCCGCTGGACACCGCCTCGGCCACGATAGCGGAGGTAATCTTATCCAGTTCCATTCCTCCGTAAGCTTCCGGCACATCGATGCCAAGGAGCCCCAGCCCACCCATTTCCCGCAGCAACCGCAGACTGAGATCCTTGCTAAATTCATCCAGGGCGGGCCGGTTGGGTCGAATGCGCTCCCTCGCGAAATCCTCGACCATGCCTTTGATTTCACGCTGGTCGTCGGTGAACTGCTCCCTGGAAAACACCGCCTCACTGCCGAGCGGTACTATCAAAAAATGCCCGCCCGTCGCGAATTGAGCTCTGTTCTCGTTCATCTGACTTGCGTCCTTTCGGAAAGCGCGCGATCGCTCGGTTCCATCATACTCCCGCAGGACGGCGATGGGGGAGGGGAGGAGGGGCGAGCCCAACCGGAGTTTTCCGGGCGCGAGTGGCCTGCCTGGTAGCTGACGACGAGACAGGGGGCCAAGGCCTTGTCGGATGAGCTACTGAGCCTTCCCCGAGGCAGGTTCCGGGCTACCTGGGGTCCCCGTCGCAGGTGCCGCGTCAGTCAGTCCTAGCGGATTTCTAGCAGATGGATTACACTCTCGCGTCTTGGCGTGAGCGAGCCTGCCGGTGAGGACGTAAGCCACTGATTTTCTTCTTCAGTGCCTTCGAACCGCGGCTCCTGCGGTCGGCCGTCCGGCCCCGCGTGCTCTCCTCATACAGAAGCAAGAGCCATGCTCTTTCCAACCCTGAAAACGGGCCGTTAGCTCAATTGGCAGAGCTGCTGACTCTTAATCAGTAGGTTCCAGGTTCGAGTCCTGGACGGCCCACCAATAAAAACAGCAGGTTATCTTTCATGCCGACCCCTTTTCCCTCGGGTGTCGGCACACACTTGGCACAGTTCTCCACAAAAAATCTTTCAATCTGCCTCTGCACTGTGCCGCGAATGTTTGGCGAATTGCGGGCAATCTAGGGATCTGGGCGGTGTAATGTGCCAGCAGTGTGCCAAACAGAAAGGCACAACTATAAAAAAGCACAAAAAACATGAGCGTGAGATATATGTACGCCTGACTATATATCAGCAGTTGTGACTTTTCGTCCTTCGATGTACGCTTTTGGTAGGTGTTGGGAGGGGCAGGACAATGGCAACTATTCGAGAACGTTCAAGCAAGGATGGGAAGAGCCGGTATCACGTCCAGGTGCGGCTCAAAGGCTATCCGCCACAGACCGCGTCATTTGCTCGGAAAACGGATGCGAAAGCTTGGGCGCAACAGACCGAAGCGGCCATCCGAGAAGGGCGCCATTTCAAGACCGTTGAGGCCAAGCGCCACACCCTTGCAGAGACAATCGACCGTTACGTCGCCACAGTCTTGATCAACACGCCAGACAGTTACCGGGACCGTGCTCAACAACTCCGGTGGTGGAAGGACAAGATCGGAGACTACCTACTAGCCGAAGTGAGTCCCGCACTCTTGGTGGAGTGCAGAGACGACCTAGCTGCCGGAATCACTGTGCGGAAGAAGCCGCGATCTCCCGCTACTGTAAAGCGCTACCTAGCGGCCCTATCCCATGTCTTCACCATAGCGGTAAAGGAGTGGGGGTGGCTTGAAGATAACCCAGCACTCAAGATCACAAAACCAAAGGAGCCAAGAGGACGAGTCCGTTTCCTGAGTGACGACGAGCGGAATAGGCTTCTTGTAGCCTGCCAGAAATCTAACAACCCATACCTGTATCCCGTTGTCGTGCTGGCTTTGTCCACTGGCATGCGCCAGGCTGAGATTCTGAACTTACGTTGGCATGACGTAGATCGACACCAGGGCCGGATCACACTTCATGAAACTAAGAACGATGAGCGCAGGGTCGTTCCGTTGGTGGGCCGCGCCCTAGAATTAATGCAGGAGCACGCCAAGGTTCGTGCGCTTGGAAGCGACCTACTGTTCCCAGCGAAGAAATCGCTTAGACAGGGGAGGAAAGAGGTCTCTGCTGACCTTCGAAAACCGTGGCAACAGGCTCTGAGAAGCGCTCAGATCGACGATTTTCGTTTCCACGACCTCCGCCATTCCGCCGCCTCTTACCTTGCCATGAACGGTGCCTCGCTCGCCGAGATAGCTGAAGTCCTCGGCCACAAGACGCTGGCAATGGTTCGGCGCTACGCGCACTTGTCCGAAGCGCACACGGCGGGGGTGGTTGCGCGGATGAATGAGAGAATCTTCCCGCCATGAGCAAACCACATCCCCATGCTGGTTCCACCAAGGAGTATGTGCCACTGGCAAGTGCCATGGCTCTCGCACTCGGCCTATCCGCCAACGAACCCCTGCCACCCCACTTGCGGGGTCAGTTCAACCTTCTAATGACCAGAGCGGTGAAGGCACTCGCTGATCCGAACTGGGAGGTCAGGCGTGATCACGAGAAAGACGACTGGGTGCGGGTCGACGATTTCCTCTCTTGGGCCGAAAAGACACTGAGGGGCAGCGCACGCTTTCATGCCGGCTTCGAGTTACTTCGCCTCCAAGAGTGGGCTATGCAACGGCTGACACGACATGGGTTAGATGTCCGCCAAGGTACCCCGTACTGGCAAGATGCTAGCGGCAAGGAGCATTACAGCTACGAATATGACCCAGACGAACTGTTGCGCGTTGCCTGGGCGGTCGAAAAAAGCTCCGCCGCCACTCGCGAAGACCGGCTAGCGAGTCGTGTGGCCCTGGAGGTCAGTGACCTTATGAACCGTTATCGCGATGACACGCCTCCCAGCGCCCAGTGGGAAATCGCTGGGCGACTTGCCCGATTAACGGCTGCGGTTCCGTCCCCTGACGCGGAGCAGCGACTACTCGAGGAACCACTCCGACGGATTAGATCACTAGAGCCGGACGCGGACCGTGCACGCCGAAGTCAAGAAGGGGCACGCAGGGGTGGAAAACAATCTAAGCGCAATCTTGCGGTCGAGGAATTTGTGAGCCATGCACTTCACGCGCTACGCGGGAAGGGGCATAGGAAGCCGACGGCAAAACAAGTAATGGCCTTTCTAGAAGAGCACTACCCAGCGCACGACACCTTTCGTCCGCGTGCGAGTGAATACGACGAAATCTACGCAGAAGACGGGAAGATTTATTGGGTCAAAGTGGATGGCAAAAGTGGGACGCTTAGCTACGTTAGCCGCGCCAAAAACGGTATCTGAAATCTTCCTCCGCCAGCGACAGTCCCGCGCCGATTCGCAGCAAGGGGCTAATTGCTAGAACACCCGGCGATACTTTCCGGTAACGGGCAAAGCCGCCCGCTACCGGAGAGGAAATCGCCATGACCGCAATTCGCGAAGCCGAATCGTCCACCGACCGGTAGCAAGCGCCTCGGATAATTCCGCTCACAGAATGGCCAAAATATCACCCGTGGCCACCCCTCGGCGGACTCCGGCATCTAGTCTTTCATGCAAAGGCGACTGGCTTCGACCGCGTCGTTAAGCGGGCGGGCCGACGGGTTCTCATCGACGAGCGCGCCTTCTTCAAGTGGCTTGACGAGCGCAACCTTGCGCCGCACGCCAGGTAAGGCACCGCACGCCGCAGGCTTGGCCTGCCGAACGTGCGGCGAGTTCAACGCAACCATGTGTAAGAGGTTCGTCATGAATTATTTCGATCAAAACGCTATGGAATTATGTAAGGAGCCGATTGCTAGTAAAGGAGCTGACGGCTGGCACGAGCTGACCTGCGTGGATGACGATGGAGTAACGCTTGTACCACTGTCAGACGCGAAAAACAGTCGGCGCTTTTCTTGGGAGGAATTCTTCGATTCCGTGGCACCAGACGGTTTATGCCTACTTGGTTTGGAACATCCATTCAATCCCGACGACTACAAAGACGAGATCCTCGAGTTGGCAACTGAACGTGGGGTCAACATTGCAGGCGGATGGTTCCACCCTGGCGGCGCTTACGCCAACTTGGAAGCGTTGGTTTCGAAGGTCGGCTGTGACACGGAAGGCGGAATTCTTTCGTATCGGCTGGAGCAATTGGTGATCGCCGGAAGACTAATGAAGGTGCGGCAGGGTTTTCGGATATCGTACCACTTGCCGGGAAGGTACGGTCAGGCTTAGGGACTTGATAGCAATCAAACCGCGCCAAGGACGGCGAACAACCGAGCCGCCGGCAATACTGCCAGCAATTCCGCGAGCACCAACGCGAACCGACCGATCGGTAGGGGATTTCACTCCAATGATCCGCGCCGCCCCCTTCAGCAACCGCGTCCGAGGCCGGAGGGACATTCGTCTGTATGTCGCCGGAGATGCCTGGGAGCGCGCCCGCTACTGGAATGACACCAGTGACGATATCGGTGGTCTGCTCTGCCCTGACGAGCACCCTGAACGCTATCGCTGGGATGCCGTCGCCGGTGCTGATGTGATTGTACTCCAAGTGGCTTCATACCCCTTGGCGGCTCTAAAGCGCCTAGGGGAACTCCTGATACAGGCGGGCGCGAACAGGGTGGTAATTGTTTACCAGTGGCGCGGCTGCGCCGAGAGTTGCGTTTTTTGGAGGGCGGTTCATGGACGCGCTGCCTGAAAACGTGTATGTCGAGGTATTGCAGGACAAAGAACGGGGTAAACACGGCAACGGCCTGGACTTCTTCGAGGACGTGATCGCGACCGACGTCTTCGCGGACTCCAGCCATGGCCTCCCTGTATGGAACCCCGAGCACTACCCCGCCTTGGTCGCTCGCTATGCTGAAGACATCGCCGAGCGCATCGGATGCGTTCCAGCCATCCCCTCGTGGACGATGCTCGCCGTGGCCGCCGGTCTTGCGCCCGATCAGTACTGCCTTCAGGTAAAACGCCACGATCCCACCTGGCGCGAAGCCCCCCGGCTGTGGGTGATGACGCTGGCCGACCCAAGTGCCAAGAAGAGCCCGGCCATGCGCGAGGTGCTGCGTTCTGTGCACAATGCCGAGTGGGAACGCTTTGAAACGTATCAGCATGCCCGGGAAGAATACGAAGCGACGATCAACGCCCGCCGCAAACGTGAGAACAAAGGTGAGGCCTTAAGCCCCGACCCGGAGGAACCACGGCTAGCGCGGCTGATAATTCGCGACGCCACGGTCGAGGCGATCAGCGACGCGTTGGAACACAACGAGCGCGGCATACTGGCGGTCCATGATGAGTTGTCGGGCTGGTTCGGCGCGATGGACGCTTATCGCCCGAGTGGCGCAAACAAGGATCGGGGAGACTGGTTGAAGCTCTATGAAGGCGGTCTCCATACGGTAGACCGAGTGAAGCGTGGCCACAAATTCATCCGGAACTGGAGTGCCAGCCTCTACGGAAACATTCAGCCTGATGCGCTCAGGGACATGATCAAGGAAAAGCGCCTCAAGCTCCAAAGTGACGGGCTCCTGCAGCGGGTGCTTGTCATCCCCGCTGCCAAAGGCGGATTCGATGTCGACCGCTCAGCCAGACACCGCCAAGATGGCCGCGTGGGAGGCGCTGGTGGAGCGCCTGGCGGGGTTGCAGGGTGGCGCCACCTTCCGGCTCGACGAGCCAGCACAGAGGCGTCTGGACGCCGCCAGAAGGCGGATCCTGTCGATTGCTCAGACGGGTGCTGTTGATCAGCGGCTGGCCGGCGCGTTGGAGAAGGGTGGCGGGCAGCTGGCGCGGCTGGTGTGCATTTTCCACCTGATTGAAACCTGCGGGGTGGGCTCCAATCCCGCATCGGTGACGAAAGTGGACGAGACTTCGGTGCACACAGCCGAGAAGCTCTATTTCGAGTTCGTCGTGCCCTCGCTGCAAGTTTTCTACCGCCAAGTCGTGGGTAAAGATGCTCACGACGAGGCGGCTACGGAACTGGCGGACTACATCCTGGTGAAAGGTCAGATGACGGTTACGGCCCGTGATAATTACCGCAACAGCCGGTACTTCAGGACTCGGCGCGAAGAGATCGAAGGCGCCGCGGCACTTCTCGACCTGTGCGGTTGGCTTGAACCGGTGCCCGAGGAACAGCGCCGCCGGGACAGCAGGGCCTGGTGGGTGAACCCGAGAGTCCACGAGCAGTTCAAGGAACGTGCCCTGCAGGAACGCAAGCGTCGCGCAGAGGCACGGCAGATGATCGTAGAGGTAGCGAACTCGCGGAGGCAGCACTAACAAGTGTCGACACTGTCACTTGCGTGCGCGAGGAGAAAAGAGGCGTTTTACTTCCTTCTTTATTCTTCTTGTCTCGTGCGCGCAAGCGACACTGTTGACACTCTTCGAGCGAGCTGTTGTTGGCTGACCGAGAGAGCGCAAGCCAAAGCCGGAGCCGCTTCTATCGTGACGACCCCATCGCGATTTGCGTTGTCTGCTGGGGGATCTGGCCATGGCATTAATTGTCGGCCAGGGGGATGTGGCGGTCCTACCCCCCTCGGTCGGTGTTCTCAACGGTACCCGAGACACAGAGTGTATTCGCCGGAGGCTCTCGACCAGGCGTATACCGACCGTAAGCCCGGGGCTACTTGGGCGGCAACGGCCTCGAAAGGCTCCACTGCGGGTGACGGTAGCGACTACAATTACAGAGAACGAAAGGAGAACGTGGGCTGGCGCCACGGCAGGGGTGAAAAGGTTGCGGTCCCACGGCGAGACCACGTTTCTCGCGGGACTAGATCAGGTCCACCAAGATACTTACTCTCCGAGCGAACGGTACAGCCGGTAGAGCAAAAGGTGGGCTTCCAGATCTGAACAGGCGACCAACAGTTATGGCCAAGTTCAAACCAGGACAATCGGGAAACCCAGCAGGTAGACCGCGGGGGACTAAAGACACACGCACAGAACTAAGAGAACTGTTGCGTCCCCACGCGCCCGCGTTGGTGGCCAAGGTCGTCGCGCTAGCATTGGATGAAGGTGACGTCGCAGCCCCCAGAATTTGCGTAGAACGTCTGATACCGGCACTCAAGCCCCAGTCCGAGCCCGTCTCACTGCCAGGCATGAGGGGTACCCTCAGCGAGCGGGGTAACACGGTCTTGGGCGCCATGGCGCGGGGAAGACTCTCGCCCGACGAAGCGGCGACTGTTCTGCAGGCACTGGCTGCCCAGGCCCGGATTCGAGAGTTCGACGATTTGGCATCTCGCATCGCAGAACTGGAGGCAAAGGTCGATGAGCGTAAAGAGCCGGTTGGGAAGACTTGAGAAACGACTGTCTGTTGGCTCGCACATTATTTCACCGCCTTTCGCCCGTGTTGTTTCGTGATGAGTTGAGAGCGTTTTCCCACATTGTTCGCTCCGGTGAGAGAAAGGTAGATGACGGACGAGTGTGGGAGATGTATGCGCAGAGCGCTAGAGCAAACGGAGCTGGTTCGGTTCAGGTGTTAAGGCAGTAAGCTGTCGCAGATAGGGTCGTAGAGCGGGTATGTTGGGCCAGCGCGCGAGCAAGGCGGCGGTGTATTTGGCGGGCCGGTTTGTGAAGCCGGTAGCGGTGCGGATCGCTTCGAGCAAGGTTGTTGGCGCGAGCCACACAGTCAGTTGGGCCTCGAGGGTGAGTGCAACGATGGGATCGCAGGCCATGGCGTCGGTGAGCACGAGACCGGTCATGGGCTGATCGGCGAGCCACTGGACGAGGCCTACCCGCGCGGCGTGAGTTTGGGCCAAGGCAATAGGCGGTCTTGGATGGTCGCGCTCGAGGATAACGGCAATGAAGCGCTTCGGTGTGGGCCATAGCCCACAGAGGGCGTTCACGGATTGACCTCCTCGAGGGCGGCCTGGACATGTTCGCTGGTGACCTGTTGGGTTTTGGCGAGAGCGGCGGCGGAGAGTGCATAGTGGGCGAGGCGATTGACCTTACGCGGCTTGCCGTGGGTGGCCTGCAACAGTGCTTCGCTGGCGGCGGGCTCGAAAAGCGGCAGCTCACAGCCGGCTGAGCGCAAGCGATGGGTGAGATACGCGGGCAGCTCCTCAGGGGTGAGTCCGGTCAAGTGATGACGCACGACGATGCGCTGGGCCAGCGGTTCGTGCACAGCCATGGCCAGGCGCCGGCGCAGCTCGGTCAAGCCCACCAGCAACAGACACAGCCGATTCTCGGAGTCCATCTGGTAGTTGGTCAGCAGCCGCAGATCTTCGAGCACATCGTTTCGCAGGTGATGGGCTTCGTCGACGATGAGCACTGGGCGTTGTTTGGCTTCCAAGGTGAGGCGGGTGATCTCGGCGCGAATGACCCGAAAGGCGGCGGCGCGGTTGCGCTCGGTGGGTAACCCCAGCTCCCAGGCGATGGACTTGTACATATCCATCACGTTGCCGGTGGAGAGCGGGACGTAGAAGACCCGATAGAGTCCGGTGTGCAGCGAGCTGGTGAGCTGGCGGCACACCGTGGTTTTGCCACTGCCGGCCTCGCCAGTGACCAGGCCGATGCCGCGCAGCTCGATGAGGTGTTTGAGTCGTGCCTGAGCTTCGCCAATGGCGGCCGAGGGGAAGAGTTCATCGGGTGCGAGGGCGCCATCGAAGGGGTAGCGGGTTAGGCCGAAGTGGGTGCGATACATCAGCGGCGCTCCTTATCGTCATCGGGATGATCGAGATCTCGCAGGGTCAAGCCGCTCGCCGGGGGTTCGGGTGGGGCATCGGCGCTCAGGGTCCAGGAGGGACGCTGACGTTTGACGAAGCAATTGGCATAGAGCTCGACGGGCTTGGCGGCGTGGATGTGTCGGCCTTCGTGCCAGACATCAATCGGCCGCCCGGGGGGTGCCGCCGGATCATATCGCAGCGTGACGTTGTGCCCGACCAGCGCGGCGTCGACCTCATAGACCACGCCGTTCAGGCTCACGGTGCGGTCTTTCTGCACCTTGCGTTTGACCTCGAAGAGAAACACTTCGTCGAGATCGAGGTTGGGCTCGGGGAAGCGCACCTGGTCGGCTTGGCTGGCCCAGCGTTCCAGGGGCGTTTGGCCGTCGAGGGAGCGATGCGGCGTGTTATGGTATTCGCTCTCGACCCACGCCCACAGGCGTCGATTCAGTGCCTCGAGGCTGCGCAAATCATCGTTGCCAAGCAGCGGGAGGAGCTGTGAGCGCACGGTGCGAAACCAGCGTTCTTGTTTTCCCCGGCCTTGGGGCTGATAGGGGCGGGCATGGATGAGGGCGATGCCGAGCTTGGCGCAGATGAGCGCCAGGTGCTGGGAGCGGTAATTGCTGCCGTTATCGACGTAGAGGCGCATGGGCAGGCCGCGTCGCAGCAGAGCTTGCTTGAACACGGGTAGAAAGGCCTGGGTGTTCTCGGCGAGGGTAAAGGCCGCGTAGGGCACCACGCGGGTGGCGTCATCGAGAAAGGCAATGAGATAGCTTTTGCGCTTGCGTTTATCGTCAACGAAGACGGCGGGTCCATGCATCACATCGCTCATCCACAGTTCACCGGCGCGCTCAAAGGCAAAGCGGCGGCGATCCGATTCGGTGGGGACATTGGGGTCTTTGCGCATCAGGCCATGGCGGGCAAGCAGCCGATGGACGGTGGAAGTCGGCAGCGGTAGCTCGGGTGGGACTTCGCCAGTGGCGCGGGCGGCGCGAATGACCAACGGCACGGAGAGCTTGGTGTTTTCCTCCTTGATGCCAAGCAGCAAATCGGCGATGGCTTGCGGGATCGCCCGCGCTCGCCCCCGGTCGGCCCGCGGCTTAGGCAGCAGCGCATCGAAGCCGCCTTTGCGATAGCGTTTGAGCCAGTCGCGGATGGTCTCCGCTGCCACCCGGGTGCGGGTGGTACCGGGGATGGTGTACGCGGCGGCCGCCTTCTCGCGGATGCGTTCATACAGCCCCTTACTGCCTGGCGGCAGCTGGACGAGCTCAGCGATAAGACCGTAGCGGAACAGGGCAATGGCATGGCGGCGATCGGTTTCGGGATCAGTCACGATGAAGCTCCTTCGGGTCGGATCAGTGCATTCAGTGACCCGAGAAGCTACCCGTTAGGCCCGGGTGGGTCTGGCCCCATTTGGTGTTGGCGCGGTGCGTCGTGTTCACCGCCGGTGATCGACGGGGGACGGAAACCGAGCGGCGGCGGTAGAAATGGCAGGTAGGCCGTGGCAATCGCTCGCAATGCGGGCAGGACGCCGTCGTGACCAACGTGTCCCCGCAACGCGGTCACCGTGGGCTGAGCGCCCGAGAAACGCTCGGGCATCAGGCTAACCAGCGCGCTGAGTGCACCGTGCACGGGTTTGACCCGACGTCGGGTCCAGCGGATGGCACCCGGCAACTCAATCTCGGGGCGCAGGCGATCGGCGGCTGCCTCCAGGCTGCTGGCCTGCTCGACCGCCAATACCACTTGCTCGATCGCGAACAGCGTTCCTCGGAACCTGGCTGCAAGACAGTCAGGCAACAGACTGAAGGTGCAATGCCCTTCTCGGCAGTACCAGCGAGCAACACGTGCCCCGGGCGGATTGACTCGCTCGTAGGTGCCATGACGGGCCAACGAGCACCCGCCTTGGGGATGCAGCGGGCACTGCGGCAAGCTTGCTTCGCGCCAGGCTTCCTGTGTAACGTATTCTTCGCTGGTCAGCCCCGCTGGAAATCGAAGCTGCACCGGCCACCGGCCCGCCCGGGAGCCACCGGGGCGGGCCAATCCTCCCTTCTCGAGAACGGGCACGCTGCCCGCCACGAAGAAAGTACCTGCCGGTGAAAGAGATGGGAATGCCTGGCGGCTGGTCTTCTCTCGTTACCCCACCCGTGCCAACCGTTCACCGGTGAGGTATTCGGATCGCCACACGCCGGTGGCCAGCGATCGAATCAGAGAGCCAACAGTCACTATTCGATGTGCACTTTGATGTGCTGTTGTACGATCTGACCAGCACCTATTTCGAGTGCGAACCCCCGCCGTCAGGCAAGCGAGAATTCGGTTACAGCCGTGACAAGCGGCCGGACTGTGTTCAAGTGGTTATTGCGTTGATTGTGACGCCGCAGGGGTTTCCTTTGGCCTACGAAGTCATGCCGGGTAATACCAGTGACAAAACCACTCTGGGCGATTTCCTGAAGAGAATCGAGGAGCAGTATGGGAGAGTCCAACGTACCTGGGTGATGGACCGAGGCATTCCGACCGAGGCGGTCCTCGAGGAGATGCGCGAAGCTGAACAACCAATCCATTATCTGGTGGGTACGCCGAAAGGACGATTAAGCAAGCTGGAGAAAGCCTTTGTCGAACGTCCCTGGGAGACGGTTCACGACGCCGTGCAAGTCAAGTTGCTGGAGAAGGACGGCGAGGTTTATGTCCTGGCCAAAAGCGCGGGCCGGGTTGATAAAGAACGGTCCATGCGTCGCCGGCGGCTGAAGCGACTCTGGAAACGTCTGCAGGAACTTCAGCAACAAAAACTCAGCCGAGACGCGCTGCTGATCAAGCTGGGTGCCGCCAAGAAAGAAGCTGGACGCGCCTATTATCTGGTCGACATTCAACTACCTGAGAAAGACCAGGACGTCACCCCGCAGACCTTCACCTTCTCTTTGCGCAAGAACAAACTGCGCATCGCACGTCGACGCGAAGGGCGTTATCTTCTGCGTTCCAATCTCACCGCGGAAGATCCTGCACTGCTCTGGCAACATTACATTCAGCTGACAGAAATTGAACAAGCCTTCAAAGAGCTCAAGAGCGACTTAGCTATCCGACCTATTTATCACCAAAAGGATTCACGAATCGAAGCGCATATTTTCGTGGCTTTCGTTGCCTATTGTCTGCAAGTAACCCTCAAGCAGCGACTCCGTTCACTGGCGCCAGGTCTTACCCCCAGGGCAGTGCTGGAGAAATTCTCTGCCATGCAAATGGTCGACGTCCATCTACCCACGACCGATGGGCGTCATCTGGTGTTGCCGCGGTATACGCACCCAAACAAAGAGCAACAGATTCTGTTGTCACAACTGAAGCTGGACCTTCCCGAACAACCGCCACCAAGAATCTACTCCGAGGCCGTATCTGCCTGATTGCCGAACTCCCGTCTTGTAGTGGAGACTTTTGGATTCCGACCACCGGAATTCAATAACTTACATCGGTTTTGGGGCTGAGTTGCGGAAGTCAGGCTAGGGCCGGCCGGTCCGCCTTCGCACGGCTTCGTGCCGCACCCTTGTCGGCGAGTTACGTTTCCATGGGACAACGGTATGTGTTCATCACTGTTTAGCCACTGCTGGACAACCACTACCACCTGGTCGTAGAGACACCGGAGGCAAATGTATCCAAGGGGATGCGCCAGTTGGATGGGGTGTATGCCCAAGCCTGCAACCGCCGGCACCGGCAGGTGGGGCACTTGTTCCAGGGGCGGTACAAGGCGATATTGGAAGATTCTGAGCCTAATCTGCTCGAGCTGGCGCGCGTTGAACGGAGGATCTTATGGTCCGAGTCACCGGGTCACAGGCCACCTGAGAAAGGCAGTGTAGGGAGCTAGCTTAGCTTTCAGACGACGAAGCAGCGTAGACTAAACCCCGGTGGATTGACTGTGTGGTCAGCAGATGCCGGGAAAGAGTCCCGTCCAGGGCTTGTTGACGGTTCCGGCGGTGGACCAGATGTGGCGGGGGGAGTTGACTGACCGAGCTACAAGCACAGCTATCGCCGGGGCAACAGTGTTGGAGGGGAATGGTTATGCAAAAAGATGAGTGGAAAACGGACCCACTACTGTCCTACTACCACGGTATGGTAGACGAGTTTCTGGCACTCGGTACCCCGGAGGAGACACTGACTCCCCTAGACGCGGATGGCATCGAGAAAATGCGGGCCAACTATAAGTAGGACGGTCCTTCATTTGTACCTGGGAAGTGCAATGTTGTGACCACGTACATCCCCGTCAAGGACAGGCGACTGGTCAAATTTCTCTCTAAGACCGTAAAGAAGGTGACGCCGTTGTTGCCTAAAGAATTCGATCACCATGTGGTTCCGCCAGCCGCTTATCACCTGTCGCTAGTGATGATTCAAGACATCCGACTGGCGAACATGGATGACGAAGAGACGAATAAACTATTGCTCTCGAAGCTACAGGTCAGAAAAGTTACTCGAATCTTCGATAAGACCATGAAAAAGCTGCGGCCACGGAAATACGACCTGAAGCTCTACGGGATATGCTTTTCTGCGAAAGACGGAGCCATGGGGGCGGCATTCGAGGATAAATGCCAGACGTGCAGAATGAGGGCCGAGATTGCGGACAGTTTGCGGGCAGTTCGAAAAAAGCAGAATCTCAAGTATCCGAAGAACCTGTTGCTGGTCACCGTGCTCCGTCCGTTGGAGCAGTTGCCGCCTGATGTGCTTCGGGCGCTGCAGGACAAGCAAAGAGAGCTTTTCCCTTTGAAGAAGCACAAGCTGACTCTGCCTGTGCACAAGGTCGCTCTAGGCAAGGAAAGCAGATGGATGCACTCAAAGGTCAAAGAGCTTGGCCGGACAAGACTGCAGTAGACTGTGTTACCGGTCAGCACACCACCATCATGCCAACGACAGACAATTCCAGAGAAGACCGTATCATCATGGAGATCGTCGTGGACGCCTACGACGAACACGAGCGTGCGCTCGCCTGGTACTACTACCTGGAAGACAAGCTGGCATTCCCGTTCAGGGCGAAGTGCCTGGCCAAGAGGGAAATCTCGCCGCTGAAGGGTGGGGAGGAAGTGGAGGTCATCGGGATGCCTTCAGAGCACGAGTGCGAGCGGGAGATTCTTGTATCCGTCCAATGGGAGAAACGGATCGTGGCGGTTCGCTTGTGCCAGTTGAAAGGCGTCGGTCTGGATGTGGAGACCCGTCAGGCGGTCGAAGACTGGCACTACTGGGTAGGACAGGGTTATGAATACTAGACCGGGAAGGGGTGGAAATGGGCCAGGGTGCGAGACTACTGGACGCGGAAAGAGACTCGTCGCCAGGCTTGTCGGGCTGGCCACCGTTTCGTCGGTCCTGGCACTCAGTTTTCAAGCGCTCGCTCTCTCTCTTGTCTGGATAGTGTTCGCCGCTACTCCGGTCACCGAGCAGACTGGAAGAACTTCTGAGGGTCTTGAGGTGCAGAGGGTCACAGACAACGCCTTTGCCGTAGTGGGTCCCCTCGGTAATCGTACCCCGGGTAATCTCGGCAACAACGCCACCTACGGGGCCGTCGTTACTTCAGAAGGTGTGATTCTTATCGACTCGGGTGGCACCTATAAGGGT
>JAAUXT010132232.1_pt1 | contig 14201 bp, 14 predicted proteins | sample 7278171 | NCBI WGS metagenome assembly JAAUXT01 (sample SAMN14350112, study PRJNA611818) | marine sediment metagenome | isolation source: surface marine sediment (1.8m) | place: French Polynesia: Moorea | collected 2018-08 | reverse complement strand
TGTGGACAGATGCACACATGAATGCTAAGGGTTTTTAAGCCGTCAGCGGCACCTAGATGGCCGGCTGCGCGACCATCAATAAAATGACAGATCCTCGTATATCGTATTGGTTGGGCAATGGCCGAGGTGGGGGGAGGGGTGCACAAAGTGTGGACAGATGCAGAAATGGTTTTCAAGCAGTTTGCTACATCAAAGACGCCCGCCATGCGATCACGAAAAGAACGACAAATCTTGTGCATGTTGTGTTTTGAATCAGGCGGGCTACAGTTTGGCAACATAGGATTTCTAATGTTATAGGGGGCGCGGTTGGACGATTCACACATTCGTCTCAATGCACGAAGTCAAAATAAAAAATACTATTTTGCAAGTTTTGAGCAGGATATGCTTCAGTTGTTGGAAATTATGTGAAAATCCCAATAAAAAATGTGGTGTCAGATGGAACGTGTCTCATTCAGTGCGACATGAAGTGATAGCTACGAAATCTGAGAATGCGCGTAGTAATTTGTATCGGGTGGAGAGTGTGAGACTTCCACAGCGTGAAAAAGCAGCAGCAGAATATTGGTGATTTGCGTTTGCTTTTGAGATGTTTCCAGCACTCGCTTGGAATTATCCGAAGTGAATTTTACTCATAAGATACAATTGCTTGGTTTCACTGACTTTGGTGTCAATTGGCGGGAATACAACACATAAAACAGGTACAGAACTGCATCAGTTTCTCCGAAATGGCGGAGGCGATCTTTTGCTTTTGTCCAAGGTGTTTTCAAGTGAAGCCGAGGCAGCAGCAGAAACCACAATGTGTCTGAACCAGGTTACATGACATCCTGTTGCTGTCAGAATTATGAAAGTTGCGATGCAAAATGTGAGGTTTGGCGGTTTGATGACTGGGGGTTGCGCAGAGTGTTGGCTGCAGACAGGTGCCCAAAATTCAAAAATCCAAGAAGTGGGTGCAGAACCTGGATCTGGGAACAGCGCGGAGAGTTTTGACTTCAGGAAAATTCTGCTCGGCTCTGGGGATCGTAGGCTGGGGATCCTGCCCAGCAGGTTCTTTGGGTTGCAACCAATTCATTGGTTCTCTCCGGCTTGTGGTGCCAGTGCATCGTGCACGCTGATCCTGTCTACCGAGCGAGCTGGGTGTCTTGATTCTTCATGCTCTTTCACACTTCAGTTGTGCAGTGCAACCAGAGCATCTTCCCAGGTTGAAGGAGTGCACGAGTGTGGATCAGAAATACAGTGTGACAAGTCGACGTTGTGGAGCCGTGTGAAGATGGGTTGCATTTTGTTGCACGCGAGCTTCACTTCAACGGAAACTCGACGCAAAGTACTCGGAATATGAAGACGTCCCACCTAGTTACAAGTGACGTCCCACCAGATCGTTTCCTGAGTCACGAGATACTCGAGTTCAATTTGAAGGAACCGACAGCTTGGATGTCAAGCAAGTCACAGTTGATAATTAGGTCGCCATCAAAACTTGAATCACTTGCGTGACGAATATTCGTTGCTGGACCTGTGTGTTGGCTAGCTTTGTGTGTCATCAGCCTGCTTGACAAGCGTTCCTCAGCCTTTGTGTGCCAATTCCTTTGGTCTTTGGCTGTCTGTTGAGCAGTGTCTGTATTTCCATGTTTTCTCTTTTCAGATTCGTGTTTGGTGTTGAAAGGGACAGTGGAAGAAATTGGTGAAAATGATGAACCAGTTCGTTCCAGGACCAGGTGATAAAGAACTCAATGACCTTCTGGACTTCAGCGCTGTAAGTACTCAAACAAAATGTTTTCGTTTTATTTTTTCTGTGATTGGAATTTTTGAGGCTGGCGGTGTCGCCGAATGGCTGGTCTGCCGCATTTGATGCTGTCACTGGGGATGCCGTCCGAGAGATCAGTTGGGACTGCGCTTCTTTCTTTCCCACAAGAATTTCAGGGCAAAGCGTGGGATCAATACAAAAACAGCAAAAATGGAACGCCCATCCCTGTGAACAGAAAGGGGTCAGGAATTGCACAAGTAAATTTTGGTTGTGGACAGGACCTCTGGATTACTTCTCAACCGGAGGGGTGTGTGTGTACAAAAAATTCTGTCATTCTGCAGGGAATAATTTTTCAAAAATAACATGTTTTCTTGGGACAACTTTGGCATTGTTTCCCCCACAACCATGTGAATAGACATTCAAAATGGTGGTTAGGTTCTGTCCACAACAAGTGTTCCAATTTCAAAAGGTTTGGTTGAACACAGGGTATGCCACTCGAAGTTTGGCACCTCAGGCTTAGTTTGATGGTTCGGTACGAGTTGTGTCACTCGATACGAGGAGAGATTCCGTTCTGTCTTTCATGATACCAGCATGGTGATTGTTTTGATGACTCAATGCGACACGACATCAGCCTCTGAGTAGGAACACATGCAATTGCACTGACCCAGATGGTCACTGTGAAGGACAGAATCAGCCAGACATCCTGCCAAACATCAGTCAGTCAACATGAAGCGAGGACACTGTTCCTTTGAAGCTCCAGCAGAGTTTCAACATTTTTTTCTCTCAGCGGATGGGAGTCTCCATGGCTGTGACAGTTCGAGCGATCCAGTTTGTTTATGGTGATGCTGCACTCAGTGCAGTCCAGATCAGGCACTGGTTCAAGCAATTTCAAGGTGGAAGAGACACTGTGATTGACCTTCCAAGGCGTGTCAAGGACAAAACAGGGAGAACTGAAGCTAACATCGACAAAGTGTGCACAGCTTTGGACCAGGACCGACGCCTGAGCATCACTGCCCTTTCAGTTTCCTGTGACATTCCATGGTCCACGTGCAGGAAGATCGTCAAATTGGACCTGAAACTGTCCCGGAAAGCAGCAAAATTTGTGCCACATCTACTGCAGGAGAACCAAGTGCAGGAGAGGATGCGCATCTCCGGAAATATGCTGAACAGACTCCAGTCAGAGCCTCATTTCCTGGACTATGTGGTGACGACAGATGAGAGTTGGATGTATTGCTATGATCCAGAACTGAAGAACCAGTCCAGTGCATGGTTGGCAAAGGGGGAACAGAGACCTGTGAAGGTCGCGAGGCCCAGGACAGTTGGCAAGTTGCTGTTAATATCCTTCTTTGACTCGAAAGGCGTCATCCATTGGGAGTACCAGAGGGGGACTTTGGTGTCAGCCCAGTTCATTAACATCCTTGGTAACCTCAGACATGCCATTTCCAGGAAAAGAGGAAACAAGTACCTACAGAACTTCACCCTCCATATGGACAACACAAGTCCGCACACGTCACAGCCTACAAGAACTTTCCTCATGCTGTCAAAGACAAAAGTTTTGGAACACCCAGCTTACTCCCCGGACTTGGCTCCGTCCGATTTCTGGTTTTTCCCCCACCTTAAGAAGCCTCTCAGGGGGAAATGGTTCAATTCCATTGCAGAACTGCAACAGGCTGTGGACAAGGAAATCGGGGAAATATCCTCTTTTGAATTCGAGCAGTGCATCCAAAGGGATTGGCCCAAAAGATGGGCAAGATGCGTTGACAAGGACGGACTGTATTTTGAAGGACTTCAGTAAAACACATTCTGAGAGTGTCTCACATTGTCTCTTTGTGACTATTCCGTACCCGTAGGTATGCGGTCAATAGCCCTGAAAACAGGGTTAAATACCTTGTCAACAAACCACATGTTGGTATCATGAAAGACAGAACGGAATCTCTCCTCGTACTTCGCGAGTTTGCATGTCGCTGTGCATTAGCGGTGTGTTGGATGACAAGCGGACAGGGGACCCGGACCCGTCTCTTTCCCTGCCTCCTGCCGCTGCAGGGCCCTGCAGGTTCCGCTGACTGCAGCAGCACCTGGTGCGCGTCTAACCTGCAGGACACCTGAACCTCGTCTTTGACCTACAATACTGTTCGAGACTCGTTGGGTCTTGGTCCCGTCCCACCTGTTCAACTCTTCATTTTCACAACAAGCAAGTCTCCAGCTGAACGCGTGAAAACAACGTTCCGTTTCTCAAGACATTGCGAGCAAAGGAACTGAGACGGGCTTTTCATCTTGGCTGACGCTTGCTGCGAAACTTCGCTTGTTGGGCGGGAGTGGTGAATCGTACAACAATAAGCAGTTGCAATGTAATGGCAACATATCATTAGGTGTGCACACGTCAGGCGCCCAGGCAGGAATATCTGGGGCAAAGTCCTTGTCCAAAACTGGACAGGCCCCCGCCAATCGAGACGCAGAGCGCCTGCTCGTACCAATGTGTGTGTGTAGCGAGTAGGAAACAGCGACAGGTGCAGAGGGTCGCACGCGCTCCAAACCACCTATCATGTGCACTGATAAGCGCGAGGACAACTCGCTTGACTTGCCCGTAGATGGCAAACCAGGACTGAGACAAAGAGCCAAAACGTGTTTTTGGGCAAACAGAATTTTAACGAATGTCAATTTGCTTTTGGCAGGACAGCCTTTCTTGTCTCTCGTGTATTCTCATTTTTGTGGAACCGTCACAACAAATGCAGAGAAATTTGCTGCATTGTTTGCTCTTTGCGATGTCATTCAAAGACCACCCTTGAAAATGAAACTTTTGCCTTTGCGGAAGTCGTTGTATCTGTTCGAATATAACGTGGTCAGATGTGGTTCAGCTGTTGCGGAATTGTGCCTGGAGACGTGACACCTGCAGGATCCCACACAAGCTCGCCCGAGAGAAGGGCAGGTGTGTGTGAACACAAACACCCATCAGCTGATCTCGGCTTCAGCATGATCAAGTCTGCTTTCAAAGACGATTGCAGAATTCTTTGTTTGGCACAAGAGGGGACACATGTTTGTTGCGAAACTTTGCGATTCACCCAAGTTCGTTTGCCCCGACACAGCACCACCAACTCGGCCTGGGGGGCGGGGGTGGGTGTTTACAAGGGTGACCCACCAATAACAACACGGAAAGAACTTGGCAGCGTGATAACACACTGCTCTTTCACCAAAGTTATCTGAATGGCCCTTTTAGTGGTTAATGTCGGCATTGAAAACCGGTGGTATTTTTGGTGTTGAACAGCTTTGAGGAACCTGGAGTTCTCTGCACCTCTTGTGAAAGAAGTGCAAGAGGTGAGACTGAGGGCTGTTGATTGTATGTCATCTCTGTATTCTTCATCAAACGTGCAGAGTGAATCCATTGAATGTTCTGACAGTACTTTCTTGGCACTTGTGACTGAATGCAGCTCGTGTGCACGTACATTGGACGTGTTGAAATGAAGTCACCGTGTTCACGTTCACAGCACATCGTGTTCGCACACTGTGTCAACTTTTTCCTTTGGGCCACGTTCACTTAACTCCCAAAGCAGCAACCGTCAAACTCAAGATGGCCCTCTGTCTTAGCCAGTTCACCCTTTGAAGCTTCCTCTCCTCCGCCACTGCATGATTTGCGCTGTGGATTTTGGTTGTGAAGATGTTGTGGCTTTGGCCCTTTTATCCGGGTTACACCGGGATGAATGCCCGCATTTTGACTGCATGACCCACATCTGCAGTGAAAATGCGACAGATGGTCGAGAGCTACATGCAACACATGTAGAACGGTACAGGTGCCTTTTGTCTACTTCCCATTGTGATCATCACCAGTGAAGCAAGCTCAAGCAGAAAACCCCTTGGGCAACATGCGCGCAACAGCAGCAGCGGTCTGTCTCTGGCTTGAGACTCAGAATTGAACCTTGACTGATTGTCGTACCATTTTGAAATGTAATGATGGATTTGGGGAATAATACCACCATCAACACAACTAGCCAGGCGTGAGATAGCACGCTTTGCAAAAGGTTAATCTTTGCTTATTACAAGGGACTACTCATATTTCATTTCCATTTTCCTCACAAAATGGATGTGAAGTTTCGGAGAAGAAGCAACTGCTGAATTTGCCTCGCATTCAGAAGGCTTTACACGAATGCAGGCCGAGGGGCTTTATTTTCACTGAATGAAGACTGAATTTTCAGCCCTCTCACGGCGCAGGAAACTAAACTTTTTGAATGGAACGACTGAAGACTCTCGGTGGTTGTTGCCCTTTGTGTATTTTTCTTTGTTCGTTCAAGATCACCTGACAATTTTGAACCGCAAGCAGCAATGTCATCTCGTGTCCCCCCGACTTCCTTCAGCATCTCATCTCTCTGTTTATCGTGGCCTTATTGCTCACAATTCCACTGGACTCTGCCGAGATGATGATTTGATGGAAAAGAAAGGTTGGTCGTCTCACAAGCAGCGGATTAGGGCTGAGCTGTGATGTGCCCAAGACATTATATTGATGACACGAACATGTAGAGGGTCAAGCCAGCGCCTCCAATTGATTACCAATTTGGACATAATGGACAAGGGAGTAAACACAGCCAAACAAGCAGGCGGGCTCGTGCTGTGGTGTAGCTCGGTAAATTGAAAGCCTTTCCTTGGTACACACTGCAAGCGAAGACATTTTCAGATTTTTAAAAACTTTGCCTCTTCACTGAACGAGCTAAGAGGTTTAAATAATCCTTTTGTAAGTCCCTGGTGCGAGTCTGATACGGTTGCTGCATTTTCCCAGCGTTGTCAAAGTTGTCTTTGAAAACCTGAAGATTTAGCTGGATCTCATGCTTTCTTTGTGTCTGCAGAAGAAGAAAAATCACAGAAATCATGGTACAATTTGTGCGAAGCAAGTTGTACCTTGCAAATCTTGATTAGCTGGGACATTGAAATGCGGAGTATTTTACTGGTGTTGCCTTGCGTGGCAGTGGCTGGGGTTAGTGGAAGGAAGGAAAAGCGCTGCCTTCCTCCGCTTCCCGATTGACTCGTAACTGCGGGTGCCACTGGGACGGGTGGCTGATGGAGAAAACTAATTTGCAGTGGAGAAATGAGCTGGTTATCTTGCCTTATAAAGGGATGAGTGGTCGGGATTAGACGATCAATTAACATTGAGTGCTGAACTCCAGCTTCAGGCCTGGTACAACAGCAAACCACGCCACGCTGCACAGTGCTCAGGCTTTCTTGTGCGGCACATTTTCTTCCCTCGAAAACATCTTGATGTTTGAAGTCCTGGGACAGGGCCGTCACTTGGGTGCCATTTCACTTTGGAGTCTGGAAACGAGGGAAAATTGATTGACCCACAACTGGAAGTCGTGTCGTTTGCATCGCTGAAAGTTGGCGCGCTAATCCTCGGCGATTTCCGCGTCCAGCTTTTCACTGTCTCATTTGCTGTGGGCCATTCAAAACAGGACACTCCGCATTCTGGTTCTGGTTTTATCGTGGTCTTTTGCTAAAATTTTCTGCACTTGCTTTGCAGGCTTTTAAGAACAGGATCTGAGTTCTGCTGAGCCTTTTCCAAACTCGCCACGTTTTGTGTTTCACCTCCCCCATTCTCCGTCTTCTCCGTTGAAATTTGTTTTGTGTTTTTTTGCAGATGTTTCAGCCGCCAGTACCTCCCGGTGCTGGACCCCGGGGAAACCCGATGGACAGCAACAACTACCCTCCCGGCTACAAAACCGGTGAGTGAGGCACTTTTGTTTGATCACCAACAGTGAAGGGGAGAGTTTTCGTGAATGTTGCGAAATGCGACAAACATAGCCGTTATTGCTCGCTCGGGGGGACACCAGGTCGGGTTTTACTTTGTATCAGAAAGAACACTGCGAATTTATTGATCTCATTGCCGATCCACGTCACTGCAAAATCCTCATTTTAATTTCTGTGACTCAAAATATTTCATATTGAACAAACATTGCAAAAGCAACGGCAGAGTGAAGAAGCGCGGTGTTGGAGCGAAGAGGTGTTCTGCAACAATAGACACGGCAAAATATATAAGTGAGGCAACAGCTGTTTAATTCATTACATATTCCATATTAACTTTTGCATGAAAACACAAATCAATAACCCCAAATAGTCCTACACTTGGAAAAAAATTGATTGGTGAAAATAATGCGAGTTGAGTTGAAAGATGCGCACTCTTCACCTATCTGCTTCAGAGAAGTTTGTGACACACTTCGTTTTCGAAAGCTGCGAGCTTTGTGCAGAGCTCATTTGTGCGGAGGTTTTTCATTTCTGCATTCACGTTTGGTACGAAAGAGCCTCTTGAACTTTCCGCAGCTTGTTAGGAGGAGACTCAGTGGGAATTAGGAAACGCATTCACAGGCAATTTTTTCACAGCTTGTTGGCAAGGATTCAGTCTGATTTTTGTCCACAGTGTAGTGGTCATCTCAAACACGATGTGCAATGAGTTTCACCATTTTGTCCGTTCAATTGAACACAGAATGTGTGAAGTGGCGCGAAGTTAGTTTTGAAGCTGCTTAAAATTCCACGCCTGACCAGGGCAATAAATCCCATTGCTATCGAAAGTTAAGAAAGTCTGACATAGCTGTCCATTTAAATCTGAGGAAATTAGGCTTGGTGTATGCAGAGGGGTGAGCGCCGGGAGACACTGCAGTCCCAGTGACGTCTTGCCCACACACTCGAAAACTCGATCTGATGCCATTAACTTTTCATGATGCTCGCAAACTGTTGCCAGTGGCAATGCACGTTCGCCCGTTCTTGCTCGCTCCCCTGTCGCTCAAACGACCCGCAGTGTATCTTCAGCGATTTTGTCGCTCGAATTTCACAGCTGCAGCGCCGTCCAGAAGCGGAAGGACTCTCAACCCTGCTGGACAAATGACGTTTGCAATGACGGCAACTTCGTAAAAAAAGCAAACGAGAAAGAAAAATTGTTCACCATTCTGAGTTGGTTTTTGTCAATTTTCAAAAAAGAAAGCAAAAATACGAGTGCACCAGTTGTCGTGGACAAACTTCACCTTTGTAGTGTTGAACTTTAATTAATCTTACAGCCGTGTTGATTAAGACTGGAAGCCGAAAGAACACTTCGTCAGGTATTTGTCACAAGCAGTTATGTTGCACACACCGAGTAACCTTCCAGGAAAATATTAATTTTGCAAATTGCACATCTAGGGTTTCAAGTAATCAAGCGTAGGGAAAGAAAAGAGCAATGTTAATTTTGTTGGCTTGCATTGAATGCCGTAGATAAACGGAATCGACAGGGGAGTTAAAATTTGCATGTATTCAACAAGCAGTGAAGAATGGCTGGAGCGCAGCCCATTAAACATGTTGAACACACTTAGTAAAATATTGATCTGTAAGAAAACACTGTATTAAAGCCCAACAGTCAATAGGCGCTGAGAGATGCATGAGGTGGGAGGGTAAGTGGGGACTGGATGCGTCCCTATCCGGACTCGAGAATAGAATCCTTGTTGCTCAAGCTTTTGAGCAGCACCCACTTTACAGCCGGGATTTTAGTGGGAGACAATCCGCCTGATTTGTGAAGACACTGTTGCGTCCGAGATAAAACTTGTGTGAAATGCCAAAACATGGAGGATGCCAAAACATGGAGGTTGGGCTTCTTGGTGGTTCTGGTAAAATTTGGACTGGAATGGGGCGGCGATAGCCTTTCCACATGCGTTGGTTTTGGAGGTATGCCGGGGTTTGTTGCGGGGTGCTGCCAGTGAATCGTCCACACAAAAAAAAAGAAACCACTTTCACAAACAATGAAGCCTTGTCATTTGCCCTTTAAATGCAGCTTTTACAGAACACGTTCAGTTGTGAGGGAAACTGCCGAGATGCCTGACATTTGAGTGCAAGAAACGGAATAAAAGCAGAACTGTGCGTGTGTGCACTTGTTTCTGCATGAAGTGGCCACACTGGGGAAGGCTCAACAGAAAGGAATAGGGATTCTCTGTAAGGTGGTGCAGGCAGTTAGGAATTTGCTGGCACATTGAATCGCTGTGTAATCGTCGGGAAAGATAACGGCTCAGGAGAGATTTACTCTTGACCAGTGCGTAAAGCATCCTTTCGGTGTTGACAGAGACTGAGGCTCAGAAATTAAATGTTTTCGTTGCCGCCGAGCCAGACTGAAGCTGATTTCTGTTGAACAAGGGCATTGCAGGGTTGTTTTTCGTGGGGTGAAAGACGTAGTGTGCTTTTGTCCGTGTTGAGGGGCTGAAGCGGTTTGCAAAAGTCCAACTCATTCTGTTGTTCTCTTTGGGTTTGTCATTGTCTCATCTTCCCAGTTGTCGATGAAGACGTCCTGTCTGCAACAAACTCACCGTGTTTGAAAGTGGTTTGCTGCAAGCAAAAGAATTGTCATTTGACGCTGGGGAAGGGAGCTCAGTTAGTTTGTTATAATCACAGCAAAAGCAGTCAAGTTCTGCACCTCGGTGGCCTTCTGAAATGGCAGATATTTAGAGGGACAGTTTGGAGTGGCTGGGAGCCTGTGGAGACGGAGTGTATATTCTGATGAAGGTTGTCGGAAGAGGAGGCAAATTGAAAACGCTGACCTTCCAAGGGGAGATGCTCTCCCAGTCGCTCGCTTGCTAGCTGTCTAAGAAATAAGCAGCTTATTATTCCTTTTGCTGCAAAATTGGCAATTTTGAATGAGTTCTGGGAGGCAGGGAGGGTTTGCTCGGCAGAGATATGAAGATTAGCAGTGCCAGTAATTACGCATTGGATAGGTGGTCGTTTTGCTACACAATTAACGTGGACAAGGCAGGCGGAGGGGAGTTGTCAATAGGACATGGGGACGGAAAATGGAGTAATTGAAAATAGGGATGCTGGCACTCAATTGTGTGTTGCGGGGATTGCTTCTCATATTGAACACGGACTTGATTGGCTGGTAAAGCCTGAACTTGAGCCGAGGATAAGTGGCTCAACATGGCCCCTGCAGTATTGTCTCGCTCTCTCCTCTCCTGCAGCATTTTCTGCTGCCCCTTACAGCGCAATGTGAGCCTCGTTCGCCTCCAATCTCACTTCGCATCACAGTGTTTGCACACTTGATGCGGTCAATGTTTAATACACACATCAGTGACCAATTAGCAAGAGGCTTAGAAACCTGATCTTGCGCTGTGGTGGGAAAGAGACAGCGATTTTTTTTCCTGAGGACAGAATCCACGGTTCGCACCAACTTTTGCTGAACTTTCATGAAGCCATCCACTGTCCCATTTCCAGTGTGAGGGTCCAGTTCGCACTCATAACATTCTGTCTTGTTCCTTCAATTGAACAATCATCTCGCGAAGTTGCAACCGTATTTCCTGCCGAAAAAAGCACACAGCAAAAGAAGAAAAACAAACTTTGTAGTTTTGTCTTTATTGCGCTCACAAAGCAAGATTTCGTGCAATTTTTTGTCGCTCTAATCCGGAAACTGACGGTGATAGACATTTTTCTTGCACATAAATTTGGCTAATTATCAGGATATCGGCCCCTCTTTTTACAAAAGATATCCTCGACGGAAAAACATTTTTCGAGCAAAACTTCAGATTCGGGCATGGGATTACAAGGGAAACCGAAGTAAGTTATCAGTAGGCGAGACTTCACGAGCGATTACTTCTTGCCTTTCCTATCAAAGCAATTTGCTTCCCATGGTAAAAAAAGTTACACAAAGGTAAAATGAACTGGAGTTGATTCCGGAGTGCAGTTCTGGAGTGTTTATTGGCGCCGCCTTTGTGTGTTACAATATATTTCTATATCAGGGAGTAATGGACCTTGTCAAATGATATTGTGCCAATTTAGTGTGATGTTTTGTCGAGTAATATTGCCGAGTTGACAGTGTCGGTGAAACGCGAGCTACAAAGGTTCAGATAAAGCGGCTGGGTCAGAAAATCTAATCAGCGGCAACTTGTCTCTCAAACCGCAGGAAATTGGCAAAAAACGGCGGAGACAAGTTTGGCCCAGGAGGCTCTCCGGGCTAATATCCATGAGTGGGCCGGGGGGTCAATTTTTGGCTGTTTCCTTATTAGAAAACATTCAATTTGGAGAAGTGGGCTGTGCCAAGGCCGGATGGATACATGATTGTCGCACTGTCAAAACTGCATGAGTCATGGCGGTTTTTCCATGTGCCGACTTGCGATCGCGTGTTCTGACGACGCTTTGTCCGGATTCTGCAGGCAGACATCGCACTCCCACCTCCACTCAAAATTGAAACCCGGCTCTGATTTGAAACCAGGAAGGTGAGGGGTAAACTCAAAGTTCCTTGAGACTCAACCTCAAGAAACAAGCTTTTCTCAAGCTTCCGCCAGGGTGGGGACTTCGTGCACCGGTACTTGGTTTCAGTGGAAGTGTGGACTGAAGGTCCTTTGCGATCCCCTTTCATGTACTAGATCAGCCCGGATCAGGACTCAAGGTGCCCTGTCGCAACTGACTGAGGAACCCTACGGATGTGTGTCAGTTGGACAGCAGGAAGTGCCGTGCAGCTGAGGAGTTTGCACGTGTCCACACCGGACGGCGTTCTTGTTGTGATTTCTCAAGGATTGTGGTGTTTTATGTTTCCTGTGCTGCAGGTCTTTATCAAGTTCGCGTATCAAAAATGTATTTGTGCAGCACCCCCTCAAAGTTTGCCGACTAGGTCCATTGAGGAGTGATGTTCAATGTGGCTTTGTGTACCGTATGTTGCCGGGGTTAAATATTCACGTACCAGTGAGGAAAAGGAGGAAAAACAAAAGTGCCCGCTTCTTCACCGGCAGCTTTATCGCAGGTTTATTGGTGGTTGATTTATTTCGGTCATTGGCTCAGAAGAAGTGAATTAGCAGGGCTGTATGGCACAGGAAAAGATTTGCAAGGGCAAGGGAAATGTTCGAGCACTTATGTATTGATTTGTTTTCATCGATACGAAGCCTGCAGGTTTAAAGCGTCGATTACTTTTCCTCAACTACGTATTGCCATTGCCAGAAGATTTGAAAGAAACCATTCACTCTTCCCCGTTGCATTTGGGGCTGTTGGGGGAAAAGTGTTGTTGCTGAACATTGTGGAAGAGAGACTTGAGGTGTGTTTCCTCCCAAACTGGTGAAATGTTTGTTCTTGATATCAATAAGGGACACGACGTGGTTGTGCTGTGGCATTCTGGCTGAAATTGTAAAAAATATATATATACAATAGAATAATAGCTTCCTGTATTTACTCGACATCGGATCACCATTTTTACCTTGAAATATATTAGGCTGGAATAATTGAGGTCTCCTTTCTGAAGCTTTTTGTGCATCGGCAGTCTAGCCTTGAGATGTGGCTGACGGGGCTCGGTGCTGTATTGAAGGAGCCTTGACTTGGGCCTCGGAAGACAAGCCGAGATGAGCTGCAAAGAGAAGAGCGACAGCGGAAGGCTTCGAGAGAAAAGTGTTTTCACCAATTGAGTGCAAGAAAACGCTGCGCCACTGAATTTGATGACACGTTGTTTGTGGCTGGCTGTTGTTTCACGACGGAAGAAATGGGCAAGGTTGTTGGAGGGAAAGGAAAAAGAAGAATGGGTCCGCGCCGGTGATAAAGAATTGCAAGAACTTTTCAGCCAGTTGTCAGTGTAATTTTCTGTAATGGGCCGTCGAAACGCAGGATGAGTTACACCGGGCATGGTGACCTTTTGTCAAAACATTTAATCAAGTTGCGGGAGAAAAGTCTTTGCGCAAAGGCCTTCACATTTGCTCTGTGTTGCAATATGCAGGAAAACAATGAGAGGTCACATCTCGCAGCTACAGGCAGAGGCACAGCAAATTTCCTTTCGTTGCAGTGGCTATTAGCCACAGTGACCTTACGTGAAAATTATTCATAAGGTAAATGTTGTAAATGGGATTGGGCTGCGCCGGTGTTTTTGGCAGGTTGATTGTGTGCTGTGGCAAAGCTAATCATAGGTGGGGGGTTGTTGCAGAACTGCCATCTCGACATTTCTGAAATGCTTGGAATATCGAGAACAAGTGTTTTTTGCGAAAGCAGTGGTACGAGTACATGTGGTCACAGTGAGAGAAATGTCCGGAATATGTGTGGTTGCAAAAGTTGGGGGGCGGATCACAACTTTCTCGGATATCAAGTTAGAATTCGTTGAGATGAACATGTTCCTTTGCCAGGTGTGATATACTTTTTTGTGGTGTTTTCCAGCTTTCCTTTGCAAAAAGACATTTCAAAATGAAAAGTTTCGAAATTTGTGACAAATTTTTCCTCGGAAGTTTTTGCTCGCACGCTCGCTTCCCATTTGCAAATACAATCAGAGCAGATTTTTATCAGCCGCGGTAGCGAGCTGATATTGGTTTGCCCCTGTATCTGCGTCCATCCATCTTGGGGGGAAAAAATGTCAGAATTTTAAGGGTTATACACACACAAATCAAACATAACACAGCACACAAATTGGTGGCACTATACACATTCTCACCAACTATGATGCATCTCTTCCTCTTACGAGACCTACAAAAGACAAAAATAATATTGTATTATTGTCTTTTGTCAGGGTATCTCGGGG
>JAAUXT010051142.1_pt1 | contig 14201 bp, 15 predicted proteins | sample 7278171 | NCBI WGS metagenome assembly JAAUXT01 (sample SAMN14350112, study PRJNA611818) | marine sediment metagenome | isolation source: surface marine sediment (1.8m) | place: French Polynesia: Moorea | collected 2018-08 | reverse complement strand
TTGGAATAGGTGGAGAGAAACTGGCTGATCAGATAACCGTGAGCCCCGTGGATCTCAATGCCGTCAAACCCGGCTGCCATGGCCCCTTTGGCGGTATCCACGAAGCCCTGGATGACATGGGCGATATCGAAGGCGCTGATCGCGTCGGGCACGGGATAGGGCTCTCCGGTCATGGGATTGTCCTGTCGCGGGGTCAGCGGGCTGGGAGCGATCGTGCGGCCAGCCGGATTGACCTCGGGCCAGGCCATCCGGCCGCAGTGAAACATCTGTAGCACGGACACGGCCCCGTGACGGCGAATGGCTTCGGTCACCGGCTTCCAGGCGTCGATCTGGCGCTGGGTGAGGACCCGGGCCTGCCCGGGATAACCCTGAGCGCTTTCATAGTCGGTCACAATGGCCTCGGTGAAAACCAGGCCCGCCCCGTTTTCGGCCCGCCGCACCAGAAAATCGAGCACGTCCGGCCGGGGGATGCTGTCCGCCACCGAGGACATGCGGGTCATGGGGGCGACGCCCAGACGGTTGCGCAAAACGTGGCCGTTAAGATTATACTTCGAGAAGATATCCGTCGGCATAGAGCCTCCATGGTTTGAAAACAAAATAGCAAGGGGCTTTAAGTTGCCAGAAGATTAGCTTCTGGCAGCGTGACGTCAAGTCGCAGGCCGCAGGCGATACCGAACCCGGGCGATCTCTGAGCATGGGAGGCTGGACAGCGATAATGACGGGACAAAGGTGACATTGGTGTGTACATTCTGAAGCTTACGCTCGCGCATTGAACAGGATTCCCCGACGCTGTGGCGAGATATCCAAGCGGAAAGCGATGCCGCCAGTGGATCCTCGGGGATGGCTAGCGATGCCCTCCGCATCGAAATCTAGCGCTGGGAGGATGGATCCGATGAAAAAGTTGCTCGCAATGACGCTGGCCGTCGTCTTGTTTACCACACCGGCCGCGGCCGAGATGCCGCAGAAGCATAATCACTGGTTCCAGAAGGCCCGAAAGGTACTTGAGGCCAAGCTGGCCCGCCAACCCATCACCGCGAATGCCAGGAACGTCATTTTGTTTATATCCGACGGCAACAGCATAGGCACCAACTATGCCACCCGGCTCTACATGGGTCAGCAGGCCGGAGGCTACGGTGATGACTATGTCCTGCCCCATGAAAAATTTCCCTATCTGGCCCTGGCCAAAACCTACAACACGAATGCCCAAACCACAGACAGTGGCGGGACGGCCACCGCCATCAACACCGGCATCAAGACCAAGGCCGGTGTCATCGGCCTGTCCGAAAAGGCCCGCCTGGGGGAATGCACCGACGTCCAGGCCGCTAAAGTTCAATCCTTCGCGGAGTTGATGCACGCCGAAGGTAAATCCATCGGATTCATTTCAACGGCCCGCATCACCCATGCCACGCCGGCTGCCGGGTACGCCCATTCGGCGGACCGCCGCTGGGAGGACGACACCATGATCCCGGAAGGCTGCGATCAGCAGGATATCGCGCTCCAGCTATATGACAAGCTCGTCACGGGCGAAATCGACATCGCCATGGGCGGTGGCCGCCGGCATTTCATCCCCAAGGATTTCACGGATGAAGAAGGTAAAGAAGGCAGACGCAGGGACGGCCGTAACCTCATCAGGGAGGCGCAGACCAAAGGCGTGCAATATGCTTGGAACGACGTGACCTTTACCCAACTCAAATTGGACGGCAAGACCGCCATCCTGGGTTTGTATGCGAAATCACACATGCCGTTCGAGCACGACCGTTCCGGCGTGCCCTCCCTGGCTGAGATGACGGAAGCCGCCATCAAGAACCTCTCTCAAACGCAGAAAGGCTACTACCTCCTGGTGGAGGCCGGCCGCGTCGATGACGCCAACCATTATGGCAACGCCCACCGCGCTGTAACCGACAACGCCGCCTTTGCAAGGGCCGTGGCCAAGGCGGCGGAATTGACCTCGGAAAAGGACACCCTGATCGTCGTCACCGCCGATCACGGGCATGCCATCGCTTTCAACGGATACTGTGGGCGCGGATCCAAAATCACAGGACTGTGCTACGCCATCGACCCCGCCGGTGAGAAACACCTCGACATGCCCAATCTGGGAATGGACGGCAAACCTTACACTGTCATCGGTTACCTGAACGGCCCCGGTTCGGTGCTCAAGATAGGTGACGACGGCACTTTCAGCGGCAAGCGTCCGGACCTGACCAATGCCGACGCCATGGATCCCGACTACGTGCAGCAGTCCTTGATCCCCCTCAAATCCGAGACTCATTCCGGGGAGGACGTGGCCATCTATGCTCGCGGTCCATGGGCCCACCTGTTCGACGGCACGGTCGAGCAGAACTACATATTTCATGTGATGAACTTCGCTGTGCATGCCAAGTGAAGTCTTGGCGATGGGATAGGCGTGGTAGGGGGGCTCCGATCATACTAGTGGTTGGCGGGACCAACCAGTATCGCATTCGGGCAGGGGCAACCGACAGTCGCTGACGTATCGCATCCCCGCGGAATGCCTTCAGATCGTGAGGACCTCGGCGTCGATTTCGAGCATTGCCAGCCGGATGCGGGCAATCAAAGCCGAAGCCTCGGGAACGACCACGAAGAAGCGGGCGTCGAAATTTCGGGCGTAGGTCCCGAAGTCCCGCCACTTGATCCCGCAGTGGGCCCCCTTGACGGAAACGTCCGTCTCCAGATCGAAAATATACTCCCGGTCCTTCCAGGCCGTGACATCCGGCCGGGAGCCGAAAATCGGATCAGGCGGCGTCAGACCATCCAGTTTGGCCTTGACCTCGGAAAAATCGGATTTGCCCAGCGACCGCACCAGGCTGTCGAGCATGCGGTCCTGGAGACGATTCGTCAGTTTGCCGGTGGCAGCCATACCGTCTCCCCTGGTTGGCAGCGTCTCACCCTATAACGTTGGCTCCGCAGCCTCACACAGAATGCTTTCCGGCGTACACGTGCAGGCCAGTTACCATGCAGACTGGAGAAGGTGATCTGATGGCAAGACGTCGGTAGTGGATTCGTGCGTCGCTAATATGACGCTAACCTCGCATGCTGCTGCCTAATCATACAATATGTTGTATGTCAATAATTATTTTGTACAATATGTCGACAAGCCGTTCCTTTAAGGCGATTTGACAATACATACCGCCCCCTGTAAATGTTGGCCCTGGTATACAGCGCGATGGCCCCTGAAGCCCGAATCAAGGCGCTGTCATCTCATCGAAGACAGGAATTCGAATGGCACCCAATAGATTGAAACCACTGTACAAGCATCCGGATCTGCTGGTTGCACCCTGCAACATGGGCCATGGTGTCTTTGCCGGCGCCGCGCTCCCTGCCGAGACCACGCTCGAAGAATGCCATCACCTGCGTCTGAGCCAGGAGGAGTGCTCCGGCATTCTGGACGACTATGTCTTTGGTCTGGAGCCTGACGATGATCAGTCCGAAGATGTGGAATACTATTCGCTGCCGCTGGGATGGGGCAGCATCTACAACCACTCCGAAAACAACAACACCGCCTACTGGCATGATCAGGACCGTGATCTGATCATCTTCTACACCACCCGCAAGGTGGCCAAAGGCGAACAGCTCTTCATCAACTATGGAAAAGACTGGTGGGATTCGCGCGATCTCGATCCCGCCTGATGCCTCAACAGCGATGGCATGCGCCGTCAGCCACGACGCGGGGGCTTGCCTGCTGACGATCGGTGTATCGGCCCTGACCGGGTGCGCCCGCCCAACGGACCACAGGCAGCCCCAAACAGGGACGCTTCGTTGTGCGCCGGCGCTATGACGGATATCATTTGAACGCACCCGTTGCCGTTGGCGGCAATGCGGTTCAGCCTTCTTTGACCTTCAGACGGTTGAGGACCACCACGCTGCCAAAAATCAACCCGCCGCCGGTCCAGAAGCGCCAGGTGGTGGGGTCGCCCAGAAAAAGGATGCCCACCAGGGCTGTAAAAATCACCTCGCTGGACATGAAGACCCCGCCCTCCCAGCCGCGGCAGTAGAAGAATCCCTGGTTCATCAGTAGTTGCGCCGTCACCGAGGAGAAAACAATCCCCAGCACCAGGCCCCATTCCCAGGGGGTCGCCGGCCAAACGGGATGCGCGGCGAAGGACGGCAGCGTCACGACGATTCCCATGGTGCACAGATAAAGGTAGATGATCACTGGCCCATTGTGGGCGCGCAACGTCCGGATGAGCGTCACCGTAAGACCGGCCAGCGCCCCGCCCACCAGGGCCATGCTCTGCCCGAAGATCCCGCCGGTTAGCTGGAAGTCGAACAGCAAGGCCACCCCGGCCAGCACCACCAGGATGCAGACGAGCGCCTGCAGGCGAATGCGCTCACCGTAGAGCCAGAATGAGAAGAGCGCCGCAAAGGCGGGGAAAGAGAAAAAAATTACAAGGGCGGTGGAGATCGGCAGCAGCCGGATGGCCGTCACCATAGCGATAAAGGCAGCCGAACCGGTGATGCCGCGGAGGATGAGCAGACGCGTGTTATGGCCGCGGTAGGGATTACCGCGCCGGCCGAAAACCGTGATCAGAACCAGGGCCCCGCCCATAAACCGGTAGAATCCGATGTCCCAGACCCGGAATTCAGGTCCCAGCAGTTTAACGAAAACCGTCAGGAGCGTGAACAGCATGGCGGCGGCCAGCATGAAGAGCGGCCCGGCCAGCCCGGCGTCGAGTTGGATTTTAGAGGCCTTGGGAGCCGGGCTGGTCATGGAGGGCTTTCGCTGCGGAATTTCCGGCCGGGTATTTGACGCGGTTTTTTTCCAGCTTGGCGTGGGCGGCTTCGAGCGGATCGATGTCCAGTTGGCCGGCCAGCATGGAGAGATAGATCAGCACATCGCCGATTTCATCGCGCAGATGGTCGCGGGTGGCGGCGTCCAGTTGCCGGCTCTGATCCTCGCGCATCCATTGAAATATCTCCACGATCTCGGCCGCCTCGACGCTCAACGCCATGGCCAGGTTCTTGGGGGTGTGGTAGCGCTCCCAGTTCCGTTCGGCCGCAAAGGCTTTCAATTTGGCCATCAATGACTGCATCTTCATCCTCAGGCGGCCGCCGGCGATGGGCGGACGTAAATTGTTTCGGCCGTCATACCCTCAACGAGGTGGCAAATCAATCGGTAGGCGCCCCCGTTCCGTCTAACCTCATACATGGGCTATGGCCGTGTGGTTGGAGATTTCGGAGTTGGTGGTGCACAGATCGTCCAAGCCCAGCCGGTGGATATCGGCCTTGCCGGTCAACCGGGCAAAGTCCTTCAACTCATCGGTGGAGACCCGCAGAAAATTGGCCAGCCCCCGGGCGGACGCGGAAACGTCCAGCCGGGCCCGCAGGCCGGGATCCTGGGTGGCAATTCCAGTGGGGCACTTGCCGGTGTTGCAAATGCGAAACTGCCGGCAACCGATGGCCACTAGGGCCGCCGTGCCGATGGCCACGGCATCGGCCCCCAGGGCCAGTCCTTTGGCGACGTCGGCGGAAATGCGAAATCCGCCGGTGATAACGAGCGAGATGTCACCGGCGCCGTTTTCGTCCAGGTATTGGCGGGCGCGATAGAGGGCAAAGGGCGTCGGCACCGAGGCGGCCGCCTTGACGAACTTGGGCGAGGCACCGGTGGCGCCGGCCCGGCCGTCGATGGTGATAAAATCCGGCCCGGCGTAGACCGCCACGGCCAGGTCCTTCTCGATATGCCCGGCCGCAAACTTGATGCCGACAGGCTTGCCGCCCGTGGCCGTCCGCAGCCAGTCCACCTTGGCCTTGAGTTCTTCGGGGCTGCGGATGTCATCGAAGCTGGCCGGACTCTTGATGTCGACGCCTTCCTCGAAGCCGCGGATGGCCGCAATTTCCGGGGTGACCTTCTCCGCGGGCAGGTGTCCGCCCATGCCGGGTTTGGCGGACTGACCGATCTTGATTTCGACGGCGTCCACCTGTTGTAGGTTTTCTTCGGTGACGCTGTAGCGGTTGGGCACGTATTCGAAGATATACCTGTGGGAGCGTGCCATGGAATCCGGCAGAATGCCCCCCTCCCCTGAACACATGGCCGTCCGCACGGCGGCGCTGCCCTCGGCCAGCGCCAGTTTGGCTTCTTTGGACAGCGCCCCGAAGGACATGTGGGTGATGAAAATGGGGGTGTCGATTACCAGGGGATGCAAAGCCTGAGGGCCGATTACCGTTTGGGTGTTGACGGGCTGGTCCGGGTTCAGTGGGATGCGAGACAGTTGAGCGCCCATGATCAGGATGTCGTCCCATGTAAAGCTCGGCTGGCGGGTGCGCATGGGCTCGATAATTGATTGCCCGGTGGCGGCCATGGAGTGAATGTCCGCCATGGTGGTCTCGATTTCGTCGAAGTTCTTGGCCGGAATGGCATCGTCCAGGCTCAAGACCTCGTCCGGCGGCGCTGGTGCCGATCCGGCAGCCGCCATGGGCTGCCACAGGGACTTGCCGGAATCGCAGACCGCGCAGGCCCAGTCGTCCGCCAGTTGGTCCCATTGGCGGCCGTCTTTGTCTTCGTCGAAAAGGGTATCGCAGATCGTGCATCGATAGACCGTCATCGTCCCCTCCTTGGCCGGTATGGTTTCATTGTGTCCGGGCGTTCGGCAAGCACAAGCAACAGGAAAAAGAGAAGATAGGAAATGAATCCGCGAGGCCTCGCCGCCCGGCGGTCGGGGCGGTCATCGGTCAATACGGGCCGGCTGGTCCCTGAGGCCTGATTGGCCGATGCCTGTTGAATCTTCAGGGCTGAACCACGCGCAGCGGCGATACCGTTCGTTGCGGCCATACCGGGTGGCGCCGCGCATTCCTCGAGCGTGCCACCCGACATGGTACCACCTGCCACCGGCAATCCGGATTTAGAAATCCATGTTGGCCGGCTCGTAGAATTCCTTGGGATGTTTGCAGGACGGACATTTGGGCGGCGGCTCGGTGCCCTCGACGATGTAGCCGCAGATGCCGCATTTCCACTTGATCGGCTGTTCGCGTTTGAACACGGTGCCCGCCTCGACCATGCCGACCAGCTTTTTATAGCGCTCGCGGTGGTGGGCCTCGATCTTGGCCACCTGTTCGAAGGCGATCTTGGCCGCGGTCTCCCCCTCCTCCTCGGCTTCCTTGGCCATCTGGGGGTACATGTTTTCCACTTCGTAATCCTCCCCGCCCATAGCCTCTTTGAGATTGGTAAGGGTGTCGCCGATGCCGTTCAAAAGTTTGAGGTGATCTTTGGCGTGCTGCATTTCATTGAAGGCCGTCTCCTCGAAAATCTTGGCAATGTAGTGATAGCCCTCGGCCCGGGCGACCGCGGCGAAAAAGGTGTACTTGTTGCGCGCCTGGGATTCGCCGGCAAAGGCCGCTTTCAGATTTTCGGTGGTCTTACTCATTTTCTTCCTCCTTGTGGTTAACGGTTGGGTACGTCTCTATCGATCACCGTCCAGGGCCTCCTACGAAAGGCCGCCGGTCCGGTTAACGCTCGGGCGCGCAGGTTTCACAGAGGCCTTTCAAGACGACCCGCTTGCTGATCACCGTGAACATGCGGGCTATGTCGTCGGGCACCTCCAAATGAGCGTACTGCTCGTGGTTGAAATCGATGATGCGGCCGCAGACCACACAATGGAGATGGTGGTGGTCCGCCACGTCAGGGTCGAACCGTTTGGGGCCGCCGAACACTTCCACCACGTCCACCAGGCCAATCCCGGCGAAGGTCAGAAGCGTACGGTTGACCGTATCGAAGGAAATGCTTGGATATTCTTTCCTGACGGCCTGGAACATCATGTCCGCCGTGGGGTGCTGATCCGATCGGATCAGGGCACGGTAGATGGCCACCCGCTGGGGGGTGATTTTGAGTTGGTGCTGCCGGCAGGTGGTCATGAAATCTTGAATGCGACGGTCGCTGGCATGTCGTTGCATGCTGCTCTTAAATAAGATTCATTCTGATTTGTCAAGAAAAATGGTGTTAATTCTTCTATAGAACTTGTACCGCGACGGCCCGCTATCAGAGCAGGGGTGCAAACAGGCGGGCCATGTCTTCGACCAGGTTGAGGGCGCCATGCTTGTGGGGCTCGCGGCCCTGGCAAACCTGCATCAGATGCCGCATCCACTTCTCGATCTCGCCGATGATCTCCGGATCGTAGATACAAAGCCCCACCTCGTAATTGAGCAACAAGCTGCGGATATCCATGTTGGCCGAGCCGGCGACGGCCACGGTGCTGTCGATCAGCACGGCCTTGGCATGCAGCATGCGCGGCCGGTAGAGCATCACCCGGCCGCCGGCCTCTTGAAGCTGCGAGAGATAGCCTTCACGGGCCAGATCCGCCAGGCGGTGGTTGGAGCGACGCGGCACGATCAGACGCAGGTCGATCCCCCGTCGGGCAGCCATGCACAGCGATTCCTGGAGCAGATCGTCAGGAACGAAATAGGGCGTTACGATCCAGACCCGCTGATGGGCCCGGAAGAGGCTGATCATGAAAGCCTCGCGCAGGGCGTCGTTTTCGACGTCGGGACCGCTGGCCATGAACTGCAGGGCCGTGGCAGCCGTGGCATCGGTGCGACCACCATAAGGCTTCTCCGGGCCGAGATCTTCCCGGGCGGCAAACTGCCAGTCCGAGCGGAAGATCTCGAAGGCCTGCCCCGCCGCCGGCCCCATCAGGCGAACCGATATATCCTGCCAGCGGTCGGGGCGGTCGTTCGGCCCCATATATTCGTCGGCCAAATTCATCCCCCCCACGATGGCCGCCCGCCCGTCGACGATCATCATCTTGCGGTGATTGCGCAGGTTGGCCCGGCCGCGCAGGGGCAACCGGAGCATGGGCATGAAAAAGGCGGTCCGACCGCCGGCCGCGTGCAGCGGCGCCAGAAAATGCCGATCCACCTTGACCGAACCAAGGGCGTCCATGAGCAGATAAACCCTCACGCCCTGGGTGGCCCGGCGCGCCAGGGCTTCGACGATCGCGCGCCCTGTTTCGTCACGGCCCAGGACATAGGTTGTCATGTAAATGGCATGCCCGGCCTTGTCGATCAGGCGCTGGGTTTCCTGGTAGGCCGCTTCGCCGGTCAGCAGCAGGTGGGCGCGGTTGCGGCGGGTCGGGGGGAACCCGCCCCGGTAGACCAGGCTGGCCAGTTGCAGTTCCAGACCGGTGTCGGTGCTTAGAACAGGCGTGACGTCCGGAAGCAGTCGTTTGGAAGCCGCCTGACGGGTCATCTTCCGCCCTCCGAAGAAAATGTAGAGCGGTACACCGATGTAGGGGATAAAAACCACGGCCATGAGCCAGGCGAGCGTACTGGTGGGCGAACGCCGCTGCCGCAGAATGTGCGCCAGAAGGACCAGGGCCAGTACAAAGCCCAGTGTCGGCAGCAGGTGGATATAGATGAACTCGATGATCACCATGGGGTTAAGCCCGCGTCTAATCCCCGGTTCAGCCGAAAGGTAGCGCGGCTTTCCATACGCGTGCCTTAGCCGGCTGATGGGGTATCCGTTCAAAATCCGAATCGGTAAAACTCGTTAAGCCTGAATCGGCAGGCCTTGAGTCTTCGTTTTAAGAACCCGACCCTTTGGCGCGACGAGCGCTCTGACCCGGATCTTTCCGATGTCGGAAGGATCGCTTTTGCGACACGAGAGGACTTGCCGTTGGGCCATTTTATGGGTTCACGCTCGTCTGCCCGACGCGGGCGTCATGAACCTGGCGCTCATGACAGCCGATCGAAAGGAGGTAATCGATACCATACCGTCTTTTGGCATCCAATTTCAACTGCAGGGTTTTGCGGCGCGACGAACACTTCTTGACAGCAGCATCGATCGAAAGGTAAACGGACGCGTTTTGCTTTGGACGGCCGTTGAACGCTAAGTGAGGAGATCGTGTTGCTGAATCCGGGTCCGGGAGAAATCGCCGCCCTGCTGACCGCCCTGTCCTGGACGGCCACGATGATGGCCTTCGAAGCGGCCGGAAAACGCATCGGCTCCCTGAACGTCAATTTTCTGCGGGTGGCGATCGCGACTGTCTTTCTCGCCCTGTTCGGCTACCTGCACCGGGGGTTGTGGTTACCCACCGACGCCAGCCGGCACAACTGGATCTGGCTCTCTGTTTCCGGACTCGTCGGTCTAACCCTGGGCGATATCTGCCTGTTCCGGGCCTTCATACTGGTCGGCGCCCGGATCGCCGCCCTGGTGATGGCCTTCGTGCCGGTGATCAGTGCGTTGATCAGCTGGCTTTTCCTGAACGAAATCCTCGACCGGGTGGACCAGGCCGGTATGCTTCTGACCACCGCCGGCATCGTCATGGTCGTCCTGGGTAAACGATCCAACCACGACGGCTCCCGCCGCGGCTATTCACTGATGGGCCTTTTGATGGCCCTGGGCGGGGCCCTGGGGCAGGCCGTGGGCCTGGTTTTCAGTAAATTCGGGATGGGAGACTACGATGCCTTTGCCGCCAACCATATCCGTCTTTTGGCCGCTCTGGCCGGTTTCGTGCTTATCTTCACCCTGACCGGTCGTTGGGGGAGGTTGGCGGCGGCCACCCGGCACCGATCCGGGATGGCCTTTACTACCCTCGGCTCGTTTTTCGGCCCCTTCGTGGGCGTATCACTTTCCCTCTACGCCGTTCAGCACACCCAGGTCGGCATCGCCGCGACCATTATCGCCCTGGTGCCCATCTTTATCATCCCGCCGTCCATGATTTTTAAAAAAGAAAAAATCGGTCCCCGCGACGTGGTCGGCGCCTTGCTGGCAGTGGGCGGCTCAGCGCTCCTGTTCATTTAGACCGCTCCTCGCAGCCTACCTCGACCCCACGTGTGGGCTTGGGCATCCTGTCCATCTAATTTACAAGAACCGCGGCCAGGTTTTCGAAATACCGTTCCACCACGGCTTCCGCCCGCCGCAGAACCCCGGTATCCTCGAAACGCGATTCCAATTCCCGAAAGATCACCTCATAGGGGGAGACAGGGATGGAAGGGTCCCGGCGTTCCACATCCAGCCTGGTGTAACGTTCGTCGTCGAAGAAGAAATTGCAGGGGCCGGGAGCATCCGCCCGCCGGAAAGGCCAGGCCAGCTTCAGTGCGGCCAGGGCTCTGAACCAGACCGCGGCTTCGGGTCGGCGTCGGACATCGTCCCGGCTCAGTGCTCGGCCGATACGATCTTCCACCTCCCGTAAGAACGCGGACCATAAGCGGTGTTCGGTTATCGTCAGGCCGTAGAGATACCAGTGATCGCTGACTTCGCGGATCACCCGCTGGTGCTCAGAGCTCAACTGCCGGGTCGTGGGGCAGAAATAGGTCTGGCAGGCTTTGGCACCGTAGTAGCTCAAATCACGCCAGTCCCGGCCCCTGTTGCCGGGTGCATCCGGATGCAGAAGGCAACCCACCCGGTCCCGCTCCCGGCCGATCAGCCCCACATAGGGACAGTGGTAGAAATGCGGAAAGGGGCGCTCTTCGGGCGTCCAGCCCAGTTGCCCCCGTCCGAAATCCTCGATGGTGCGTTCTTCACGGGGCACCCGCTTAAAGGCTTGCGTGCGGGCGGCCAGCATGGTCTCCAGCGCGCTGCGGGACTGGTGGTGGACATTGTAGAGCCCGCAACAGGCGCCGCAGGAAACCCGTTTGCTGACCTGGCAGAGATAGGGCCGTTCCATTGGTGCTTCCTTGGGAGTGCTGACCATCCGGTCGGCGCCCCGGTCCGTCAGGCCTTGACTTGACAGGGCGGGTCACCAGAGCTTAAGGCATGGGCGCAGACCTATACAGGAAAGGCATATCGCCATGGCTGATCGAAAACAAGAGATTATCGCAGTACTGGAACGATCTGCGGAAGAAACGGTGGCGTTTTATAGCGCCTTGAGCCCCGATGCGCTCGAGCACCCGGTTTATACCGAGGACATCCAGTGGAATGGGCGTCAGATTCTGGCCCACCTGGTCACCATCGAGAGAAGCATGCACTGGCTCTTTCGCAATCTGCTGGATGGAGGACCGGGATCGCCGGAGGATTTTGATATCGACCGCTTCAACCGCAGCCAGCCGGCCAAACTCGACCATCTTGCCCTACCAGAATTGATCGAGCGGTTCCAGCAGGTGCGCACCGAAACCGTTGCCATCGTGGCCGGTATGACGGATGCCGATCTCGACCGCGAGGGTCGTCACCCCTTCCACGGCCACGGCCGTCTGGAGCGCTTCGTCCGCTGGGCCTACGAGCACCAGCGCCTGCATGAAGCCGACGTGCGTCGGGCGCTTACGGCCTGACCTTATCCTCGCTTCTCGCGATGACGTCGATTACCCCGCGTAAAAGCCCTCGGGGGCCAGCTCCGCAAAGGTCGCGGGTGCACGCTGGACGAGATACGCGCGGATATCGGTACACAGGTCACAGTGATTGAGGTAGGCCGCCCGCGAAGGTTCGAACCCATATTCTTTACGGGCCAGTTCGTAGAGGCCTCGAATCCCGGTCGCGGCCAGCCGTTCGAGCAGCGGGTATTTCCCGGCGGGCAGCGGGCCGCCGAGATCGGCCATGGCAAAGGCCAGACCGGCGCACAGCCCCGGTATGTAACGGCTCTCGAGATCGATGTGGAAATGGGTCGTGTCTTGCAAGGCTCGGGCGCAGCTATGGGGGCTGTTTTCCAGAATAGGGGTCAAAGGGTGCTGCGGGTAGACGTCGCGGAAGGTCTCCAGAGCACGCCCCCCCAGGTGGATCCAGTAGCGGTCTGGAATGCGCGCCAGGTAATCCGGACCGAAAGCCGTCGCAAATTCACCCAGTCCATGGGTCTCGCGATCGCCCAGGCGGTCCAGGTCGCGTACGAAGGCATTGACCCAGGGGAAGACCTGAATCCCGGACACCCGGCAGGCATCGATCACACCGCGCACGCGGGCGAAGGGGATGTAGGCGTTGTGAAAGGGGCTCATCGAAACCAGCAGGGTCCTGAGACCGGCGGCCCGCAGACCCGAGAGAATGTTCACCGCCCGGTCCCTGTCCACATACCAGGCCGAATTGGTCTCGACATAGTCGATGCCCATGCCGCAGGACCGGGCCGCCTGAAGGATCGCAACCAGTCCGTCCGGGTCGAGCAGCGGCTCCCCGCCACCGATGTGCACCGACCGGCACCCCAGCCGGGCAATCCATCCAAAGATGCTTTCGGCCTGGGCCCCGGTCAAATAGTCCTTTTCACGATGGGGACCGCAGTTGTAAAGGCAGTGGCCGCAGCGTGAAACGCAGTGGTAATTGACGATCACCCCGCCCGAGACGAGGTTTTTAATATTGAGGACGGACATGGTATAAAGCCGATTGCGGCAATTACGAATTCGATCCATTACATTCGAAGTCGACCAAGGTCAAGTGTCGCGAAGCATATCGGGATACAAATCGAAAACATTGATCTTAATTATTCTAATTTCTGACAACCATACCGAAACCCGATACCGATAGCGATACCGATGCCGGCCTCGACAAAACAAACAGAATCAAAGGAATCGTGAAAATATGGAACTGACCCCCAACCTGCACGCCTTTCCGTGGACGTCCACCGGCGCCAACAACTGCAACACTTTTCTGCTTCGCTCACCGGAGAAGAACATCCTGATCGACCCGGGCCATGCCGCCTATTTCGACCACGTCCTTCAGGGGCTTCGTCCGTTGGGGCTTGTGATCGAAGACATCGACTTGATCATCGGCACCCATGCCCATCCGGACCATATCGAGGCCGTTAAGCTAATTGAGCGCCCGCCAGCCCTGTTCACCCTCAACCAGACCGAATGGCAGCTGGCCCTGGAAGCGGCCCCTATGCTCAAGGCCGCCCTGAACTTCGATCCCGAGGGACTGAAACCGGACTTCTTTCTTGCCGAAGGGGAGTTGACGGTTGGGGATATCGTACTGCAGGTCTTCCACACCCCCGGCCACGCCCCCGGTGCTGTGACGCTGTATTGGCCGCAAGAAAAAGCCCTGCTCACCGGTGACCTGATCTTCAAAGGCGGTCTCGGGCGCACCGACCTGCCGGGCGGTGACGGCCGCGCCCTGAAGGCCAGCATCCGGCGCATGGCGGATCTCGACGCCAACTGGCTGCTTTCCGGCCACGGCGAGATCATCAGGGGGCGCGAGGCGGTAAGGGATAATTTCAACGGTGTAGAGCGAACCTGGTTCGGTTATATTTAGCAAACGATTTATCGCGGGCAATCACGTGCAAACACATCAAGCTTTGAAAGTTGGTTTAGAGTCCCCCTTGGCCCCGCGCCGAGCATCGTTG
>JAAUXT010080487.1_pt1 | contig 14202 bp, 16 predicted proteins | sample 7278171 | NCBI WGS metagenome assembly JAAUXT01 (sample SAMN14350112, study PRJNA611818) | marine sediment metagenome | isolation source: surface marine sediment (1.8m) | place: French Polynesia: Moorea | collected 2018-08 | reverse complement strand
TTTGAGCATGGTTGAGACATTAAAGCATCCTATTTTAAAAGGACACCCTTCTTGTTCCAAAATTACCGCCGGGTACTCAAAAATTCCGGCCCTAACCGAACAGACCTCGTATGGATCAAAATGATACATGTTGACACCCAACACCGGATTTAACTCGTGCTGGGTCGAGGTTTAGGTGCTGGAGTGGATTGCCGCATACCCACAGACAGCTTTTCAAACACCCTCAGTAAATTCCCCACACATGAAAAAGCGCGTGTACATTATCTGAGGTAAATATTTTGCTTCTCCTGCTGCGTTTGCTGAGAACCGGGGAAAGGAGAATTTTTGCAGACGAAACTCCGCTCCTTGGGATGCGAAACGTCAGAACAGAAACTCGGGTACGACAGCGGAACCGAAACAAAACCAAGAGAAAGAGTTCAGTGGGACACGCAAGCTGACCTCCGATATTGTTCTCAAGAACCTTTTTCTCGCAGCGAGTCACGCGCAGATCTGTACATTTCTGCTTGCACCAAGGTGAAACGCTTAAAAAAAAGTCCAAAAATTTGCCGATACCTGTGACTACCATTCCCCTGAGTGTAACCCCCCAGGCCTCTTTTTGCCAAAGCAGATTGCAGCTGATCGCAGAAGTTTGTGTTGAGAGACAACAGTCCAAAATACCAAGCAATGCGTCGCATTCTCGTTTGGTGCTGGAGCAACGCGTAAAGACATCCAGCTTCAAAAGAAAGTGCGTTCAGAAGAAAACCGCACTGCAGATTTGCAATGGATCTTCCAGCAAACGTGCCAGGCAGGATGCCTCTTGCTAACTACAACTCCACAACAAACACAACTGCAGAGTGGCATCACATCAAACAAACGTTTCTGAAGAAATTGTCCAGTGATCATGGACAATATGATTTTGGGAATTTGAAACAAGTTTGTTGGTGCAAAGTCATCCATTGGAGATCCGCAAAGCGAGTCCAAAAACACTTGGGGAGAACAAAAAAAATCCATTGGGGGAGGGGGTAGACTCAGAACCATCCGAAGCCTGTAAACTGGCACGAATGCCAGCGAAATGAGAAGAGGTCGATGTGGCTTCAGGACTCAACCGTCTTGCGCACGAAAGCTCACCATGCAGTGCGTCAATGTTGGTTTCACAGGGCGAGGCTTGAAATGCTGATAGATCTATCCATTTCTGTTTTCTTCGTTTCTGAGAGTCACCCACAGGGAACAGGGGACCTGGCGACCTTCTGAGGCCAAAGCGACGCTGACCCGTCATTCTGGTTCTCATGACCAGGAACTGCTGCAGGGACATCGTCACGCAAGGCGAATCCACATCTGACAAAAAGAACATTTTGAACAGTCCAACACATCTGTGTAGCTGCCAAAGTGGCAAACAAATTCTGAATGCAAGGCCGCGGTGACAAATGATCTTCAAGCAGTGTCGTTTTGAGCCAAGCATGAAGAACATCCACTTGTCTGGCGCACTTGGGCTTTCTGTTCGCTAGATTCCAGCCAGTCTGACTGTCTGTTTCAACAGACATGCACAAGATGCTTCTCAGTTTAAGAATGCTTTTTCAGTGCTTCTGCAGTGTGATGGGCCAAGCAAAACTCAGTCTACTTTTTAGAATTTAGGTTCCCTTGCCAAAGTAAATGAACATCCGGGGAAGCACAGACGCAACTGTCGGACTTGAGTTTCCAACGATTGAACCAACAAGAGACTGAATCTTTCCCAGTGTCTTGTGTTCACCTCAACGGACCAAGATCTACGATCCAATCAACCAACTTCCAGAGTGGCCAAATCTGAAAGTTTTCTGACCCGTGCACTGAGAACTGTAAAACGAGCCTCAACCCACGGCGTCGAGGTTTCTCTCTGGACCAAAGACAGACAAGAACGGCACGCTCTGTTCATCAAGGATCACGTCTCCGGACGCACCGTCCTGCGAGGCAGTTTGACATCCAGCGTGTCACTGCCAGAGTCGCTTCTGAGAAAGTGCTGTTGTTTCTGAGCTCAGCTGCTTGTACACTGTCCCATGTCAACACCACTTATCACCGAAAGTACACTTCTCCCTATTTGCTGAAGCGCTTCCCTAAGCGCCCAGTGATTTATTGCAGGCGGCGGCCTTGCCACTTCCAATATCAATTACTGGCCTTATTCGGCAACAGCTATTAAATCCTTTATGAATATCCTCAACTCCTCAGCCCGCGCGGATCCAAGGTGCGCACACAGTGACCCGAGAATGGCACTCGAAATACGCCGCAGGACACCAGTGGATGAATTTGCAGGAATTTACATGCACCAGCACGAACCTCTCCGTCATCACGAAGGCTTCATCCCTTTCTGCATTCATAGCATCGTAACCAATGCTGAAGCTTCAACTGCATCTGATTCGGAAGCAAAGCAATTCTTTTTGTTCTCGGGCGTGTTCGGTGAAACTGCACCGTGCAGGTAGGCATTTGCTAGATTGCTTGCTGTATTTTTGTGCACGCCCAAGCTGTGTTGACACACACCATCGGACGCGGTCGCCCCTCTCGCTGGACCCGCGCGTCCTCGGATTCCGGCGCTTCTCCGCGCCACCATCTCGACTCGGGTCACTTCTCGGCGCACCTCATCATATCTGCGTCGTCAGGGCGACGCGCCGCGACGTCCGCGCCTCATTCATCGCGAGCGGCGGCGGCGTCTCGGGGCAGATCACCGGGAGCGATGCGTCCGTCACGGGGACGGCTCCGATCCAGGTCAAACTGTCAACCCAACAAATTTGTGCTCTGTAAAATGGTGTTCTGCCGTGAATTGTGGTTTCTTGTCACGCGACAGCCATGATGCAGACTCACAATTGGGATTGAGTTGACTCCCTGAAGCGTGCTCGATTCTGTCAAAACTGCACGGAAATGAACCGAAGACCTGCACAGATCGGCCGTACATTGGGCACCACCGAACTTGCGTTTCTCTCTTCCAGCTCAGCGCGTTGTCGCTTGATGAAGCTCAAGTGGCGGAAGTAACAGCATCAGTTACTCTCCTCTCTTTGCCTCTGGGTGTGACACCGCGGGCTGACCAACATGTCCGAGCGAAGTTTGGACCTGCTCGATTACAAGGAAGTTTTTCTCTGCTGGTGCCAAACACTGATGTTGATCCTGCTGACAACTTCGTCACCAAACAGGCCAGATTCGGACAGTCCGTACCACATGCAGTTCAGGTGGGAAAAAGAGACAAGTCGCATGAAGAGCAGTCCGTGGACGCGACTTGCATTCCGTTGCTGCAGTTTTGTCAATTACATCGGTCATCTGGGACATGGCTCCTTAACAAGCAAATAAATTGGGCCTCTTGCTTTCAATTACCTCGGTGCGCAAATGTCCAAATGCGGTGGTTGATACTAACGAGGGTTTGTGTGGAAGAGTGCTCTTCAGCCGTGTAACATCATTCTACACTCTGCTCTCATGCTGCAGACCCACAACGGAAACAAACCTCGCAGAAAGCTGCCAACGTTCTTCGTCTGAACATCACAGGAACTGTTGCCTCCCTTCCCCATTTTACGTTTTGCTGCACCAGATTGTCTTTTTCCTTCTCACCAGTTCATCCTTCAAAGCCACACAACAAAAGAAGCAACCAATTCTCCCTGAATAGACGCGTACGCGCGATCGCGATACAAGTCTTCATTTGCCTTTTGTCTGGCTGAGTGAGAAGAACAAGATCTTTCTGCAGTGTTGCAAAGAGCTGTTCATCTGTAAGTCGTTTTGCCTCTCACCAAGCTGTTCGTCCGGAACAACCAAAGTTGGGTGTTGTTAGTACTCGTAATCATGCAGACAACAACATGAATTAACGCCCCCATTGCCCCTTTTCTGCACGAGCGCAAACGCGACATTTCCGTTCAGTTTCTCACAGCGTTTCTTTACGTTTTCCGGGACGCATTAGTTGCTGATGAGCTCACTCACGCACGTTTTATGAGACATCAACACGTAATATCGCACACGTGATGTATCGCGCCGGTGTGTCCGCCTGGAATCAATCTCCCGCGCTGGGAGCCGCTTCTCCGTCTCTCGAGGCGCCTGCGGCGACATGCGTTGGCGGAAACGGACGAAAAACGGCGCGGGTCATCAAACTGCCTTCACAATTTTATGGCAGGCAGTGGAGAAAATAATACTGAATTCAGAGAAAAACGCGCCTCGCAGAACACTTCCCTAGCACGGTGTGGAAGTGGAATTGTCCCAACCCAGCACTGCATCGTGCGTGACAGATCTATCAAGCATTTTGCTGCTGCATTTGTTTGCGAAAACTCTGGTCTCTTGTTGCGTTTGGAAACAGGACGCGACTCTGGTCTCATTTTGAATCTTCGAAAATTTCGTTTATTCTTCCAAAAAAAGTTTGCACAACAACAACAGCGATTTCCTCCAAACGTGAGGACCAATTGCACAGAAAGTCTTCATCACAGGACTATCTTGAACCACGAATCTTGGATATGAGTGCATGAAATCTTCAACGAAGAAAGGAAGCGGAAGACATCAAGGCTCTTGTCACCCCAGAGCTACTCCCAACCATCCGGACAAATTTATTCATTTTGCGACGCTAAATGGACCGCGTTGATCATTTTCGACCAGACGACACGGTCCAACGTGCAGAACACCAGGAAATTATGACCTGAACATTTCTTACGTTTGATATCATTGACATTCGCACACACGAGTTGTGGGAAACATTGACCAATCCAGCGTACAAACCACAAATTTGACCACTACGTCCCACACATTTCATTTCCCTGCCTCTTGAGTGACCGAATGTCTGTTTTTAAGAACAGCATAGGAACATGAACAATGTTCGGCAGACTTCTTTTCAAACAATTTTGTTCTCCAAGAACTCGACTGAGCAGAGTAGTTTGTACTGTGCGTATCCACTTTCTCCTGGGGTACTTCCAACTTACCAATTGTCCGTCTCTTCGTCCACAGCGGACACTGGGTCGATGTGCAGGAGCGAGACGCGCGTGAGCTCGGGACAGTGCGCGCGCAGCGTCTCCTCCGCCTCGGCGCGCACGCGCGTCGCGTCCAGGTTGAGCAGCGTCAGGTGCGGCAGGCGCAGACACAACACTCCTGTAACAGACGTCGAGTCATGAGGCTGTTGTTCGTTCTTTTTCTTGCCCAAAGACGTGCAAACCCACACCTAATTTTCTTTTTCTTGCAATCAAACATCTCACTTTTTCCTGTGTGTAAAATGAGGGCCTGGCAAACGGAGAGACTCTCCTGACCTCTTCCAAACAAACAACAGTTTGAGCAGTCTGCTCGTCACGACGTAGGTCGAGAAAAACACGTCTGTGACACTGGATAGGTCCACAACTCAACACAGCGATGGAAAAGCACAAAATTTGTCACTTTTTTTTGAAGACCTTTTATCAAAATTGTCACGTTCACCAACAGAATTTGATTAAAAAAATGAGTTTTTGTATTCCTCCTGTAAATTGAAAACCACGAGATCCACTTCGTTTTACCCCTGATGAGTCCCCAGAAAATAACAGTTCACTGACACAAGTGTTTGTGGAGAACAAAGCGCCAGCACCTCAGAAACAAGAACACCTCCGGTGGAGACACACGTTCCACGGCTGTGATAACTGCTGGCACCATAGCACTTCCAATTGTCCAACTGGCACACGCTGTGTTCCTCCACTTTGTGATTCACCCTTCAGGGGTCAATGTTGTTGTTTTTGTGGCTGGCAGAGCCCAAAACTGCAAAGTCCTGCTCAAGGAGGAGGGGGTCTCAAGGTTGTCACTTTGTGGACGAGAACCCCAAGCCCAAAAACATGCCGAGGCCTGTCCATTGTGTGTGTGTGTGTGTGTGTGTGTGTGTGTGTGTGTGTGTGTGTGTGTGTGTGTGTGTTTTGGGACTCACACGCCGATACCTTAGCACGTCGGCATGTGTGAAAACGAGATCGGATTCGCAGTCAGCAGCTCTCCAGTTGACATTTTGTCACCAATTTTTCTCACAGCCACATTTTTGTTTGTTCCCTCGCCGAGTTCAATGACATTTCTAAACTCTTACGAATTCAACAATATCGAGTTGATTTGTTGCTTTCGCAAGTTCTGCATGTTCTGAAAGGTTCAAATTTGGGCGAAGTACTGGATCGAAGACGCGTCCTGTCTCGAAACGAGTACTTCGCGAAGCAAAACGTTCATCACAGAACACGCACAGTGACAAGACACAACGCTTTGGGAGGAGTTGCGAGTGCGTATCGGAGCCTCTCATGTCCCGTCAAGCGACGCTACAAATACGCTTATGCTTTCTAAAATCAGGCAGCTGCTCAGAAAAAAACCTCATGAAAATTGACACTGCAATGTGTCATCGCTTCTTCGGAAGTTCCCGATGGATCGCGTTCATTGAGCAATTAGTCTCTTGACAGATTCTGTTAATTTGTACGCCTAATGCAATTTCAGACCTACGCTGATTCCCAGCAATTATTTTTGAAGCGCATCGAATCATTTGCTGCTCTGGAATTGCCCTCATTTCGTTGGACGTGTCTTTCTGTTGATGAAAAGCTCGGCTCGTGACTGAACTGGAAACGGCAGGTGGCCGAGCTGCGCAGTTGTTGATCCCGGCGCCTCCCGCCCACTCGGCATGACCCGCTCAAGACCAATCTTCAAGACCCAATCTTCCAGCCACAGAAAGGACAATCTCACCAGGTTTTGTCCCCAAAATCGAGTTTTGTTGGCATCAGAAAGAATCCCCTTCCACTCTCAACTCAAATGACACTTTTGATGGAGCCTTCAAATCTTACACAAGCCAGTACGAAGCAAACAGACAAAAGAACCACAAACAATTCTCAGCGGACAAAGTCACCCTGTCATTGTTTCAAGTTCAGGGTCTGAGAGCAGAGAAAAGCAACAACACTTCGCATTTTCTTCTCGACTCGCGCTGGATACACTCCCTGTTTGTTCAGCAAACTCTCAATATTTGCCGGAACGGAAGTCAACAAATTCTTCCGATGCCATAAATTGGGATACACCACGCTGTTTTATTGGCTTTGCCCTCACACCAGACTTCGGGGGTTCGCAAAACGGTTTTTTCGTCGACGATCCGTCCGATGAAGGAGCCACGACTTAAATTGCATATCCAGCGTTTTGTCTCAAGCACAGAATTTTGTGCAAACGACAATCACCACAACGGCTGCTTATGGAAAGGACCAAAGCCTTTGACACCACCCTGTCACTCGTGATACCTCCTGTGCGAACAGCCCGATGTCGATATCTGCAATTTTTGGCGAAATACCTCGAAGACTACAACAGTTCGCGCACACAGCCACACACGTCACGAAACTTTGATGACGGTACCGGTCATCATTTTCATGACATCATTCATCGGGGTCTCACATGAGACCGAAGAACATGCAACTGGCAGGCATTCACTTCGCTTTGAAATGTGCAAACCAAAACTTACCTCGCGTGGAGACTTGGGTTTTGCTCAGATTCAGTTTGCTCAGCAACAAGCATCCGTTCAGCACGTTGGATTTGAGGAAAGCGTTGGTAATCCTGCAAGGAAACAAAGACGAAATGAAGAAGGTACGGAAGCAACGGAAGAACCTACGCTCAGAGCGAACGCTGACAAATCAAATGAACTGAAGCAAAGTGACATCAACATCTCATCGCAACAGGTGAGGTGGGGGAGGTCTGTCACAACAGAAAATTTGGAGTCTAAATTGTTCTTTCGTCCCCCCCCTCATCTTCAACGCACGTGCCACTTTGGCGCGCGGAGATCCGATTCACCAATTGTTGAAAATCTCCGCGATCGAATCTGATTGGAAGATTGGGGGTTGGTTTCGAACTTTTCATTCATTCTGAAAATTTTCTGCTTCAGGAAATAATGCTGAAAAGTCAAGGAAAGGCAACACGAACAAAAACGAAACTCTCACCCAGTTTCTGCAATGCTCAGTTCTTGCAGTGATGAAAAACCTTTGACTATTGCCAGACCGGCGTCGGTCACAGTAGGCACTCTGTCGACGTACAACTCTTCCAATTGCTTCAAACCTGCAAAAGAAAGGTGTTCGACTTGCCATCTGGGGAGTCCCCACGTGATCACAGCCACAGTCTGCTCAATTCATTCACTTAGTTTGTCACTTTCTCTGGCGACAACGAAGAGTCAGGAATGCCGAATTCTCCACGCTGATGTACCTTCGAGGAACAGGAGACCCACATCGGAGACCTTGGTGTTGCTGAGACGAAGCTTGCGCAGTGAGGTCATCTGACCCACGAACTGCATCGCGGCGTCTCCAATCTGAATGTAGTTGGTCAGGTCCAGGGTTTGGAGTCGCATTTCTGAAATCAAAATATCCATGGTAATCTGCAACACAGAAAATTCCACGGCAAACTGCGTGTGTTTTCACGTGCTGTACCCGTTCAGCCAGCGCGAATGGCAAGCTCCAAAAGCGAATCACAAGATCATTGCAACCGTCCGAGAAGAGACACGGTAAGTGTTGACCAAGTGAAAAGATCAGCTGTTGCATCCGAAAGCCGTATGATGATTTGTTCTTGTGAAATTTTCCTTTGACGTGGTCGCCAGACAGCAGTTCACGAACCAATGCACAGCACCAGCTTCATTTTGTTTTGTGTTATTTGTGGAGTTTGTAGCAGAAGAATGCGAGACGCGACAACGACAAACACACAGGTGTGTACGGGAAAGGGGATGGCAGACTAAACTGCTCAAATGAGTGCGAACTTCCCAAAGCTCAAGTCTCTGAAACTGAAGCCGCGCTCCTTTTCCTAAGTTGAGGATTCGGTTCATACCCGCGATGTGCGCTATTCCTGCGTCGGTGGTCGAGAGCCGACTCGGCAACTGCAGAGCTTCCAGCCGCAGACCTGAGAAACACAGAAAGACAAGTTCAAAGTTTTGAGTCAAAATGGATTGGCCACGCAAGTTTGATCACATTCTCTTGTGAACCACCTGCGACACCGGGAGACTTGTTTTCCAACATTTCTGTTGGCATCCACCAAACTTATTCCTGACTTGTCCAGAAATTGTGCCAGGTTTTCACACCATTTGTACAACAAAACAACAATTTGTTCTTGGCCTCCAAGGAAGAAAACGCAAACTTTGCACAACAAACGAGGAGGCAAAATGCTCACTTCAGCTTTTGTTTGTTGATGTGAATTCTGCTTCTGTCAAGCTGATTCAGCAGGGATTTTTCAAGGGTTTTTCAGGCGAGTGCGAACCTGCTGGACCCTTCTGGTCTTTCGCACCGTTCACGAAGATCTCCCCATTCAGTCAAGGGATGACGGACAGAGTGAACAACTGGCGAGCAAATCGCTCCACGTTTGAGTTCAGATCAATCAGTGCATGTAACGAGCAGAAAAGCATTCACATCATGAATGAAGTTCTGGGATTTGCAAAAAGCAATAATGCTGTCGTGCAAACGACTAAGTGCTCCTGACCAAATCTCCTTACAGCACCCGTAATGCCATTAGGTGGAGCGTCACTTTCCAGACCATCACGCAAACCGGCGGTTTTCCGCTGGAGTCATGTCAGCACAGTTTGCACCGGACTTGACCCCACTCTTCCCTGTAGCGAGGAGTACACCTTCTGCATGTCATCACACTGGACTCTGCGGCGTGATCTGACACGACTTCATCAGACCGTGTGACTCTTTACCATCGGAAATGTCTTTCGCTGCAGGTTGCACACCGGTGATCTGTTTTGCCCATCACCACCACAAGATTGGTCCATAAAGGGTGTGGCGGTCAGTTCCGACCTCAGGCCAGCGTGGTCGGCACAACTGTGTGTGTGGGGGGGGGGGACGGAACAAGCACAAGTATTCCGTCAGCCAAGAGAACGATGACGTCACCACTTTTCAAGCACACAAACTTTCGCGGCTCGGGCTTTGGTTTTCACGGGGATCTCGAAGCGCAGAAAAATGCCAAACAATTGTCAACACACTCACATCTTGCAAAGCCAAAGTAAAGAGCGCCTTTTGGGCACCAGCCGCTGTGCTTGAAATCTGAGACCGATTTCCGTGCACATCGCATGTGGGATGGACTCTGCGCAGCTGGCACATTGAAAAGCTTCATCTGTCAGATACGAGCAAGTAAAACGACACCGTACGTTGCAAATGTCATTCCACTCAAAATGCACCTCCTGCGCAGTGCTTAAAAGCACCAGCGCACAAACCTCCCAGACGAGTGTCAAGTCGTGAGTTCATCGAAGCCGCATGAAGCATCAGGTGGTTCTTTCAAACGACTCACGAACCACTGAATGTGCCCGTCATTTTCCAGGCAACGCTGTGAAACCCGCTCATCAAGGGCATCTTGCGCGCAAATAATTACATGTACTCGCGCCACTGACGCGGTTGCACTAGAGATGCTGAGATATACATATTGTTACAAAAAGGCGACCAAATTCTCGTGGCTGGTGTCTTCTGGAAGGTTTACTCACCACTTGCCAGCCCGAAAAAAAAACAAACTTGTTCTCTTCCATGAGCAACAAATGACCGACTTTTCACCAGGACAAACAACCAGTTACACAGCGAACAGGCAGAAGACGGTTTCTCTACCTCATCTGTTTCCATGACCACCTTTCAAGTCTTTGGGTTCGTTGAAGTGAACACAAGAACCATCCGAAGAGTGGATCATACTCTGCCGATATTCATCTCACACCAGTTTTTCCAAACCTCCAGCTTCAGAGGTTGCTGAGCACACAACAGAACAGCAGTTTTCACTTTCGTTCGACAAGACACCTCTGGAGTTGTGTGCGATCTTGGTTCCAGTGGAAGAAGGCAGGAGACTGACCTGAGTTGTGGAGGTACTCCAGCGCCAGGTCTCCGTTGACGTTGGGCGTGTTGGAGATGTTGAGCGCGACGAGGTTGGGGTGTCGCGCCGCGCTGAGGCACAGCAGCGCGTCCGTGACGACCGGAGCTCCGCACAGGTTCAGACTCTCCAGGCCGGACAGGTTCTGGATTCCTGACAGACTCGTCACCTGTCAATGTGAAACAGTGGTGCATCATGCGCAGAAACCTCACCTGCTACTTCTGTTTCAACGAACATTTCCTTGTGCATCAAAGCTGACACTGCTCTAATTTGCTCCAACTCACCTGAGTCAATTCAAGGCTCAAGCTTTTCAGGTTCTCCACAGCTGGAAGGAGATGAACGCAAAATATATTTTCAGGCTTTGATGACGAACGTACAAAGTAGAATTTGAACTCAAAAACTTCACAGGATGTTCAGACGAGTACAAAATGGGTGAACCTTGCAGTGAGGGCAGGATGGCGTGGGTGACCTGCGTCTTGCTCAGATTGAGGTGAGCCAGGTTGGGCGGGGACGTCTGGGCGTACTCCATGATGCCAGCGTCCGTCACACCCGTATTCTCCAGGTTTAGACTCACTAACTCGGGAAACGCTGCCAGACCAACAAACGATCACTGTAGTTTCTTTCTTCCATGTCGACCAAAACCATGTCTTCTTGCAGTTGAGGTACAAACCATTTTTAAGCAACTTCAAATACACTACTACAGTCGACAAACAACAGAAGTGCCTGTTGCAAACGTTTCACACCAGATTTCTTTAAAAACAAAATGGCACGAAATCGCTCTGTACCTGCTACGATGGGTAGGCAATTGTTTGTCAACTGCCTGCATCCGCTCAAGCTCAAGTGTTTCAGTCTCTTCAAAGCTGTAATGTAGAGAAAACATCATGCGCTACGTTTGATTTGTTCATTTTGATGTTATGAGGCTTGTGTGCCAAGAGGTCCAGCACCACGCAATCTGCAGCCTCACTAGCAAGGGCACCTGTCACTGGTGTCAAATCGACCAACTATCGAGACACAAATTCTCCAGCTGCGCAGCGAGTGCGCGCTGCGCACCTACGAGCGGCTGGAGGCCGCGGTCCGTGATGAGACTGCAGCTGCCCAGACTGAGGTGCGTCAGATAGACGTGCAGCCGCAGAGCCATCAGCAGCTCGTTCGTCGTGTACCCGTAACAGTCCAGCACCAACTTCCGCAACCGGCTGGTGAAGAAGCGGGAAAACAACTAATGTTTTTGACATCTGACTGGAAAGGGCGTGTGAATGCTTGGGAAAACAGAAGGAAATGGGCAAAGTACCCCTGCTGCACAGAAGTTGGCAGCAATAGCGAACCTTCCCACGAATCTGTGAACTTTAGTTGGAGCCAGAACTGAACATGCAAGTCTGGTTCCTGCACTGCCTGTACATACCAGGAGACGAACGGGTGAAGCGTTTTGGGTTTGAGCAGCTTCTCTCTGATGAGATGCTCCACGATCTTGATGGCAATGTCGGCGGGCAGACCCTGCATCCCAGTCAGCGGGTGCCGCGTGTCGCACACCCGGCCACACACGTGTTGTATCAACATCTGCGGACACCAAGAACATGGCGTGTGATGTGCTGTGAATACCAATTCGCACCACTGAACAGTCTGAACATAGCATTGGAGGTCTCACCTGGGTCAGCGGCGTCACGTTGTGCAGGATCTGCGGCGCCTCGGCGACAGGTTCCCGTCCGTCCGGCACCGGCTGCGCGTACCGCTGTCGCGCCGCCTCCGCTAGTGCGTGAGAATGAAAAGGTGAAACTCCAAAAACGCAAACAAGCGACTCGCAAGAGGAAGATGGCTTTCTACGACCTGCCTTGAAACTGCCGTTCATTGGTCAAAATCAGTACGGTAATTTTGGTACACAAACGCATGCGTCCACACACAATCATGTTGAGTAGTGCGAACGGTCTGTCAACAAACCTGCCAGTTGCGCCGGATTTCGCTGGTGATGCGGCATGTTTTCGGGATTCAACATGGCTCCCGCCAAAACATGTCCGGCGCCCATGAAGTTCCCGTCGTCTGAATGCGAAGCAAAATACGACGCCAAAACTGTGAGTATCTTTTTTTATCCAATCAACTCAGCAAAAAGACCACCAACGAACACCACACGTCACAATCCAAGTGTTACTGACACTGCTGACCTTGCTGAAACTGTGCTCCGGGTCCAAAGTTTCCCCAGCCGAAGCCGCCGCCCCCGCCTCCCATTCCTCCGCCGCCTCCGAAGCCACCGCCCCCGCCAACAGCGTGCATCCCTCCCGCTACAGCGTCCACATCCTCGTTGTCACTGCCATCCGCCTCCTCTTGCATTTCTACAAACAAAACACCCAGACAAAATCAACTGAATCAATTTCAGCGACTTACAATCACATACAGTTCAACACCATTTCGTTTGGTGTGCGTAACTAGCGTCGCTCGCACCTTCGTGTTGCGGTGCCTCCGCTTCCGGCGCGGGGTCAGTGTCCATCATGTTGTGCCCCGCGCCCCAGGCGTGCGTCCCCAGCACGTCGTGCACAAACGGCAGGGCAGGCGCGGGGGGAGCGCCGCCAGAAACGCTGTCTTCGCCTGAGTGAGAAACAAGACGTCGTCAGAAAGCTTTGTTGTGCTGTGCAGTGCTAAAACAATTGCTCCGACCAAATGTGGATGAAAGAGACAACCGCGTCCACACAATGAAACAATGTGCTTTGTATGCTGACCAGCTTGACTGGTGAAGTCGCTCTGAACCGAATTGCCACCGCCTCTGTTCCCAGAGTCTGTTTCCAAGGAACCCTCACTTTCCTGGCACACCATGGGCACCGCTTGGGGAACTGCAAAAAAGTTTCACAGATGACCGCATCATCATCATCATCACCTGACGGACATGACTGTCCCCCCCCCCCCGTGGGAGGATTCGGACAGCCACGTGTCAGGTGAATATCTGGGTCAGTCGTTACAGCTACGACGCAGCGTAGTGCCAGTGCACAACGGACAAGTCTCTTTCGGGCCGCGTGCGTGTGTGTGCTAGACTTCCGAACTGGGCAAGCACAAGAGCAAACCAAACGCTTGCTTTCTCCGAACACGATTCTTGATGGTGCCAGAAACAATTCGACGATATCTGTTGCACAGCTCACGCCAGTGCTGAACACTCACCCGGCTGCACTGTCTCGGACTTTTTGAGCACAAGCGACCCGGAGGGCGCAAGGCCGAGCTCCCGCAGCGTTCGCTGCATGTGTTCCGCACCGAACTCCTGCCGAGGGAACGGCTGAAATCGAAATATCCAAGGAATTGGTTTCAGTCGAGCTTGATCCCCTTGTGCGCACACACACACACTCACGCACACACAAACACACACACAAACACAACAAGAGAAGCAGTGCTAAGGCAACTGCGGGTGCGATGTCCCCCTTTGACCTTCAGGATTTAGCCATTTGCATCTGGTTGCTAGGGAGTTTTGCATCTGGTTGCTAG
>JAAUXT010055431.1_pt1 | contig 14202 bp, 15 predicted proteins | sample 7278171 | NCBI WGS metagenome assembly JAAUXT01 (sample SAMN14350112, study PRJNA611818) | marine sediment metagenome | isolation source: surface marine sediment (1.8m) | place: French Polynesia: Moorea | collected 2018-08 | reverse complement strand
TTTTCTCAACCTCATCAAATATTTTTGCATATTTTGCCTGGCAACACATTTTGATGCAAACCCCCAAAAATCAAATTATAAATTTCAGCCTCCTAAAAACTACTGAAAAAATTTACCATAACAACACCAGACCCACTTGTCCTGAAAGCCCCTCCAATATCATGAAAATTATGTATGGGCACCTTTGATCAAATGTTGCTCACTTTCAAGATACAGCCCAAAATAGAACCCCAGTCCAAAATTTTAAAATTTCAAAATTTGAACTTTTTGCACTAAAAATTCAAAAATGTTCCATTTTGTTCTTTTGAGACTTGGGCATTATTTAGGACCTAAAATATACCAGAAACCTGACCACCACAGCATGTGCCAGATTTTGCAGATGCCTTTGGGTGATTTGAATGGTAAAATACCGCTTGCTCAAAATTTTCAATTTTGACCAAATGGTCATTTGCCATTCAAATCACCTAAAAAGAAAAAATAAACAATAATTGTACACATATGATACCAAAGAAGACAAAAAACTTTTGTCAACAAGAATGAAAAACAGCAAAAAAGCTGATGCTGTAGATTTAAAATGTGATGAATGGTATAAATTCACCAGATTGCAACAATTGTTCATTGACAAAAGATGAGACACTTGACCATTGAGAAAACAATTTTTTTCCAAAAACTAAAATGTTGAGCAAAAGTAAACATTTTACCCCTTCAAAAATTGAACAAAGCGTTTTTGCACCAAAAGAATTCCATGCAATTACACGCGCTCTCTCTTTCTTTCCATTCTGAGAAGTGAGAGCTTTGAAGAAAAGCTCGCAAGTGTGCTTTTTTGAACATCCATTGCAAAACCAAAATGTTTATTTTTGTTCATCTGTTTGGCATGAGTGTGCGGGTTATGGGTGCACGAGAATTGTGAACACAAGAATAGTGTGAAACAGATTTACTGAAAACAAAAATATACAATAACGTGGGTTGGTACGCACGGTTTACGTGAAGCTTGTTGGCAAATCGGAAATCTACTTCTTCTTCACAAGTCGAAGTGTTTGGTTGAATGTTCACAGACAAGACTTCGTTTGCGTCTTCACGTCTGTTTTCACTTTTGCTCCTCGCGCAGGTGCGACGCCGCTGCCCTCGCGCGGCAGAACGCAAAGTCGCCGGTCGGACCTGGGCACCTGGACATCGCCTACCCGAGCGCCACCATCGTGTCCGGGAAGATCTTCTGCGACCTCTTCCCGTTCCACGTGCTCTTCGACCAGAACATGATCATCAGGCAGTGTGGCACCAAGCTGCAGAAGATGTCAGGTGTGTGTGTGTGTGTGTGTGTGTGTGTGTGTGTGTGCGTGTGTGTGTGAGTGCAAAGACGCAAAGTCATGTACCCTTCGACTACTGCTACACGATGTGGTTGTGGGCCCCCACTCTGTGGTTCCTTCTGACTGTGACGCGCCCTCTGGCTGCAGGTCAGGTCATCACGAGCGGGATGGAGATGTCTCGCTTCTTCACCATCGTGCACCCCGTGCTGCCGCTCGAGCTGCAGCGCCTCCTCGACTTCATCAACGCCTCCTACGTGCTGCAGATGCCGACCGTGGACGCGGACGGGAAGCCGGCGCAGGACCTCCTCATCAAAGGTGCGTGGGAGGTGGGGAGGGCCAGGGGCTTCCGGAGTCCAGGGGTGTGGCCCCTCTCACGTGATCCAACGTACAGTGGTTGCTGATAGTGGTTGCTGACAGGAATCCCCTGCTGAAGACACATGACCTCATCGAGACCCACCTGTAGTGTGTTTCTGGCGGAACAGTCGTCAGGGACCGTGGGGATTGAGTCCTCCCTGCGTGAAGCAGGTGGGTGGGTGGGGTTTGACGCTCCGCTCTGGTTCCCACAGGTCAGATGATCTGGCTGAGCGACGTGAGTCACATGATCTTCATCGGGTCCCCGCGCCTCGCGTCGCTCACCGAGATGCTTGAGCGCAAGATGTACCTGTCCGACATCCCGCTCTATGACGTCACCAGGGAACTTGTGCTGCTCAACCAGCAGCGTATGGCCGAGATCGAGGTCAGGTGAGTGCGCGCCGCGCCAGGGTGGACCTGGGATTTGGTCAAAAGTCAGCCTTTTCCCAGCCCAAGCGGAAACAGGTCTCACAGGTTGTGTGCTGTAAAGCAGCATGATAAAACTTCTCTCTCTCTCTCTCTCTCTCTCTCTCTCTCTCTCTCTCTCTCTCTCTCACACACACACACACACACACACACACACATACACACGTGGTTGTTTTGCAGCAAGCGCCTGGACGAGACGACGGCGGAACTGAAGAAGACTTCGATCGCGCTGGAGGCGGAGAGGAAGAAGACGGAGGAGCTGCTGAACGAGATGCTTCCCAGGAAGGTCGCCGAACAGCTCAAGATGGGCAAGAGAGTCGACGCAGGTGGGTCCGTGCGTGCAGGCTGGGTGATGGTCGGGTGCGTGTGTGTACAGTGTGTGCGTGCGTGAATTTCTGTGCATGCTGGTGGGTGTACGGCTGGAAGTGTTGGTGCGGGGCCCTTGGGTCTTGGGTGGAAGGTTGGTGGTTTGTTCAGTCCAAAGTTTGACTCTTGTGCAAAGAGCCACATTGATAAATTGATCATTCAATTAGTTCATTTATTTGGCCCTGATCTTTGCCGTGACAGAGAAGTTCGAGGGGTGCACGATTCTGTTCAGCGACATCGTAACCTTCACCAACATCGCGGCCGCCGTCCAGCCCATCGACATCGTCAACATGCTCAACGAGCTCTACTCCAAGTTCGACAAGGCCACCAACGAGAACGACGTCTACAAGGTCGGCAGGGCAGAGAGAGAGAGAGAGAGAGAGAGAGAGAGAGAGAGAGAGAGAGAGAGAGAGAGGGTGCATCTTGGATAACTCTTGTTTCGAAATTCTTCATTCTTCCCTCGCTTCCTGCCTTCCTTTCATTCGTCTTTCCTGCACTTCTCTGTATGCACGTCTTCAAAGTGCTGACTCGTGTTTTCCACTTTTCTTCCAATCCTTTGTTCTCTTGCCCTTTCTGCTATTGTTCGCTCATTACAACCGCAATTCTATCCGCAGACAATGACAACACTCACACGCATGGCTGTGGCTGGTGCCTGAAAATCCCCTGGTTTCATCCACTTCCCCCCCCCCCTTCATTCCTCCTTTCTCACTGTGAATCGAAAGAACCTCTCCCTTGCGTTCGATTCCCACTGTTTGTCTGTCCTCAGGTGGAGACGATCGGTGACGCGTACATGGTCGTAGGTGGGGTCCCCGACATCAACACTGACCACGCAGAGCGCGTGGCTCATCAGGGGATGGACATGGTGATGCGAGCCGCCGAGGTCAAGTCTCCCGCCACCGGCAAGGCTTTGCAGGTCAGCACACACACACACATACACACACATACACACACACACACACACTCAGGTGCACGCGTGTGAACAAAAACGTCCCACCATAGGTCGCCTTTGTTTCAACACTCAAGTCCAGCTTGTGGAACCACAGCCACGTTCCTTGACACACTGGTTCCTCCAGAGAAGACAAGGTTCCTCCACACAAAACTATGACGAGTACGTACGAGTACACACTCAATATCAGTGTTAACAACTTAACCAAAGCAATCTCGATCTTTCAGATTCGAGTCGGACTGCACAGCGGGTCTGTGGTGGCGGGCGTGGTGGGCGACAAGATGCCTCGCTACTGTCTGTTCGGAGACACGGTGAACACGGCGTCCAGGATGGAGAGCCACGGCATGCCGGGCAAAGTGCACTGCAGCCCTTTCACCTACGAGTAAGAACACACGCATGCTGGTTTGAGGGTCCGACAAACCCAAGGTTCTTCATCGGCAATTTTGCCTGCCCTGACCGTCTCACGTGCAAAGAAGAGTCGTTGAGCCTGACCGCATTCACACTGCAGACTCCTGAAGGACCGCGGCTACAAGTTCTACTCGCGGGGCGTGATGCAGATCAAGGGAAAGGGCGACATGCACACCTACTTCCTGATCGGGAACGAGAAGCGCGAGATTCCGTTCGAGCCGCCCCCTACCGGCACCGAGGCGGCGCCGCCCCCCGCCGGGAAGCTCGCCAACAACAAGCCGCCGTCCTCAGGCAAGTTGATCCCAGGCGAGTCCACTTTTTTGCTTTCTTATCTTATCCAGGGGCCCAGCCAGTGAACTCCAGGGGTCTGGCTCTGAGGCAAAAGATCTCTCTCGCAGGTTCAAGTTTTCTTTCACACGATATTTCCTTCAAGGTTTGAATCAGGTCTGTGGGAGCTGATTCTTTGACCAAATCCTTGATCCGCCCAGTTTGAGACAACACTTTTGAAACCAGTGCAGAGATGGAAGAAGATTTGCCATGGAGGACCGTGGCCTCTGTCGCTCACCACTTCATGTGGAACAAACCAACCCCTTGGTCACGCAGATACACGAGCAGACATGCACAGAAATTGTTGAAGAGAAAGAAGAGGCTCCTCAGTTTCGTTTTGCAAATGCCACCGAAAGCACGTTGGCCCAGCCTGCGGCGAAGCTTATCGCCGCACTCACCTCCATTCCGCACTGCACAGAAGCGGTTCCGCCCGCCGGGAACGGGACGCCCTTGCCGCCGCCGTCCGGGGGCGTCGTCGTCGGCGCAAACGGAACAGTGGCGCCACCGAACGGCATGAAGGACAGCGTCAGCTGCACCGTGCTCTGAAGCCCGAGTCGAGTTCTCTTCGCGCCGGGAAACGTCACAACTCGGACACAGGCTTCTCCGGGACCGCGAACCTTGAAGATGGCTCCACGACTCCCGCCAAAAGAGCCAGAGAAATTCGAGCAGCACGGTTCTTGCCATTAAGAGCGCAATGACATTACGAGGACTTTCGATTCTATTCGATGAACTGTTGATTTGAAAGTGTGATGACAGGGGTGTCGCAGCCCTGCAGAGCGCTCACCGCGTCCAGGTTCAGGTTCGCAGCCCAGATTGGGTTTCTGTCCAGTGAAGGGTTTTTGTGAACAGGTTTCACAAGTCGTTGTTGTCAGACTGCACAGGAACCAGGTGTCAGAACCTGCTAAAGCATTGTTTTTTCGTCATTTTTCTCAGGAGTTTGCATCGTTGCAAAGAAGGCAGAGTGATGCATCTCAAATGTAACATCATTTTTTTGGGTGGTTTGAGGAGGCTGGTGAATTGTTCGAGGTTGGAACACTGACCGGCACAAATCACCTACAGACACCGAGGATGAAAAACATGTGAACAGCACTTTCTTGGTGAAGATGCATTTCAAATTTGGATCCTTTGGGTATTTTAAAAGTCTGGGTCAAGGATAATGTAAGAATGAGGAATTTGTCAAGTTCAAAATACGTGATAAAGGATATACAAATTGTTGACATGTTATTGGTAAGGTGTTGGACTGGTGTCATTCACTTTTGATGTTCAAAATTTGGCTACAAATTTGGGATTTTAGCAAAGATGAAAAAAGGAAAAAAAATCAGCAATGATTTAGGTTCACTTTTTGCGTTCTTTGGTGTAAGTATAGAGGAACATATAATTTGGGTACATTTGGGTGCATTTTGAAAAGAAAAATACGCAAATGATCGAAATAACAAAAATCAAAGTGACCTGAACACACAGCAACCGAACACACAGCAGAATGCACAAAGGATCAATTTCAAATTTTTCAAATCACCGCGAGCTCCATGGAGCTATTTTTTCTTCAACACATCCAACTTACTTTGTTCTCTGAAAAAAGGAAATCAAAGCCTATGTGCAAGAGAGATTTCAAATTGAACATTGAACAATATCGTTGGAATGGAAACCGTTTCCATGACAAAGTCTAGCTCGTGTACATTGTGTAATTTTTCCTAGTTTGTGTCAGAAAGTGACATTTAACTCCAGTCCTCTCAAGGAGTGCCCTGCAGACTCGTGTGCCAATTCTGCCGTCGGACCCAAGGGCCGGGACAACCCCATCCCACCCCGCCACTGCAGCCCATCTGTACCTGATGACTGCCTTTTTTCTTGTCAAACACCAAGAACTCTACAAAATACTTTGTACAAAACTTGTGCACGGCTGTTTCTGAGCTCATCTGCATCGGACCTCCCCAGCCAGACGGAATCTGCTGTTTCATCCAAGTCTTGCTTCGAACATGCAGACCTATGCGGTGCAGAACAGAAATGCAAAACGATTGAAACACACTTTGGTGTGATTCCACACATTTATTTGACTCTGTTCCCTATTTAGCGTGTCAGCAGTGCCGTAGTCCACTGCAGCGGTGAGCTCAAAAAGAAATCTCCTGCGTACGTTTGAGAACTTTCTTTTGGGTTTCTTCAAGAAGCACAACCCGTGACAGAACCAGAGCAGTACACGCCATCAGAGAAGCAATTTCCAGCTTGACAAACGTACAAGCCGTGCATTTTTTCAAAACCAGCAGAATGTGACATGTTGCAATATTCGGTGACAAGCCCGAGATGTGAATGTCGGACACCTGTCAAGCCAATTTCTGAGTGGGCAGATCTTTCGTTGAGTTGCGTCACTGCATGCTTTGCCGTCGATGCAAAAAGAACTTCTTTTTCAGATGTACTCGTACGATCTGCAGAAGTCACAGATACGTCTGTGGTCACTTTTGGCAGTTGCGTTGTCGCGCATTGCAACCCGGTTTCAGTCGCAATGCTTATCTCCCTTTGATACCCTCAAAAGAAAGCAGAGAAATAACAACACGGAAACTTGTCCTTGAATAAAATGCATCTCCTGCAGCACACACCAAACATATCACGTCTTTGCAAATAAAATTGACTGACTTAACAGATCCACCAAACCTTTGCCCTTTGTCCTCCAATCCGTATCTCGGTATGTCAAACGAATTTTACTTCGAGAACGGTGTTTTGCATTCAAGGTGGAACAAAAGAACCTTGCTCGAAGACCACACATGACTGCGAAGTGCACTTGCTTCAACAAAATAAAAGACGGTTCAAGCGCCTTGTGCAATTTTATTCACGCGCGTACTCGTACACGCCACAGAAGCATCAATGCATGTTTGATGCATGTTTGGTTGCACATCGCCACCGTTGTCTCAGGAAGGGTACAACAGATCAGTCGCTTGCGCCCGCAGCCTTCATGTGCACGATTTGAGTTGCAAGGCAAACCAGATCCACAGGAGACACAACACAAGATTTTGTTTCGCAGATCCACAGGCTCCGACAAGTGGTGAATTTCATCATCTGTCACAGCTTAAGCAACTGCGCTGTTCACAGGCAAGCAACGGGTCTTCAGGATCACGTCCCACCCACGTTGGCCAAAACAGCACAAAATCACATTTTACAATAAGAAGTCCACATAATGCAGTTCCTTGCAGCTTGATAAGAAGCGTGGGCTCGCATCTGCCATGGTTCTGAGCCATGATCTGGACCCTCTGGGTCTGCGTTTTAGTCAGGCTCGCTCCCGGGCTGCACTTTTCATGAGACTGGGCCTGCGTCATTCACTGCTGTGTGGAGTCGTACTGAGCGGCCCCGCCCCGTCCGTCCGCGGGCGCCGCGCCCTCGAGCAGCAGCTGTTCCTCGGCGGGGTCGGAGCAGGCGTCGCAGCGGGCGCCGCAGCCCCCGGGGGTCCCGCCCCCGGACCCGCCGCAGGCGCTGCAGCCCGAGCCGGGGAGGCAGCCCCCGCAGTCGGCGCCAACTCGACCGTGCAGCCAGGTGCGCAGTCGGCAAAGAAGAACCAGCAACAGCTGCATGAACACAGCTAGCAGAGTCTGAAATATTGGAGACTTGAGTCCACATTTTCATCTTTCTGCACGAAAATTTTCAAAACACACAAATCAACCGAGTCATGATCACCACTTGACTGCCTCCTTTTCAAGAATCATGACCAGACCTTAACCTCACGTTTGTGCTCCGTCCCACCTCGACCACAACCCAAGACCCTGTCCACCTCTCCTCTTGCATGAACCCACCTCCCATAACATCAACCTCGCCTTCTCTCTTTCCTTGACTCATCAATCTACAACCTACCTCCAAATAGATCTACCCTCCAACTGCCCGTGTCTCCTTGTTGCATTGTCTCTCACAGTGCTCACATCCCACCTTTCTTGGTGTCATCTCTCTCCACCCTGACAACTCTGACCCTCCTAACCCTCTCCGATCTTCGCCCACCCTGAGATCAGGCTTCTCAACCTTCCCTCGTCCTGCAAGTCTGATATCTGCCTCCCCGTGCCCTCTCCACCCCCCGCACGCTGACCCCTCCAACCTCTCCAGCTCACCTCGAGCACGGTGGTCGCGATCGCCTCTGCCGGCCGCCCCCAGTACAGCACGTAGTAGGTGTACGGCTTCCCCTCGTACCCGACTCCACTGTTCAGGAAGTACAGCGCGTTGAACGCTGCGTACACCAAACCTGCAGGAATGGGAAGAAAGTGCAGCGCTTCGTGTCTTTCGCCTGTTCAAGACGTCAGTGAGCGACGAGTCGACACAATGCTGAACACTGCAACGTGTAACCTGACTAGGAAACGAACTGAAAGCACAGGGCCCGATCTTACACGGGTGGCCGACTCACCAACGGCAATGCATTTGGTCTGGTCCGCCGCACGCCAGCACCGAGCAGTGACTGCCCGTCACAGTGCTGACAGTTCTTGTCGCGTACTCACCGACGAGGACGGGATAAACAAAGTGCAGGAACCGGACTGGGGTTCTGGTCAGCAGCAGGTCCAGCACGACGTAGACCCCCGACAGGCTGTGTTTCACCTCGCTCATGTCCGAACTCATGTAGTCTGCAGAGAAAGAACCAGGCGCCACGTGAGATCTACTGCTCCAATGGACCTGGGCTTGCCGACCTTCGATGGACCCAAATCAGGCTTGCAAGGGTTCCCTTGTGCAACTGGCAGACAGACTTGTGACAGCGGATGTTTCCTCTCCAAAGATGATTGCATCCTTGGACCTCTTCAGTTCGGCATATCTCTGTCTGTCTGTCTGTCTGTCTGTCTGTCTATGTGCATGGTTGTGTGTGTGTGTGTGTGCGTGTGTGTGTCTGTCTGTCTGTGTCTCTGTGTGTGTCTGTGTCTCTGTTTGTGTGTGTGCACTTGTGTTTCACCCTGGCCTGTCCGTACCGTCCGTGCGGAGGAAGAGGACGAAAACCCAGAAGGAGGCAGTGACGATGAGGACGCTGTTGGCCGACGTGGTGTACACCACCCAGAAGACGCTGTACGCCACCGGGAGCGGGTCTGCGGGAACACAGTCCACATCGGGCTTCAGAGAGAGAGACAGACACAGAGAGACAGAGACAGAGAGTCTAATGTTCACGCTTTTCACACTTGACTGCGCAAATTAGTCAGATTGGGTCTCTTCCTTTGGATTCGCTCAGCTTATACTTGTGTTGCATCGAGGCAGCTGCATGCCACAGATGCTCATTCACACTTCCAGTCCACAAAGATCTTGTCGTCGATTCCGAATGACGTTGTGGAAACGAGGCGTGACCTGTTCCGGCGTCGGCGGCGGAGGCAGGCGGAGCGGCGGCGGAGCGCACGTAGTGGTGGATGACGATAACGGCGTGCAACACGTTGCTGACGCCCAGCAGCAGGAACGCCCAGTTTGTCGCGTACAGAAACCACACGCCTGCAGCGGAGGGGGGACGTTCAGCACACAAAAGGCACAAAAGGACGTTCAGCACACAAACATAAAAGAAACACGCACGCACGCACAGACAGACAGACAGACAGACACACACAGACACACACACACACACACACACACACACACATGTACACAAACACGCACAGACCCAGAAACACGACCACAACCATTCCCAAAACAGACACAGACACCTCTCTCTCTCTCTCTCTCTCTCTCTCTCTCTCTCTCTCTCTCTCTCTCTATTCATTGCTCGCTCTGGTTAGACTGACGAAGTGCAGTGCACGCACCTGCAGTTCCCTGGAAGTAGGTGGAGGTCTCGAGCATCAGGTCTGAGCAGACCCAGAGAGGGAGCAGCACGGCCGTCGTGAGGCGATACAGCGCGAACCACACGGGGCGCTCCGCCGCAGCGCCGCCCCACTGAAACAGCGCAAACACGACCTGAGAACTGCACTGCGCGTGCAACAAGGACTGGGTGTGCATCACAGCTGTTATATATTCCGCTGCGCGTCCACTGGAAGAAACTGGCTGAGAGGCCACACAAGAGTCTGATCGCAGGGCTCGCTCATGAGCGACAGCAACAACACAGAGCTTCTCTATGCCAATCTGAAGCAAAAATTGTGCCTCCTTTTTGGACCCAAATTTATCTTTGAAAATCGGATGCAAGTGTGTTTTTGCAGAACCAACGGGAGCAAGGATCAGGGGGACCAGACTCACAAGGCCATGTGCACCCCTGAAAGTGAACCAGATTTTTTCAATTCCCAGAAATCCGCAGTCGAACGCCGTCAAAATGACATTTTCCAAACGTAATTCCATTCCAATGCGAACGTCATGGCCTCACATGCATCAGCTGTGATATCAGACTCAAAAATTCATACGTAAGTTCACATTGTTGTCATGCAGGAAAGTCTCAGGCTTCCAGGTGTTTGTGAATGAAGTTCAGTTCTGCACACATTGTGTCTCGGTCCCATGCAGCTGTGTCTCCGCACAGCCATGCATTAAAAACACATTACCACGCCGGCAAGTTTCAATAAACGCGTTGGAATTTGAAACATTGAAGGCCGCAAGGACAACTCCGTGCGTGAGCCCAATGCGTGCACATGTGCTGTGGAGGTCCTGTGGAACCAGATCCAACAATTGGTGGATTTTAAGGGGTGACGTGTCCACAACGGGACGCCCGAACCACATCCAGGACCCCAGAGCACACCCGACACACTTGTGCACGTTCATCTGGGTCCAGCGCGATTCAATGGCAAATGTCCTGGTTTCTTCTCGGCGACAAACTGGATTTCTGCCTGCGGATCCAAGGTATGGCCTCAGGTGACAAACTGGATCCTTGGATCCGCAGGCAGAAATCCAGTTTGTTGCTGAGTTGAAGAAAGCAGGATATTTGTTTTATCCTTTTTGTCCTTTGCTCAGTGACAAACTTGACAACTCGGCGACAAACTCATTTATTGCCGAGCTGAGAACCAATCAGAGAAGAGGAAACGTTTCCAAAAAGGATAAAGGTGAATGCCCGGCCTCCCGTGTTTCGCACACATTCTGCTTCAGGACCATCAACACATTTTCAGTGCCAGTTGCACTGGTGGATACATCGCTGGTGGGGGAAGGGCGCCCACGCGAACTGACTTTTGTCTCTGAAGAAAGGCGCTCGAGCTGAGCAGCAATCGCCTGTGTGAACTGACCTGCGGAGAGACGAAGCAGAGCGGGTCCTCGTCTGTCGGGAGAATCCTCCGCGCCTCGAGCTCCTTCCGGCACCCCATCCTCCTCCTCCTCCTCCTCGCTCTGGCCTGGTTGTGCGTTGCGCCGCTATGTCCAGCGGAACTCGGGGCTCGGCCCCTGAACCCACTGCCAGGAAAGATTTCACATTTTGTGTTTGCAGAATTTCAAAAGCTGCATGATGCCACTCGAGCCCTTCGACGCCAGTCCCGCATCTGCTGCAACCAACAGACACGACGCAAAGGACAAACTCTGTCCTGATCCACGGCTGTCTGGTTCCGTCTACAACACCCACACAACACCGCCACTGCCACGCAACTTTCTGATGCAAATGGGATGCGCCCTCCGCATTTGGAAATCACATGGTCCTCGCTGACTCCGTCCGCAAAAACACAAACTTACGCGTCAGTGTGCACCACAATCATACCAATGGCAGCAAGAAGATTCCACTGAACTCTGAACTATCAACGCAATTTTCGCTGCAAACCTGAGGAGACTTCCAACTTTTCTGTCCTGCTGAACTTCCAAAGGAACCTTGCAGCGGCCACATCGTTGTCACTGTGTCGAATCAATTTTACCACAAGCTTTTGGTCATTGCCGCTGGATGCTGCAAAACTGGTTCTCTAATTGCCAATTGCAACGTAATTTACAATGTGGGTTGTCATACAGTTGTGTGTGCAGCTCTGGTGCCGCGATGCCACATTCAGATACGTGTGCAGACAGACGAATCTCCAGGGGTGGATTCAAACATGGTCAGAGGAGCGATCCGAAAGAGATAGATTTCTGACCATTTTTGACAAGCAATCAATGAGTCATGTGCCCACGCCCTGAATGGAGGGAATGGAGCAAACTCCTGTTTGGGGTCGGGAGAACCGGCGGCCCGAATCCGCCCCGGGTGTGTCGAGTGCGAGCGGACAGAGCGCATCACTCGAAGGATGAGCTGAATACATCGCACCGAGCCACGCGCTTCTGGACTCCACATCGCACTGAGCGCACTGCAAGCGACATCAAAACGCGCCGGATGCTGCGTCCTCTGCACAAAGGCGGAGTTTTCTCGCGAACAGTGTGTGGTCAGGTCGGGCAAAGTGCACACTGCTGCCGAATCTTCAGTTGAATCGATCACAGGCGCCTTGTCGAGAACAGAAGTCAGAAAAGGACAAATCAAAAGGGTTCGCCCGAATGGAAGCACGTTGAGTCGACACTGCCTGAGGAAGTGTCCACGCACATGGAAATCGCCTCAATTACGTCAGAACCCGCCGTCACACCCACACAACAGTTGTCTCCAGGGGATCCAGGTAAATGCGGTGAGGGCTGAGACACAAACTTTGAAAAGTTTAAACCTTCTTATTCGTAACAAAAAGTGCACTCGAAAGAGCAAAACTGGAGGCTCAGAATAATCTGAGTGGGGGGGGGGGGGCGGTGACGGCAAAGAGGGGCACCGCCCCCTGGATGCTGCAGGCGGTGCTCAGAACGCAGCGCCGTGCAGTGCACCGATCTCCAGGGATGAGCTGTCAAAGATCACGGCTGCTGCATCGCAACGAGCGCCGCGCGGCTCAAGGGCTCAGCGGGTCTGCCTCGCTCCGATCCAACTCGTGCACCCGTTCGCCTCCCTCCCGATGCTCGCTGCACAACGCCAGACTCATCACTGGGCATTTCTTTATTTCAATCGCGAGCAAAAATGCGGAATTGAATAGAAACCAAAAACATGTGTGCACCGGATCAACAGAAAACACGCAAACGGGTGCAAAATGCGTTCGCACGCACAACACTTTCCCCCTCAAATCCGACAAGATCATTTGTGACTAGGTCTTGTCCTTTCAACGTGCTGGATCCAAGTTTCGTTGATGAGAAATCAAACATCGCCCCACTTGACACTCTTGAACACATCAAACAAAGACAACCACACGGTAACATCAACATCAGAACATTTCCAGACTTCAACAAATAGAACCTAGCTGTTCAGTTCTTCCATTTGTCACAAATTTAATTCAGGAAACAGGGAATCAGTTTTTTTAACTCAACGCGAGCAAAGCAGCTACAACACGACTGGCCCAAGCGAACACAAATTACCATGCATGCACCGCAGGAAATATCCAGATAAAACTGATCACAGCTGCGTTTCGCTCAAGTGTTGTGACTGTAAAGGTTCCTGTAGCCTTTGACAACTGGCTCGAAACAAAAAAGATTCTGAAAACACACACAACGGGAAAGCTGTCCACACAAGTGGGGACGGATCCAGGCTTTGATCACTGGCCCTCAATTCGGCCTCATTCGAGAAAATTCAACATGAATGTGTTTTCCGGGAAACGAAGGGTGGATCCGCCCCCTGCAAAGCTCGGAGGGTTTTGTTTAAACAGTCGCACCAGCACAGCAGTGTGACACTGGGCAAGTGACAGCGGAAAACCAAAACCAAACTAGAGTTTCACGCAAAGTATCAACCGCTTGGTGCGGAATCCAACAGAGTGACAAAGTCAGCTGCATTATGATAGTCCAAAAAATGTGAATTCTTTCAGGGTGATTTGAACCATACATTGTATAATGTATGGTGGTGAAAAATCACCAATCACCTACAGGCATCAAAAAGCAAAATGTGTGAATACAAGCTTGAAAGTGTTCTATTTGTTCGATTTTAGTCATGTTTTGTTTTTTTTCATTCACTTTCAGGCTGTAGTTTATGCCCAGAGTGTCAAAAGAATGAATTTTTGATTCTACAGGTTTTTACAGCCAAAAAACCAATATGGCTGACATGGTGAAATTGGGGTATGGCTGTATAAATGGCTTTATAGCTCAGAAACTGTTGATTTTTGCTGAAGGATGTATATTGAGAAAATGTAGACAATTGCTTGGGCTAAATTTTAGAATTGGTGATGAGTTGCTATTGCAATGTTTGTTGCTGGTTTTTGTTGGTCAAAAGTC
>JAAUXT010106224.1_pt1 | contig 14203 bp, 16 predicted proteins | sample 7278171 | NCBI WGS metagenome assembly JAAUXT01 (sample SAMN14350112, study PRJNA611818) | marine sediment metagenome | isolation source: surface marine sediment (1.8m) | place: French Polynesia: Moorea | collected 2018-08 | reverse complement strand
CCCCCCACCACCACCACCACCAGCACCAGCACCAGAATCCTTTTGATGAAAGGTTTTTTGTCTGACGAACAAGACGGTGGGCTGCAACAGGGGGGGGGGGAACTTCTGGTCCTGGGTGAAGTCAACCCATTTCCGCTTACCAGGGGTTAAAAATGTACGAGGGCCGCTCCTTCTTTGCCGCCCCCTCTCGTCCCGAATTTCTGAAACGGGCTGGAACTTTCTATGTCTACGGCCACACCAGGCCCCGCTCCCTGGATCCTCTGGAGACTCCAGCGCGGCACCTGCTTCTCAATCAGACGGGGGGGGGGGCGAAACAGCGCAAAGGCGCCAGCCTGGCGCGCACTTTTCAATCAAACGTTTGTCTGCTCTTCCAAGAAAAGCTCTTCTGGCGGAGGCACATTCATTGTTCTTTGCTTTTTGCTTGAGGACAGACATTGCTGTGACATGCTGCTGGAACACATGCGCTCTATTGAGAGAGCTTTCCTTGTCTTCCATCTCCTTTTGCAACATCGCAGTAGACACCAATCTCTATTGAGAGCTGTGCAGCGTTATGACATCGCATTGTTGCGGGGAGAAGGAGGAATCCAGGTCCTGATTGGAGTGTTCCGTCTGCGCATGCGCAGGTGCGCCCGCCTCGCGCGACCACAAGCATGTAGCTCCGTGCCTGTGTGGTTGGTCTGACAGGAATAAACCACGCCGACCGAGAGGAGAGGAGCACCTCTCAAATACTCGAGATGCGGAGCTTCGAGAGCATTTGAGAGGGCTCTGATCCTCAAGGTCCAGTGGTTTAATCCACATATCCCACTGAGGCCTTGAGGTGTTGGCTTTTGGGATCATTCAGACTGTCTGCTGACCCATTTGGTGTCATTGGCTTGTGTGACTGTTGCTGTCTGCTGACCCATTTGGTGTTGTTGGCTTGTGTGACCGCTCAACAAAGTGAGAGGAGGAAATAACAACCCTGCGAAAGCCGACATCTCAAGGCCTCTGTGGGATATGCTTGGGTATCTGAGTCCTGTATGATCTGCCTGGTCTGATCTGAACTGAGATGAGGCTGGTCTCGGTTCGTCGCACCAGCACTGAATTTTTCATGGTGCGCTTCGTGGGCCGAAAAATAGAAGAACAATCTTTGGAAGTGAAAGAGGGGTAGGGTAAGAAGGCTCCAAGTTAGATTGATTTTGTTTTGTATCGTGCAATTTAATTTTTCTCTCTTTTTGCACCTGTGGCACAAGACAATGGAAGATCATTTTTTGCTTGGTGTTAGGGAGCGTTCCTGTATGCCTTCCCTGGATGGACCCTTGTCGCTGTTTAGCGTTTATGATCACGTCCTGTCACCTGCTGCTTGGAAAACAAGAGATAAAGCGTGACGTATGACGTACGCAGAAGGCAGCAGCTGGTAGGAGCGAATCCAGCTGGTTGGTTGAGGGGGGGGGGCTAAAATTCCAGCTTCCCAGCGTCCACTAAGAAAAAAATTAGCCCCTTCCTGGTGTCCATTGGATGTCTGACAAGTCTATAAAACAATGGAGTTTTGATGTGAGGCTCCAGTTCACACAACACACCCATACTGAATTTTGCAAAATATGTTCCGTTGTCTCAACAAATGGATTTTTTTTGTTAGGGAGTGGGTGAACATGGTCCAACCAGTGATTTATAGTTTTCAGCAGGTAAAAAAGGTACCTGTGGGAAGATCAAGCATAACATGCCTATTATGTGTTGAGTCGCACTCCCCCTGGATCCACCAATGTCGCTGTTCAGCGAAATCATCACTTTTGACATCTGCTGCTTGGAATAGCAGCGATAAACCGTCACGTGTGACGTGTATTGTAGTTGCCTGGGCGAATTCAGGGCGGACGTTTCAGTTCCAGCTGCCCAATGTCGACTCGTAAAAGAAAATTTTATGCGTGAGAAATATTTGCCAATCCCCGTCCAATTTCGTATTTCAGATGAATTTTTTTCTTCTGAAACCCCTGGCTCGGTTGGTTGAATTGTCATGCGACCCAATTTCCTTCAACTTGTCGAATCCTCAAATTTTGGCTTTGCACGACCCACACAGAAGTGGCAGCTCTATTCTTCGAATTGACTGAGCCGAATGAGCCAAACTGAGTTGTATAATATCAAAAAATGGACTTATCAAATCTAAATTCGCACGCCTCAGAGAGTCACCCTCCTCAAGCAGATTCTGGCTCCGCCACTGGCTTGAACGACAACACACACAACGCAGGGAGACGTCTCTGTTGGGCGCCCTTATCCCAGCTCCGTCGAGCGAAACGAACCGAGCGTCGCCCCTGATCAATGGCGTCTTCCTGCGGTCTGAACAGGGTGCGTCTCGCGATCGATAGCGTTGTGTATGTCGGAGGTGCGACGCCACACAAAACCGCACAATACAAGAACCTTCGCTGAAAGGAGTGTGTTTTTGCATGTCATCAAAAGCGATGAAGAATTTGCCCACGTCCTAGACGGGTGCACAGGGTGCGGTGTGCGTGTGTGTGTGTGTGTGTGTGAGAGAGAGGAGTTAAGTGTGTGCGTCCGTGTGTGTTTGTGTATGTGCAGGATACACACAAAGTTTTCTGAATTTTGAGAGAGAGAAAATTCTGCAACTCAGTGTTCACAAAACATGTCACATGTGCTCGCATCAGGGTACAAATAGTTCTCGCCGTTCGTTCGAAAAAGGTTCCTGTTCAATCACACCACTCATTTGTTGTCCTGAAAATTCATTTTGTGTTCTCGCAGGAATTTTTAGTATCAACTGATTGCCAAGTAGTCAACAGAAAGGTATTAAAGTTGGCATAAAATCCTTCCTGTTATTCACTTGCACAGTGCCTTTTGTGTACTTATTGCTGTTCAAGGATAACAGCCAACATTGAATTTCAAAGTTTGGACTTCAAATTATAGTGTTTTTTGGTTCAGTTTTCTCTAAATTCTCTGCTCAGACTCAAGAATATGATGGCAAGTATCTGCAAAAGTTTTTCTGCTCCAATTTGCCATTTGGACCGTTTTGGAATGACGAAGGAAAGAACCGAACTTCTTGGACTTACTTCGTACTGCGTGACGCACCCTCTCAGCACAGGCGCCCAACACACCCACATCACACATCGGGGAGTTCCGGCAAAAGCACCAATTTTCATTCCGTGCTGAGAACGCATTTGCTAAAAATCTCCCCATTGAGCTGCATCATTTTGCGCGACGAAAGTCATTGATTCGTTACGTAACCAGCATTTAGCACACACTAAAAACATGTTCCCCAAATGGCCTGAGTTCGACGCAATGAATGTAGGTTCTGAGGTCTGTTTGAGCAGAACGTTTCAGCGTCACTCAGGAGTGGATCCAGCATCTGGTCGGAGGAGAGTAACTTCCCCAGCTCTTTTGATCACAAATTTAAAGGGCACAAGGGCGTGAGTCTCCTGACTCACAGATTTTTTTCTGCTCACATGGAGTCGCAGCAGGCGCATTTCTAATTTTTCAATATAATTTATTTATTGACCATCAAAATTGACAAACATTTCTAAAGATGTCACGTGTGTCAAAGGGTGAAAGAAGCCCTCTTGACAGTGGTCACACCCTAGACCGCTTCCACTATTCCACCCGAGCTGGGTCTGCCCCAACACAATCCCCCCTGACCCTCCGACCAAAACCTGGATCAACCCCCTACAGCGCCTCCACATCCACATCCGGGTCGCGACACCACTTCCCTCAGGGTCCCTGACCTCACGGGGCGAAATCCCAAGATTTGACGTCCATTTAAAATGCTTCAGTTTTCAATGCAATGTGGATGACACGCAGTTTATATGCTTGCGACGGAACTGCTTGTCTGAAACGACGAGTTCACGCACCTCTTACTTCAACGCCCACTGGACATCTGCCGCCGGACGTACTTTCCGTGGAAAGAACACAACACATGTAAAAAACATCTGCTCTTTCCTGCTTTGCTTCTTTTGCCTTTTGTGGAGAATGGCCACGTGGTTGTCCTGTGGCTGATTTTGTATTTTTGTTTGGTTCCCTTCAGAGCTGTCATTCAGCTGACTTCACTGATCAGAAAAATCGTGCTGAACCTCTTTGTTGTTTCAAAAAATAGAGAAAAATAGACCATCGCTCCATTCTTCTCTGAACTTGGCTTCATGCAGAACCAGAGAATCTCGAGAACGTTTGCTCAGTTCACACGGATCGAGTGATTGGCTCTGCTGGATTTCCTACTGAAGGTCAGAGCGAGCGGCGTGCGCACCAAGGCTACACACCTCTGCGGTCACAGAACCTGTTGCGTGTGCTCGCATCACAGTGAAAATGGGTTCTCACCTTGACAAATTGGTGGTCATGTGCCATCGCACAACCTCTTTCTCAAGCACAGGTCTTAAAAAGTAATTGTGTGATCTATTTGGAATGTTTTTTTGTTGAGTGTGAATAAAGACTGTCATTAATCTTTGTGATGTAACTGCACGCATCGCAGCCATCTTCGGCAACCGCACAATTCCTCTCTGTTTGCGTCACTGATTCAGCCTACTGGTGGACACGTTCCAAAATTATATTTTTTTTTCGTTCATCTTCACACCCAAAAAAGAAACGTGAGCCCCTGACCTTGACGTTGCGCTACCTTGTCAAACATGTTCTTGTTTCCGTTGAAGGTGGTTCATTCCACAACGACCCCCGACTGAATTTGGCTCCTGGTCATGGTCGTTGTCTGCGACTGAGGTAGACACCCCCCACCTTGCCGTATCGCGGCCCTGATCCTGGATTCGCCAGATCCACATTCCATTGAACCAAACCCCAGCAAACACGGACAAAAAAAGTTTCCCTCGTGGCACTTGTGGTCAGCCTCGGGTTTGAAAATGTCTCTCACCGCACATGCAGATACCGCACGGTACCAAGAAAGAGCGGACCTACCTGAATTTGCTCACTGAGAAGATTCCACCCAGCTGTGCGAAAAGTAAAAAAAGAATCCCGAGAACGCAGCGATCCAGTTTCATGGTGAGTTGTGTGATTGTTCTTCTGAGCGAATTGTGGTGGAGACTGGAGTCTGACCACCGCCAGGAACCAGGTCCAGGAACTCCTCAGAATCTCTCTTTCTCTCCGAGACGCAGCGTCTCTCTCCAAAGTGACTCTGTGCGAGACCGTGTTTCTGTTTTTGTATTGGAACCTCGTTTTCTATTGTTTGGTTCTCTTTCCACAAGCTGGTGTCTCTCTCCACGATTCAGTCGCTTCTCTCTGTTGCGTCGCAAAAACGTAGCGTCTCTCTGCGCGACGTAGCGTCTCTGACGCAGCGTCTCACTTCAGCGTTGACAAATTGGTGTCTCTCAACCGCGTCTCTCTCTCTTTGACGCTACGTCTCTCTCAGTCGCGTCTCTGTGGTTGCGTCCCAAAGACGTTGCGTCTTTTTGCGCGACGTAGCGTCTCTCTGCCACGCAGCGTTTGTGACGCAGCGTCTCCCTTCAGCGTCTGTTGACACGTCGTCGTCAGCGAATCCTCGCGTCAGCGGGGTCCCCGCTCCCCGTGAGCTTCTGCTAAACACCTCATCTCGAGATTGCGCGGCACCGGGCGACACAGCGACGCGGTCGGAGCATGGCGTGCGTTTTTTTGTGTGAAGTGGAAAAAAAAGCTGTTGTACTTCTGGTGAGATGAAAGTGAAGCTGTTTTCTTTTCGCGTCTTTATGCAGAGCTCCCTCTCTCTCGCTCGCACACACACGTGGTACCTAAATTTGGGAACTCGAACATAGGGCCGGTGTCCCCGGTGGTACCATGGTGCTACCTGTCAGTTCGATCTCGGGGAGGTGTAGTCACGGACGATGATGCATGTTTTGGTGGAGGATCCATAGGGTGATGTGCACCATGGAAGATCTGGTTGCCAGGGGTGATGTGGAGGGAGGACCCAGGTTCACGATGCAAGAGCAATGTAGGTGTGCCTGTGCGTCGTTGTGGGTGTGCGTGTGTGTACGTGTGTGTGTTCTGCCTGTGGTGTGTGCGTGGGTGTGCGTGTGGTGGGATGCTAGAGGGGCGGGGTCATTCAACGGGTCACCCGTCTTAACTGACTGCACCCAAGTTCAGGTTGGTTCGATCTGGCCAAAGCTTCAGTGGATTTCCCTCACTCTGTGAATCCTCTTACCAATGGACCCCCCTCCCCGTTGAGGTGACCCCGCCCCTCTGGCATCCCGCCTCTGGATGGATCCCCTCCCTCAGAGAACCCCCCCCCCGGATCCACTCCTGCTGATGCTCACGCATCCATACCTAACAAGACAGTGAAAACGAAGGTTGTGGTATTGACGAGCACTACTCGTTTACCTGATATACATGGCCCGAGGCGCATGGTGGAGCGTCGCCGTCGATTCGATGAGGTAGGAGCCCGGTCCGTGTACCGCCACCGTCATACATACAGGTAAAAACAGGTGGTCAGGGCTCAGACGCCAAGCAGTGCGAATACCTTCCTCCACACACAGCGACAACGCGCGCACCAGACAAATGGAAGGATTTGCATATTCAGCCACACACACGCACGTGGACACACACACACAGAGACACACGCACACACACACGCACACACACGCACACACACGCACACACACACACACACACAGTTTTCTCTCAAACGTGTGACCCTGGGAAGCGCAACATCGCACGAAGTGTTCACGACAAGAACATCCTCTCAGAAATCGCTCTTCTCTACTACTCCACGGAATGTGGAAAATGTTTCCAGTGAAAGGCATCAATGTTTCTCGCACTTGCTCTCATGGCTGGAGTTCCACAACAAGGAGCTTCAGCGAAGCACCGACTCTCAACCCCTGCGGTGCCTTGTATCTGTTTCGTTGACCTGAAGGAACACCGGTCGGCTGCACTTGACACAAGGTGAGAGGGTCGTGTCGGAGGTAGCAGTAATAGTTCACACACGCTGCAAAAATGGTTCCTGTTCACTCATACAACGGCTTGTCGAGACCTTGTCGAGACTTGTGCCACAATAAGATCACGTACGAGAGGCTTTGTGACAGTAGCGTGCTAGAACAGCACGTCACCGTGTCATGCAGTGGAGAGTGGCGAGTTTCTTCCCCATTCAGAACAGCAGAATTGGATCCTGTGGTGCTCCCCGTATTCCAGGAACCCAACTCTATTCGCTTCCCAAGGACTGCACATAATGCATTTTTTCTTTTGACAAAGCGAAGCCAAAGACTGGAACATCTTTTGACCTCGTAAGGCTCAGATGATAGATGCGCCACTGTTGACCAATCCATTGTTCGGACAGAGCCGCAGTACTTATGAGAGTCACAGGCCTGCGCACCAGGTTGAGAGAGCAGAAAGGTACCGAGTCTCCCGAGAAACAAGGGAGGAGGATGAAGAGAGAGAGAGAGAGAGAGAGAGAAAGAGAGAGAGAGAGAGAGAGAGAAAGAGAGAGAGAGAGAGAGAGAGAGAGAGAGTGAGAGAGAGAAAAAGAGAGAGTGAGAGAGAGAGAGAGATAGAGAGAGAGAGAGAGATTGAGGGAGAGAGAGTGAGAGACAGAATGAGAGAGAGAGAGAGAGAAAGAGAGAGAGAGAGTGCAGGGAGGGAGAGAGAGCTCTGGAGAGAGTGTGTGAGAGAGATAGAGGGAAAGAAGAGAGAAGAACAAGACACGAGGATCCGCCCCTGGCTAAAAGAGAGGAACACGAGGCCTGCCAGGCCCTGATGGGCTTGGCTCTGAGACTGCACAAATACAAACTGACAGAGAGAGACAGACATACAGTGTCAAAGAGAGACAGACAGAGAGAAACGCAGAGAGAAAGAGATCCTGGATCCGCCCCTAACTGAGAGGGAGAGGTACACGAAGCCTCCCGGTTCTGAGACTGCATAAATACAGAGACAGAGAAAGACACACATACAGAGAGACAAAGAGAGACAGAGAGAGAAAGATGCTGGATCCGCCCCTGACTGAGAGGGGGAGGTACACGAGGCCTGGCGGGCAGTGATGGCTCTGAGACTGCACAAATTGACGAGATCAAAGTGCACTGCGGCTCCGCTCTTATTCACTGTCAGGGAGCCAGTCGTGGCCAATCACACGAGAGAGCCAATCGGAGGGCTCCGGGAGGGGAGGGGGTCACGGGTTGGGAAATCAAGATCCAACAGGGGTTTCACACAGGAAGGGGGACGTCAGAATTTTTGATACCCGTGTCTCCATGGCAACCTGCTTGACCTATTTTCACTTTCTTGAGCAGAAGCTAAATCTCCCTCGGATTGAATCCGAGAATCACAAGGGTTTTCACACAGGCAGGGCGGCGTCAGATTTTTTGACGCCAGCGTCAAAAATGTGACGCGCAGGCGTCAAATGTAATATGACGTCCAATGGAGAGCACACAAAAAATGGTTCAGTCTGTTTAGGGGTTTTCACACAGGCAGGGCAGTGTCAGAATTTTTGACGCCAGCGTCAAAAATTTGATGCGCAGGCGTCAAATATAACATGACGCCCAATGAAGAGCGTCAACAAGATGGTCCAGTCCGTTCCTGGCGTCGCTACGTCATCTGTGTGAAAACTCCTGTTGGGTTGTGGGAAGAAGGTGTTTCTGTAGCTTGGTGTGGTTTGTTGACAAGAGCTGTTTTGATCCAACAGGTGGGGAGAGTGTTGATGCTGCGAAAAGCGGCAATCTTGAGAATCCGTGGCGTCCAACTTCCACACCGCGTACGCCAGCGCACGACGCATCCACTTTTACCACATTCCACACGTGAATGGGGGTTGAAACCCATTTGCAATCACAGTGACATGTGGAACTTGGTGTGAACACAACTACTCACTGCCCATTTACTTTTCCTTTCACATGTGTGTACCTATTTTTGGTGCACTGTGACCTTGGCGTGCATGTGCGTGGACGCGCTGGGTGTGGATTGGAGTAAGATCCTCCCCGCCCCTCAACTTTGGCAGAACCACGTACACTACAATCTGGATCAGTGTGCGTAAACAAGCAGCATCCAGCAGAAGAAAGAAAACAATATGTTTTCCTTCCCGTTCCGGCTCCATCCCATCCCGGCGGATGCAAGAGGGGAGGGGCGGGCTGAAGGCGTTTTCACATTGGGTGACGCGTGGTTGTTTTCTGGGTTTACATCAAAAATGTCACCACAGGGTTCAATGGTAAATTTTGACGCCGACGTCAAGAAGACGATCGCGCCTCACCCAATGTGAAATCCACATGAATTGAGCCCCTGAGTTTTGAGGGCGTTGTTCAAGTTGTAATTGGGTCTCGTTCTGAGACACATGCAGGCCTTGAGCACGTACACGTTTATCCTTGGAATCTTATGCTGCCTGAACCTGACATTATTTAAAATAAGCAAGGGTGCACAGAGCCCAGCACTTCAGGACTTCACTGATTCTCACATGCAACTACTCTGTGCATTGTTGACATTGAGCCTGTGATAGTGTGTTTGAGAGAAGGAGAGAGAGAGAGTGAGAGAGAGAGAGATGGGGGAAGGGAGAGAGAGAAAGCCAGAGAGATAGAGAGAAAGTGAGCCAGATGGGGCAGAGAGAAAGAGAGAGAGATGAAGAGACAGACAGAGAGAGTGAGAGAGCAAGATAGTGAAAGCAAGAGAGAGGGAGGGACAGAGAGAAAGAGAGAGAGAAAGAGAGAGAGAGGGAGGAAGAGAAAGAGGTATATACAGAGACAGCTCTAGAGAGACAGAGACAGACAGAGTGTGTGTGAGAGAGAGAGAGAGAAGAGACAGAGAGTGTGTGTGTGCGAGGTAGACACACATACACAGTCACACAGACCTCATAGAATACAGGATGCGCCCCTGCTTGTTGATCCTCAGCAGCTTGTTGGGCGCGGTTACAGAGACAGACAGACAAACAGACACACACACACACACACAGACCCTACACACACACACACAGTCACACAGACCTCATAGAATACAGGATGCGCCCCTGCTTGTTGATCCTCAGCAGCTTGTTGGGCGCGGTTACAGAGACAGATGGACGGACACCACACACACACACACACACACGCACACAGACCTCATGGAATACAGGATGCGCCCCTGCTTGTTGATCCTCAGCAGCTTGTTGGGCGCGGTTACAGAGACAGACAGACAAACAGACACACACACACACACAGACCCTACACACACACACACACACACACACACACAGTCACACAGACCTCATAGAATACAGGATGCGCCCCTGCTTGTTGATCCTCAGCAGTTTGTTGGGTGTGGTGACCACGTGTAGATACGACTGCTTCCCGTTCACAAAGTGCGTGTCGGGCTTCCACAGCCGCTCCATGATGTTGACGCTCGGCTGGATGACGTCCAGGGGTCCCCCGAACTGCAGACGCTCGTCCACCCAGCTCTGCCGGAAGTAGCAGTCCATCGAGTACGCCTGCGCGAGAAAAAGTCACAGACTCAATGAGGTTGTTTCAAGCCATGTGATTTGAGGGTTCAGATTAACTGGTATGTCAGTCAAATTTTGGCTATTTTGTTCTAGCAGCACAGCCAAATTTGTTTGAAAACACTGGCAGATGAGCACAATCAGAAGCATTCTGTTTCCTGCATCCACTGTTTTTCTCTTGCCAGCTATGTTGTCTCAAGCTTCTGTCAACTGATGTTTTCTCTCATTTTCAGGTGAGGAGTGAGGAGTGGGAGTTAGTGTATCAACAAGAGTTGAACAGTATATCTGTTGTTTATGAAAATAACTGTGTCACAGTTTTGTCATCTGCTTCATTTTTGAGCAAACAATAGTTGCTGTCTTGCACATGACCACCTTTTCAGGCTTTATTCCACACTGCAAGTTGGGAGGTTGTCTCTTTCTTCCAAAAGAATAAAGCAATTTCTGCTTGCTTCATGCAGCAAACATGAGTTTGAAACCTTAAAGTTTTTGGATCTCCTCATCAAAAATGTTTGACCCTTTCACTTTTTATCATCTCAGTGGAAGTTCAATTGAAACTGAAATTTTTTTGGCCTTTACTTGTAGAATAAAAAATCAGCTTCTATTGTGATTTATTCTTGTTTCCTTCAGAAAATCCAGTTTTTCTTGGTTCAGGAGACCCTGTGTTTGCCAAATCCTGTGTCAGCTTGGAGACAAATAATTCTCTCCTTTTCTGAAAAAGAACTAGAAAAGCTGACTGCTGCTCAATCCAGAAAAATTATCAGAACTGTGTTTCCTTCCCCTCTTTCTGTTCAATCATGAACAACCATTGTGATACCAGGAATGACCATACTGAACAAACACTGGTGTGGTTGCCTTTATCTCTTTGTGTGCCTGTGTTTCTATGTGTCATTGCCCTCAGCAATGGAACAGGGCAAGGCAAAAGAAACTTAACAGAATGTGAAACACCAAACTGAGAACAACAGAAAACTTTGACAAAGGTAAATAAGCTTGATTTGTGATGGAAATTTGGATTGGTCAGGATTTGAGGAAACCATCTTTTTAAGGACATGAATTTGGAAAAATGACAAACAACAAGAACATATGATTTCATGCAGCTGTTGTTTTGAAGAAACCTTTGAAATGATACCAATGGGTTGGTGTTGTCTGATAGTGTTGCAAGGTCAGAGTTGCTTGGCATCTGTCATTGGGTTTTTTCAGGTTCATTCCATTCAGGAAAGCACACTTCCTTTTGGAAAGAAAGAACTTGCCATGTGTTCCTACCTGAGAACAGAATCAAGTGTTGAGAGACATGTTTTGACAGGAAGTGCATGAAGGACAAATTTGTCTATCAAAATAATTTGTGCACAAACCTGCACCTTGTTTTGTAGTTTTGCAAATTGCAAAAATTCCAAACAAGCATGATGAACAGTCATTAGAAGTCATATTGGCAGCTTAAGTTCAACCAAAGATATAAGACCCTAAAATCTAACAGAGCACAAAAACCCCAATAGAAAGGCATGTAGCATCCACATTGTGGGTCAGTGTGCAATATTGTGGTTACATAGCTTGGGTACACTGGAGAACTTTTCAGTGTTTTTGAAGTGTTTAAATTTATTAACAACTCTGGTGATGCCAGGTACCTTGTTGAGGGCCAGTCTTGAGCAGCCTGTGTATTGACAAATGTCTGTCCACAATATTCTTTGATTGACAGCATTCACTTGGAAAGACAGAGTTACCCCAGCAACAAACAGCACAGTGGAAGTGATTTCAACAGTCTGTGTGTCAACATGTGTGTGTCATTGTCTGTATTCACATGTAAAGTTTCAAAAACATTTGAAAGTATTCCCCAAGCAACAAATGGCAGGTGAAGCATGGTGCAAGTGTTTGGTGATTTTTTCTCATGCAAGGCACACAGAAGTGGTCAGAGCTTGAATCATGTCTGATCTCTGCACACTAAGGCTGTAATTTATGGTTCACACAACCTCTCAACCTGCCTGATAAAAATACTGCAGCAGGTTCCTTTAAACATGTGGCAATAGACAGCATCAATGGAGACTGAGGGTGTCATGGACAACCAGGGCCTCTTTGTGTCCAGCTCACATTGCTGCAAAGGTAATTCAATCCAAAAGAGCTGACATCACTGCCTGCCACAGAACACCCAGGGACCCTCTGCAGAACTTTATGTCACAAGGTTTGTTCAACACTTGATAGCTGACAACAACACCTGCCAAAAGGAGAGACATTTCACTGGACTCAGGATCCACCCTTGAAGTGTGTAATTAGTAAAATACAAGATGGTGTGTGAAGCTGAAAGAAACTCCTAGTTGGAGTTCATCTAGTATTCAAGGTGTGAGATAATATGTCCCATTTTGGACAATGTTGTAGCAGAACTATGGTTGGAAATTGTTTCCAGCAAAAAGCAATCAGTGTGCACACACATACACACACACACACAATGACCACCACACTAGTGTGCCAATCTTTTGCTCTTGGAAGTCTGTTCCTGTAAAGAACACATCTTTTCCAGTTGAAATTATATTCTTGTCAGAGAAAGTATTCAAAGAATTAGTTGAGTTTTCTGAGCCATTGTGTCAGTTCTCAAGCACAAATATAGACATTTTCTCAGGAAACATTATTTTTTATCGATCTGAGCCCTGTTTTGTACAATAACATCATCATTGTCATCTGTCCCCTCCTCTACAACAGCAGCAATGAAAGAACCTCCCAACATCAATCACCTTCTCCCCTCTTTCCAACAACTTCTGCAATCTCATCCCTGTCCTCTTCTGGCACATCAGCCATCTCACCTATCCCCTTTTCTTGAACATGATTTATGTCAGCACTACTCTCTTCCATCTCATCACCAATCTTGTCTTTTGTTTCCTTCAGCACATCAATGTCATTCCTACTTTTCTCCAGAACATTGATTGCCTCTTCCTTCCTCTCCTTCACCACATCATCAATCTGACCCCTCCTATCATCTGAAACATCAGCAATGTCATCCCTTCTCAGCTCCACCACATCACCAATCTTGTCCTTCCTCTCTGCAGGCACATGACCAGTCTCACCCCTCTCATCTTCCAGGACATCAGCAATTTCATCCCTCCACTCCCTCAGAACATCAGCAGTTTGATCTCTCCTCTCCTCCATGATATCATCAATCTCACCCCATCTCTCCTTGGGAACATCAGGGATCTTATCCCTTCCCAGATTCACCCCACTACCTGTCTCATCCCTCCTCTCTGGAACACCAGCAAGCAAAACCTTCCTCTCATCAGGAAAGTCAATCATATCTCTCTCCTCTACCATATCACCAATCTCATCCAGGCTCTCCTTCAGTCCATGTTTGGTCTTTTCCTTCATTTCATTCACCAAATCAGTAATCCTGTTAACTATGACCTCCCTTGAAAAATCCATATTGTTCTCCACAGCTGCAACTATCTTGCCACTCTCTTTCAAAGCACCAGCATGCTCATGTTGCCTCTGCTTTGTATCTGTAAGAAACAAAGCCCAACGTATGTGAAGAAAAGCCCCCAAAACAGGCATGGTCTGCTGCAACACTGAGATTCATCTTGCTATTTCTTTGAGAAATATTCAACCCCTTACCAAGGTCACAGTGTTTGTCACTATGCACTTCAAGGTAATCTCCAACATAATCTGAAATATGAAACAAAATTGCAGTAAATCAGACACAGCAAAAAATATTTCTGATCCAAGCATTGAACACAAAAAGACATTTGATCACTTTTCTCACAGACTAACTGCAGTTTCTTGTGAAATGTGTACTGTAATTTGCAACAATTCCACAGCCATTCAGGCAGCAGTTTGCAGTGTGACTGAAACTTTACCTGCACTTCTGTTCAGTGTGGACAAAATTTCTGTGAATGTTGGTCTTTGTTGTGG
>JAAUXT010088945.1_pt1 | contig 14204 bp, 14 predicted proteins | sample 7278171 | NCBI WGS metagenome assembly JAAUXT01 (sample SAMN14350112, study PRJNA611818) | marine sediment metagenome | isolation source: surface marine sediment (1.8m) | place: French Polynesia: Moorea | collected 2018-08 | reverse complement strand
TTGTGTAGATCCTGTATTTGACATTGAGAAAGTAAGAAGAGTGGTGATGCAAATTTTCCGAATTGGTGAAAAATCAGGGTGGATCGGTTATATAAATTTCGTGCCTCGTAATGCAGGCGACTGTCGCCCACCTCGGTCCATTTGCATGATTTACGCAGGCACAGGTTCTTTCCATATTTGTTTTGTTCGCCAAATCGGAAGCGTTTTCTTTTCAAACTTACTCTGAAAGTGGAGTGAAAGTGACTTTGAAAGTGAGTCGGCGTAGTGATGTCGGAGTCGCCTCACGGCTTCGGTTCAGCCACCGAAGTGATAGAAGGAAGAGGCAAAAACACTGCCATTCTCGAGCCCAACCGAGAGCAATCGCGGCTTTCTGGCCTTGGCGAGGGCAACGGGCTGATGTTCGTTTTATTTATTGGCAGAAACACTGTTGGAAGTGGCTTTCGCAACAATGAAGCAGTATGCAACAATAAGATAAGAGTTTCCATTCCAAGCTTTTCTGGTTTATGTCTGGGTGTCTGCATCCTCTTTGCTGCACGCTTCCTCAAATCTCACCTTGTTTGGGTTATTGCCAATAATAACCGTGAAATTGATATATCCAGCCGACCTCCATCCCTTAAAGGAAAAGTGAAGGGTCCATCGATTTGATTGCTTCAGTCTCCTGTTTCAAACTTGCAGACAGACAATTTCTGGCAATTCCGAGACAGTCCAATTCAAGGAGCAAGAGAATCTGTTTCTTGCGTCAATATGAAATGAGACTTTCGAAGCTAAGATCATCAAAGCAATGGAAGCCTACAACAGTCTTTGATTTTCTAAGGGCAAATACATTAGCTAAGAGTAATGACTTTATGCAAAATCAGGATCGGACTGTTTGAGATGTGTCGCGCACAAACAGATGAAATGACATTGGTACGCTGATTTCATGGCTTTGGATGACTCATAAAGCTAAATGTTCGGCTTCCATTACGGCTGTTAAGTGACAATCTGTCATCTCAAGGACCCATAATTAAACAGAAGAGGTGCGAAAGAATGAACAGATCAATGAGATTAATTGCACAGGTTCAGTGACGGACACGAGTCTTGCTGAAAGTCATTTGTCACCGCTCCAGGGACACACGCAGCAGGACATTCATCAAGCGTCAATTTCGAATGTGAAAACAGCTTCCGACCCCTGCGCAGAGGCCATCCAATCATAGCGGTGACATTTTAATGTGCAAGTTTGACAACCCAGAAAAATGTATCAACATGATGCCAACTGTGCTCTCGTCAGATCTGCAGACCTGTGCAGCTGCAGGCTGGCGGACGTGGACTGAGTTATTGAAAGAAATTGACAAAAGAAATGAAAATTAAGTTCGTAAATCCGCTTCCCAAATGGAAACCAACTCAACAGACCCACTCGTGAGGCTGACCCTGCGACAGCCTTTTCAGTCAGGACTTTGTTGCTATTCTTCTACTGAGTTCCTGTGGCCCCTTATTGTGTTGGGAAGTTTCAATGCTTTTCCTCGAATACAAGCTGGTAACAGAAAATAAGATTCCACCGATGATAGCTACTTGAGAGCAGAATGCACATTGTAATGCATTGAAATACTTATCCGCCGTAATCTTGCTCCCTTTATGAGGAGTTTTTTCCTTGAGCTCCGCAGAAAAGATGGGCTCAGCTGCAAACAAGGTCTTTAATAGCTTCCCACAAGTGATCAGAAAACAATGAAAGCGAGGGCTCTTTTTCATCTTGTCATACATTTGTCTTGGTTGGAATAAAAATCAATTGTGGGACGATCAAACTTGTTGTGATGCGATGCAAGCACTTTTTCATGTTTTTCTGCACGTAAACAGAGAAAGGAACGAATTTGGACACACCATTTGACAGTAAAACCCCAAGACCTGCAGGGCAGGAAAGAAACGATCGCAATGGCTTCTTTCGTTGGAGAATGCACGCAATTGTACAGATGTACACGCCTTCAGCCGTCTTGACCCATTTCATCAGTCTGGTTTGTGTTTCAGGTCAGATCAACAGCTCGAGGTATGCCGCACAGGACACACAACTGTTTTCGAGCAAAAGGCACGAACGTAGCGTTCGTCCCGAATGCAAAGAAACGTGTTCCTCTTGTGATCAGACACGAGAGCATACTTTGCGTGGAGACGTTGGTATTATTACTCTGACGTTCTGTCCGTCTCTCAGTACGAAAGGACGTTCTGATTGTGCGTAGAAACCCCCAACGAAGGCTGCGGTTCGGGATCACGCGCCACAAGAATCATGTCCTTCAGTCATGTCAATCGGAAGCCAAAACAAAAGGTTGAACGCGAAGCAGCTCAAAACAGTCCAATATTCTGGTTGAATACTTTTTGAAATCAAGTTCACGACAGTCAAATTTGTTGATGACTGATCTGCGTTGGTGAAGACTGTAGGGCACATAATCACCCCAAATGTATACAAGATGAAAAGATTGTGTTTATTTACAGCAATAACGAAAAATTTATGGTGCAGGGTAAAGAGCGCCTTCCCTGCAGTGTCCTGGTATTTATGCAGCAGGGTCTTCGGGGTCAGGGGCGAACTCGTACTGATGACAACATAAAAGGACGTAATGTGAAAGAATGTGCGCGCACATCAGTCCGAAGGATCGCGGAATCTACGAGCGCCGAGGCAAAGCACATTCAACAAATTATTTATAGGACGTGCAATCCATCGAGGCCGTAAAAGGTGGAGCAGATGGTGAAGAAAACCACAATTAGTAATATAGGTCACAATAGGGTCATAAAGGTTGGAAGACAGTGATAAAAGGAAACAGTTAGAAACACATATTCATTACTTGAGAAAATTTAGCATCTTTGTCCGCGGTTGGCGGAGAACATCTGCGAACTGGCATGCAGAGGCGCATGACATGCGGATCCAACCTCGTTCTGCGACCTGAACCCGTCTGATTCTTCTTCAGGACTGGAGAAATGTGAACAGAACTGTGGAACCCGAGCGTGTGGCGCAGTCAAACTGCGCGTGAGTGAATGAAACACTCACTCAAACACAGCAACCTTCCAACACCAACACCACAACAAAGACAAATGGATCGGACCGCTACATGCTGTCGGACTGTGTTCGACTTGGCTTCCATTGACGCTGAAAATTCAACCTACATGTACTGCCCTTCGTATGCCTGTCTGAAACAGCGAGGAAGCCAGCAGATTGGAAGATAAATTTATTTCCTTGATAGGTTAGCAAGACCAAGGGAAATTAACCAAGCTATTACATCAAACTTGTCACTCCGGTGAAGGAAATTTGCCTGTAAAGCCTGAAGAAACTTCCTTAATTGTCTACTTATTTCCCACTCTTTCAGGCTGAGAGTGCTTTTTTGCATGTTGGCTGTACATTATCAATTGTGACGCTGAAATGTGTAATCAAGCATGTAGTGGAAAGGTAAGATAATGTGGGTGAGTAATGGCAGCTCCGCATTGATTTTAAATGGTGAGTCGCCCAGGTAGGCACGAACTGCAGAAAACTGAGAGCTTCAGTGCGTGTCGGAACCAAGAGATGCACACGTGTGCGCGGCGAGGGGTAATCATCGACGAACCAGGTCACTTGAAAATTCTCCAAACTTTTTTTTTCTCTCAAGGTGACAAAAAAGATTGAATTCTGCAATATATACTCCAAAAGTACCGTCTTTCTGAAGACAAATCATCGGTGCAAAACAAAATTCATCGCGCGTTCTCACGCAAATTGCGAATCACAAGTGCATGGTCAAGAGGACGACGTTGACAGAACCACTGGGCCATTGCGACTGCAGGAAGACGCCTGATGGCCCCGGCGATGGGCTGGGCGTCCCCCACACTTCCTCGCAAAGCGTGCACAACTTCAGTCTGTCTCTGGAAGGAAGGAAGAGTGTGAAAGTCAGTCGCCATTCTGACAGAGATTCAGTAACCTTTGATACAGCTTAGCCAATGCCCTCTTTTTGGCGAAAGTGACTGAGCCAAATCGGCTCATAAAGGACCTCATAAACGTCACCGAAAGAAAACGCTCAGTGCAACAGCTTCCAGATCTGTATGCAAAATGCATAACACATTGGAGATGCACTCGCGCATCTGTTTGATCTCTCACTCACCGTGGAGGACACGTCAACCAAATTATTCATGTGATCCGCAATCTACCTGGGTCTTGAATGACAGGCTTGATGCCCCATGAATGAGTATCGGTGATCAAGGCTGCGGCGGGGTTACACGGGTCATGCAGCAGGGTGAATCATCACATGAACGGACACTTTAAAGTCTTCAACAGCATCATTAACAGACTGAGGGAGCAAGGCAAGAAAGCAGACTCGACTTGATCCTGACAGATCACAATCCTGGCAGTGAATTTTGTGAGGCTGTTTGTGATAATGGAGGCGTTTGTTCTTCCTGCTTGTCACTTGCAATCAGAGCAGCTCAGTGCAAAACCTGAATGGCATCAAAAAGTGGAGACTGGTCGAATAGAAACCCAACCTGAGACAAATTGCGTAGTCCCACCGCCATCAGGACAAAACTGAGCACAATATTCAGCGCAACGGCTTTGGTGAGGGAATAAATTTTCCTTCTGAAACCAGCCGCCTTCAGGTTAACGGCTCAATCTGCTCGCATTCGAGTCGCAATCTATCTTGGTGATGAGAGCTGAAGTGTTCACTCAAGAGACGGGACAGGAGCATTGATCTACAGGTAGACAATGATGGATACACGGAGCAGGATCCCTCTGAGTACACATCTGTGCACAAACAAACATCTCCAAAGACAGATTGCCTTCAACCAGTCTTCAGGTTGTCGATGGCGCTCGCCGCAGAACAGCTCGCACGTCCCCAGAGAGGGTAAAATCACCGCAATCTGGTCTGGCTCCACGTTCGCGCACGTATCAAATACACACTGTTTGGCCCAAACACAAAAATTCAATTTGCAAATAAAGAAGATATTTTCGCTGCTATCCAATGACAGAATCCTTTCTTCACGCCACAAACAATCGATCTACACGGTTCTTCCTGGAAACAAGAAAAATACTCCTTTGTTTGTTGAACACGTTGGCACTGATGAGCAGTAGCTTTCCATCGAAAATCATTTTCCTTTGTGCTGGATACGTGTCAGCAGTACATTTAAGGCCTTGTGCACCATCCACGTGTGATTACGGTATCCACCAACTCGAAAGATCGTGGGAAGTCACATTGATGAAATGAAACAACGAAAGAGGAAATTACTGAAAAGCCTTATTTGGGTTATGGGTTTCGCTTCCTGCTGTTAGCTGAGCGAAACTCCATCTTGAAAGGAACTCCCAAGAAAAACAGGTAAAATGTTCCGCACCAAAGCCAGTTCAGAGATATGTGGCACTTGGGAAAATCCTTGACTTTGATCCGTTTCGTTCAAATGTCTCAAGCCAGACATCCGGAGTGACTGGGCAAGAAATGTTTCCAGAAGCTCAAGCACGTTTGCACGTTTTCCTTTGGAGATTGCAAAGAGACAGTGAGTGGATAGCCGATGATGGTTTGACACTCATTGCGGGTTTCTGTGTGCGGTGCCAATTAGCGAAAGGGACGGGGAAAACTGTCATTCGTCTCAGCATCATTTGCTGTAACAAGCAAAACGAAAGCTCGACATGTTCCTAATGACTGAAGACGAGGTCCTGATAAAGGTTGATTTGTTGAGGGTTATTTGCTGACAAAACAGAAATTGAAACAAATTTGTCATTCCTTTGGTTTCTCTCGTTCAACGTTGCCAATTTTAACCGCACACACCTGGGTGCGTCGTGCTTGAGTTCAGTACCCTTCAAAAGGGTTTGTGCATACGAAACGTGCCTGTCCTAGAACTGGCTTACAGACCCACTGTGTCCAATGTGTGACAATTTATCTTTCAATTGTTGTTTTTACCAAAGCTGGTACGTGTACTGTAATGTCAAAAAGCACTGTCGTTATTCAATCACAGGCTACTGTTGGCCGCCGAGGATTCAGTTCTAAGGTCTTTGAGTCATGTCACCTCAATGCTGTCACAGAGAGCGACTGCCCACCTCCCAAGTCCTCATTGGAGATTTATCAAAAGTCCCCTACATTTCGATCAGAAAGTGTTAGTTTGCATGACGACTGTTCATTCCGGGTGGAATGGTAAAACGCCTAATAAGGTGGGCTGCGAAACGCGCTGGCTCAACCACGGGACGCGAGGAACAGGACAGAGCATCGATTCCCCACAGGGCAATGATGAATAGATTTCGTAAACGAGAACAGAGAAAACGCACTGAAACTTGGTTGTTGTGCGCTCGTACTCGCTGGAAGGGTGTAAAGTTGGTGTAAATATGCAACTTCACCTCCAACCTCCGGACATTCGTGAAAAGGAAACCTCAAAGCAAAGATACAAACACCCGAGCCCAATCAAACACCAACATTGTGTCTGTTTTCTTCGTACAGTCGACAGAGCGCTCATCACCACAGGTCGGAAGGCGGACTCACAAATCTTCTCACGGGAGCTGAAAGCCTTTCTCGCTGTACGCTGCATGTTCGCCGGGTCTCGGCTGCATGACGTGCATTCACTTGCCCGAAAAGACCCAAAGCTGCAGGCAGCGCACAGAATGCCGTGACCTTTACTGGACATGAGGGAGCGCACAACGAGATAGTTATTGCTCGTTTGACTTTTTACAGCGCACATTACCTTAGAATCAATTTGCCTTTGATCTCTGTTCCTGCACTACTTAAGGAAAAGGCTCCAAGAAACAACTCAGTAGCTGCTGATAAGCCAAAGTACTTCTAGCAGATCGTGATTCGTACATTATTACTGAACTATTGCCGTGGTTCCCTTTCCGTCTCTTTCATCTTGGCTCCCTCATTTAAGAAATGTTCTAGGACGCAAAGTACATGATGTGTCTCCAAGGTAAGTGTCAAGAAACGTTGTTACATCGATGGGAACACGGCACAGATTTGAAAGCAAACGCGTAGAAGTTTGCAAAATTTTAAGATGATCGTGGAAGAAGGAACCAAGAAGTTTTTGAGCAAAGTTATTCTGAGTCCGAATGTCAAACGATCCAGGCTCATCGTGAAAGTTGGCCACAACAAATTTTGGAAGTGTAGTGCAAAGCAAAAACTTTTCTTGGACAGAGTGCTCATGAAGGGAGGAAGATGCTGATGGATGACTGCACGCCGCGTGTCACGAAAAAGTTTGGATCGACCGACACACCCCAAGTGCACAGGGTTTTTGTGTGTTTCGCGGTCTCGCGACGCCTTTGTGCGACACACGCTTTGTCCATTTTCTGTTTGCAGCGCAAACTCGACTGATTGATGAGACGCGCTCCTCCTCGCGAGGATCAAAGCTGCGTCTGAAAGCAGGTCAACACAGGTTACGTACACGTGCGTCGAAACAAGATCTTTGTTTCTGATCCCTGTCATTTGTTCTGGTGCGGCCTGATCCCCACAAGAAGAGGCTTAACCTTGGCTCTTGCTTTTGTGTGATTTAGCTGCATGTGCGCGTGCACAACTTGTTCACATCAAGAAGTGTCATTTTCGGCCTTGTATTCTGTGCCTCCCAGCAGAAACCGCTTCCAGTGCGCAGGACAAACACTCGTAAGGGGAAAACATTTTGTACAACACGAATCGAAGAAATCCAGATGTTGCTGACTGGTAATCAGAGACGAGAAACCTTTGTGACAATCCCTGTGGGACATCTCTGTTGCAGCGTGTTGGCCAAGGAACAATTTCCTTGAGGCTCTCTGCACGCCTTCTGTGGGCAATTCCTTGCAGCTTTCTCGTGACCATCGCTGATGTCTGTTGACAATGAACAAAAACACAAGTTTGTTTCTTGGTTTTGCAAGACGTGACTTTCCCCAAGCAACACCGCTTGAATGCCTGTCTTGTGCCCTCAAATTCTGTCCATTTGTAAGAGACACACGAGTGAGTGTTCCCGAAGGCAGCGAAGACCCAAACCATTCCTTGTCCCGTTTTGGATTTTCTCACAGGCACACAGTCGCAAGGTGCATCAAGGGTGTTTCACTTCTTTGTTTTCTGTTGGAAAAAGATTTGTCTCTGCAGCTGCTCTTTGATCTTAAATCACACCAAATGTTGCTCGACGTGCTTGAGCCTTTGCAGGTGGTTATGGAATGAGATCCTCACGTTTCTCGTGTTGGTCCAAAACATTTCAAAACTTGGTCTTGGTTTGGTTTGTTGCAGGAAAGAACAATTGTTCTGCTGGAAAGTGTGTCAAGGACTGAAATTCAATTTTCAAGACAAGGCAAATGTTAATGAATTCCGTGATCTGGATGCGTCGTGTCGAGCGGAGCTGAAAGCCTCGCGGATGCCGCACTTCCGCTGAGAAGTACGTTTGAAAGACATCCATGACGAAACTGAGAGTTGAGCCTGGGGTCTTCTTCACCTCGCTGCACCACGCAAAGAGACATATTGTGCTGAGAAAGTTCATCATTTACATCCACAAGAAAAGCTAGTTCCTTCGTTTTCAGAGTAATGGCTCTCCCTTTACTGCAGCCTCAATTATGAATGACTCGGCGACTCCCAGGCTCCTATTTGCAGTGGGCAAAAATATCCAACTGATATGTCATAGTCTTTGCAAGGCTTTTTTGCCCATTTGAAATTTTGTGCAGATTTGTCGAAACAAATCATACTTTGCGGACAGAACTTTCCTCTCGATTGATCTCGAATGATTACTTTTGCGACAGAGGTGCACCTCTCCCTTGAACAATTTGGTGTTCAGGTGTGGCCTGTGACTGCTAACCTGCTAACCTGCACTGTCGCTCAAGATACTTGGGTAGAAGCTTAGCTGATGCGCCGTGACGAATTTGTTTGAAACGGAACAATTCATGCAGTGAGCTCAGATGCGAGTACGAGTGCAACAAGGCGTCGCCATTTGGTTGCAGTGCAAACGATTTCACTTTCTGACTCGCAGCGGAGCTGTTTGCGCAAGTTCAGGAAGTGCATCTCAAGGACAGCTACCTTCGCTTAATTTCCGTTTTCGAGAAAATAACGCATTGATTGCCAAAAGGCACCAGCATAGTTGAGAAAGTTTGTCGAAACAGAAATAAACTTTTTTCAGCTTTCCTCGCTCAGTCCAGGCAGCAAAGCAAAATTTATGTCAATTGATTTTCACTTTGCTAACCACTTGTACCCAGGTGAGTGAGTAGAAAAATGAAATGTTCAGTTGGTTCAGCGTGAACCCTGTTCGTTTTGGAAGAAAGAAGCCTTTACACATGCATATCAGAGCTGTCAAGGATTACAATCCAAAAACGCTGAGAGGCTGGGCCAGATATGGTGCAGTCCAAATTTGTGCGCAACCAACGGTGCAGACAATGGGAAAAAAACATCAAATTGACATCGGATGGCACAAAATCATCTTCGAAATAATCAGCACGTGGTTTTGATGGTTCAAAACTGGTGGCCTGTTCTGCACTTGTTGCATTTGTGTGGAATGCTGGGCAACCCTCTGTGTGTGTGTGTGTGTGTGTGTGTGTGTGTGTGTGTGTGTGTGTGTGTGTGTGCTCGGCACACATGCATCATCCAGACACACCTGATCAGTGATGTTGTTCATTTTGACGCTCTCAGATGTTGAGAATTGCGGTTTCTTACAAGTCGAGAGTGCAAAAATAACAACATTGGCTTCTCTTGAGATCCAAGAGATGATACGAAATTCCGAGAGGACAAGGGGCTCTCAGATTCTCAAGCCGAAAATCTCCGAACCCGAGAATTCTTAGAACAGCACCAACGCCTGGCAAGACGAGTTTCCAGTTTCAAAAATACTCAAAACAGTCTGTGAAAATGAAGAAAGACTGCTTTAACCTGTGCCAAAACGTTCGTTTTGTGCGGAACTTCAGCTTCCACGTTGCTACACAATTCACATGTTGTGCTTGCAGGTCAACAGTTGGAAAATCACCGTGTGATGAAGGAAAATTATGACTCTCACTCCAGATCAAAGGACGCCTGTTGCACAACAAATCAAACCTGCCTTCCAATAACTTCAACGAATGTGTTTTGGCTCTGCAGCCGTAGAATTGATCTTCGGTTCTAACGGCACCTTCAATCGTGAAATGTGCTGGCTTCGATTCCTGCCAGAACAACGTGGTGAAAAGTTGGCAAGCCACACAAGAAATTGCCGTGCAAAATGATCGTCAAATGGAAATTGTTGTCGATCTTTTTTGTGCGAGAGGATTCGCTCTCTCCTGTTCCTTGAAATAAATAAGAAACGCATAGAAAATGGTCATGAACTGGAGCCTTTGCGAAGTGTTTTTGGTTGAGTCCACGTGACTGTGCCTGTTGTGCTGCAGACCAGTTGGCTGTGTTGTGGTCAGTTGCGTGTTTGGTTTGGAACGAATGTGTCCAAATGGAACAGAGACCTTCCAGTTCCAAACAACTTGACATCAAATCATCCGAGATTGGACATCCTGAGACTTCTGTGAGTTGGCGACCCTGAAGAGCTCAGACAAACTCATCACAAAGTTCAGCTCGTCTTAATTACTGCTGCGCTATTTGCAGAGTGTCTGGTAAGTGACAGAGCAGTTATAGGAAGGCTCGTCTCACAAAAGACACAGTTCCACACCGTGTTGTCCAAAGATGACCGCTTTACGCCTGAATGTGAACACTTGCACACCCCAGGCGGTGATGTCAAGTTCAGCCTCAGTTTCGCGTGGCGGAGTGAAGATAAAGCAACTCATTAACTGCTTCGTGATTCATTTACTTTTGCAGCTGTTCTTTGATGTTGAAATGTGAAGAAAGTGGACAGCTTCAAGAGAAGGCAAACAGGTGGTCCTGAAGAAGGAATGACCTTTATCGGATGGGGGACATTTGCGACGTCTTGAGTGAATGTCACAAGTTTTCTGCCTGAAAGTTCGATCCCAAAAGAGTTTCACAGCCGCAAGGGGCGATGACAACTCAAACTTGCAACGCGTTTGCTAAACCTGGCACAACTTCACCATCATTATGTCACTACAGGGATAAGCACGCTTTAGTTCCACCCGTCCGTGACTTGACATGCAGCATTTTTTGTGGTGTGTTCCCAGACAACGAGTGCCAACGGACACAGAAGTAATGCGAGACACATTTCCTCCGTTGTGGGCAGTCTTCTTATTCACGGGCTTCGCAATTGACCAGACAATACACAATTAGAATTAATCAGGTCCCCTTCGGCAAGGGCAACAGAACAACGTAATCCACGAGTAAGATGTGAGATTGGAGTGATTTTATCATTGTGACTGAGATTTCATTCAAGAGCTCAGCATTGGCAAGACGCAATCTCCTTCAGATGCCAACAAAGCCTGGGTGATAACTGCGAATTAGTAAGTATTCAGCGGACCAATGGGTCTGCTACAAAAACCAAAGGAAGATTGAGACACAAGAACGACGAATTTTCATCCACTGAGGAAGGTTGCACGACGCACGTTTCCACGAAAAGGACCTGGCGGAATACAGAAATTTGCGCGTGACTCTGTGGTGGAGAATCCATGTCACAGCAAATTATGAGCGTTGCGTTCTGGATGCATTCCTTGCCAAGATTGAGGACAGCCACCCACTTGAAACACGGAAAATGCAGACTGAAGTCTCCCAATCCTTGAATATGAATCTCGACGACAGTGATTCATGGGCATTTTGAGTCTGGCGACTTCGTTTGGCTGAGCTGGTGCGACGGCGCTTTTGACTGGTATCATCGTGAGGATGAGTCATAATTCCTCGGCGTGGTAAACTATGTCCAATTTGTTGCAAAATATTCCTCAAATTGCTAGAACGTGTGGGAAAAGACCAAAGTTCATACACTTGAATCCCGCACCGTCCTCGCTTTCCCCAGGGGTCAAAGTCAGGGAAAGCAAGCTGAGGGAGCAAACTACAAGTCTGCACAATAAAACGTACGTCAAGTGAAACAAGCACCTGCAGCGCAAAATTGGACAGTTTCATTTTCGGGGGTCAGGGGGAGGGTCAAAGTGCCCCTGGTTCCCCAGGAGGCTTTTTCGTGATCAGACGGATGGTTGTGGAGCGTCAAGTGTATTGAACAGACTAGAAACGAGGTGTTCTGCAGAATGTACAGAATAATGCCACAAGCGGTCACGGTAAGTTTGTGTACGAAAGAGACGAATGACAGTTTGCAGCCAGCAACGAGTCCTTTTCTACGTACATGTACGCGCGAAGTACCTCACAAACACAGACTACACTCTACTTTCTATGCGAACATGTTTGTGAAACAGCACTCGACTGAACTGTGGGAGATCCATACCAATAGGAATCAGTATCACTGTGGCAGTGCGAAGAAGTGTGGTAAATTCTCCTGTGAAGCTGTCTTGAAGCTGTCCTTGGAGACCTGGCGAGCTTAGTTGTAATTTATAGAGATTAACTGAGGGATTTGAAGCTGCCATTCCACGGACATCAGTTTGTGATGTGTTGGGGAAAGTTCTGCAGACAGGATGGCTCCCCCTCCACGCACAGTCTAAATTACTGTTTAATTAAGTGCAGAACTGCAGCTCAACGTTTTCTTCAGAATTCAGAAATTCACGCAATGTTCTCAGCAAGTTTTCACCGCTTCTCCACGGCAAAAGTCGTCGACAAGTGAATCACAAGTATTCTAGAGGTTGTCAATTCGTTGGCAGTGGAAAGAAAAGGGGCACATCTGCTGACTCACAATTTCCTATACATTATATACCGTTGTGTCCATCTTCCTCTCTGTGGGTGCATTTTGGAAAAGGCAAAAACAATACACGAGTGCGCTCACAATGGAAGCGTCCGGCCAAAATATTGAGTTCCGGTGATTCTTCTGTGTTAGAAAACCATGTCAACCGAGTTGTCGTCTGCATTCCGGTCACAAACTCAATAAAGCTTAAGGTAGAAACGGCAAATTACATGTACTGGTCAATGCCTCAATAGTCAATTATCTGCGTCTTGAGAAAGCTGCCTATACGAGTCCAGCATGCCTTCCTTAATCTCGTCTTGATAATTTCCTCTTCTCCTGATAAACACAAGGACCACGGCAAAGTGAATTTCAGCATAAATTCCAGACATTCAAGATCCATGCAGCACAGTGATCCCTGGGGAACGCCACGGCCGGCCAGGTCCATCTCGAGTCGTCCGTACACTGACCCACCAACAACGAGACGTCAACACTTACAGCTGCACCACTGGTGAACCGTTTGGATGTTTCCAACGTGAGTGCATTCTGTTTGTTCAAGCATTGACGAATTTTGGGTGTCACTAGACTGCCAACATACATGGTTCCGACCGCTGCTGTCACTGCAAGTCCAGTTCAGCAGGGCGTGACACATCTGGTGAGCTCCGCCCAAAATATTTTGTCACTCCATCTGACCGGGCGAGTTACGTGGAAATGTGAGAGATGCGACTTCTCTTGCTTGTACGGTGAAATGTCTCAAGCAGAGACAACTGCTCACAAAAGCAAAGTGAAAATGCTCTTTCAGATTCACATTGGAAGGTCGAGTGGATCAGACCCACCAAGTCCATGTCGTGACCAAGACAGCCGCGCCGCAATGAACCGCAAACAAGAGGACAGAAAGTTTCAGTGCGAATAAGTGTTCTTCTCCTGAAGATGTACGACGACGATGAGTGCAAACCAGAGCTGGTCACATTCGTGAGGACTTTCTCAATGTGAACCAAGACGAATCTTCGATGAGTCGTCAAGTCCCGCCTGTCGTTGCGCGCACAAACGGGAACGAAAGATTCTTCGCACCAAGGTGACAAAACGAGGAAATTTATGGAGCCTATCATGGTCATCCAGGGATGATGCTGATGGCAAATTGCGTGAAGAAGCTCCAGAAGAAACAAATCACAATCCAGTTTCATCACGTCCGTTGATGTTTGGAAAAAAATGTTTTCACGCGTAATCCCACACACACGTCAGCGCAACTTAATTAGCAGTAAGTCACGGATTGCACAGAACAATGACAGTCAAAAAAGACAAAGTCACGGAACATACGAGTTTGTCGTGTCCCATATGTACTTTCTAATTACACTTCTGATGTTCTTTTCAGAAAAGAAAGCAAAACTTAGAAGCCAAAGCACAGCGAAATGGACTTTTCAGCAGGCATGGAGCAGTTCAAACGAAAGAACTGCTGCCGAAAACGGAGCTTGTAATGCAGGATCTGGGTTCCTGATTTGATCAGATCAATTGTGGGACAGTCCTGTACGCGGTAAGAGCCATTGAAAGAGTTCCCGCTGGTTCCTGCCATTTTTCGTGTCTTACCGATCCATCGCAGTCGGTTGTGAACTTTCCTTGCATCTGGAAATGAGAAC
>JAAUXT010005194.1_pt1 | contig 14204 bp, 9 predicted proteins | sample 7278171 | NCBI WGS metagenome assembly JAAUXT01 (sample SAMN14350112, study PRJNA611818) | marine sediment metagenome | isolation source: surface marine sediment (1.8m) | place: French Polynesia: Moorea | collected 2018-08 | reverse complement strand
TTGTATATATGAGTGAAGCCCCAGTAGTGATGTTGTAGTATAGTTTATTGTAGAGTATGAGTTGGAGCTCAGTGGTTTAGGCTACCTTCCTCTATGGTGTCACAAGCTATAGTGTGTTGGCAGTCTGGGTCATGTGCCCAGCTTAGGATAGTGGCTCCATCTAGGGAATGATATGATTGATTGTGGCTGTTGCTGTGGCTGTGGCAGTACTTAGGGGGTGGTCATGGTAAATATATATAACAATGACTTCAGCGATGACAGATTTGCAAAAAGACAACGAACAGCAAACCGACTTTTGAGAATTGTGCACGGACTGTCGAGACACTTCAGCAATGTGGCAATTTTGAGGAGACCAGTATCCAAGGATATCGCTGTCATATATTGATGCAAGAAAAAAGTTGACGACAACAACAGTGCGCTAGCTGTTCAGTCGATGGCATGTTTCAGTTTGTGCAAACAGGAAAACAGTGCTGGTTGTATGGAGAACAGCAAACATTAATTTGCCCGCCCTTCTGTCTGCCTCATATCTTGCAATTTCTGTTCAGATCAATTGACTTGCAAGTCCATGATCGTTGGAGTTGCTCAAATAATTTGTGCAATATACGCTGATCTTGGAAATAGATCCCATGGGGACCGTTTCAGAGCCCACATTTTCACTTGTCACGTTGCGAGTCCATGCATGAACCTTCAATTTCAGCCCGCACAATTTTGAGCTCCGATTTTCCAACAGGGCCTGTGAATCAAATAAAGCGGAATGCTGAGAACTATTCATTAGACCGAACCCTTCTGGCAAAACAATAACATCAGACGACTGAGGTGCAGGGAGGATGGGAAAGCCAATTTCCGTTCTTGCAAATCTCTTTGGATAATAACGGAGAACTTCTCAGAGCTTTATTACCTATGCCTGGCTGGGTTTTCATTGAGAGATAATCAGACTTAGGCAGGAGGAAGGGGGTTCCTCCGCAAACAGCGAGTTGTGAGAGCACGGTCGCTTTTCAACTCATCATGTCACGAGACGCATGCGAATTCTAACTGCGAGCTGTTCTTCATGGCAAATCCACTGCGCGAATGAAATGATGACAAAATCCAAATCCTCAGTTCGTACGGTTCCTGAATCGAACTCTCATGCGCAACACAAAGTCGTTTTTCCAGTACGTTTCAACAGAGTATTGTCCTTATGTTTTCTTTTTTTTCAAAAAAATAAAAAACAGAAAAAGGCAACGAAACTCTGATTATGTGGGACGCGTATTCATCTTTTCCTCACGACTCTCGTGGAAAGAAGTTTCATATTTCTGACCACTCGGACGGAAAGTACTCGAGTGGGCGCGGTGTTGAGCTGTTTGGGAGGTGTGTTCCGAAAAAAAGTGGGACAGCCTTCAGTCAGGACTCCGAAAGCAAATATTTTTGCGGGACCAAAATGTACCTATTCTCCAGGAGTTTTGCGCCACTTGTGCCAGAAAGACTCCGGTGCCATAGCAGGAGAAGCGAAGTGGATTCGACTGTGCGAATGTGACTCTGCTGCACAAATCACCTTCATTTTCGTGTTCAAACTGCTGCAAGTGTATCAAGCTCAAAGAACTGATGTTCCATCGAACTCCTGACAGCATTATGTGGAGCAGAAAAATCCTGAGGATCCACAATTTTCTGAAAGTTCCTCTCAAATATTTTCTTCCCAAAGATGTTTGTGCGGCTGGAACCTTGAGCGGCTGATTGTTTTGAAAAATATTTTATCTAAATATTTCAATCTCCAAGTGCGACAAACAAACATGCTGAACAATGTTATGTCAGTTTCATTGTGCTGTTGGTTCGTTCACTTCGTGCTGAGAATCAGTCACGACCAGAGCGTGAGCACTCCGTGACAAATAGTCACGCTTAGAACTCCGCAAAATATTCTCTCCAGAGTTTCATTTGTTAGACTCTGCAGCCGAGACAAATACCCAATGATTTTATCGTGTTTTTGTATCTTTGTAGAAGAGGGCGTTTCCAAATGTGATGAGGAGGCGCGGGGTGCGCCTTGAGTTGATCCAGCGCAGCATCGGGGAATAGGAGCCGCTTCCCTTAGCAATGCCAAGGTGAGACTTGCGTTCAAACAGCCGTGTACATCCACGGCAAGTTGTCTTTCACATCAGAAGGAACTTCCTGGTTCATTCGCAGTGATTTCCCTGTGCTTTTCTTCTTCCTTCTGTGTTGTTCTGCAATCTGTCCAGCCAACGCTCCTCGGCACACAGGCTTGTTCGAGTACCAGACACAAAGAGACGGTCCTGAGATGAATCTGTCAGACAACAGTTCTGCGTCTGACTGAACAGAACCATGCCGCGTGCGCCTTGTGCCGTCCGTTGTGTCTTTGTTCAACTCGGGTGTTTTGCAGATCTGGAGGGCGCTTGTGAAGAATGCTCGTCTCACGGTGGGTGGTCTGCATGAGCTACATGAGCCTCCTACTCATTCACCTCACCTGGGCGGCCAAGGGCGGCAGTAAGTACTCACCCACCCACGTGACTCACACCCGTGTTTGTCAAAATATGTTGGGATTTATCAAGCCAGATTCATATGCCCTTGATGCAAAACTTCAACAGGCTAAGGAAGCTCAGCTCCAAGATTTGATGTGACCATGATGCAGGTTGTTGGAAATCCCTCGCTTGCCTTTTGTACATCGCCACTCGGTACAACAGGCAAAACAGCCACGAATGACCCAGGGAACGATAAACCACAGGTCACTGTGTTTCCCGTCTTCTCAAAGCCTCACATAACCTGGGACATGAAGGAAAATCATTGCGTCTGAATGGACGTTGCCCTGTTTCACGGAGCGCCTCCCATTCCCGATTCTATGATCCTATTACGCGGGTTGTCCCTGGGTACTTACCCTGAGAATGGCCTCGGTTACGACTGAGTCAGAGCCACGGGATTGTCGCTAATACACCTTCCGGTGCTAAAGCATTCATTGCCCCTGATCGTGAGAGATAAAAATAGAACAAACGTTTTTCTAATGTCACCAAATGAAAAGTTTGAGGTTCTGGTTCGGCTCGTGACTGCCTCAGACAGTGCGTCCTTTGTTTCACAAGGAAATTAAGCCAAACAAGGGGCAGAACAAGAACAATGACAACCCCTGTTTTGTGTCCTGTGTCGTGTGCTGAGATAATGCACTCCAGGGGCGGATCCAGAATTTCAGCGGGCCCCACCCGTCTCCACGGATGGGGAGGGGGCGGGACAGACAAATTTTAAAATAGAACAGGAGTGAATTCAGTTGTTCGAGGTCATGTGGTTCGAGCCATTGCTTAGGTTTCTCCTGCTGATGTCAGGGTTAAAATCCACCCTCCAATCCCAAAGAAAATGTGATCGACGATGTCAATTTTACATTGTACAGAACGGAGAGTCGGAGGAGGTCAGATGGTGTCTCTGTGCAAAGCAGATCAATTTTGTCAATCATGTTCGATGTTGAAATATGTGGCGTTGAAAGTTGAACTGGTTTGTTGAAAGCGTCAGCTCAAGTCCAGTGAACAACTCAACGAAACTCCGTCGCGGAGAAGTTTCTCTCTGTTTTCCGCTTTCAACAAGCCTCGAGCCGTGACCCAACCATGCAAGTGTGCTCCAGTGGCCAGGAACCATAAATTCACACCCCAACGTTTGAGCTTTTGCACCTCACCAAATTGTCCTGTGGTGAAATCTGTTGCTGTCCTCCCTTTGAAATGTCTACAGGACAGACACGTCCTGATCGATCCGAGGTAGAAATGATCCAAATGTTCGGTACCAACCCTCGGAGGAGACGTCTAAACTTCAGGAACATTTTCGCGGGATACAACACCCCTGGGGTCACACCTTGCATCTCGCAATCGTCAATCGTGCTTTGTCGCGTTTCCGTTGCACCGACCCTTTGCGCATGACAAGAGCTACATTTTCAACACTGATTTGGCCCAGTGACTCAAACGCAGTGAATTTTTCACAGCAAAATACGGCGGCAGGCGAAGACCAGGTTGGACTCTTTTTGGGGAGAGGAAAATTCCCTTCATCATCTTTTTGATTACACTTCACGATTTACTGTTGCCTTCAGTTTGGAACGCATTAAAATTTTTCATTGAAATTTATTACCTTTTTGAATTGCACCTGTTTTTGGTATTGTCATCTCTGCACTTTAGATCTACTTGTCAATGTTTCATACAACATTTAGAATGGTTCGTAGGCAGTCACAGAGAAATACAGAGCAACGCGCACACGGTTTTATCCATTGTAGTTTGTGACGTGATGTGTTCTGTGTTTGTTTCGAGTAGACGACAACGTCCAGTGTCGTGTCGGTCATTTGATACGTAGCTGCAGTCACTCTGTTCTTCATTTTTCTTTTGGATCAATTTGCTTTTCAACTAGAACAGAAAGGGCAAAGGCCAATGAAAGCGGTGAAGATCGTGTCGTTTTCATCGCGGTTTGAAGTTTTCTCTCCATGGACTGTACAGAGTGAATTTTCAACGAAAAAGATCTGCTGCGCTGCACTTTCCTCACTTTAGCTTTGTTCTGGTGCAAAAGTCTTTCTTGAAACAAACTTGCTTTATTCACTTCGCATTGTCGTCAATGGCTTTGCATCCCACGCGTCGTGGAAAGCTGCAGAACACAGCGAACCAGAGCTCTGCCCGTCTGTCTCCCATAAATGCAGTGGGTGCTCCTCACTCCGTTGCGAACTTTTTCAAGCTGAAGGCAGCTGGTTGTCTCTGCAGGAAACCGGCTGACGGGGCGGAACCGGGGCGGCGGAAACAACCGGCAGGGCGGGCAGCGGGGGCGCGGCAACCCGCTGTACGACCTGCCGCAGGACATCCTCGGTGAGTCTGCGCTGGGAAGACAATAGCGACGTGGGACACAGGGAAAACTGTGAGGAAAATGAAGAATTCTGAGCAATTACACTCAACACAAAGTGAAAAGAATACACAGAAAGCAATTGAACTTGGACAGAACAAAGACGCGTTCGGTTGTGTTGGTTGAGAATGAGCCTTGTGACTACATTGACACAAGTTGCTGTTGACAGTGCATGAACCACGGGCACCTCTGTCGATGCTGCTTGACATTGAACCTTTTCTCCGACTGACCTTCACTTTCAAGCCAACCAATCTGCCTGTTCCAAATAACCGCTTCTCCAACCTCATAATTATGAAGTTGACTGTGCTTACCGTCACTAACCCGAGTGGCCCGGGGCGGGCGGCGTCGCGTGTTGCAGACTGCTGCGTCCCGGACGAGCAGCGTTTGATGGCGCACCTGCTGGTGCACTACGAGCCGGCGTCGCGTCCCGTCTACAACGCCTCCAACAAGGTCACGGTCAGCTTCGGCCTCACGCTCACCCAGATCTCCGACATGGTACGCGACTAACGGCACCCGGCTTCTCCAGGAAGCCTTGCTTGTGTGAAAGTGTCACCAACTTCCCTTCGTCAGCCATTGCTACGCATGTTACACTTCATCACTTGATGCACACGTGTCTTTCTTGGCCACAAATATTTGTTGTTCAGAACTTGTTTCACCATTGCATGTTCGACTGTGTCACCACAGCCTCTTTTCATGATGTTTGTCGTGCTGTGTTGTGTTCGTTTGTGAGATCAACCCCACAGGCGCACCTGCATGTTCAGTTCAGCATGTTCATGCGCTCAGAATTCTGAGCGCTCCTGTGTTCATTTTCTTTCGCACTGACTCGTTGCCTCCTCGCCCGCTCGGTCGCGCAGACTCCCGAGGACGCCGCCTGCGCCGCCCGCCGCGAGTCCCGGACGAGCAGCGCCTCATGCGCCGCATCCTGCACAACTACGACACGGCGGCGCGGCCCGTGCTCAACGCCTCGCACACCGTCACCGTCAACTTCGGATTCACGCTGACGCAGCTCTCAGACATGGTACAGCCGCATGGAGTGCCGATTGCTTCTGGGTGTGAAGCCTTGAAACTTGAGGATACTAACCAGGGACAGATCCAGGTTCACATGGGGTGTTCCTATTCCCTGGCTGGGCGATCTTATGTACCTTTGAGTATCGGGGAGGAGGTTCAATGCAATGTTCCTGACACCCTGGATCTGCTCCTGTTGACCAACACTCGTGTGATTTGTTTGGAATTAGAAGGACAACAACCTGAAGTACCTGTCCCTGCACGATGACAACCGCAGTTGCAGATGCTGGTTTCCAACAGTGTTGTGTTGAGTTGTTTCTGCATGTTTCCTCGGTTTTGTTGAAAAACTGGATTTTCTTTCTCTGAATTTCAAACCCATCTCAACATTTGAATGGCAGACACACCTTCCACACCTTCAACGTGCTGACAGTTTGCGTGATCTTCAAACAAACTTGCATGTCTGTTTTGTCTTTCAGCCTTGACTACCTGTTGCGTGCTTTCTTCATCGAACACAGAACATGAAGTGGTAAAGGCCCAGTGAAGTCGTTTCACGAAGAAAGAAAAAGACAAACACCTCCTTAGCCAGAGAGAGTGACCGATTTTACAATTCCAGTTTGGGAGGTTCAGCTGCTCGGTGTCAGCGTGTCCGACCCTCACACACATTCACCAAAGTTTGACTGCTTTCCTGTTGCAGGACGAAGTGAACCAGGTGCTCACCACCAACGTCTGGCTGGAGCAGGTATGTTCACACAGTTTTCAAGTCACTTGTTGTGAAGTCGTTTCAACCAGGGGTACCCTTGTCTCCTGTGCCTCTCGATAAAATTCGTTTTCAACTGGTCGCGCGCGTCAGAGTTGGCCTCCCTCCTCAAGGGTTGGTTGTACCCCGATCGATCAAGGCCGAGCTCTCCACCTCACCCCTCATTCCTCGACCTGCTGAAGAGACAGTTTGTGATGGTGGCGAGTTTTGAGGTGCCGCTCGTAGACACCAGTTGGTCAGGTCGATTGTTGTTGACCTAGTGTTTGCAACGCCGTGACTACGATGTGAGTGCGACGTTCTGAACCTCAGCAGTTTAAGAATTTTGGCTGCCATTCAGGCTCAGTTTACTCAAAGAGATCAACAGCAAAAAGGAGTGTGATTTGCAGAGGGACACCGGTCGTTTCTCTCATAGATTTCTGGAAAATGGCGCGAACAAACCTCAGTCAGCGCAGCAGTGACATTATGAGATCAGTGCAAATGGCATTTGGGAGGTGCTCGGTATTATCCTCGTCCCCAGATGCGAACCCCGCCGCTACAATTCAATATTTTTCTTCTGGAGACATTTTGGATAAAGGGGCCCACCTGGGAGTAAGGCGTAACGGGATATTTAGCTCTGCAGGATTCAGTCATATTGCAGGTCTACTCATTCAAACATCACACTGACAGACTCAAAGAGGAGAGAAATGCGTTTTCAATGGTGAACATTCCTCATGCTCACGTCCCGAGGACCAAGCTGTCCGTGTTTGACAGGAATTTGGGGTTTTCACATTGGTGACGCGCGGTTGGGCGGCATCAGAATTTTTGACACGCATGTCAAAATTCAACATGATGCCTAATGGAGAGCATCAAATTATCAGTCCAGACCAATCACAAATTTTTGACGCGGGCCTCAATTTTTTGATGCGCGCGTCACCAACGTGAAAACCCTTATTCACTTTCTTCCCGATCTGATAAAGAAAACTGCACAAAAGAGGCAAAACAGGGGAAACAGTGACAAAACCAAACCTCCGTGAAAACAAATCGTTGTGAGTTTGTCACCTCTCGGCACCGACCTGAGAGGCTGACTTAACGCGTCTGTGTCGTGGATCTGCAGTTCGCAGCTTCTCAATGGATGCGGCTTATTTCACCGGGGAAAGGTTAATGTATCAAACGCAGAAAGCAAGGATTACACCCCTCTCTCCGCTCCCGCGGGAACCCGCTGTTTTGTGTCGGACAAATTGAAGGTGCAAACGTTACAGAAAGGCGACTCATGCCGGGATTATCCCCCACCGTGGCGGAGAGGGATCTGAAAGGTTTTGCATTGCGAGAACACACAAAATTTCATTGGCCTCCACGCAACATTTCGATTTTCCAAAAATCTTTATTCGGGGGGCGGAGGAACCCAACTGTGTGGCTGAGATCCTATACAAACGCCACTTTCGCAGAAGAAAGTTTTTTCGCCAGTTGAATTGCTGGTGATTTTCAATTTTCCATTTCAGCTTGATTGCCCTTTTTGAATTGATTTCGCCTTTTAGCAGTGAAAGCCTGACCTCCCACTGAATCAACAGACCCTCTGCTTTGCCACTGCTCAGTTGGTTCGCTTTAATCTTTACCAATCCGCTTATGGCTTCGGTGGACAGCGTTCCCACTCGCAGAGAAACCTTTCTCCTCAAAGGGGCCACAACTGAAAGATTTCACCCTTGTCTTGTTTGAGGATCCAGAAAACATTTTGAAAAGTCGCAATCAAAATCACAAATGTGTATTTTTGTGAACTGCACTGCCTACAGCTGGCCACCTGTGTGTCGTTTGCACATGTTTAGATCTTTGTGTTTTGTTGGCTGTAATTTTGGCAGTGCAGCTCATCCTTCAGCACAGACGTCCGTCAAACTTCAAGATCTCTTGTTTCAAGTTTTTGTGTTTTTGTTGTGGGGCATGACGGCGCGCAAGAACAACGTCCCACGTCCCACCGGAGCAACACTCAGGTTTTCAAATCTGGTTGCCAGTTGGGCCCCACCTCCCATTCTCCTGTCCCTAGAGTTTCATTAACCGTGTACAGCTCTGTTGCCTTCCAGGAGTGGAATGATTACAGGTTGAGGTGGGACCCCGCTGACTACTCTAATCTGCGCACAGTCAGAATACCATGTCAAAGGATATGGTTGCCTGACATTGTCCTCTACAATAGGCAAGTTCATCTCCCCTCTGTGCCACAAGGACCATGACATGCATGCGTGGCTGTTTTGTACCTTCCAAGTTTACGCTTTGTTCGTCCAGGAAGATCTTGATGAACGCGACACAAAAAGGGTACACTTTGAAAAATGAAACCTTAAATCAGGATCTTTGCAAACACCTTCAGTGGAGCCTTTGCAAAACCACAACTTCTGAGATGTGTTTGCATTCAGTTCCGTGTCAAAGATGCAAAACCGATGGGCAAAGTTGTCACCAAGGCCCCATTCTGGACGAACAAGGCATAAACGTCTCTTTCTTCGCATCCTCCTCCTCTTCCTCGTCTTCCTCTACCATTAACAATGAGTTTCTTCATTTGCAGTTCATGTAGGCTCTGGAGTCCGCACGTGTCATCACGCACTTCTCAGTCTGGGTCTTCTTCCCTCCGTGATTCTTTGGGACGTTCAATATCATTTGAAGATTCTGTATGAAAAATTGAACGAAAAACACAAGCAGAGAAGAAGCCCCAGACTCTCCCACAAACATTGCACTTCAATCTTCGCCCGACCTGAACCTGTGACCCCAACTAAAACGCTCACCTTCTGAAGTGAAGGGTGATTTCACACTGTCCCTGAATCAAACGTCTTGTGCACTGCAGGGTCAGTGTGAAACACCTCTGCCCCTCGCTTGATGTGCGTCAGAGGAACTAACAAGTTTCCGGTGTGTTTTTGACTGTCGTGTCCTTGTAGACAGTTCGTGTGGGTTCCTGCGGGACTACTCATTGACAGCTCAACGTAAGAAGGCAAGGTTCGCAAAACAGAGATGGAGTTTGAGACAAAATTCCAGTGACAGCTTGTCAATGAGCAGTGCGTGTTGGTGTGCGTGCGTGTTTGTGTGCGTGCACACGTGGATTGTTGTTCAAAACTAACCTTGCCCGCAATGTTCCATCCATAACAACCACGCCCGTTGGTGACCAGGGAAGATCCATTTTAAATGCGTTTTTATTTCTTCTGTTCAGCCTCCCAGGCTCAAGGTGGATCTTGGATGGGATTCTGTAAATGGGAATGTTCTCCAGCAAATGACCCTTCTCCCAACGAATGACTTCAAAAGACGGAGCACTAAAGTCGAAGCCGTCGATGCATTTTGAGCCTTTGGTACCTCGGACCAGAACGTTCACAAGAGCGCTGTGGGTTTTTGGGTCGAGGTACCCACCATGCTGGGCCCAAACGCAGCGTCAAAGCCAATTTAGCAGTCCAAACATCACAAAACAGCACAAAGCGAGGGTTCAAATTTGATTTTGAGCAAAAGGGAGTGCACATCTGAGCCAGAGTGAGACAGGAGTTGATCGGGTTCTGGTCTCAAAATCCCATCCACAGAATCGCAGTCCGAGACCCACGTTGGGCCCCACCATCCTCCCACATAGATTGGTTCAAGTACTTCTTTCTGACCTTCGGCATGTGTCTGTACGCGTTGTGCGTGTGCTGCTTGTAGGAGTGGAAAGATGAGAGGTTGAAATGGGACCCAGCCGAGTATTCGGGACTGCACACAATTCGCATCCCCTGCGATCGAATCTGGCTCCCAGACATTGTGCTCTACAACTCGTAAGTACATAACGACAACGAAGACGGCGGCGAACCTCCGCAGGGTGGAGTGTTGCGCTGTCCATGCAACGCCCCCCCCCCGTTCTTTCCGTCAGTTTTTTTTTCAGATTTCGCTTTTTGAACTGCGTCCAGGCCTCGACTACTCCCCGCAATGACTCAAAGCTCAGTCAAAAACTGTGATACCGTGCGAAATGCTTCAATTTTGTATGATTTCACAACGAACACTGGGAAAAATTACTCCCTCTCTTCCTGCACATACAAAAATGCATTGAGTTTGAGATTTCTTGAGCGAGAAGGAAGAGGCCTTGACGCAACAGCAAGATTCCATGCTGATGGTGTCAACCATTTGCACGTAATCAAACGTTGTTTTGTGGCTGGTTTGTAATTTGATGTCACAGTTCGCTTTTGCAAAATGCTCGGGCAAACATCTTTCAAATTTTCATAATGAGGTAAGAAATTAACGGTCGATCTCAGAAACATTTTCTAACATTGTCCCTTTCGCGTTTAGAGCAGGCAGTAGGTCTGTATTTAACTTCCGTATTCTTTCTTGGTGAAAACTGTTCTTGCATAAGGTTTGGCTCAACAATCTTGAATCCAGCACGCGCTTGTAGGATAGTTCACAATTGCACTTGCAAAGTTTGTATTGAATGTGAAATGTTTTTCCGAGACGAATTTCTATCTTGTGAAGAAAAGAAAAAGTTCAAAAAACAATTCTCTGTGAAAGTCAAAGTTCTTCATGACCCCAGTAAGACAAAGAAACTGTGACCTTGAGGCAAGAAAGTTTTCAGCTGCAATGCCAACGATCTTCACTACTCTATTTCCCCATGTCTGCCGTCTCTCTCAGTGCTGACGACTTCACCGAGGGCTTCATGCAATCCAAAGCGATGGTCAACTTCGACGGAAACGTCTTCTGGCCGCCGCCCGCCAAGCTGCGGTCCTCCTGCAAAATAGACATCACCTACTTTCCCTTTGACGACCAAAAATGCAAGATGAAGTTCGGGTCCTGGACCTACGATGGATTCCAGGTGAGCACATCAGTTTCTTGTTCCCGCGTTCTGTTTCTTCGGTTTCGTCTGCCACGATGATGTCGCGGCGACAGTCGTTTGTTCATTGCTTTTCAATTCTGTCAAAGCACATGTTTGCAGTGCACCGAAAGAAAGCGCACCGATGTGCTGAAACTCGCTATTTTGGGCTGCAGGTTGACGTGACTAACCGGAGCGCGCGCGTCGACCTCGCCAACTACGTGTACTCGGGCGAGTGGGAGCTGATCGAGATTTCCGTCGTGCGCAACGAGGTCTTCTACGCGTGCTGCAAGGAGCCGTACCCTGACGTCACCTTCTACGTCATCATGCGCAGGTCAATATCCAGACGTCACGAAAACACGCCACCAGACGCAGGAGGATGATAGGTCCAGGTGTGGATGGGGCACGACTGCAGTCTCAGCCACGTAACCCCATCTTTATAGCCAAAACGCAACCTCAGTGGTAAAAAACTGTCATTTTCGTCCTTGGAAGTGTTTGAATTAGGTTTCTTCTTTGCTGGTTTCACAAAACAAGGAAACTTGATCGGCCTGTTCTTGCGAGAGCAAACATGCACGGGCCTTCTCTGTCCCCAGCAGTCACGCACACCAATGACCTGCAGCCACCACCGACGTGCAGGACGGTCCAGTGACACCCAAGTGACAAGACAGATCGGTCACACAGCTCTTATGATTGCTGTATTCTCCCAAGTGTCATCTCATTTGGCTGTTTTCCGTTGACCATCAGCAGGCAACGCCTCTGCACCACTGCATATTCGTTCTCTCTTTTGACTTCGAGATGCACACGGCGTGTTTTGTGTTGACTACAAAGGCATCGGACCTGCAACCAGTATGCGATTCTTTCGAGTCGTCACTGACAGCGCGATGCTCCTTCACGTTGAAACCCCAAAAATTCATATGACATTTCAGTCAGGACGTCCTGTGTCCTGTCATGTCGCAATCAATCACGTTGTGTCCCATCCCGGGGGGCGCACCTCCTGCACAAGGGGGCGTGCACCCCCTTGACATCGCACTGTTCTTGTACCTGGTTCTCCTCTGCAGACGGACGCTGTACTACCTGTTCAACATCATCTTCCCGTGCCTGTGGCTGACGATCCTGTCGCTGCTCGGCTTCTGGCTGCCGCCGGACTCAGGCGAGAAGATCACGCTCGGCATCACCGTGCTGCTCGCCTTCTCCGTCTTCATGCTGCTCATCGCAGAGAGCATGCCCGCCACATCAGAGTTCGTCCCTCTCATTGGTGGGTGCTTTGAGCTTACTCGTGTCGTTTTTGACAAACATTGTTCCAAAGTCTTTCAGCAAGCCAAACAGGCAACGACAACCTGCTGGTCGTTGATCCATGGATTTCTATTGGGTTGTGTGTTTGTGCCTGGCGATTCATGAGGTGTACCACAAGTGTATCTCTGTGTGTGTGTGTGTGTGTGTGTGTGTGTGTGTGCCTTTGTGCGTGTGTGCCTCTGTGTATGCGTGTGCGTGCGTGCGTGCGTGCGTGTGCTTTATGAACAGAAAGGCTCAGAAAAGTCAACCTCAGGTTGTTGTTGTTCTGGGAAAGAAGAAGAATGGCGCCAAACAACACGTGTCTCGCTTCTTCATCATCGGTAATGAGACCATGTCTCACAATGCAGCCACTTTATCATGTGCGTAATCTTACTGGGGAACGAGCATCAATAACGCAGCTCTGTCAACAGAGTCCCGTTTCCTCTGCTCTGCCTCCGCTCCGGGAGGCTCTGCGATCGGCGGGTGAGATGTCCAATCCCCGCGCGAGGAGACGAGAGGAGCTCCGCTAATGGGGGTCGGCGGCTCAATCGCAGAAACACGGACACTAATCACAGTAAAAAGTGATGGATGTCTGTGTTGCGCACTCTCATAATTTGCAATTTCTTTACGTGCCACTTCTTGTGCTCAGATACGTGGAAGAACGTGTTCTTGTTCCAACTGAAGAAGAGACATGTGGAGATGTTTTGCTCGTGCATCGAATGAAGTCAAATCGTGCAAACGTGACTTCAATGCTTTCAGCAAATCAAACCACACAGAAAAAATCAATCTTTCGAAAGCATAATGCAAGAGATTGAACAAAAGGCAAACCCAAAACTTCAAAAGAAATGTTCATTCCTTCATGCCCTTCTCGGCCATGTTGATCACGGATAGATCTGTCATTGTGGAATCCATTTCCCTGCTATCTGAATGCAAACTTTCTCCTTCAGCAACTGCTGTATCTCATTTGACTCTTGGGGTTCCATCGAACGACAAAATGTTGACACAAGACAAGAGAACAAGGCGCTGAACAACACAAAATGGGGATTTACGTTGTGACGGGGGCAGAACAAGACCCTGGAGACTCGTCCGTTTGTGCGCCCAATAAGAACCTTCTCCGCTGCAGGCATCTATCTGACGGTGACGATGGCGATGACGTCGCTGTCGATCGTGCTGACGGTGTTCGTGCTGCAGCTGCACCACGTCGGACCCAACACGAAGCCCGTGCCGCGCTGGATCCGCGTCATCGTCATCACCGTCATCTCCAGGTCAGTTCCTCAGCTCCAGGTCAGTTCCCAATCTCCAAGTCAGTTCCACGTCTCCAGGTCAGTTCAACATCTCCAGGTCAGTTCCCCATCTCCAGGTCAGTTCCCCATCTCCAGGTCAGTTCCCCATCTCCAGGTCAGTTCCCCATCTCCAGGTCAGTTCCTCATCTCCAGGTCAGTTCCTCAGCTCCAGGTCAGTTCCCCATCTCCAGGTCAATTCCTCAGCTCCAGGTCAGTTCCACATCTCCAGGTCAGTTCCACATCTCCAGGTCAGTTCCACATCTCCAGGTCAGTTCCACATCTCCAG
>JAAUXT010099921.1_pt1 | contig 14207 bp, 15 predicted proteins | sample 7278171 | NCBI WGS metagenome assembly JAAUXT01 (sample SAMN14350112, study PRJNA611818) | marine sediment metagenome | isolation source: surface marine sediment (1.8m) | place: French Polynesia: Moorea | collected 2018-08 | reverse complement strand
GTCCAACTTTCAAAGAAGACTATCGCCAGGTGGGGGGGGGGGGCAGGGGAGGCCAACTTTCGGACAAGACTCAAAATAGAAATGATAGGCGGGGGGGGGGAGGCTCAGTGGGCAAGAGGACACCGAACAGGTGCTTGATGCTCGATACGCGGGTAAAACTTATCAGCACAAGCGGCTGACAACCAGTGACACTGGCAAACGATGAAATGTTCTGAACGTCCGAATGTTAACTTCAGTCAAAACCCCACAAAAAAATCCTGCAAGCTTGCGCATTTTGCAAAATGCATCAAAAGGTCTTGTCGCTGATTTGAAAGTGCAGACAGTGAACAAAATGTTTCTCTCCCTGCGCTTGACGCCGTTGGAAATCAACACCCCTGAACGGCAACACACCTGAGCGGATTGTCCGCGGTGCCGAGCTGACGCTTGTTGTCTTTGTCGCGAGTCGCGCTGCTGGCGTATGAACTCGTGCTGCTCCCGTGCGACCCGCCGCTGCTGTCCACAGCCCCGCTCCGCGGATTCCCGACGCCCGGAGGCGTCTTGCTGCGGGACTGCGGCGGAGTGCGCGGTGGCGTGCGGCCCTGAGGCGGCGTGCGACTCCCCAGCACGGGCTTTCTCCGAGTGGTGTTGTTCGCCGTGGTTTTCTCGCTGCTCTTTTCTTGTGCTGACGGGGACATTGATTTTTCTGAAAAATGAAACAATCGGAACGTCCAACTCTACTCCGTTTGGTTTGACCGAAGTGATGAGAAAGCAGAGGTGGAGAAAGACGCACCTCCAGATCCGGTGAGTAGCTCTCCCAGATTAGCAGGGGAGGGGGTGATGGTCGTTTCTGTGAAGTTGGCTGTGGTAAATTTACCCAAAGTTGATCCGCTGCTGAAATCATCAAGGCATGACCATCAAAATTAGTTCCACAGTTCACCAAAGCACAAGGAAGTTTTACATTTGGCGAAAAAAAATGTCAGAAGTCTGGGCGTGAAGGAAAAACACTGTTGAGCAGTTTTTCCTTCGCAGTTTTGACTTCTTGATTGGTATCGCATACATTATCCCCCAACGGCAACTGTTGACATTCGTGTTACCATTGGTCTACAGGTATGCACATTTCAATGCATTTACAGGAAGATACTGGTGAACGAACAAACAAGTGAATGTGAATCAACATCGGGGGAGATGTGCAGCATCTCTCACCTGCTGGGTGTCGTGGGCGCCGAGGCGGACGACGCCGCTGCCGAGCTGCTCGGAGCGGCTGCGCTACTCGACGTCGACGTAGCGGAAGACATGGAGGATGTCGCCGTCGTGGAGCTGGTCGACGACAATGTCGTTGACGCAGCCGAGGAAGTGTTGAATGCTGTGATCGTCTCCAGAGAAACGGTCGGGTTCTTCAACTTACCCTCCTTCACCTACAATCAGCCAAACAAAATCATCGACCATTCCGGTGTTGCGTCGGCTCTTCCTCTTGGGTTTGTCGATTTGGCTGGAATCCGCACCCCCCCCCCCAAAAAAAAAATGCCGAACGTCAACACACGAGCCAGTAGCACACCCACGCAAAACATACACACCACAGAAAACTACTTCTTTTTGTGGTCAAAAGCATTTTGGAAGGTCATAGAAACGTGTCCAGATGCTCTGGCCGCTTCAAATTGTACTAATTCCCAATTCGTAGACCAAAACAAAAGACAATTTTAACTGTACAGACAGCTTGACCTCATCTGCAATTCTACAAATTCACTACGTACCAGTCTTGAATAGCAAAGTGTCTACAGCACAATCTATTTGAAATGTCTTGAGCAATACAAAGCAGCTCACAACTTTACCCCATCAGAAAGCCTTCCCTCTTCCACCCTCTACAAGAGCCGATTACCTGAGTTAAAACAACAAAAGGAGTGACCGACCTGAATTTTATGAATGTCTGTAAATCCTAAAGATATTTTCAATCTTTTGGGCTGCGACTGGACAGCAGAAGAGGCTGGGCTGTTCTGCAATTGACACCAATGTCTCTGGGCAACACAATCGGAGTTGTTGTGTTACACCCATTGATTCTTGGGTCTGGAATCCATTCTTCCCCTGAACATTCCGGAATGTGAGCTTTTCGTCGTCTGCAAGTTCAACTGAACTTACCGAGGCCAACCCCCGTCCAGATGCCACGCAAACTTAGCCGAGGGAACAAGAAATGAAAGGAAATTCACAAACTTGCCGCAAACGTGTCAATGGACAAACCTTGCTACGATCCACCCTGACTTGTGACTGAGAGGATTTCTCCGGAGTGTTTTCTGGCGTCGCTGGTTCCAATGAAGCGACAGGTTTAAAAGCTGGAATGATCTTGATATGGCTGTCCTTTTTCTGCAAAAGAAGAAGGGCCGATACCAATATGCATTTTTAACAACAGTCTCGTCGCTAATTGCTTGTGGGTCAGCGGGACGCAGGACAACATGACCACTCCATTTGTTCCAAATGAAGATATAGTCAAAGGAACGACCAAAAAAAGCTGTGAATTTCGGGATTTCGACATGATATGTAAGGTTGCTTCGGAGTTTTGAGAAAGACATGCGGGCAACACTGCATCCCTTCAGAGACGGACTTCTGTCGCTGTTTTCAAACATTTTGAATTGCATTGAACTGTGACAAGCTGACTTACGTTGACCAATTTTTTGTAGTGATAGGAACAGTAGCCGCAATATTTCACATTGTCTTGATAATTTCCCTGTTCTTCACAAAGTAATCCTTGACTCTGAGCGCTGGAAAACACAACAAGAACGCAAAGTGTGAAACAGCTGCTCCACCTCCAGCATTGCAAGTGAGACATGTCTGTGCCCTAAAGTTTCCTGTGGCGTGGGTGGTGGTAGACACATTCAATGTCGAAAGTTTTTTCAGGAGTTCTCTGGACCAAAGTTTCCCGTCTTGAAGGAGAGGAGTGTGCATTGTGTGACTTGTTGCCAAATCTTCCGAACTCCCCACAACTGTTACGCACAAAATGAGAAACGGTATCTAAAATCCTGGAAAGTAGGAAATTGCATACACCGTGCTGTTTGGTCCGGAAGAGCCCGCATGCTTGGTCCACAAGAAATTGCACCAAAAAGATTTGACACCAAAATTGCCTCAGCCAATCCGAACATTGGAGAGAGATGTTGCATCTTCAGTGTTCAGAACAGAAACAAACTTGTGCTTCTTTTCGGGCCATTTGTGCACATGCCCTGGCCTGAGCATAACTAATGCTTGTGGGGGGTGGGGTCCCACGCCGTGTAACAGACAGACACACAGTGAAGATAATAGTCGCGTTTCCGCGACTAAAAAGTAGGAAAAAGCATGACTCTGGACACCCTGAAAGAAGCAGTCCTCACTCCAAAACCAACCCCCCACCTACAACAACAGAAAATAAATCTTTTGAGGCAACCACGAAAGTGCTCACCATGTGACGTGAAAGTGCTGCTTGCAGCCACTTTTGTTGCACTGCATGCACGCTCCAGTTTGTGCTTTCCCTCCTCGACTTTGCTCTTCACAGATGTAACAAGTCTGCAAGCAAATGGTCAACACATACACCGGTATTCCCGTGGATATCGGAACAGTTGACTCGGAGGCATGGTTTTGCTTACTGGTGCCTCAAACGGAGTGTTAAACAAATGAAGGCGGAAACAAGAAGGACGCAAAAGAACCTTCACTCACCTTGTTGAAACGCTCAGGAGGCAATCCCTTCAGTATTATAGGTTCCATCGTTTGCACGTTTCCAAACCATGCTTCAGGAATGTACAACGCACATACAACATGACACCACCCTGGAAGGCAAAGAAAAGACAGTTTCGAATCAACGTCGTCTTTGCCTGCATTGATCTTTCTGACAAACCTCTTTTCGATACTCACCACCACTATCGGTCCTTTTCAAGGCACCTTCCTTTTGTGGACAAAGTTCACATTTCTGCAACGAAGTATCGAAACACGTACTCAAATCTGTACAGATCCAATTGTGATAATTCCTGTCAATCTGACATAAGTTGCGGGGTACTTACGACTCTGGCAGCTCTCTCCTGCGACTCGCATTTCCGACAAAACCACGGGCCGGAAGGAACTTGTATGATTCCATAACAAGCTGAAAATAGACGAAGGTACTGAACAGCTATCTCGCTGCCGTCTGGGTCAAGTCCGATTTTGACTTGAAGTGTCTTGAAGGGAACATGCTCTGAGTGCATCTCCTGCTTGCAAGGCACCAAGATTCAGTGGCAAACACTTTCCATTCAACTGAAACTTGACAAATAGACACGCCGAACGCATATCAAAAAGATTTGATGCAAGAATGTCTTGCAGTTGTGCATGTCGTGAGACTGTCAAATTTTAGGACCGCCTGTCAGTCTGACCAAACTCACCCTGGTGCACAGCCACATTGCAGCCCTGTCCGTCGCAGTATACAAGGGGGTTTTCAGTCCAACCGAGCTCTTCAGAGCATACACAGCAACCTCCCACCATCTCCTTCATTATTGTGATGCAAAAGCATTGACACCAGACAATTAAGACGGGCGAAAATAACAGTTTTTGTCAAATCTTTCAAACTCTTCACAAAGGTGCCATTAAGTGCGCATGTGCAGCGCATGCGCATTGTTTCACATTTTTTCTCCAAAAAGCGCTGCAAAGCGCAGTCCAAATATTGATCTTTTCCAAATGACTATCTACTAACTTTGAGTATTTTCAGTGCAGTGACGTAAAAATCGCCTCATCAAGAATCATTGGTCTTGTGCCGTATTTGTTTTTCATTGACGCACCTGTGTGTTGTCACCTCTCCCCATTCCAGCTGGCAGGACCTTGACCCTTCGCTCAACTCCCATTTCGATCCAAAAAGACTGACTCTAATTTTTAAATTGTAGGCAAACAATGTATTGCAAAACTTGTCAAATTTTGGAAGTTGGTGAACGCGCCCCAAATGAATGTGGCTCGTATTGCATGTTGCGATATCCTTGAACGAAAACTCAGCCATCAAGTGCGCAGGCGTCACGGTGGGTTCCTACTTCCTGTTTGTATTTTTGGTGAGCCGACTACTTTTCGGATTGTTTGAAGAAATGTGAAGTCATCGGTCGTTTTGCCGCACCATTTTGTTGACGTTTTCATGTCACAGATGTGTATGGAATAATTAGGAAGATGACAGAAGGATAGGAGGTCAAAAACTCCGCAATTTTCGAAGTTGTAATGTGAAGGAAGTGCCTCCCGACAAACGGAGATCCTTTGTGAATCTGAACCATTGCCACTTGTTGCTGGACAGATAGGAAGGACTGTTGCAGGAAACACACACGTGGGTTGGCTTATGTGTGCAGGGATTTGAACTAAAGCCATTGTTCGGAGTCTGGTTGTGTTGAAGCATGAGTAGACCTGCATTGAGAGTGACAGGACAGCGGAGCTAAGTTTCGCGTGCGTGTGTGTGTGAAGATCTACTTTGTTCGACACTGGATCCTATGCCGGTGGAAGTGATGGGTGGGGGAGAGTCGAGGCAGGCTTCGCGGAGCAGCAGCCAGCCGCCTCAACATGAGGTTCGGCAAAGCGTCGCGATGCCTAATCGACTTCCAATGCCTGATCACAGCGAACTGGAACGTAGATTCACCAAAGTGCTGGTGAGTACCCTCGAGTAACATTTTGCTTTCGAGTTGCTCCCGTGTTGCGGCAACCACAAGTGTACGCTTGGAAACACCTACGTATTTGCTGTGCCTCGCGAGTCTTGACACGGTAGAGTTGGACAACAGTGTCAAAAATTCTGTTTCTTCAGAAAATTACGTACTTGACAACCTCGATTGGTTTATTTTTCCAGGCTTCCATGGACTTGCCTCCTGACAAAGCCAAACTTTTGAGAAGCTACGATGACGACAAAAAGTGGGATCTGATTTGCGATCAGGTAATTGTTTGCTTTCTCGTCCAGGTGAGTGAGGCGAGGTTTGGAAAGTCCCGCAGTGGGTGAAAGGTCAGTTGGCCACCAGGCGGGTCAAGCATCTTTTCGTGGAAACTGTTTTTCGTGAAGGGTTTTGGCTGATTCCTGACTCACTTGTTTTGTGTCAATCGATAAAGAAGGAAGAATGACATCCTGTGCAAATAACCGGACGAATTGGTCACAAATATTTGCGTACATCTTTCCCGACTGTGTTGCTCTTGAGGTGGCCTGGTTGCAGAATTATTTGAAAAGTATGTGCGAAAATTGTGCAGATCACGCGGACAGGTTTTTTTTGTTGAAAGTGTGTGAACATTCTTGTCTTCAGAAACATGTCAGAATACGCGTGTGTGTGTGTCTTGCTGGCAACGATTACAACTTGTCACCATGGTGGATTGACAAATCAGGACTTTGACAGCGAAACGTCCATGTTGAGGACCCTACCCCTAGGGAAAGTCCTGTGATAATCTGGTTGTTTCTTCAAAAGTGGAGAGGACCCCCTCCGTTGGCACAATAGGACTCGGGGAGTTTTCATCCAAAAAGGAATACCTCTGCCTTCAATCTTCATCGTGTCCTACGTATTCGCGCATTCTTGTTGATCAGTTAAGAATTGTCGCAGCTTTGCCCTTTTGGGGCACACGGCGCAACTATTTGTCGTGTCTTGTGAACTTGAGGGACGTTTGTCTTGCGGGATCAGAGACAGGTGGAAAGGCAGATGCGTCTGTTGATGTGTAACAGCTTCACGATGTGACATGGTGAAACGAAGAAAGAAGCCTTGCTGTGCTGAGCCAGTAAATGTAATAAGCATCGTGCAGTCACTGCAGGCCACGCTCGAAACAAATGCATGGTCCCCTTGTCATGAGCTGCTCTGAAACGACAAGGCGTCCATTGAGTGTTCTTGTGGTTGAGGTTATTTTTCTGATGCAATCGTCGTACAGAGAGCACAGTTTTCAATTTGGCTGTTGAATGTTCACTCTTCTTCCAAAATGTCTGCATTGGGTAACCTTTTGTAGCAACCCTGGCCTTTCTCATCAGAAGCTCTCATTCAGAGTGATTCGACATTTTTGCCAAACCTTGATCCAATGGTTCGTAGTTTTGTGATACGATTGCGTAACTTCCTCGGACAATGTGATTTCTGATGCGTGTATTCATGCATACATAACTCACAGATCTCCTGGTGTGCGAAATGAATCAGAACGGGATATTGCTGAAGTGTGATGAAGTCACAAACAATGGGGCCAGACGAGGCGGGGTCAATGATGAGCGCAGCTCCTGTACTGGTGCCTGTTTACCATGTTTACAAACACGGATACTTGTGTTCCACATTGAGACCAGATGCGAAGAACGATTCTCCCAGACAAGTGCAAGTCCAGAGTGTTATGGAGCACATTTTCAAACAGCTCAAAAAAGTTCAGAGCGTCAACACCAGAAAATTTGCAAGCGCCACAAATTTGAAATAACAATCTGGGTTTGTGGCAGCTTTTGGGTGGAAAACATCGTTGGTCGTGAGCCATTTCAGACGAAGCACAACTGCGTCCCTCCGTCCTTTGTCGTAAATGCAGCTGGTTCCGGTCTTTGAATGGGAAGAGCAGCCTCTATTTCAGAGTGAACGCTTGGCGTACATACGAAACGTTCTCGTCCCATTGTCAGCACCAAGCTGTACTCGTAAACATCAACAAAATGAGTCGGTCGTTGTTTCTGTCGAGGACACGATGGACACAGGGAATGAAACTTTTGACTTGGGTGGTGTGGTTGTCGTGTCCAACAATTTGAGCTTCTGCATTCATCTTGGCAAAGGTGAAATATTCAGGAATAAACCTTGTTTTGACGAGCTTTCTTTCAACACAATTGTTTCAACTCTTGCAATGGTTGTAAGAAAGCAACACTCGAATAAAAACCTGCACTTTGTCAAATGTCAGTTCGCAATGAGAGCATGGAAGACTGGGTTTGCCGGTGTTTCAGCTGGTGTATGGAGTGCGAGTCATTGCGTGATTTGATCGTTGCTTGTCGGTCAAGTCATCCGCTTCCTGCGCCGGTCTGTCGGCGTAAAATTAGTTGATCCATCAACCAGACGCGCTCGTTGTGGCGAAACGTCGTCAAGTGAGTCGCAGCCATTGGATGTGCAGAGCTCAGTTGTTTACGACCAGCATGAACATTGTGGGGTGACACGAATTGGGCCAAATGTGGAAAACCACTCACCTTAGAACGAATGGGCGATTTGGTGAACTGTGTTGTGGAAAAGCCCATATGGGGCTGGTCCTAGGTTGAAATAGGTGACTACCGCAGCGATTACCTGGGGGTCTCTCTTATCCCTATTCTGCCTGGTTGCTTCCTCCAACAGTTTTCTTACCACATTCTGCCTCAGAAAACTCAATAACTCAATTTCATTAGTAGTGATGAACCTCAGTGGATTGGCAGCCATATTGAAAAGGAAAACCTCCAGGGGTCACATGATCACGTGATACCCCTGTGGGGGAGAGGAATGCAGGCTAAAAAGCCAACAAAATAGTGATATTGTTCTATTATGTGTCTTTTCTATCTAATTAATTGTTATAAAAATATTCAGAATATTAAAAATTGTCTGTAGAGGCCAGTGCCCCCTAGTGGGGGAGGAGTGTGGTGTGACATACCAGTCCTAAATGTTAGAACCATTGCTCACCAGGTGGTGTGATTGGAAAGAGGTCAATAAATACAGAGGTTCCCGCCCTCGGGGACAGTCTCTCCTGAGATACCAACCAGTGTGTTTGTGATATCACTGCACATAAAAGTTCCCAGGTCCCAAAGTTTCGTAGTTACATACTCGTACAAGTTGATTTTCCCCGTCTGGACGCAGATGTGCAGAGACAATCTCGACCAATGGAGTTTCTTTCTGTTCAAGTTGATTGAAACTCTTGCAAAGAATTTTCGGAGTTTTGATGGAGGCTTGTGGAGAGCGCACGACTCTAGCTCGATGCTTCCTGGGACAACAGGCCCTTACATGGGCTTCTGGGACACCACCAAACTGACCAGCTGCTAATTGTGACGAGAAGCCTGGGACGGGTGAAGAGAAAGTTGTCTCAATTGGATGTCACCGGGTTTCCTCTTTTGTTCCAGTGTGCGCTCATGGGATCTTGAAACATGCTTGTTTGCTTTGGTGATATAAAAACACTTGATTGGTTTGCCCAGACGATCGATCTGATACACTCGATAGACCCTCCAAGAGCTCTCAGCACCACTCATGGTTTGTGTGGTTTACTCTTGTGCTTTGTCGCGCACGTCGCGTCAGTTGTTGGGAGCCGGCCACACACGCACCAGGTGTGTGTGCGCGTGTGTGCGCGTCTACGTCTATGTGAAAAATTTTCGCCCAACAAAAGGAACCATTTGTGCACGTGACGATTTGCAAATCACTGAGGTGTGTTTTCGGGGAACATTTCCTCGCCCGTATTCTGTTGTCAGTGACCCTCTGCCAAGGTTGTCGGGGGTGTGGGAGTCTGTTGAGTCTGTCCCGTTCTCTCCACAATGGGTTTTCTGCGCAGTCAAAGCAATTTTCAAGCTTTCCTTTTCTCTGTGACCCCTATCTTTGTACAAATTTGTTCGAGGTCGGTTGATAGTGTGAAGATCCGACTTTCACTTTCACTTCCACACCCCCCTCCCAACACACAAGAGTTGTGCTCAAGCGTGGTGGAAAAATCGGACTTTCTTTGGTGCTTGCGCGAGGCAGTTTATTTCAGACACAGGGACTGTGTAAACACTTACAAGCGTTCTTGTTGCTCGCGCAAAGCCTTTGGATGTTCCTGGCAGAAAGATGAAGACATTGCGCGTTTTGTACGAGTTGAGCAAGCTCAAAATATTGTCAGACAAGAAGTTCTGAATGACTCAAGATGGGAACATTTGCCCTTCAAGATCCCATTGCACGAATCCCTGCATTCGCTGCTCATATTTGTGCAGTCAAAGCATTTACGTCCATTCAAATTTTTGTTTCAGGAACGAGTGTCGGCCAAACAGCCTCCAAGCTACTATCTGACCAAACTGCGCGTTTACCTGGATCCGACTGCGTCCAAGAGCTCCAAGGTAAGTTCTTGCTCAGTTCTTTCGTTTTGTCTGTGATTAAAACAGCGCCAAAGACAGCGAGTGCCTGTGTTTGTGTGTAGTGACACGCTCAGTCCATCTCTTCATCCAATAGAGTCCTTCTGCACATACAGTGATAACTACAGTAATTTTTGACACGTTTGCCCGAAAAAAGATCCTCAGTGGACTATGTGGAGTAAGTGTGCTCGCACGGTGTGGGTGTGTGTGAATTTTTATGCTCGTAGCTTTTTCCACACCTTAGACTTTCACTTTGATTGCGTGAAACGTTACTGAGTAGACATGGACGAAAACGGTTTTTTTTCCAACCAGAGTCGTTGTTTTCATGTAATGTGTAGTTTCTTAAGCTCTTTGCATTGTAGTGGATAGACAGACAGTAAACTCGTAGACGTACTCGTACTTTCAGCCATTTCATTTGTTCTTGGCCCTGAAACCCAAGTCCAGTTCGCCTTGGATGTCGACTTGCCCTCTCGACCCTGAGATTTAAGTATTCCAATTTTAAGGGAATTGGGCATCGCCGTACAAGCCCACCCTGTTCAGCAAAGAACAAAAGGAAACCCCAGGAGCAAATTGAAATCCGACATTGGTCAGACTGGGTCTGACGAGATGACATAGCTCCTTCCTTCCTCAGTGTGATCCAGATTTACGACACTGTTGTACGTTGTGTGCTGTTTTCTCTTGGTGTCGGTGTGTGGTTGTGTGGGAGTTTTACGATTCTGTCACCTGTGTGTGTCGTCCGTGGTCCAGTTCTTGTGAATGTTGTCTGCCATTGCCTGATGTCGGGTCTTGAGTCCCTGGTGATTTGCCATCTTCAATCTTGAGTCGAGGAAAGCTTGACCCACCCGACGAGTGATCAGATTGTCGTTGTAGATTTTGAGAGATGTGGGGTAATTTTGAGAGGGAGTGGCAGTCGTGCTAATTCCTGCCTCAACAAACGCTCTCCCACCATTGACTGCAGCAATTTTGGCAGTTTTCATTTTCCTTCTTTCTCTGTCCGCCCCCAGAGGGGACAGCCCGCTCGTCCTTCATTCATCAACTGTTGTGTTCATGAATTATTCTCACGACTTCAGCGTAGATCATATCACGCTTCCCAATGCATACGACCGTTGTTGGTCCTCGCTGTATGTTGTGATCAAATCATGCGGCTTATTCGGGTGACATTCAAAACGACGCACATGCCTGAAAAAACGCTTTTGCATAAAAGTCAAATGTTGGGGTTGATTTGCTCATTTCCACTGAGTGTGGCACACAGTGACTGATTCAAAGTGTTCGCAGACTGCATGAATGGAAATTTCATTGCAGTGCGGTGGGTGTTGATTCGTGATTCAATCTCAGTGCTTCAGACCATTTCAGATTATTTCATCCGAATTGTTTCCCCTCTTGACAAACGTGCCACAGATTAGAGAGGCGGGGCATTTCCGTTCAGTTTGGCAATTTTCTGCTCTTCGTGCGTCAGAACGTCGAAAAGTGTGCGTGCGTGCGTGTGAGTTTTGTATGCTGTGCCCGTGCGGTGATTGTGAGGTCAATCCGAAAATGGAGCCGTGGAGGTTTTATGCCAGTCACGCCAACAGACAACGTGTCAAGGGTAAAACGTGCCTCGGTTCGACAGCTGAAGGAAACGCGGCTCGTTCAGCTCGGTGGAAAAGATCAGGGGGTAGCGGTTGGTTGATCCGGTTTTGTCCATCGCAGTCGTAATCGAAGAGCTACCAGTTGAAATTCGTCGTATCAATCATCTCGTGTCGTGCAAAATCTGCGACAGACTTCTGGGAAATTGGACACTCAGTCACACTCAGTCAAATATCTTGTCAGGAGATTGAAAATTTCAAGAATTTTCTTGGGCTAGTTTGCTTCTGCAGCGCGGTCACAATTGATTGTCAGTTGAAGTTACGGAATCGATGTTGTGCAGTGTCAGCTTCACGCACGCATACCAACGCTTCATGTACGTGTTGCTTGCCTCTTACATTTTAATCAGCTGCTTTGTTTGTCGACATCATGATAAGTGTGGCGCTTGACAAAGGCAGTTACATCGATTGCTTGCACAGAATATTGATCACTGACACGGGCCCATTTTTCACAACCAATCGCTCAAATTCACGGGCGTAGGTTCGTGCCCAAGAACTTGTGTTTCTTGTGGCGAGTGGTCAAGCCGCTGTCCTCGTCCCCTCCGGCGAGACCCACTTCGTGGAACCTCACGGCAACCAACCTTTGCCACAGAGGGTTCTTAAGGATTAAAAATAGGAGCTGTCCAGTTTACGAAGTTATAAGTGACTGGTGACCTCACGAAGTGGATCTGACAAGAGACATCGAAGCGGTTGGCCTTTCCGAAACTGCCGTCCAGCTGAGAAAATTGTTCGCCTTTGCTGTTACTTCACAATGTGTTGCTTTTTGTGTGCTTTGTGTGTCAATGAATTGTTGCCAGTTTGCTGGCAAACTGTTGTTTGCTATGTTGTAAAATTAGTCTGGTGCTGCTAAAATGTAAATCTCACATTGTCATGTTCACGAAACGGTTGGTACTTCAGGTCCAGTCAAGTCAAACCCCACAATTCTGTGTTGTCTTCCAAATAAAGCAGGTAGGCCCGACACAAATTTGGCTGGCGTCGATTCACCAGTACGGCTGCCAGAACATTCGTCACGATCACACTGAACTTGAAATCAAGCAACAGAGAAATTTCCAAGTGGAAAAATCTAATATCAGCACAGGCGTTTTTCCTGACACTCTCTTCTGCGCAATGGAGTTCTGTCTGTGGTGATCTGAGGCGCTTGTGGGAGACATTTGAAGATTATTGAAAAGCAGCCTGCGCTCGTGAAATTGTCCAGAGAACCGTATCTGCAAGAAAACAAGAGCCTGGCCAAATTGATCAAATTAGTGGCACTCCAAAGAAAGTCTGGATTTCTAAATCTGAGCGGGTTTGGTTTGACTGGTCCACAGCTACAAAGTCCTGCATTCGTTCGTCTTTCAGTGAAGCTGTTACTGTGAACTGCTGTTTGAAACTGGGCAACAATTTTGTTGATTGAACAGACTTGAACAGCTTGTCAGAATGGCGAAACGGCCACAAAATGCAGGGCTTTGCCGCGCTCATTGCAAGTATGTCAACCGATAGCTGGGGTTGCTGATTTGGTTGTTTCGTTTTGTTGGTTGCAACGTTACAAAGTGATGTTGTCTTCTCCTCCATAGGGTCCATTCCAACGCTCTAACTCTTTTAGACGCTCCATTAGGCGTTCATTTCGAGAGTTCACAGTAAGTTTTTTCGCCAATGTTTTCACAACAAGAGTAATGCTGTTTGGCATTGTTTGGGGATGACACCTTTTGTGCTGGTCACCTTTTGGGGGTGCGGTTGTTTTGTTGTTGTTTTTTTTTGCTTCAGCCCAGAAGAACAAGTTCTTTATTTTCGTATTCACATTTGGTCTCCAAATTGTCTTGTGGTGTAGCTTTGCGGACCAATCCAGCCTATCCGGCATTGGGCACAACCACTGACCTCAAAATCAGAAAAAGGAACTTTCAGAGATTCACCTCAGGAAATGTTTGTTTCGAAATTCATAGTGCCCAAACAATCTTCGTCTGATTTGATATGCACCTCAAGTTTCGAGTCACCGTACAAATGAAAAGTTCGGTCATCCCAGCCCCCCCCCCCATTCTTCCGAAACAGAACGAATTGGTCGGTTACCAACCAAGGAAGTCTCCCGACTGAGCTCCGTCCCCAGAAATAAATTTCTTTTTCATGCAACCAAAATTTGTATGAAGATCAGACCCTGCCCAAAACTTCGTTTTGGAAGTTCACATTTGATACGTTGCTCGGACACTCCACGGACCCCGCTGGAAATGAAAACTTCGAGCGATGTCCAGTTTGACTGACGTCCGTCCGCGTTCTTGTTCCTTCTTCCAAAACTTCAACGCCACCTGCTAAATCTCCTGATCTACTGTACGCGAAGCCTTTGGTGTTTCTGCTGCAGGCTGGATACGTTTTGTGTCCTTCGTGCTTCGATCTGTTTACTTTGGCCTTGATGCGCCTTGCAAAGTGGATGTCTGTTTCTTTCTGTCAGTTGAAAACAGTACATCGGCCTCGCATTTTGCATGTGCATGTGCTGCTGAAACAAAAAAGAACAAGTTCCCTTCCAGCTTTCAGTACTAACCATTGAACAGCAACAGATAGAGACCCCATCTTCTTTTTACTGCACGAAAAATACCCCCTGCGTGTCCTGTGAATTTTTAGCCTGACCGACCTCGTCAGACTGCTCACACACAACCCAGTTC
>JAAUXT010036644.1_pt1 | contig 14210 bp, 12 predicted proteins | sample 7278171 | NCBI WGS metagenome assembly JAAUXT01 (sample SAMN14350112, study PRJNA611818) | marine sediment metagenome | isolation source: surface marine sediment (1.8m) | place: French Polynesia: Moorea | collected 2018-08 | reverse complement strand
GTGCTAAATGAGTTCCCAAATTGTGAATGTTGAGTGAAAAAAGTAAGAATTTTTGACAAAACAAAGTGAGCGAAATCAGAGTGAGTGAAATCAGAGTGAGCAAAATCAGAGTGAGCGAAATCAGAATTTCCTCAAATCACCGTGAGCTCCATGGAGCTTTTTTTTTTACAACAAGTATGCTTCGCAGCATTTGTGTCGCGCATGCCCCTTGAGATAGATGTACCTCTTTGACTGCCAGCATCAAAATGATGCTTTTGCTGACTTCAGGGCCTCAAAATAATAATTTTGCCAGTTCGTGGGCCCAACTAACCGATTATTGTGCTAATTCTAGGGCCTCAAGGGTCTCAATACTATGAGATAGATGTTACTTCCTGGGCCAGCATCCAAACACTGACTCCAAGGCCTGAGTTCTGAACATGTTGCAGGGGGAAGTCCTGCAGGTTATGGATGAACAGACACATCCTGACAACACCAGTCGCCGGCGCGACCCAACGTCAAACTCCCGGCATTTCTTGCCGGTGAGGCTCAACTTTGGCAACGCTGCCCCTCGAGAGCCTTGGTCTCGTTGGGCAACCTCTAACCCAACCACTCATCCCAACATGATCAACACACCCTGACTTTGTGCACTTCGGCCGATGGAGAAAACGATATCGCTGAGAAGGAAACGAGTATTGATGGTTTTTAGTGCGTCAGAGCTGATGGAACAACTCGATGCTGCTTACAAATGGAAAAAGTGAAACCTTACATCACATCAATAAAAACAAGGCTTTCTTCCACACAGTCCGCCCATGACAACCGTTGCGTGAAAATGACACGTTTGTTTGTGGATTGTGCCTCGTGCTGCAGGTTGTTCCTGTGGTGGATAAGCACACTGGTCCTGGAGAGGCTCCTTCAACAGACACCAATGCTTGATTTCCCGAACGAGTGTGTCTCGTATTGCTGTCTCCGCAAACCGACGTCGATCCATTTGGTGCAATTAAATTGACACAAACTCAATAAGCACTCGGAAGTCTTGACGACAGAAACATTTTGGTTGTTCAGACTTCGCAATCGGATCCAGGACACTGACATCTGCCGCTTGATTAGGAAACCAGATTCAAGGGGTCATATGCCTTTCTTTCAGCCGAAACTGTCAACGTGCTTGTCGGAACCTTTCTCAGCGTTCGAATTTTGCGCTGGTGCATTCACATTTGAAGGCAAACGTTACAGGCGGCGAATGAGTGGTGTGCTTTCTGCAAAACATCAATGCAAGCTGAAATGAACTTCCTGCTGCTTGGCTGTTTGACCATCGCTTTCCTTCCAACCAAAGGTTCGGAATCTCTTTTGTTATTTCACGATACTCAGTGCGTGATGTGTTTTTTGCATTCTCTCTGGACACTCCACTCCGGAAAGCCGAAGTGAACAAACACGTTCATACAAGCATTTATGGAGTCAGTTTGCCAAATATCGAAGTCTGAAAGAGAAAAACACAATTTGGAGATATTTCTCGTGTTTCAGCTTTGGCGTGCCCATTGGGCTTTCAGTTGGTCGGAGGTCTCTGTCTACATCCTGGAACAGAGCGGAAAAATTGGTTCGACGCAACTCAACACTGCGAGGACATCCGTGCGCATCTTGTGGACGTCAGACAAGCCTGGAACAGAACCATGTTGTCTCAATATCTGTCACAGAGTAAGTCCCTTCGAAATGTTCAACTGTGCAGCGAAAAGCGAAACGGTTTGGAACAGTGCGGTATTCCCCTGCGTTGTTCTTGACCAAAACCCAAAAAAATCAGTAAGATCCACGTTCGCAGGGGACAACAAGTCATCTTGCATTTAAATGCAGAAATTCAGGAGGGTACGCTGTCTGCGGAGTGGTCGAATGTTTGGACGGCCACGACAAAGCTGAACGGTGTGGACGATCCGTACGTCTGGCCGAACGGGGAGCCCGTTGACATGGAGGACGAAGACCTGTGGGCGCAAGGGCAACCGTCCAACGAGCGGTTTGGTTCTGTTTCATTCACACCTGTGTCAATTGACCATTGGATGTTAGTCCCACCAGGTGGGAGAGAAATTTATGTTTGTGGTGCAGAGTTCGGCTCGTCGTGAACGTGACTGCTGCTGAGGGGCGTCTGGACGACGAGGCGTCCGAAACGCTGTCGCACTTCTTCTGTGAACCAGGTTGGTCGTATCATGTGCTTTGGTATCGGCACCTTGGTCATCAGACAATCTAAGTGTTCATTTTTTATTGATTTTCTACCCTCATGTGCAGACAATCTTTGCACAAAATCTGGGTTTGTGACGCGAGGTCCGCTGTGCCTGAAAGCTCTGCGTTACCCCTCGTACAACTGGTACGAAGCTGAGACTTGGTGCAAATTCTACGGGGGAAGACTGGCTGACTTGGGCACTGAAACGAAACTCTACGCTGCCCGTGCTCTTGCTGTGTCGTGTAAGTTCTCGAATCAAGAAATTTGCATCTCATATCATCTGAAAAATGTTGCAACAAATGACCACATGTTAGCTGTGTGTTCTTGCTGATTTCCAGTGCGGCTTGACAACTTCGTCTGGGTTGGAGGGGAAAGGATGCCGGACGGATCCTGGATCTGGCCGGACGGCAGCACTCAGTTCGGCTGGAGTGACGGAGATCCCAACGATCCAGCAGGGCAAGATACGGGGTGAGAGTTCTCTGAAAATTCAGCAATGGCCACAGCTGAGCACCTCATGCGCATCCGCAACCGAAAGGTCAGAATTGTCACAGAGCAAGATTGTATGTCGGAAGGTGTGCCAAGCCAGTTTTTTCCTGTTGGACGTTTGCTGAGCCCAACGCACACATTCCATCCTTTGTCGATGGCATCTCTGGAACCAGCAAAGTAGGCACTGAAACCAAAAACAGTCACGACCTCGTGTTTACACTTGCCATTGACTTTTCTGGTTCTTTACATGGTGGAAGATGTTTCACTTTGTCAATCGGTTGTTTCGTTGCAGGTTGATACTGTGGAATAGCAACGGACTCACCTACGAAGTGGCAGATCACATCAAAACAGCAACTGGCCTGGGCTTGTGCGAAATGGGTCGGTTTCACCTTTCTGCAAGAGATCTGCACTATTTCACCAGCAGTCTCGATACCGTTAACGAACACAGCTTGTGTGATTTCACTTGTTTCTTCCAACAAACCACAAAGATACTGACAGACAGGACAACCTTGGCGTCCGAATTGAAGCACCAACCAGATGGTGACCCGACAAATCTCAAAGATATGTCAAGACACACAACAACAACAAAAACTCCAGATTGTTTTCTGAGTTTTGCAAGTTTCTGGTTTTCAAAGTCTGTCAAGAGGGCATGGCTTTTGGGTCGGGCGGAACGTGTGCGATGCCGAGACCTGCGACCCGAGACTACGACCTGCAGTCTGTCAGCGTGGCCAGCGCTCCTGCCTCCGTTGTGCGCGTTCACAAGGTATAAACACACCACACAGCAAACTACCGAAGGCTCTGACGACTTTCAAGATAACCTGAATGTGCAACTAACAATTGCGCAAATTTTTAGTTCTCTTCATTTGTTCCAGCTATCTCTGGGACAGTGCGCCATGCGATGTGACGAGATGCAGTGCCTCGGCTTCCAGCTGGTGCAGGACCCATTGGAAGGAACCACGTGTGAACTTGTCATCGACCATGGGGTCATCTCCCATTCAGGGTCGGAATCCTACTTTGTGTTGCCAGAACAATGGTAAAGAATCCATAATAGCGAAACGTGTTGGTTGGCACTCACTCCAATAACAGACCTGGCTGTTTCATTCAAGCAGTGTGCTTTCACAGTCAGTGAGTTGTCTCTTCGTCAGCAAAAACGTGTGGAACAATGCAGAGAAGGAACGCAGGAGAGATGTTTCTTCAGGTTCAGGTTAAGAATTCTGCGGATGTGCAATTGTTTTTGCTTCCAGATTTGAACCTGAAAGCAAGTGTGTGCACAGGTTCATTTGTGTCCACTGAAACATGTAGAAATCCACAATCCAGATACGTGTCGGTAAGACCTGGACTTGTGTGGCTCAGCCACCTGTAATCTTCAAGCACCAACGAGGAAGAGTCGAACAATCTTTCACCTTGCACAGGCAGGTCTAACTATGTGTGTTGCAATCCAAAGTTCGTCGCCGCCATTCACCTCTTCACTGGATGCTGCCGTGATCAAAGCAGACACTGGTTTTGTGACAAGTTCCTCGTCAGGAGATAGGTCAAACACACAGTCAAAGTGACACCCAACAGCAGATGGCCCCACTCGGCTGCCCGAGTCTGGGTCGCGCCTCCCACGGCTGGGCGCGCGTTGGGCCGGCCGACGCCAGGGCCCGAGCAGTCGGCGGACCCGAGGCTCAGGTAGCGCTCTCTGGTGGGGCGGCCGCTCGTCTCATCAGCCAGCGTCTGAATCTGAAAAAATGTCAACCGGGCAGAGTTCAATAGATGAATTTGGAGTTTCACGGTTCTTCGATTTTCTCGCGATGAGAGAGTCAGTCAGAAGTCTGCAGGCCGCTTGTCTCTTTCACTTCGTGCAGCCCGGTTGATTTTGTTGTGTCAAGAAACTGTGTCCACAATTGCCCAGGCACGTTTAGTGGAGTCAATTTCCTTTCCGCATCACCAATACATCGCTGAGTCGACCATGGCGTCAGATTCACCGCAACACACACCTCGCTCACCACGTAATCGTGTTGGTGGATCAAGTGAATGGCTGTCTCAGCATTTATCTGCAATGAAAGAACATTTGCTGTGCAAACGAAGAGAACACAACCTGGAAGAAATGACAATCTCTGGAGGACTGAACAATTGTTGCTGTGAGCCTTTCGTGTGTTACGGTTGACGAGCGTTTTCTTCGGTGGGTGCGCCACAATTAAGACCCTGCAGCACGGTGCCTGCTCCTGAAGGCACTTAAGTTGGATCCTGGGGCGTCGTAGCCTCCCCCTTTCCAAATGAACAAGACCTGACGAACCTGGTCAAAGAAGAGAGTGTTCGTGTCGGGATCGTACTCCAGTGTGATCAGCGCCAGTCTGCCCTCGTTGTCTGCAGGGTGGAGAAAAAAAACTGACCGACAGCATCCCTACACTTTCCAACACCCACTCTTTCTACTCCTGGCCGGGAAAATTTCTTTTGGAAAGTTTTTGATTCAAACACAATTTGGCTTCGACTTGAGGATACCTGAGGAGACTCACACATTGAACATGTTTTGCAGTTTTCGATGTCAAGTCCGTCAAAACACAAAGGGAATTTCCATTGACCGAACAAAGAAGGAACTGTTCTTCACCATCGCAAAACTGGAATCTCAAAACTCCTCGAACGCACTTGACAGAAAAACAAAGCTGCAGGGTGTCTGTGAATGAGTCGTAAAATGAGTTAAAATACGCAAGAAAATGCCACTGGCTCAGGCAAAAGGACGCATTGGTGCAATGACTCGAAACTCAACACGAACCCCACAAAGCCGAAACCACACCTGAGCAAATTGTAGCTTGGGCCTTGGCCTTGCATCAACTGTGCAAGGCCCCACGTGAACCAGGAGAAATGTAACGAGCCTCAGTTCCAGTGATAAAGAATCATAGACCTTACCATTCAAAAGGTACCATTCCGAAACGCAATCCTGCATCGTGTACACATCCGTGAGTTCCAGGGTCGTGTTTCTCAGCAACAGGTCCAGCGCGGAATTTTGGTACGAGTTGCGCACCACACAGTAAATTGTGAACTGCAAATTTAGACGCAGCGCGTGGGGCGACGGGAGGTGCCCCGCGTAAACCCCGAGTTCTCCATACAGGATGAGCTGCGCTTGTTTCAGTCTGTCAATCCGGATCAGTCCGCGGAAACCATCCCTGTCGCATCCAAGCAAAGGATGGCACAGCAACAAGAGAGTTGCCACGCATCCATGTGGACAAAGATACATGGTCTTGGTGTCGCTTCCTCACACCAACAGATTCGGGAAAAGATCATTCCAAAAGAATTGTGCAAGAATTGTGCTCGCTATCATTGCGCAGGTCCGTTGCACGAATATCTTTGCAATCCACAAAATCCGTCTGTGGTCACTCAATTTCCACTTGACATCCGACTTTACAATCCCTTTTCAAGTGTTGCTCACTTCTTCAGCAAATAAAAGATTAAAACTTGTGCAAACTGTAAACAACAGCCTTCGGAAGGTTGTGAACATCGAGCACATCGTGGGGTTCTTTCTTCCACGTTGATCGCAAAACTCGACCCGATGCCTCCTCGTTGCCTTTGAGCATTTTGGACAGTTTTTCATCACGCACTCGAAAACCATTTGAGATCTGAGTACTTTCGCACAAAAGAAGGCTTTCCGAAGACACAGAAATGTTCCTCTTGCGAAGCAACACTGACAAAGCACAAGGTACTCAAAGCAGCGTCCGTGTGTTCTCTGCATGTACGGCAAGACCCTGGTGTACAATGCGCAGTCTTCCGTCCGTGAATCATTATTGCAATACTTTGCCCAAGAACGGCGCCACAGTGAATCCTCAGTGATAAAAAGCGCGGGTTCCAAAGCCCGCATGACAATTGAGTCTGATCCAACGTGGGAACAAGTGCGACACCGAATGCTACAATTCGCAGTTTCGTTCCCGGTACAAGAAATGATCAGCATTTTTTCATCGTCTACAAGTAAATACCTCAGGTTTGCTCAGAACTGCACGGAAGCTATTCGACCCCAAATGCCTCCCCAACTGGCACTCAACTTTGGTGCGGCATGCAGTGAGAGACCTGCCCCTCACAGATTTGCCACACCCCGCCATGGCCACGCGTTTTGCAAAGACTGTTCAAGCACACGAGACAGGTGAATATCAATTTGTCAAGGTGATTCGGGGTTTATTTCTGTACATCTATCAAAAATGCTCAACTGCGGATACACACGTAACACATGCGGCATTTGCTTGCCATTCTGTCTGCCGCTTCCACACAAAAATGATTGCAGCACATTGGGGGAGGAAATTCTTGCATATGTCGTCGTTGCTGAAGACACAAAAACCTGACAATTTTGTTGCAAATTTCTCAGATAATCACATACAGTACTCGGTTCTGCAGAAAGACCTGTCTTTTCTTGGGAAACCGTTTTTTGCCGAGAGATTGAATCCTTTCACAAGAGGGAAGGCTCAACACGGTCATACACAGGACAAAAGTTGTCTCGCTAAGGCAACAGAGCATAACTGTCTGAATTTGAAGTTCATTTGTGCATTTACAGTCCAAGGAAGAAAGGGCAATTTCGTTCTTCAGCGCACTGACCGTCTACCTGAATTCTACACCCAAGCGAACCAACCCTTCGTTCAACTGAACACTTCCAACTAATTTTGTCCCGACAAATATCATGGAATATCAGCCCCAAGCTCTGTCGTTTGTCCTACTCTAGGGATTTCCAAAACTGGCTGATTTGTGACAGCCGAGTGAGAACTGTTGGCATCAACGCGTTCGCAGTTCATCCATACGTGAAATCGACTCAACAACAGGTACACAAGAGAAAGTTACTCACATTCACTGTTCGCTGAGGGAGTTTTGGTTTCAATTTCTATCGCCTGTACTTTGGGTTGAGTTTCCACAACTTTCACTTCTCTTTCAAAACAAACCTGCACGCTGTGGTGAATTGGTTGTGGGCTGGTCACCGGTTCGCTCGTTTCATTTTGTTCTTCTGCTTTGTCACCTGCTTCACATTCTGTCTCTTCCGAATTTGCAGAGTCCTTTGATGCGTCATTGGTATCCTTGTCCGTGCTTTGGTTTTCGTCAACACAATGCTCCGAATTGCTCACATGTTCCTGTCCGTTTTCGTTGACCACACTGCGCACACTCGCCGTCACAGTCTCTATGATTTCATTGGTTACATTGTCTGAAATGGCCTCCTGTTTCTGCAAATCAGGAACGGCCCTGTCACTGTGTGCATCGCTGGGTGTAGCGGCCGTGTCCTGGGGCAACTGTTCCGCTTCCTCAGTCTCTTCCGACACACTGCCGGCTACCTGCTCCGAACTTGGATCAGAGCAGCCGTCTTGAACACCTTCCGAATCTCGGTCTTCCTGCGCGTCTTGAAAGTCTTCTACACCCTCACTGGGGGTACCCGCCTCAGCTCGAGTCGGAGTTACTCGGTCTCTCTGTGGTTCTGACAAGATTTCTTTTGTTGGTTCTTCACTCGGATCGTCCCTATTTTCGGCTTCGTTTCCGTCGCCCTGTGGCTGATCTTCTGCCTCCTCATCTGCAAAACGTGACAATCATAGTGAGGGCGCTGGGCTAAACGCATGAGCTCCATCAGGACAACGAACAACACTGAGCCAAAGTGCCACCTCAAGTACTCGTACTGCAACCGAAGATGATTTCGGCAACGATGTAAACCTCACCTCTTGCGACAAACACAAGACGCACACTGAGAAAGGTCATAAACCTTGTATTAGCTGCTGTCCGGGATAGAATTCGGACGACAGCACGTTGAAGGCGCCCCTGGCGCCCGGGTCCTGAGATTCGTCCCCGGCCACTTCCTCCAGCAGCCGCCCGCTCCTCGTGTCCTGTACAAAATGAACACAAGCGACTGATGAGACAAAGTCTTAAAAAGAGACCGAAAGGTTGATGATTCCCCATCAATCCACAGGTCCTGCAAGGTTTCCTTCAAGTTCTTTCTTCCCCATTTCTCCACCCAGTGATTGTCGACATTTTTTTTTCGAAGCCCTCTCCACCAAATCCGAGGGTCCAAAACCAACGGAAACATGGCAAGGCAAACACAATGAAAAGAACCCTGAAGCGGTCACGTGACAACCTGAGTCAGATCTATGGGCCCATTTCCAGACAAAACAAGCCTCAGAAGTCCCTGAAACACACCACACCATTCTTCGTGCTTGTATCAAAAGTTCCAGGCAACGTGCGTGAATCAAACACATTCGATATACAGATCTGGTTTTGACGTACCCGCGGGCTGACGATGGGGATGGCTGCGTTGGGCCTCTTGCCGCCGGCGCGGCCTTGTTGTATCACACCCTGTTGGAACTCAGGCGAGAAGTAGGTCGTGCCGCCCTTCACCTGGATCCCAGGGCCAGCTTCTGACGCCTGTAAAATACAACAGTTGAGACATTGGTGACCCCGAAAGAAACTGGTCACATTTTCACGGTTGCTCCGCAAAGGCCTCGAATGGCACTTACATTGGAGGCCTTCTGCATATCTGGACTGAAGTAGGTCGTTCCTCCCTTCACCTCCACTCCGGGCTCAGCCGTGGGCGACGTCGGGATCGGCACGCTCGGCTGAAGAACGCAAAATCAGTCCTTGAAGATCATGAACCACTCAGAAGAGTCGAATTTACAGTGGCATCAACATGCCGAGCAAAGGCCCACATCCCACATGAACACCACCAGCAAAGAAATTATTCACCTGAGGTGGGGCTGGCGCCGCCATGACGACAGCAGTCGGAGTCGTCTGCGCCAGCGGCACGTGTGCCGGCGCCGCCGCGATCTGGTAGTGCGTCGGGGCGGCCGTGCTCAGCTGGACCGCGGCCGGGTGCGGACCCCCGGCGTAGTTCAACACCGGCGTCGCTGCAACGCACAATGTGCAAACATTATGAAAACTTGATTCCCGAACACTAACCCAAAACACTATCTTGAAAGGCTGGGGACATCTGTCAAAACGTCCGTCTGCATTCGACGCTGGTCAAACAGTGTCACCTTCATGCGAGTCACAACAGTGCAGGCGCTCACCTATGTATGCTGCAGGCTGTATGATGGTTTGCTGGCCCGGTGCCGCCACTGTGGCGACAGGCAGCGACTCCGAGGGTGGACTGAAGATCTGCGGGGGACCCATGTGACTGCTCGGCACGTCTGAAGAGAAAGGAGCATCGGTTTGTATTCACGTTCATGTCCTCTTCCGGAAAAAAAAAAACGCCGCTTGTTCTGGGAAAATTTTTGGAGGCTAGAGTGCTGCTGTTTTCCAACGACAACAGTGACCGCAAACCGCAGGCAACATGAACATCAACTTGGTGCACCACTTACAAACAAACAACACTTACCCTCATCGTCAAAACACGTTTCTACAAAAGACTCGGGTCACTGAAGTTCTCCGAAAATGACAAAATGAAATGTTTTGCTCAACAAATCTTTTCACTTCCCACCCACCCCGGACACACAAGCGCATAACCCTCAAAAATGCCCCGGTGGAACGAAATGGCCAGACTCGAAATCAGGAGACACGGGTGTCTGGCCATTGCATTTACACCTTGACACCAGTTGACACAGGTACTCGGAGGCTTGATGTGTGTCTGGCCATTTCAGGCGAGAATTTAAATGAGGAGGCATGAGGCAAAGTGCACCTGCTACCAGACCCGCTTGACCTTAAGTATGGCCCTCCCTCACCCGTGCCTCCTGATTTCGGAAGTCTGGCCATTTCGTTACACCGGAACAATGTCTTCAGTGCGACAGCCCTCGAGTACTCACTTGCAAGGGAGTAGGAGGCCACGGGCGCCTGCATCATGCCGCGGACGGGGGGCTGGCTGAGGCTGACGACGGGTGGCGGCGGGTCCTGGGGCCGCGGCGGGAAGAGCCCGGGCGGCGGCCCCGGAGGAGTTGGCTGACTCACACTCGCGCCCTGCGCCGGGGGAGGCACGTTGTACTCTGCGGGTGAACAGTACATTCTGAGCTCGATGCCACCAGAGCCTGTTTCACCAAACGCTGAGATTATATTCAGCACACTCTCCCATGAGGCAGGTTTATGAACTTACGTGCAGGGTAGAAGGGTGGGTGACCTGCGGCAGAAGGCGCCGCGTCCATGGCAACGCGTTGCTGTGGAGGGGGTGGCTGCTGAGGTCCCTGCTGCTCCTGGAAACCCGCCTCTGGCGCCGCTCTCTGCCGCTGACTCGAGTAGCGTTTTGTTCCTGCTGCTCGATCAGCGCCTGCCACGAAAAGTGGTTCTGATTTTCGTGTGAGCGACACCAAACAACTGAGCAAATACAAAATTACTGCCCAACACTTGGGATGAGGTGGGACCGTGCAAGCCAACGGTCAGAAACCGCATAACGCCACTGCGAAACAGGCCAGAGCACACAAAGGACTGACGTTTGCCGGTCGATAACCTCACTGTTACCTTTGACGGTTGTTTGCTGTTGCTGCTGCTGTATGAGAGCTGGAGAGGGTGGGGGAGGGAAGGCCCCGCGGATGGGCTGCGGTCCCGGGGATTGCTGCGCAGGTGCCCCCGCCGGAGGGACAGGCTGCGCCGGGGGAGGTCGCACTCCCGCCGCGCCGCGGTGTCCCATCTGGGGAGGTGATGGTGTGGCTGGATAACCTTGAAGAGAGAGATAAAACCTCAGAGCGAGCACAAAGGGGGACTCCGATGACAAAATAAATTTTTTGACCGACCAATTGAAGCAAACGAACAAACATATCACGACGTTGGACGGGCCATACCTGGCGGCGGGTGTCTGGTTTGAGGTGCTGGCTGCTGGGCGGGGCGCGGGGACCCGGCCGGCCCTGCCTCCGCCGCGGCGTGCTGCTGCTGCTGCTGCATCGCCTGCTCGACCCGCTGCGTGTAGCCGCCCCGCCCGCCTCCGCGCGCGCCTCCTCGTCCGCCGCGCCGCTCCTGACACACGAGCAACGTTTCGTCAGTTCGCACAAAGAGTTCCCCAATATAGGTCCAGCGTTTCTTTGGTTTGATTTTCACGACTGTCGCGCTCTTTTCTCAGAAACGCTTTTGTTAATGTTTCACTGTCGTTCCCCGTTCCTTGACGGACACCAATGGAAAGCAAAACGTTGCAACTGCGTTTTTCTGTTCAGAATAACCACTGTTAACAGTGCATGTCACCTGTTGAAACGACCTCCTGTCCTCCAGTTTTTTGTCTGGGACGGGCGGCTGCTGCAGAATGGGAGGCGTGATGCTGTCGTCCGGACCGCCACCACTTATTATCTACACAAAACGCCGGTTGCGTCGGGTTAGGCCAAGTCACCAATTATTTGCACCACTTCACAGTTCCATTTGTACAAAACGCAATGGTTGGTTCAAAGCAAGCACAAATTCGCACAGAAAGCGACCGTGTCTGTCTGCGAAAGCGGGCGCCCGTCAGGTTTCCTCGTTTCTTCAGATATCTGCACCAATTGCTCCACCGGATTGTTGTACACATTGTTGATCTTCGATGGCAAAGCCACAAGCTGCCCCCAACACCAGTGTTTCTACGAGAAGCGTAAGCAGAGCAGCGCACGCTACCTTGACTCCCCCGACGCTGGTCATCGTGGCGACCGGTGGAGGCTCGGGACTGATGTCCTTCACGATCTCAATCGCCTTCTTCTGTTCAACCGACCTGAAACAGCACACAACATACCATTTTGTGGCTTTCAATTGTGGTGACGGACAAAAACTAGCCAAGACTCAAACACCAATATGAGGTCGTCACAGCAAACTCTCACGCATAGTACCTTTCGCCTGGCGGTGTTTTGTTGTCCCGGACTGGGAAGCCTGGCGGCGGTCCTCGGGTGTAGCTCGAGTTGGTGAACTCTCGCCCCACGATGGTGGGAGGCGGCGGTGCGGGCGGCAGGTTCCCATCCCGACCTGTGAGAAGCAAACACAGTGAGCGCACAATTCGCGTCCGTTTGAAAAGTATGCCGTGTCTTCCAGTTTCCTTGCAATGACAAAGTTCATGAGCCGACAGCCAGTTCCTGTGGCGATGTCGTCGAGGATGTGCACAAAGAGCGAGAGTCAATCGAAACGTTACCTTTTGGTACAGCTTGTTCGTGTCTGGGCGGTCTGTCCTCGACTGGTCTCGGCGGGGGCGGCTCGTGATGCACCCGCGGCCCCGCAGGACCGCCGGCTCCGCGACCACCCCGGGGTGGGGGACCTCCAGGTCCGCCGCGACCCCTCCCGCCTCGCCCACGGCCGTCATGCTCAAAGCCCGGGCCCGGCCCTCCGCCCCGACGAGGCGGCCCACCTCCCCTCCGCCCGAACCCTCCTCTGTGATAATCGTCATCGTATCCACGGGGAGGGGGCTGGTTGAACTCGTGAGGTCTGTCCCGGTTGTCACGATAATCAGGGCGCTCTCTGTATTTGTCTCGATTCCCGTAGCCTCTGTTGTCCCTGGGCGGAGTGTCACTTCCCAATTCAGGAAAGTCCCTGTCAAAACTTCTGTTGTAGTTCTTGTGTTGGTTGTGGTGCTGTTGCTGGGGGCTGTCGTTGTATTCGTGGTCTCTCCTCTGATAACCTTGGTTTCTGTTGTCAGGACGACGATTGTTGCCTCTCATTTCACTGTATGTTTTCCTCGGCCGGTCCTGATAATCCTGCAAACAGCAAGCATAACCTGTCACAGTGACTGAAGTACTGTGTTGTGCCGACAAAACAAAACGGACCACAAAGCCTTGAGAAGATCACTCATTCACAAAGTGAGTGCACAAAAGCCACACGCGTAACATTTCCAGCACGCTCTTAGAGCTCACCTCGGGATAGCCTTCGCCCGCATCTCGTTTGTCCATAAAATCGCCCAGTCTCGGTCTTCCTCTTCGGCCTCTCCCTCCACTGTGAACCAAGAACAACAACTGAACATTCTGACCCCTTGTGGCACACACCTTGAATAAGAACAGTCCTGTCGTTTTACTCAACCACTGAATACTACGAGTCACAGTTTACACAAAAGAGTTTTGAATCCCTGAACCGCAGTTCAATCCCCGCACTTTGAAACGGACTGTCTTCACAAGTGTTGGTACGAATCAAGCCAATTCGGATATCCTGAACCCAACTGTGGACTTCCAAAAGAAATGAAACTTCCGTGTGAACGCACCCCCTGCGCGGCGGCGCGGCGGGCGGCCCGTCCCCGGCCCGGATGTCGAAGCCATACTCCGCGATCAGTTCCTCGCGGGACTTGGGCGCCTGGAGATGCGGCTGGTAGCGGTCGTGGTCCCACTTTACGTTGTCCTGCCACAACTTCTTTTTGGGTCTGCAAAAGAGATATAGACTCCATGTGAACTGTCGGAGTGGACACATGGTTTGGTCTTCTGTCGAAATCAACACGCATGAACTTTTTGTTCAAACTCTTTCACAACAAGGTCAATGAAATCTTTGGGGTGCATGCTTGTTTGAAAGCCGGCGGTCTACATGGCTTCAGAGTTCCGTCTGCACTGTCCACGCACTGGACGGAAATACGAGGATCTATCATTTAATTTTGAGAATGGTCATGATCGGAACATTTGCACATGTTGAAGCTCTTTGACACAGTTTCCACTGTTTTACAGTCTGCTTGGGTACAAATTGGGTCACATTGCACAACAATTGC
>JAAUXT010001567.1_pt1 | contig 14215 bp, 12 predicted proteins | sample 7278171 | NCBI WGS metagenome assembly JAAUXT01 (sample SAMN14350112, study PRJNA611818) | marine sediment metagenome | isolation source: surface marine sediment (1.8m) | place: French Polynesia: Moorea | collected 2018-08 | reverse complement strand
CTGCTCGAGGCGGTGGGCATCGAAAAGGACAGCTCCCGGTTGACCATTCTGGTCAAGGACCGCATCGGGGTCATTTCGGATATCTCCCAAAGCCTAAGGGCGGAAGATATCAATATCCGCAGTCTCTTCACATGGCCTGAGAAAGCCCACCCCGGGGTCTACTATCTGGTGGTGCGTGTTCCGGCCGCCGACGGTGACAAAGCGGCGGCCTGTCTTGAGAAAAATGGCTTCAAAGTCCTGACGCGCTATACCCGGGATCTGGATCCCTACCTGCCCACCGGATGAACGCGGTCGGAAATGCCAATCGACGGATCAAGGAGATGCCCCGATGACAGCCCCTGCACCAGCCACCGTACTCGTTCCCATTGCTGACGGCACGGAGGAAATCGAGGCGGTCTGCATCATCGACGTCTTACGGAGGGCGGGGGTGGACGTTACAGTGGCCTCGGTCGGGGCGCTCCAGGTAACGGCCTCGCGCGGGGTGAAACTCGTGGCCGATTGTCTGATCGGGGACTGTCGGGGCAAGCGCTACGATCTGGTCGTCCTGCCCGGGGGGATGCCGGGGGCGGAATATCTGCGGGACTCGCCGGCCTTGACCGAGATCCTCAAAGCCCAAAGGCAGGCCGGACGCTGGCTGGGAGCAATCTGTGCGGCGCCAGCCGTCGTACTCAACGCGCACGCGCTATTGGACGGCTGCCGTGCCACGGCTCACCCGGCCTTCGTTGACCAACTCACGGATCAAAGCCGAGCCCAGGAGCGTGTTGTGGTCGATGGCCGCTGCGTGACCAGCCGCGGTCCGGGCACCGCCCTTGAATTCGCCCTCCAACTGGTGGCCCTGATTTGCGGCGACGCCAAAGCCCGCGAGGTGGCAGGGCCGATGATGCTGCCCGGCTGATCAATCAAACGCTGCGCCGATGCCCGCCAACCCCCGGCCATGAAAAATTCGACTGAGGGCGGTCCAGCGCTTGGCGGGCCTAACGATCCCGGCAGGTCTTGCCTTCCTCGTCATCTTTTATGAAATCGTACAGCAGACCGCGATAGGTGCAGCGTTCGGCTTCGATCAGTTTTCTCGAGACCAAGGCGCGGGTCGTCTCGAACCCGTCGACTTTGAGCCGGAACGCTAGAAACCGGACCAGACGCTCGTCCTCCCGGTGGCGGGCGGGCACCAGCATCAGCAATTGCGCCAAAGCCTGCTGATCGACGGCGGGCTGTTGTTCGACCCGGATGATTTTATTTTTCATGGATGTGCTCTCCCTGATCATACGGTCGCGGCGGTAGCAGACCCGGCCGGCGTCAAATTCATGGGGGGATCACTCGACCGTTGTGCTGACCGCATCTTTGTGGCATAAAAATTCTTTGGAGGTCAACGGTGTAAAACGACTGCCTATCCCGGGAGGACCGAAATCGCATGACCGAAACAAATACATTCAGCCGGATCGAGCGTGGCGACAACCGCCTGTATGGGCCCCGCGCGCTGCTCGTCTGCGGGTTCACCGCCGAGGGCCAGGACGCCATCGTCGAGCAGGTTCAGGCGGCTGAAATCGATTCGCTGGCGGTGGTTTTTGTGGCCACGGCCGATCTGGAAACCCGTTTGGGCGTTCTTTGTCAGCGCCAAAGCCTCACCGGTCGTAGCGAACCCAGCCGCATGCCGGCCGCCCTGATCATGGCGGGCATTACGGAAGCCGAACTCCACCGGCTGATGGGGGCTTACCGCACCGCCGGCCTGCCCTGGCCGTTGTGGGCCACCCTGACCCCAAATTCGGAATCCTGGACACTACGGGCCTTGTTGAAGGAATTGGCGGCGGAACGGGCCGCCTTGGCGGCGCAGTCCTCCTCCGAGTAGGTTCTTAGGCGGCGTCGGGCGAATTTTCGCCGGCCGGCACAGGCGCGATAATGATCGTCCAGCGAATTCAGTGCTATCATTACAACGAGGCTTTCAAGGTTCCCTTTCATTCGCCCCAGGCCAACCGGCTCCGGGCCGACTCCGTGATCGTTCGTCTGGACTGCGGCTCAGACGGAGCCGGCTGGGGCGAAAGTGCACCGCGCCGCTATGTGACCGCTGAAGATTCCGCGTCGGTCATCGCCTTAATTGCGGAGACCTTTGCGCCGTTGATGCGATCGCGGTCCTTCCAGACCGTGGAAGATGTCGCGGACCTACTCGACACGCTCGAAACGCACTGCCGGCGCAAGGGCCGGCAAGGTTATCAGGCCGCCCTGGCCGCCATCGATCTGGGTCTCCTGAACGCCCTGGCACAATCCGCACCCGGCAGTTGGCGTGCGCTGTTTCCCGAGGAGTACCGCCGGAAACTGCCTTTTTCGGCCTCCATCCCACTGCTGCCCCCCGCGGTCATTGCGCAGTACCTGCCGATCGTTTTGGCCAATATGGACGTTCAGATTGTCAAGGTCCTGATCGGTGAAAGAGCCGCGGAAAATTACGCACGGGTTGAATTGGTCCGCCAGTTGGTCGGCCCAGACGTCGAGCTCCGTTTAGAAATGAACGGGAAACTGGCGCCGGACACGGTCCATGCCGAACTCGAGCGGCTGATGGTGTTTAACCCCCAGGCCGTGGAGCAGCCCCTGCCGGCGGGGGAGGTGGTAAATCTGCGGCGCCTGCGGGAGACCTATGGGCTGGCCGTTGTGGTAGATGAATCGCTCATCGGGGTTGAGGACGCTCGCCAGCTGATTGCGGCCGGCGCCTGCGATATTCTGAACCTGAAGATATCCAAATGCGGCGGCCTGATAAATGCAAACCGCATCGCCCGGTTGGCGGAACGCGCCGGTTTGAACTGTCAGGTCGGAACGCACGTCGGGGAAACCGAATTGCTGGGGCAGGCCGGCCGGCGCCTGGCCCGCTGTCTGCCCAATTTTGATTGCTATGGCGGTGGTTCGGCCGTTCTGTTTGCAGGCCTCGGTGCCGCGGCCCACACCTGCCGGCAAACCACAACGAGCGGCGATCCCGCGCCGTCCGCCCGTGCCGGGTGGATGGATGACACCGGCCGGGAGCTGGCATCGCGCAGTCGATTGTGTGCCGATATCAACCTTTCGGGCTGATCGCGCCGGGCTCCGGCGCTGCGGAGGCGCCCGGATTTTGACCGGCCTTGTATTTAAGGACCATCGCCTGCCGACGCACGGAACATTTTATGCCCAAACTGCTACTGATCAATCCCACCAGCGATAATGTGGTCTTGAGCAATATCAAGGCCACGACCTGGCCGCCCCTGAACCTGCCCTATATCGCGAGCGTGACACCGTCGGATTATGCGATTGAGGTGATCGACGAGAATATCGAACCCTTCACTTTCCGCCCAGCGGACCTGGTGGGTCTGACTGCCATAACGTCCTCGGCAGCGCGCGCCTATCAAATCGCTGCGATCTATCGCCAGAAAGGCATCACCACCATCATGGGGGGGATCCACGCTTCGATGCTGCCGGACGAAGCCCTCCGCTACGTGGACAGCGTCGTTATCGGCGAAGGCGAATCGGTCTGGCCGCACGCCATCCGGGACTTCGAAGCCCGCCGGCTGAAGAAGAAGTATTACGGCGAATGGATGGAACTCGGCGATCTGCCGCTGCCGCGGCGGGATATCCTCAAAAATGCCTTCTATCGATGGGGCAGCATTCAGACGTCGCGCGGCTGTCCCATGGACTGCACGTTCTGCTCGGTCACCGCCTTCAACGGCCGGCGGTTTCGACGACGGCCGCTGGCCTCGGTGCTGGCGGAATTGAAGCAGATTCCGCAGAAGATGGTGTTGTTGGCCGATGACAACATCATTGGACACGGCCGTAAGGACACCGAATGGGCCAAACGGTTTTTCAGGGAGGTTCGAGCCCTGCGGCTCAACAAGATCTTTTTTGCGCAGGCCTCGCTTCAAATCGGCGAAGACCCTGAGCTGCTAAGGCTGGCCGCCCGGGCCGGGCTCCGTATGGTTCTGATCGGCATGGAGTCCGTCAATCCCGACAGCCTGCGCGCCTACAAGAAGGGCATCAATCTGAAACATTTCGAACAGCACCGCTATGAAAAACTGATTCGGCGGATACGGCGGGCAGGAATAGCAGTTCTGGGGGCGTTCGTCCTGGGCAGCGATATGGACACCGTACAAGATTTTAGAGCGACCTTCGACTTCATCCGGCGCAACGGGATTGACGTAATTCAGACCACCAAGCCGACGCCATTGCCAGGTACCCGCCTGTGGGACGAGCTCTTGTCTGCGCATCGCATCATCGATACGGACTTTCCGCAGGCCTGGAAGGATTATCGTCTATCAAGGCTTGTTTTTGAGCCCGCCCAGATGTCGCGCGAGGAGGTCTACCGTGCCTTCACGGAACTGCGCGCGCGTTTCTATCATCCCCGGGAGTCCTTCCGTCGAACCCTCAACACGATGCTGACGACCCGCAGCCCATTTGCCAGCCTGCTGGCCTATCGCATCAATGCCTCGTACCGCAAAGCTTTTTTCGCCTCGGATCACTACCGTCGCTACGGGCGCTGACCAAGGGGTGAGATCATCGGGACCGATCGGCCGGTACGTATCAGGAGGCAATGGATATTTTTTGTGCAGCATGTCGGCGCCGGTAATAGGCCATGAAGGCGGCCACGACGCGCTCGTCGAAGTGAACGCGGCTTTTTTCGCGCAAGCGGTCAAGCGCCTGGCTTACGAACATCGGGTTGCGATAGTGGCGTTTGGCGGTGATGGCCTCGAAAAAATCGGCGACTGCGATGATTTTGGCGCCCAGCGGTATCTGATCGCCCTTAAGGCCCAGCGGGTACCCTGACCCGTCGATCTTCTCATGATGCGCCCCGGCAACCCGGGGCACTTCCGAAAAAATACCTTCGAAATTGATCTGCTCCAGTATTTCCTGGGAATGCACCACGTGCTTCTGAACGGCTTCGTATTCCTCCGGGGTCAGCTTGCCCGGCTTTTTAAGAATGCTATCGGGCACCCCGATTTTGCCGTAGTCGTGAAGCAGGGCCGCCACCTGAATCATCCGACGATACTCCGAGGAAACCCCCAGCTCTTCACAAATGCCCAGGGCGTACTCCGTGACTTTTTCAGAATGCCCCGATGTCATAGGGTCACGGGCGTCTATGGTGGCCGCCATTACCTGCAGGATGGACTCAAACTGGCGCTCTTTCGATTTGAGCAGCTGGGCGTTGCGGATGCTAACGCCTAAGATGGAAGCGATGCCCATCAGCAGACTCATGTCGCTCTGGACCAGCGGCCGTTTACCGGTAACATTGTCGACCGCCAGGATGCCGATGGACTCCCCGTCGCTAATGATCGGGCAGCAGATGAATGACTCAGCGCCGGTGAGGCGGGCAAACCTGCGGCTCCGCGGCGACAGGTCCTCTTCGATGTCGTCGATGTTGTTGACGAGATAAGGCTTTTGCTGCCGAAAGGAGACAATGAAGATCCCTCGGGATTGTGGCTTGTCAAGCCGGAAATCGACCTTGTTGACGAGGCCCAGCAGTTTTTTAGAATAGCCATAGCCCGCACGGTATTTCAATACAGCCTTACGCTTGTCGGCAAGCATAATAATGCCGCGGTCGTAATCCAGCCGGTTCTCGAAAATGCGGATGACTTCATTCAGAATTTCGGTTGTGCTGGTTTTCTTGGTGATGGCCAGACCGATCTCATTCGTCAACAGGCTGTTGTTGTAATTGATATTGATCTGTTCGACGAGTGTTTCTGTTGAGTTCCGCAGGTTACTGATGGTGCTTTTCAGTTCATTCTTTTCCAGGCTTTCGGCGACAAAGGATAGAACGAACAAGGTCAGGGCCGTGAAGGGCAGCATGATTTTCAGAGCCAATTGGCTGTTATAGCCGAATGTAACGAGGGTAATGGCCGCCAGGATGAGCAGGATAACGTTGCGGACGCGATTGATAAGGGCGGACGCGGTCTTCTCCCATGATATCAGGTAACGGCAGCAGTTGCCGCCTTTGAAAATGCATTCCGGATGTTCGATCATCGGCAGACGGTTGCTGAAGGCCAAGGTAACGGACTCGAAGAAGCCGATGCGGTTTTCACACTGGAAAGGTTGCTCTTGGATACAGTCACGGAAGTTGACTTCGATTTCGACCTTGTTCTTGGCAAGGGGACGCGACGTGAAAACACTCGAACGCGTCATGTTGGCAGCCATTTTGCCGATGAGTTCGTAAGCCCGTGTGGGATCGAGCATGCCAATGACATACTGGCGGACGATGCCCAGGGATTCCGGGGACGCTGAAAAACGTCCGGCTTCCCGGGCGATGCCCTCATTGCCGGTCAACTGGGACAGACGCTCGTGAAAACGGTTGATCTGGTGCTGGCTGAACCAGTGTCCCTGATCGGCGACTTCGTAGGAGGTCATGCCGGCGTAACGCAGCAGTTCACCGATGTCGATGTCGCGGTAGCGTTTTTTGATCAGCTTGACATAGTTGTCGATGATGCGGCTGTTGTAGAGAGGGACGTCATTCTCGGCGACTGAGGTGTTCCGGCTCCGATCGGGCTTGGAGGATGGGACACGCGCCGCGGAACGATCCCCGGCGGATCTTTCACGCTCGCAGGAGGGGCCGGTACCAAGGCCGTTTGGAAAGGGATTCAGCATCAGTCGCGCACCAGCTTGAACATGCGGTCCAAAAACCCGAAATATTTATCCGAGTAGCGGGTATTCAGAATCCAGAGACAGTATTTTTTCTCGACCGGTATGGCGGTTTGCTCGGCAAACTGCAACGGATACAAGAGTATCGGCATATCGCGACCCAACGCATTGTCGCTGAAAACCATGTGGAGGGCGTTTTCGAAAATTCGCCGGCTGAGTTGACGCTTATCGATCAACAGCACCTTGACGCAGTTGGTAAGGTCCGAGAGATTCAGGCCGATGTCGGTGTGATGAACAGCGATGATGGCCTGGACACGGTTTTTGCGGCGCAGGCTGAGCAGCAGACGCTCTTTGGCGAAACCGTGCTGGCGGTATTCGTCGATCAATGCATTGGAGGCGAACATCTGGGGGTCCAGATCGAGGCAATCGAGCATCAGTCCGCCGTTCTGGTGTTGGAACCAGTGCTCGAGTTCCTGGATGTCGTTCGCACTGCTCGGGACGAGTTCCCAGCCGGCCGGCAACTGGCGCTCCGCCCCGCCGGCCGGATCCAGATGAAAGTAGGCGAAGTCGTCCAGCGAGCAGCAGTCGTGGTCGTTGACATAGCGGGCGAATCCGCCAAAAACGCTGTTGGGGAAATTGTTTTCGGGCCGGAAATAGCACATCAGATATTTCATGTGCATGGAATAGAGCCGATGGGAATCATAGGTGAAGCAGCCGATCTGATTGAGGACCGTGAGCCCGGCGCGCACTATCGAGCGTTTCCGGGCGGCGTGGTGGTGGATCAGCCACGCGTTTTCATACAGCCGTACCATACCCATGTGGGCCATAATGCGGCCCTGGGTCTGATAAATGAAATTGCGTGCGATCGTGGGATTCTGGGTATACAGCTTCCAGTAGGTCTCTTTTATCTTCTCCTTGTTGGCCTGGATATAGGCATACTTCTCGGGATAGATGAAACCGGTTTCGAAAAAGAAATCCCAAAGGGCGTCCAGTTCGATACGGGTGTTGATATAGGCATCCTGATTCTCAGCCTGGTGCAGCAGGGAGAGTAGTTTGAGATGGTCGCCGCTGGCCATGTCGATGATGGCCAGGCCATTGACGACATCACCCGCGTCATCCTCCTCGTTGCGCGGGTTGCGGTACAGTACCTGGGCTTTAAAGCGCAGCGTCAGGCTGTCGGCAAACAGGAGTTCGACCTCGTTGAGCATCATGCCGGGCAGTAGCAGCGATTGCCCGACACCCTCCACCACCGAGAGTCCAGAACCTGATATATCGAGGACTTTCAGATTGACCGCCTGGCAGGTGAGGGGGTGGTGGAAGACGATGTTGGGGGCCGGTTTCAACTCAATTCGTCTGCTGCGGTAGACCTTGGCATTATAGCGCTGGATGGCCTTGATCTGCGGCTTGAGGATAAATTCCCGCACGCGCCGGCCGTTGTCGCTCTTCAGAATCTTGAAATCACCCGTATAGACCAGGTCGTTGTCATCGTAGACAATCAGATTCAGCGGCTTTTCGTAATCCAGACATTGAAAGGTCTGTGGCGGTGCGATCGTCAGGGCGACACGGAACGCGCTAGTGCTGAATTCAATCAACTCACCACGGAACAGCATGCTGTTTTGGATGACCTGAATGGGGATATGGGCGCAGGCAAACCGCTCTTCCCGGCGGTTGGACACTTCCCGGCATTCATCCGGCAGTTCGAGCTCGAGGCCCTCGCTGTCCATGCGCCGAATCTGGGGGACGACTTCCAGGGCATGACGGCCGTCGTTGATGAAAATGGTGGCGAATCGGTAATTATCAAGCAGCGGTGCCACCTGTCCGGGATTCGACCAGAGGCATGACAGGCGTTTGCCGTCGCAGGGTTGGGGGCTGGCCGCGCAGATCGTGGTCTGGTCGGAGAATCGGCGATGCGTGAGCACCACCTGGATGGTGCCGTTCTGAAAGTTGATATAGTTGAGCTTGTTGATCAGGTACGAACGGCTGTAGGCCGGCTGCGGCGAAGGGTTGGGGGCCGGCTTTGTTTCCGAGGGGTCGGTTGTGCTTTGATCCGTATCATCAGTCCTGTCCGTCGGCAGCACCCTTTCGTGGGTGTCGCGATAAGCCCGCTCCATCATCTAAGCCTTTCATTCAACCGATCTGATCAGCGCAATGTCAAGTTCGTTCTATGGCGGCCCCTGTGAAGATCTGACGATGCAACTAGCAATTGTCCCCGTAAAACGAAACGATAGCATAGATAAGCCATGAGTTCAACCGAATCGCATCTATGACCCCCTGATTTTGTTTGGTAATTGGCTGAAAGGCAAGGCCACCCCCCCCCGTTGTGGCATTTTCGAACCACCAGCACCATATGTGGTGAGAGAGCGCCAATGAAAAACTACTATAAATTTCGTTTAGGGCTCAATACCGCGCGGAATTCAACTCAAAGACGGGACTGCTGTGATCCTGGAGGGCAATGTGAATCGGAATCGAATAGGGCGTCAATGCCTCCTGGACGGCCCGCCGTGCGATGCATGGCGAATTATTGGTCTCGCTCAGATGACCCAGAACAACCTGACGCAGGTTGTGATGCGCGATCTTGGTCAGCAGTTCACTGGCGGCCGTGTTTGACAGGTGGCCGCTGCGGCCGCGGATGCGCTGTTTCAAATGCCAGGGATAAGGCCCCTCGGCCAGCATTTGCTCATCGTGATTGGCTTCGATCAACAACAGATCGCATCCCTTGAGGCGTTCTTCCACCAGCCCGGTGGTAACCCCCAGATCGGTGGCCAGGCCGATTCGCAGACCATTACAGGTAAAGGTAAAGCCGACGGGATCGGCGGCATCATGGGAGATCGCAAACGGGTGGATACGAAAATCCGTAAATTCAAATTCGGCACCTGGTTGAAAATAACGGCAGACGGGCAGCGGCCCGAGATCGTTCTCGATAGCTTGGTGGGTGGGGGCGGTCATATAGACGGGCAAATTGAACCGCCGTGCTAGAACACCGACACCGCGAATGTGATCCGAATGCTCGTGTGTGACCAGAATCGCCCCCAAATGCCGTGGATCAAGATCCTGCTGCCGGAGACGCCTCTCGATTTCGCGTCCGGAAAGCCCGGCATCAATCAGAAGCGCGCTGGTGCCAGCGGCCAGATAGATGGCATTGCCGCGGCTTCCGCTGGCCAGGGTACAGAACGTTATGTTGTGGGTGTTGGCGGTCATGGTACGCGTGCAATGCTGGGCGCATCAACGGCGGCCGGCTTCTGGCGCAGCTAGCGAATCCCCGTGTGACCAAAGCCACCGGCAGCACGGGTCGTCGTATCCAGCGACTCCACGATCTGAAGCTGGACCCGGTATACTTTTTGTATCACCATCTGGGCAATCCGATCCCCCCTTCTGATCGTATAAGGGGCATCCCCAAGATTGATCAGGGCGATCTTGACTTCGCCCCGGTAATCGGCATCGATGGTGCCGGGGGCGTTGATCAGACCGATGCCGTGTTTCACGGCCAGCCCGCTGCGCGGCCGGATCTGGGCCTCGAAACCGGGAGGCAGGGCCATGGCAAAACCGGTTGGGATCAAGGCGATGGCACCGCGGGCAATGGTCTCCGGCACCCGGACAGCGGCATGCAGATCCATGCCGGCGGATTGGGGGGTCATATAACAGGGCAGGGGAATGTCCTGGTCTTGATCGGCGTTCACCCGCTGAAAGGAAATGGTCGGCAAGCTGGGCGAATTCGGCATGGGCTTTATAGATCCTTGACAGCGGCCATCAAATGAGGGACTGAAACACGGCTTTGTCGGTAAGCGGTCCTAAAACCGTCAGGACGAACGGATCGTTCTTGAAAAGGGCCTTCGCCAGCTCCGCAAGATCGTCCGTCCGAACGGCCTCGATCCGCTCCACTACGGCGTCCAGTGAAATATGCCGGCCGAAGTTGATTTCACCCTGCGCCAGTCGCACCATTTGATTATCGGTGTTTTCAGCGGCCAGCAGCATGCTGCCCTTAGTGTATTCCTTCGCGTCCCGCAATTCGGAATGACCTACCAGTTCATTTTCAAGCCGACGCAGACCTGCCATGATCAGGGCAGTGACTTCCTGGGCCTTGGTCGGCTCGACGCCGGCATAGGCTCCGAACATGCCGGTGTCCTCGAAGGAACTGATATAGGAGTAGACCGAGTAGGCCAGGCCTCGCTTTTCTCGGATTTCCTGAAAGAGCCGTGAGCTCATGTTTCCGCCGAAAATCGTGTTCATCAGCGAAAACGCGTAGCGACGTGGATCCGTCGTGGAGATTCCGGGAGCGGACAGGCAGATATGGGCCTGCTCCAGCTGGCGGTGACATACATCCACCAGCGGCCGGGGCTCGGGTGTGATGCGTTTCGGAAACCCATTGCCCGGCTTGATACTTTCAAAGGCGGGGCTGATCAGGTCGACTAGCGCCTGATGATCGACACGACCGGCGGCGGCGACCACGATGCGCTCGGGCTGGTAGCAGCGCTGGAAAAACCCGCGCACAGTCTCGGCATCGAAACGGACGATGTTTTCAGGCGAGCCCAGGATGGAGCGGCCCAGGGGGTTGTCGCCCCAGAAATTGCGGCCGCTCAGGATGTGGATGTACTCCTCGGGGCTGTCCTCCACCATGCCGATTTCTTGAAGAATGACCGGCCGCTCGCGTTCCACCTCCCGGGCGTCGAAGACCGAATTCAAGAAGATATCCGTCAGAATATCGACCATGGTATCCAGGTGGGTCTCCAGAACCCGGGCGTGGTAGCAGGTGTTCTCCATGGCGGTGAAGGCGTTGGTCTGCCCGCCGATGGCATCGAACTCCTTGGCGATCTGGTAGGCACTGCGCTTGCGGGTGCCCTTAAAGATCATATGCTCGATCAGGTGGGAAAGCCCGTTTTCGGGTTGGGCCTCGTCGCGCGCACCGACATTGACCCATACCCCCATGGAGACTGAATGCACGTGGGGCATCTGCTTGGTCAGGATCTTGATCCCGTTGGACAGAACCGTCTTACTTACGGCGTTGGCCATGGGAGCGCTTGCCTTCCTCTTCAAGAATCACCTTGTGGCTCAGCCGGATCTTGCCATCCCGGTTGATTTCAAGCACTTTGACCCGCAGCTTATCTCCCTCCTTGACGATATCGGAGACATTGTTGACCCGGTGCGTGGCCAGCTGGGAAATGTGACAAAGTCCGTCGGTGCCCGGTAGGATTTGGACGAAAGCGCCGAAATCCATGACTTTAACCACGGTGCCCTCGTAGATTTTTCCAACCTCGGGCTCCTGGGTGATCTCCTCGATCATTTTGAGGGCGGCATCGCCATCTTCCTTGGATACAGCGGCGATTTTGACCACCCCGGCGTCATCGACCTCCACCCGGGTATTGGTTTCGGTCTGGATTCCCCTGATGGTTTTCCCACCGGGGCCGATGATTTCCCGAATCTTATCGGGGTGCACCTCCATGGTCAGGATGGCCGGTGCGTAGGGCGAGATCTTGTCACGCGGCGCCGCAATGGCTTCCTTCATTTTTTCCAGGATATGCAGCCGACCCCGGCGGGCTTGCTCCAGCGCTTTCTCCATGATATCGCGTGAGAGCTCGTGAATCTTGATGTCCATCTGCAACGCGGTCACCCCGTCGGCCGTACCGGCCACCTTGAAATCCATGTCGCCCGTATGGTCCTCATCTCCCAGGATGTCGGTCAGGATGACGACATTGTCGTCTTCCTTGACGAGCCCCATGGCTATCCCGGCCACCGGCGCCTTGATCGGCACGCCGCCGTCCATCAGGGCCATTGTGCCCGAGCAGACCGTACCCATGGAAGAGGAGCCGTTGGATTCGAGCACCTCTGAGACCAGGCGGATGGTATAGTCGAAGTCTTCCTTTTCGGGCAGGATTTTTTCCAGGGCCCGGGTGGAAAGACCGCCATGACCGATGTCACGGCGGCTGGGGCCCCCGATGCGCCGAACCTCGCCCACCGAGTAGGGCGGGAAATTGTAGTGCAGCATGAACGGACGGAATTCTTCCCCGCTGAGGGTTTCAACCCGCTGTTCGTCCTGGCCGGAGCCCAGGGTCAGGACACCCAGGACCTGGGTTTCACCGCGGGTGAACAGGGCGCTGCCGTGGGGACGGGGCAGTATACCGACCTCACAGTTGATCGGACGGACTTCATCGAACCGGCGTCCATCTAAACGGCGACCCTCTTCCAGAATGAGCCGGCGGCAGATTTTTTTCTGCAGGCCGCTCAATATCTCGTAGACTTCGCCCTTGCGCTCGTCCATCGCTTCGCCCAGTTCATCCAGGACCGCCTGCTTGACACCGCGCAGGGCCTTATTGCGCTCGACCTTGGTGGGCACCACAGCCGCTTCGCGCAAGCGATCGGCAGCCTTGGTTTGGATTACGCCGGCCAACTCGGCATCCTGTTCGGGCACCACGAATTCACGCTTGGGCTGTCCGCACTCGGCCTGCAGGGCGAGTTGCATATCGATGATGGGTTGCATGGCCCGATGACCGAAAAAGATCGCCTCGAGCATGTCGGCTTCACTGACGATGTTGCCCCCGCCCTCGACCATTACGATACCGGTGCGCGAACCGGCCACGATGATGTTGACATCGCAGTTTTCGCAGTCACACAGTGGGGGGTTGACCCGCAGTTCGCCATCAATGCGCCCCACGCGGACCGAGGCGATGGGGCCGGCAAAAGGGATGTCCGAGATACCCAGTGCCGCCGAGGCGCCGATCATGGCCAGGATATCCGGGTCGTTCTCCCGGTCCATCGACAGGACGGTGGCAATTACCTGGGTTTCATGACGATAGCCTTTGGGAAACAGCGGCCGAATGGGACGGTCAATCAAACGGGCGGTAAGGGTTTCCTTTTCACTGGGGCGTCCGATCTCGCGGCGAAAATAATTACCTGGAATACGGCCGGCCGCATAAATTTTTTCCTGATATTCAACGGTCAGCGGAAGAAAATCCACCGGCCGTTCGTCCCGGGCTGAAACCGCTGAAACGAGTACGATGGTCTCGCCGTATTGAACCAGAGCCGAACCGGAGGCCTGCTTGGCCAGCTTTCCACTCTGAATGCTCAGGGGCTTTCCCCCGATCTCTGCTTTGTATACTTTTTCCATTGTGTTTCCTTCCGATTGCGCGTGCGTTTGTCACCCAAAGCGGCAATTGACGCTGCAATCGTGATAGCCGCAGCCCGTGCGGGAACATTCCCCGGAATTAGTGGGTGCGACCGTTTGATTTCCGGCCAGCGCGAGGGGGGTGCCGGTGGGGGATCAATCCCCGGGCCGCCGTCGCGCGCGATCGTCGGGCCGGCCGATCAGCGGCGCAGGCCGAGCGTTTCGATAATCGTTCGATAGCGATTGACGTCCTTGTTTTTAACATAGTTCAGCAGACGCCGGCGGCGTCCGACCAGCATCAGCAAGCCGCGGCGCGAATGATGATCCTTCTTGTGGATCTTCAGGTGCTCGGTCAGATAGGAAATCCGGTGCGTCAGCAGCGCCGCCTGCACTTCCGGCGAGCCCGTGTCCGCATCGTGCAGCTTGTGCTGATCGATGAGCCTCTTTTTATCCTCGGTTGTAAATACCACGGTCTTTGATCCTCCTCTTGGAAAGTGTTCCGTAATGCAAATTGATTTTAATCGTAAGTGATCCCTGGCGGGT